>Ga0315280_10009740_pt1 | contig 12219 bp, 8 predicted proteins | sample YL17G06_40_MG_FD_203697 | JGI IMG/M metagenome (GOLD analysis project Ga0315280, IMG submission 203697) | Sediment microbial communities from Yellowstone Lake, YNP, Wyoming, USA - YL17G06_40 | ecosystem: Environmental > Aquatic > Freshwater > Lake > Sediment | place: USA: Wyoming | collected... | reverse complement strand
CATAAAGAAGTCTAATCCGAGGATCATCGTAGGTGGACCAGGGGCATGGCAACTTGAAGACCCAAGAATCAGAAAGGAGCTCGGGATCGACTGCGTGGTAATAGGCGAAGGGGAGAAGGATGTTGGACCACTCTTTGAATGCGCCGTCAGAGGCGAGCTATTACCGGAAATAGTTCATGGAGAAGTCGTTTCCGAGGACGAGATTCCTTCGATAGCTGGACCGACGATCTCTGGCATCGTCGAGATTGCGAGGGGGTGTGGAAGAGGCTGCGACTTCTGTGTACCTACAATGCTTCATTACCGCTGTCTTCCCTTGGACCACATACTGAAGGAGGTGGATGTCAACCTTAGGGCTAACAGGCAGCCCCTCCTTCATGCGGAAGACGTATTGAGGTACAAGGCCAAGGGGCTAGAGGTCAACGGCGATGCTGTGGCGAGCCTCTTCAAGGCTGTGAGAAATCATCCAAAGGTCAATAGGGTAGGAATAAGCCACTTCGCCCTCTCCTCTGTCCTGAGTGCACCAAAGGTCGTGGAAGAAATATCCAATATCCTCGACTTAAACGAGAAGGGTCCAATGTTTGCAGGGCAAACCGGCATCGAGACGGGCAGTCCAAGACTAATCAAGGAAGACATGCATGGGAAATGCAGGCCTTTCCCGCCCGAGGATTGGCCGAACGTAGTCGTTAACGCCTTCGAGGTTTTGACCAAGAACCATTGGGTCCCGTGCGCCACCCTAATCTTAGGCCTTCCAGGTGAGAAAGAGGAGGATATCAACCTCACGATAGAACTCGTCGAAGAACTCAAGAACTTCAAGAGCCTGATCGTCCCCCTTTTCTTAGTCTCTATGGGAAGTCTGAAAGGCAAGACCGACTCCTTCACACTCCAGAGGATGACGCTCAGACATTCCGAGCTCTTCCTGAAGTGCTGGGAGCACAACTTCCGCTGGGCGCCAATCTTCTTTGACGCCCTCACAAAGGGTAGGAGGGGTAAACAGGGAGTAAAACTCCTCCTATCCCATGGGATCAGATACAGCGAGAATCTGTCTCAGGAATGCCGAAATCACTATAGTTACGACCTTCTTCGAATGATAATGGATATTAGAAGTGGTAGAAAAGTTGTAGCTCCGCTATCAACTCGATTGATGAATGGATTGTTGCGTTTCGTGAGATGACCTAGATGGCATCCAAAGCGCGCGCTGGGGAAAGAGAAGACTCAAGAACCTCGTTGGGCCATGCTGCTCCCCAAGCTACTGCTTCGCTAGAGGCCTCCCTCAGGCGATATCTCTAGGCTGGTAACCGAATCAACAGCGCAGAGATAGGTTTAAGTAAACTCTTTGGGCTTGAGATTATGCGAAAATTCTGGAGGTACACCAAATGACCGAAGCATATCCCGCGATGATAGGCGGTCAACAAGTCCTGATCCTGAAGGAAGGCACAAGCAGGTCAAGAGGAAAAGAAGCCCAGCGCGCCAACATAATGGCTGCCAACGTCGTGGCTGAGACCGTCAAATCCTCTCTCGGTCCAAAGGGTATGGACAAGATGCTCGTGGACAGCCTTGGGGACGTTACCATCACCAACGACGGCGCCACCATATTGAAGGAGATGGATATTCAGCACCCCGCTGCCAAGATGATGATGGAGATCGCCAAGGCAACAGACGATGAGGTTGGGGATGGAACCACCAGCGTCGTTGTATTTGCGGGGAAACTTCTGGAGAAGGCCCAGAGCCTTATCGACCAGAATATCCACAGCACCATCATCGTAGATGGATACAAGGCGGCTTCTGAGAAGGCCTTGGAATACCTGAAGAGCATCGCAATCAACACCTCACCCACCGATGAAGACATGCTCCTGAAAGCCGCCATGACGACTATGGCCAGCAAATTAGTCTCCGGCTACAAAGAGTACTTGGGCAAGATAGCCGTGGACGCTGTTCTAAAGGTGGCGCAGAAGACTGAGGAGGGCTACAAGATTGACTTGGACGACATCAAGGTAGATAAGAAGGCTGGAGAGGCCATGGAAGACTCGCGCCTCATCGAAGGCATCGCCCTCGACAAGGAAGTTGTACATAGCGGAATGCCCAAACGCATCACGGATGCCAAGATTGCTTTGTTGAACACGCCTCTTGAGATAGAGAAGACGGAGTTCACATCCAAGTTAAACATCGAGAGCCCTGAAGACATGAAGTCTTTCCTCGACGAAGAGGAGAATATGCTCAGGTCGATGGTGGAGAAGATCACCAAGATAGGAGCCAACGTCCTCATCTGCCAGAAGGGGATCGACGATGTGGCGCAGCACTTCCTCGCTAAAGCTGGCGTACTAGCCGTCCGGAGGGCGTCAGAGTCCAACATAGAGAAGATTGCCAAGGCCACGGGCGCGAAGATAGTTGTGAACCTCGAAGGCCTCACGGAGAAGGACATGGGCTACGCCAAACTCGTGGAAGAGCGGAAGATTGGCGAGGATAAGTGGGTCTTCATAGAGGGCTGCAAGAACCCGCGAGCCCTGACGATACTCATCCGCGGCGGAACCGAGAAGGTGATAGATGAGGCTGAGAGGGCGATCCACGACACCGTCTGCGTCGTCAAGGACATCATGCAGCGACCTTACGTGGTAGCCGGTGGGGGTGCTCCGGAGATTGAGGTCTCTTCTCGCCTACGGAAGTGGGCTGAGAGTCTATCAGGCAAGGAACAGCTGGCAGCGATAGCCTTCGCCGAAGCCTTAGAAGTCATCCCTGTAAGCCTCGCAGAGAACTCTGGCCTGGACCCCGTTGACATACTCGTTGAGTTGAGGTCTCGCCACGAGAAGGGTGACGTTTGGGCCGGCGTCAACGCCATGGAGGGTAGGGTCTCCGATATGTCTAAGATTGACGTCTATGAGCCGTTGGTCGTGAAGGAGCAGATAATCAAGGCAGCCAGTGAAGCCGCTTCCATGATTCTACGCATCGACGACGTAATCGCCTCTAGCAGGGGCAAGGGGCCCGAGATGCCGCCGAAGCCTCCTGGAGGAGAAGGCGGACCTGAACTCGATTAGTCACCCTTCTTTTCCTTTTTGTTGACCCTTTGCCTACTTGTCGTATATGCCAGTTTAATTCTCGGTTGAGGCTTTAGAACCATTCAGCCTATTGAGAAGATGCAACTATGAAAGAAATCTCTCTGAGAACTCTAACCTTGTGGATGGTCTGGTGACATATCAATAACGATTAAATGGCTCTTGGCTCCTCTCAATAATTGGCCAAGAAGCTGGCCTTTCCTCTAGATGTGGAACCCGCGTCGACGAATCCGGCAGAGGAGACGCGACGCGTCACCCTATGACTGCTGGACCTGCCCAAGCCCCTCAACCTCAAAGAAGAATTAAAACCATTTTTAACCAATTCTGAACCAAGCATGCGCGCGTCGCAATAGCCAGTATATGCTACCGAGGCCCACGATATTCTCCAATAGGCAATACTTATCCTTATCGCGAAGGGATTTAAGAGGATGCCCGACACTGTCGTAATCCTAACTATGCTACGGTGATACCCCGAACTCTACTCGTCCCGTGGAACCTACACGTATCAGCCAATCTAGACCAACCCCACCCTATTGCTGGATACTTTTCTCTGTCTAAAACCTAAATTCCCTTAGTAGGTCGAGCTTACACCGGAGAAACAGGAGGAGGACAGAGATTGTCAGACAAATTCGCGTCCGAGTGGAGTAAAGAGATAGGAAGGCCGGTCGGCAGCACCATCGCCGATAAGATGCATCCTATCCCACTCAAAGAACGCATTACCCAGACCATCTACCGCCTCAACATGGTCACCAGAAAACTCGACGACAGCAGAATCCGCATGGAACAGAAGCATAAAGGCCTATTCCAGAAATGTGTTCAGGCCCAGGAGCGCAAAGACCAATCCACCGCAATAATGTATGCCAACGAGTGCAGCCAAGTTCGAAAGATGGCGCAGATCATCATCAGCTCCCACCACGCCATCGAACAGGTCGTACTGAGACTGGAAACGGTCAGCGACTTCGGAGACGTAGCGGCAGAGATCATGCCTGCGGCCAAGATCATCAACACCGTCAGGGGACGCCTCGCAGGAGTCATCCCTGAGGTGAGCATGCAACTCACAAACATCGGCCAGACCCTCGACAGCCTAGTCCTAGAGGCGGGCGAAGCCACAGGCTCCACATGGGCGTCCATAGCTTCAGGCGAAGATGCTGAACGGGTCCTTTCCGAGGCCTCGGCCATCGCAGATCAGAAGATAAGGGAAGGCTTCCCCACGCTGCCGTCAACCGAAGGCTCACAGAAGGGCATCAACCCTTAGATTGGCGGAGTCGGCAGAGATGGCCTTCGAAAGGACGAAGCTGCTCGTCTCCTTTGCCTTCCTAGGCTTCTTCGTCGGTGCTGGCAGCTACTTCTTCTTCAACTGGTTCATCGTCAACAGCGGCATCAAGTTCCCGCCCATAGCCGAGATAATATTCTCCCCATGGTTCGTCTCAGGCTTCACCGGCTCACTACTGTCGATCCTAATTGTTTCCGTCTACTCCCATCTGACCAGAAGAGGTTGAACCACCTTAATCTCCCGCAGGGCCCTGCGGAGTACAACCTTTTTCTTTAATTCTCAAAACTTTACACTGTTTCTTGTTTGACTCTCCGTGCGCTAGCCTAGTCCGGTTCAGAAGAGATAGGAAGGCAACGGTCGAAGACGAGTGCTATGATAGATAACTGCTGAACTGATCTTGGAGGAGGTAATCCTAGGGGAAGAGTGGAGATCATGCCTAGCGAAGTGATAAATCGATCAGCATAGTCGATCGAGCAGGTAGACGAAGTAACTACGCCTCATCGAGCTTCTTCTCTATGTGGGCCTGAGCCTTCTCCATGGGAAGACTGAAAACCTTCAGGATCGCCTCAATCTCGGACTTGGCAAGGTCCAAACTAACCTCGCTCCCACAATGAGAACAGAGCTAGCTAGCATTATCCTGGGCATACGCTCACTATCCTTTACCTTGAACGTGAATCTTGCTTTTACTGGATTCGGTCGAAGGTATTAGGTTCTGCGTCTGAGAGGCTGGGTTCAGACCACCTCGCTAGGGACTAGACGAGGTAGTAGCCCTGAATCCGTATCTGCTAACGGGTCACAGGGTTCTATCGACCACTCCCTTCCTTTCGATTACACATCCATTAGGACTCGATTGGTTCTACTCCGTTGGCTCGTGCCCACTCCGCTATCAGGTTGATGTGTGACTGGTATCTGCGATCCATGAGTATGAAGGTGCACCAGTCCTCCCGATGCCTGATGCCCCGGCCTATCGCCTGGTTCGCCGCCCTGAAGGCGTCCATCGTGTACCACCTCCTCCCCAGACCCGCCTTCCTTCGGTTGAAGTACTCGATCTGGGCCCTCACAACGGGGTCATGGTAGTCGGCGTATGGTACCCCGACCAAGAAGACTCCCCTCGCCTCCTCGTCGGGGAAGTTCGAGCCCTCAGCGTTCCTACCCCTGAAGGCCGCGAAGAGCACTGCCCCATCCTCACTACGGGCCGCTCGTTTGTACTCCTCGACGACCCCCCGGTTCCTCTCCGCGTTCTCGCCCTCGACGAAGATAGGCCTCTTCCCGAGGAAGAGCCTCCTACCCGACCCCGCAATGATACCGGTCTCTCGCCAAAGCGCCAGAGTCCTGAGCATGAGCGCCCTCTGGGTGAAGAAGACCAGGATCCCGTTAGGGATTCGTTCGGAGACCTCGGCGATCCTCCTCCCATAGGACATCGCCATCTCGTCGCTCCTCTCACTGAACATGGTCGTGACGCTCGTATCGAGGAGGAGGCGGACGTTCTCCCGCCTAGCTATGGCGGAGTAGGTCCCGGTCTGCGCCTCCGGCAGTCCGATGACCTCGGCGAATAACGTCAGTGGCGAGAGTGTACCCGACATGATGATGGCCCCAGAGGCCTCCTTGACGACGGGTTCTATGGCGAGGCCTGGGTCGAGGCACCTGTACTCGAGGAGGTTGAAGCCCTGCAGAGACCTCCTGTAGACGGCGATGTAGCGGTCGCCGGGGCTTGATGCGACCATGGAGAGGAAGCCGGCCAACCCGCCCAGGTAAGAGGCGGGCACTTTCCCCTCCTCAAGCTTCCTCATCCTCACCTCATCGACCAAGCCTGAGAGGGAGTCGGTGAAGGACAGAAGGTCCTCTACGTCTAGGAGCTTCTCAAGTTCGGCTCTCAACTCCAGTCCAGTCTTCACCACGGCCTCGTCTGAGACGTTCTCCTCCAAGTATCCCCTGAGGCGGTCAGTGAAGTCGGGGGATGCTTCGACGAGCTCCAGCTCCTTCCCCGCGTTGCTCAGCCCCCTCTCAGAGATCGCGTCGCTGAGCGCGTCCAAGCCTATCTTGTCAGCGTTGTGGGCCTCGTCGAAGATCAGGACCTTGTCATCGAGTGTCAGCTTCGCCTTCGCCCTGACCGCCTCGTTGAAGACGTACTGGAAGGGCGCCACCGTCACGGTGGAGACTTCAGCCGCCTTTCGGGCCAAGAAGTAGGGACAAAGCCTCAGGGCCCTGCCCTGGCTCTGGAGCTGCTGGATCGAGAGAACCCTCGGAAGCGATCCTGGGAGACTGGCCACCTCGGACCTGTATGGACATTTGCCCGTCTCCCTCATCAGTCTACAGGCCTCCGACGATTCAATGGGTGGCAGGCTTCGACAAACCCTATCCATGCAGAGGTGCCTGCGGCTCGCGAGGCTGACCGCTGAGAAGGATCTACCAGTCTTGCCGTTTATCGCCTCAACTTCTTGGAGGACCTGCCGAGCCTGCTCATGCGTTCGAGTCGCGTAGACTATGCTTTTTCCCAGCTCCAGGATGCTGGAGAGGGCGCACACGGTCTTGCCGAACCCGTTGCAGGCCTCAGCTATCAAGACGCCCCCGCCTCCCACGACCTCGGAGACGTCCTTCATGAAATCCACCTGCTGCGGATACGGCGAATATGGAAAGACTGAGGACTCCTGTTCTAAGGAGTTAAGCGCCACTCCGAGATCCCGGGCGCCACCCTCTTCTCTGCCCCGGAGGGAGAGGTATGTTCCACACTTCTTGCAGAACTTGCTCTCCTCGTATTCCTCGATGGAGTGGGGCCGACCGCATCTCGAGCAGATGAACCTAACCTGAGACAACAGGAACCATCCATTCCCTTAGGCCTAGAACTCCTCCTAGTCGAGCCTCTCTTTGAATAAACCTTTTCCCACGCATCGTCTTTCAAGTAATCACTTCGAACGGGTAAGAGAACGACTTTTCTATCTACACACCAAGTCTATGCTTGAGGCCTCGAAGGGTTGGGGCTGGATGTCGAGGAGGAGATCGCCCGGAAGCTCAGGGAACTCCACTCCTATCTAGAGGCGAGGATAAGGCAGATTGGGGAGGAGGCTGAGAGGCTCAAACTCCTCCGCCAGATCGTGGACGACGCCCTGATGACTAGGAGTTTCCAGACGGCCGACGCCGTTAGAGCAGCCCCAGCACGCCCGGCTCCAAGGGGTGAGGAGATACCCCTCAAGACGAGTAGCGGCCTGCTCCTCGCCAACCTCTACGTCACCGAGGGTGAGGCCCGCATCATCCCCGCCGAGGGGATGATCTTCAAGACCACGACGCCTCCCTTCCAAGCCTTCCTCGTGAGGAGGATGCTGGAGCCCCTGCGGGAGGGGGATCAGGAGGCCGTGAGGACTGGAGAAATATCTCCTGACAAAGCCTTCTCCTACGAGATCGTAACAGATGGCGATGACCTCAGGGAGATAGTGGTAAGGAACTACGGCGACCAGAGGCGCCTCCGAGAGATAACGAGGTCCTCCCACTGGACCCTTGAGAAGATGTACGAAAAGGTTAGAACCCAGCCCACGTCTGCAGAGCGCACTCGCCCCTCAGCCAAGACCCTCTCTTCGGACTCGACGAGCTGATGGCTAATCTTCTCCCCCCAGGGCTTGTCGAGCGGGATTCGCAGCCTCTCCATCGTCAGGATGGTAATCGCCTCGTTTGTCCCGGCGTCTCGGGCCATCGCCACGTACTGCAACTCCACAGCGTCGCGCCCTCTCCACCTGGCCCTCCTCAGAACGAGCTTGATCCTGTCGTCGACCTGGATCTCACCAATACTGCCTCACCTCCAAGCTATCAAATAGCCATAGGCATAATAAAACGGCCAGCTCACCGAGTTGATGAAGCAGACCATAAAGATCATGGAGGCGAAATAAAGCTTCATTTGGCAAAATCATTGAGGTAGTTCATTGTGAATCGCCACATCTTAGGCATTACACTCGGACTACTGCTTCTTCCACTTGTGTCTCAGTCAGTCAAAGCGGGAACCGACAGAAACTACGTGCTAGTTTATCAGGGGAAATATTTTGATTGGTATGCTTATCAGTCAACTTGGAATAGCCACAGCTCTTACTATCTTTCGCAAGTGAACTATCCCGATCAAGTATATGATCAACTTGTCAGAGCAAATGAAGTAAGAAATTGACCGAACAGAAAAAGAAGGGGAAGCTGATCGATAAGTTGAGGTTATCTTCCCTTCCCCGGCGTGGGTATAAGGCCGAGTTGCTGCATCAAGCCCAAAGTATCATACCTTGACCAGCCTTCCACGAACTTGCCCCCGACGACGCGGTCAATCTGGATCTCCCACACCGTCACCTTCTTGTTGGTAGGAGGGATGCCCCTAAATGCACCTTTGTTTGTGCCAGTCACTGTAAGGCGCACCGCTACCTTGTCTCCTTCGGCGACCATGTCATCAATGGTGAAATGAAGGTCGGGAAAAGCGCTGTAGAATTCGCTGACATGTTGTTTGTAGTTCTTGATGCCGCGTATATCCTCGCCAGTGCTACTGTGCTGGACGATGTCAGTGGCGTATAACTCGTCTACGGCGGCCATGGCCGCTGCCTTCCCCTTGTTGCACTCCTCATACAAACGACGCTCGAGTGCCTTAATTTCTTCTACTGACATGACAAATCTCCCTCTTTGGTCATTAACTTGCCAGCGCTAATAAGACTTGTCGTGAGGGGGCATGATGATCCTAGATTTGGCTTGTCTCCCCTCTGCGCGTGCTTCAGATATCAACTGACAGATTCCCAGAGAGTATTGAGTATCGAGTGACAGTAAGGAGGAGAGAGAGAAAGATTAAACTTTTACCCCCAAACCCAAACCCCCGGCTCGCTCTCTCCCCCTCTCTCCTACTAACTCTCTCTCAACACAAAAAAACACACACAAAGAAAACCAAAGATTTTCTAAATAGAAGCCAAAGCATTTATTTAGTAACTAGGTATGATCCAGAAAAATACCCAGCTAAACAATACCAAAACATGTGATAATAGAAGAAGATTATTTGATACCATTTTAAACTAGATATATTATCTGCACCAAATGATTTAGGATGTCTTTTAGTTAAAAAATATTCAATTGGCGTTATTCCCAGAAAAACTAATATAATAGCATATATGAGAAGAGGTGGATAGTATAGTTTTCCTATTAGTCCAATCGAATAATATAGCAAAGTATTCTCCATAAAGAAGAACAATCTTTTTAGAATATTCCTTTTACTTTTATCCTGAAACTCGACTACGATTCTTCCTAATAATGGAATCAAGAGGATTATATCGTTGAATGTCAATTTTCTACTTGGATATTTCTCTTTCAATTGTTTACCCTCTAGCACGCAAAAATTTTCTGAATTCCAGAAGGATATTCGGGGGAACCAATTTTCCATTTCATATCTCAGAAACTTGGAAAACAACAGAGCCTCTTCATTGATCAGGGTCTCTATGGTCTGACTCTTCCCTACTCTGATTTTCGGTATCTCGACCATGTTCTCGAAGTACTGGTTGAGCCCTCATAAGACCTCTGGTGTCGGCGTCGTTCAGGTACTCCCTCTTTCCGAACTTCTTCCTCGATAGACTCCAAGACTTCACGGTGAAGCCCCTTTTCCCGAGCCTCTGACAGTATTGGATCGCAAAGTCGTCTATCCAAGGGAAGTCACAAGACAAGTCATGGAAGACGGGGAGAAGAAGGATATCAGAGACAGAATCATAAATCACATCGATTCCAGTTTTTCGTCGATGAGACTGCTTTGTCTGGTCTTTTGATGTCATAGGGGCTTCACATAGGCGCGATTGAGGATGGAAGAAGTAGAAGCCTGAACAGCAACTTCTCCTTGGACAGAACTATGCGGTCGCTTCTACCCTGGACGCCACTTTGTTTAATCGTAACTCAAGCAAAACAGCAAAAACGACAGACAGAATGACAGCCACAATCAATGCTTGTCGTCTCCCTTGGCTGTGAATTGCCCTCTTCCCAGCTCTGTAAGTCTGCCTTCTTTAACCAGTTTCCTAATCCTGCTCTTCAACCTGTAGTCGGGGAAGTTGATGAATTCTCTAATTTGCTTCATCGTAGTTGCTTTCCAGCGCGTCACGGAATCGAGGATGGCTTGGTCGATGCAGTGGTTGAGAAGCTGGTTGTAGAACGGCGGCCTGATATTTGCCTTCTCCTCTATGACCTCGACAGAGTCCAAGAGGCTCCAGCAGAAATGCCTCCCCATAGACTTCTCCTGGTCATACAGTTCATTCAGCACAGTTCTCCAGTCAAACCCCTTTGCCTTGGCCAGCTGGATCATATCGTAGATGTCGCCTTCTCTATCAGTAATCGATTTCAACAGAAAAACATCCTCGTTGCTCATTATGTTCTGGCTCAGGTTACCTGTCTTCGTTGATTCGCACCGCTTCTTCATTGAATCAGATAGGTAGAAGGCGTTACAGATGCGGTTGACAAACAGGTCAACTCTAGGATATCCCTCCCTAATGAATATCCCTGAAGGGTTGAGCCTCGTATCCGCCTTGGAAATCTCCTCTCCTACCAGAGTCCTGTACCCCATAGCAGCGAGGGCTTCTCTCAATGTGGCGTATGCTTCGGCATCCTCAACAACCACGTCCACGTCCTTGGTTGCCCTCTTGAGGCCTCTCACCCGCATAGCTTCACCCCCAAAAATGTAGATGCGAACTTCTCTCTTTGCGTGCTTAGCAAGCTCGCCGGTTAACCACGGAAAAGCAGTTGGTGGAACCAAGTCCTCAGGAGAAATGTCATAGAGCCGGGCTTTCTCAGCAAACTCATCCCATGGAAGAAACTTCTCCGGAGACGCTATAGTCAAGTTTCGAACATAATTCTCTAGGTCCATCTCAACATCGCCAACATTGAATGCCTTCGCGAGCTTTCTGACTTTTGCCAGATTAATTGAGCCCCTGTTCTTGACGTAGAAGATGGCACAGTCCGTCAACTCCACCGGGTTTGTGGAGAAGACCATTGCGTGGACAAGAACGTCCTCAACACCAAGTTCTCTCTCAGGCTGCACGTAGTACGAGTACACGGGCCGCAACTCGACGCCATATTTGCTGAAGACTGAGAAGGCGGTGAGAGACCCCTTGGCAATCTTACCCTCAGGAACCCTCTTCAGAACCGTATCGCCTGTCGCGTATATCACTTCGGCGTAAGGCTCGACGAGACGCCTCTGCCTCTCCTCCATCCAAAGCCTCAGGAAAAGCCTCAAATCCTCATCGTCAGCCAAGAAATACCTTCTATCTCTCTCCCTCACGGCGCCAGTCTCCATCATCCTGTTCAACGCTCTTCTGACGGTCCAGTACGTAAGACCAGTCTGACCCTGTACATGCGCAACATCATTGTTGTAAAGTAATGCAAGAGCCACATCCTCTTTCGAGTCACCTAGCAGCTTCGCCACATCATATCTCCTCGAAATCTTCTTGAACAGTACAGCATGAGGCGTATCTGCAAGCCTTATGAGCCCATCCGCCCTAACCACAAAACCCTTCTGCAACAGTTGCCCAGTAATCTGGCCAGCCCTCCTATACTTACAGCCAACAGCTTCAGCCAGCTGTCTTACACTCCGCGGCTCAACAGACAGAGCAAGTAACGCCCGAACCTCTCCAACTAACATATTAATTGGCATAGTATTGCACTTACCTATAAATATTTGCAATATCACGCCAACTAATAACCTCAAACACTACAAAACAGAAAAACCTGTCCTAAACAAGCAAACCCCACCAAAAACAATCTACCAAACCTCAAATAAAAACAAATGACAGTCAGAACGACAGCCACAATCTAGCCCGAGGCTCCTCTGACATGATGTTCCGTTTTTGGTACGTGGTCGATACCGGCTACGGGTTGCCGTTGTTGGTTCATGTCTTCTGGGAGTCTTCGGCCTTTGGC
>Ga0315280_10009739_pt1 | contig 12219 bp, 12 predicted proteins | sample YL17G06_40_MG_FD_203697 | JGI IMG/M metagenome (GOLD analysis project Ga0315280, IMG submission 203697) | Sediment microbial communities from Yellowstone Lake, YNP, Wyoming, USA - YL17G06_40 | ecosystem: Environmental > Aquatic > Freshwater > Lake > Sediment | place: USA: Wyoming | collected... | reverse complement strand
CCTACCCGGCATCTTTAATGTTGGAATAGTGCCTGTCTGTCTATATGCCTGCCAGAGCTGTTCGACTCTCCTGCGTGAGACGCGTTGGATCATAGCCAACTCGCCTGTTCCCCTCCCCCTCAACTTCTCATGGATTATCCAACGTATCTTCCGCTCATTCAGCTTAACCATGAAACCCCTATTATCACATGCGAAATTATTTCGGGAAAGGAGAGTTTCAGTTCTTTGTATGCTTGGTGGTCTAGTGCTTTCCAGTGTTTGCGTTGGGCGTGTTCGATGTACCAGTTTATGGCTTCGTTTGTTGTTGAGCCTACGCTGCGGTAGAAGTATCCGCTGCTCCAGAATGCGTCTCCCCAAAGCTTTGTTTCTATCGCATGCTTCAGTTCTCGTCTTAGTTTTCGGGCGCTTGCTCCTTTCAGTCTTTGAGCCAGTTGGGCTATACTGTGGTTCCTGCAGGCGCCGACGAATAGGTGGCAGTGTTCAGGCCCAAACTCCACCGCATGCAACACCACACCAAGCTCCTCCGCTGTCTTTTTGAAGCTTTGTATGCAGGCCTCCTTTACCTTCTCGTTTCGGAAGACGTCACGCCTATACTTCGGCGTAAACTGCAGGTGCAGGTTCGCCTCCCCAACACTATGCGGTCCCCTAACTAGTTCAAATCCCAAAATCTATTAACCTCCTACAGTACCTACGGTACTGTTGTTCTTTCACTCGGCGAGGCGGTAAAGCGCTCGCTGAGCCTATTTTATTTCAGCCTCTCAGACCAGAAAAGGGCTTGCATCCTCGGACTAAACTCCGAGGGGTTCATTCGACAACTAAATCTAACGCTTGAAAGAGATCATAAAGAGCTTCATACTCGCTCATCTATTCTCACAATAAACAGTGTGGACGAGTATGAGGCTCATCGATCTTATGGTCAAAAATACGTAAACATCTTCATGTCAACTGAAAGAATATTGCAAGAGACTCGCGCGCTCATGCCGTTCACACAATTCCTTTTTATTCCTAGATAATCCGGGCAAATAGCTCGTTTGACGTTTTTCTTATACTCATAGATCAGTAATGCCGTCGATGTGGAAGAGATTATCAGCAATGTGAGAGCAACGGTCCTTAACGTAAAGGTCAAAAGTTGTCTTCTGTGATTCTTCTTATATCCAAATTTAGGCTTTCTTGAATACGTTTATCGTTTGTCTGCATCCTCAGAAAAGACTTAACCCAACTAGTGCCTTTCAATTCTTTAAAACATCCTTCGATTTCACGTAGATTGATTACCTGCGAGGGCGCATAATTGGAAATTGGTCAAATCCACCACATGGTTAGCAGTTGCTGATCGATATACAGCGAGAACCAACCTCAATGCTTCAAGGCCATCACGCCCATTCCCCATCGGTTCACGATCCTCCCTTATCGAGGCGACTAATTCCCTCCATTCCTCATGCCAAGAGCGATCTTCCCCACGAAACTCGATGATCTCCTCTCGGAAGGGTTCAAAAAAGACTCTTTTGCCCACCGCAATTCGTTCTGTTCCATAGCTACCCCCAAGTCCGCTCGTACATATGTATCCTTCTTGGCCAAAGACTTCGAATGAGAACAGATTCTTCCACTGTGTCAGGCTGGAGTGTAGCGATGCAATCTGCCCCTTAGCGGTCTTGAAAAGTGCAAAGGCATTATCCTCTAGCGGTGTCATTTTCCAAAATCTTGTTGAAGTAAATCCGACTGCTTGTGAAAAATCTCCAGCAAACCACCGGAATAGATCTATTCCATGTATTCCCTGCTCCATCAGGTGTCCGCCGCCTACTATCTCAGGGTTTGCCCTCCATTCCTTCTCATACCCAGGCCTTCCGCATATCCCGTATCGACAACGTAGAAAGTTCAACTCGCCGATAACCCCTTCATCGAAAACCCTCCTCGCCTGCTTCACGCTTGGATGGAAGCGATGGTTGAAACCGCACTTCAACTTCACATTGTTTCTTTTGGCTGCGTCCAACATCTCCTTTGCTTCATCAATGGTTCTGGCCAGAGGCTTTTCACACAGAACATGTTTACCCTTCTCCATCGCCGCTATGCTTATTGGAGCATGTAGATGGGGTGGGGTGCATACTATCACCACATCAATGTCATCACTTTCTGTTACCCTCTTCCAGTCGTCTGTAGCCTTGCATCCGATCGGGGTAGCTAGCCGCTTCGCCCTCTCAAGGTGAGCTGCCGCTACGATCACTAGTTCCCCGTCTGGAGAATCCTTAAAGACAAGCGCTCTCCTTCTTGCTTGAAGCCCTGCGCCAATTATGCCAACTCTCAGGGGTTTTTCACTATTTGACAGTTTCATACTCTCAACACCTTCGGAAATCTCGTCTTCTATCCAGTAGCTCGCCCTCTTCCAATCCCAAAATATTTGAATCCTTTTTCTGTTAGCAGCTTGTCATCGAGCATGTTCTTCGCGTCAAACAGTATCGGTTGCTTCATCTTGGTTCTAATTAGCCCAAAGTCCAGCTGTTGATATTCTGGCCACTCAGTAACTATGACGAGAGCATCGCTACCTTCTGCAACCTCGTAAGGGTTGTTACAGAACTTGAATTCTTTATGCAGCTGAATCTCCTCTGTCGCCGCTTTCGGGTCGTGAGCTTTGACGACTGCGCCTTTATCCACCAGATCCCTTATTATCTCAAGTGCTGCGGAACGGTGCAACGTACTTGTGCCAGGCTTGTAGGTTAAACCCAGAACACCTATGGACAAACCTCTCAAAGACCCAAAGATTGTCTGCAATTTTTTCCCCACAGACATGTTCTGTCCCTCGTTAACTTTCAGGACTCCGTCTATGAGGTGTGTATCATACCTGAACTTTCTCCCTAGCCCCTTAAGGATCTTAAGATCTCTTGCAAGGTGGCCTCCCGCAAATCCCAAGCCCGGATGCAAAGGAGCTCTACGTCCTACCCGCTGGTCTGTACGCAGGCCCTCAGATATTTCTATCGCATCGGCTCCGACCATGTCGCAAAGGTTCGCAATTTCATTGATGAAGCTGATGCACATAGCTAGGTAAGTGTTGAGGGCATGTTTTGTCATCTCGGCCGACCTCAGGCTCATTCTCAGTTTGGGAGCTGATATTACACTGAATAATTCCTCCACCTTGTCCAGAGTTGATTTCATATCCGCTCCAATTACAATACGGTCTGGGTTTCTGTAGCATTCTATAGCTTGACCCAATCTGAGGTTCTCGGGGCTGTAGGCCACATCGAACTCGATTGTCTTGTTGCGTTCCTTTATTATTGATCTTATTTCGTCGCATGTGCCAACTGGAACCTGGCTGCTTACAATAATTACTGTTTCATTTCTAAGATACTCAGCAAGTTCATGGCAAATGTCAAAGATCTCTGATATGTCAACCTCGTCTTGAGCATCTACTGGTGTGTCAAACGTTATCATAACATAGTCGGCATCTTTAACTGCGTTTTCCAAGTTAGTTGTAAAGCTCAGCTTCTTCGACTCAACGTTCTTTTTGAGCAGTTGGTTAAGACCAGGCTCATATACGGGTGCGCCGCCACGATTCAGTTTCTTAACCCTTTCAGGATCTCTGTCTACACCTGTAACGATATATCCGGCGTCAGCGAGACACGCTGAGACCACCGAGCCCAGATGCCAGATGCCTATTACGCAGATCTTAGAACTGTGGCCACTCAAGACTATTCCTATCCCCTACTTGCAAAGAGCTGTGTCCTCATCATGTTGCTAGTCGAAGTAAACCCTCCTGAGTACCTTTATCGCTCGCCTAACCGCTCTCTCAGAGGAGAATTTTGGGGCCCAACCAGTATCTTTCAATTTCTCGATTGAAAGAATACATTTTCGTGTGTCACCTGGCCAACCTCTAACTCCACCCGCGTGTTCTATTTTCACGCCCTTCAAGCCAAGTTCATCTATCACTATCTCTGCTATCCGATCAGCCGTTATCGCGTCAAAGGTTCCAATGTTGTAGATCTCCCATGAACCCTTGCGAGAAAAACTTCTTAACCCGTGAACAATCCCTTCAACGCAATCTTCCACATCCGTATATGACTTCAACTGTCGCCCGTTTCCCAGAACTTCTAGAACACTAGGGTTGCGTTTGAGCTTTGCGAGAAAGTCAACGATTACACCTCTATGCTGGTTCTTTCCAACTATATTCGCGAAACGGTACATCAAACCTGAGAAGCCGTAGAGGTGGCAGTACGCAGTTATCAATCCTTCATCTGCCAGCTTCGAGGCACCGTAAAGAGATATGGGACACAGCGGTCCAAAGCTCTCCTTGAGGGGCCGATTTGACTCAACCTCTCCGTAGACTGCACTGGAAGAAGAAAAGACAATTAATCTAACGTCGTTTTTCCGCATGGCCTCTAGAACATTCCAAGTTCCAATTGTATTCTGTCTCAAGTCGAGACGCGTGTTGCTAGAGCTTCTCCGAATGTCTGCACTGGCAGCAAGATGAAAGACTACGTCCTTTCCCTTAACCGCCTTCTCAAGAAATCTTCTATCTAAGATGCCTCCGCGAAGAAAACTGAACTCTCTCTTGCCTCTCAGATGTTTCACATATTCATATCTTCCCGCTGAGAGATCGTCTACAGCAGTCACATAGTGGTCGCGAATCAAACGTTCACATAGATTGCTGCCGATGAAGCCCGCCCCCCCGGTTACTAGTGCTTTCAATCTCGCACCACGGAATTGGCTATGTTCAATGCTTGACTATAAGCGCTATCCTTGTTTTAACATTATGTAGCAGACAAGCTTGTCTTTCCACGGCTTAATGAGGAGCGTATGCTTGAAGATAGCCAAAGGCATAATGAAACCAATCGTTACAATTTCTCTCGTTTGCTTGTAACTCTTACGTGCTCTATGTGAGAAAGGTTAGAAAGCCACAAATACAAATCTGTATAGATAATCACTGAGCGTGCAGATATGATAATCTCTAGGACCCCCGTACGGCTTCCCTTAGGTGGCGGAGGAACAGACCTGGCATCCTACTACTCAAAGTTCGGAGGGTTCTTCATCAGCGCAGCCATAGACAAGTACAATTACATAGCCATCCAGAAGAGGTTCGAGAACGGTTTCAGGATAAGCTACTCCAAGACCGAGATTACGGATAAGGTTGAGAATATTCAACAGCCAATCATCAGGGAAGCCCTAAAGCTACTCGATGTGAATGACTATTTGGAGATTGTTTCGATAGCTGATGTTCCAGGTCGTTCTGGGCTGGGTGGTTCCAGCAGTTATGCTGTAGGTGTGCTTAATGCGTTGCATTCCTTCAAGAGGGATAATGTTTCCCGTCAAGCTTTGGCTGAGGAGGCTTGCCAGATAGAGATCGGTGCCCTGAAGGAGCCTATTGGAAAGCAGGATCAGTATGTAGCGTCCTTCGGGGGGATAAACTGTTATGAGATTGAAAGGGACGGTACGGTGCATGTGAATCCGCTTGTTATCTCGCAGCATAGCGTTGCTGAGCTTGAGGGCAACCTTCTCCTGTTCTATACAAGGATCAATAGGGATGCGTCTCAGATACTTAGACGCCAGAAACAGGATGAGGAGAAAGGTGTCAAAAGGGTCGTTGAGGCTATGCATGAGATTAAGGAGATCGGGTACCAAGTCAGAGATTCCCTGGCGAACGGGGACATACGCAGCTTCGGCGAGCTGCTTGATGTTCATTGGCGTGTGAAGAAGAATCTTTCAGAGCAGGTGAGCAATAACCGTATTGATCAGTTGTATGAGGTTGCGAAGCGGAACGGAGCCTTGGGAGGAAAGGTATGCTTTCCAGGCTCTACTTTCATCAAAACCAAAAATGGCACTAAACCAATCCGAGAAATAACCATTGACGACATGGTATATGATCATAAGCATTCTCTGCAACATGTTTCATCTGTCTTGAAAAGACATTACAAAGGAAAGATCTTGGAAATTACAGTAAAAGGATTAGAGAACAAGATACAGGTGACCCCAGAACATCCATTGATGACAACGGTAAAACATCCATTAAACAAGCGTGTAGGACGAAATATAGTCAATCTTCCCGTGTTTAAGGAAGCAAAGGAGTTTAAGAAAGGGGATGTTCTTCTTGTTCCTGTTAACGAGGAGGAAGTCGATCTCGAATATTTGGATATGCCCAGAGATGTAAAGCAGCCAAAGTATAGTAACTGCGATATTTACAAAGACATACCACAGAAGGTGCCTGTTGATTTCAATCTGCTGAACGTGTTAGGCTGGTACATTGCTGAGGGATCTGCAAATAGAAAACAGTTCCAATTCGTCTCAAACATCAAAGAGAAGCCATATGCGGAACAGATCGTCAATAACATCATGGCCCTATTCTCAAAGACGGTTTCTATGAAAACTAAAGGAAACAGCATATTCCTTACGGGGGGTTCCGTTGTAATAAGTAACTGGCTTCGAGAACTCTGTGGACATGGTGCAGAAAACAAACAGATCCCCGCCTTCGTTATGCAGCTGCCACGTCAAAAACAAGCTACTTTGGTCAGAGCACTGTGGCTTGGTGACGGAGCATTACACAAAAAGTATGATCATAGAACGAAAAAGAGGTACATCGTGTGCGAGTACAAGACTGTATCATACAAACTAGCAAAACAAGTGCAGGAACTATGCTTTAGACTAGGATTCATTCCCAGCCTAAGAAAGAGCGTCAGCCCGCCACTCTTGATTTACCAAAATGAGAAGACAACCAGCCCTAGGCCTCTCTACAGAGTTTCGATTCACGGAGAGGACGCCAGAACTTTTCAAGAGTTCATAAAAAAGGGCATGCCTACCAAAGTAGTTAGACAAAACGCCAAGCAACTATCATTGAGAAAGGACTTTATCACCATAAATGGCCATACTTACGCAAAGCGAAGTATCATCAACATTACGCAACGGGACTTTGATGGAGTTGTCTTTAACCTAGCTGTGCAAGGCTCTCATACTTTCATAGCGGAGGACGTAGCTGTGCATAACTGTGGTGCTGGAGGCGGAGGTTTCTTTGTGTTCTACTCGGAAAATGGCAAGGAAAGACTGAGGAATGCTATGGCAAAGGAGGGATTGAAAGAAGTCAGGTTCAGATTCGACTTCGACGGATCGAAGATATTACTGAACCTATAGATCTCTGAAGGTGCTTGGACTTGAAGAACGAAGGTTTTGTGAAAAAATTTCTTAATGAATTCGCTGAAGTTGCTAAACGATTTTCTGAAGACGATATCAACAATGTTATTGACATTCTCTTTGAGGCTTGGAAGAACGGAAACAAAATATTCATCATCGGCAACGGAGGCTCAGCATCGACCGCCACACACTTCGCATGCGACCTCGCAAAAACTACTATCGTTGAGGGAAAGAAGCGGTTCAAGGTCATCAGCCTCACAGACAACGTTCCACTACTGACAGCATTGACGAATGATGAAGGGTTCGCAAGCATCTTCGTCGAGCAACTAAAGAACCTACTCGAGAAGGATGATGTGGTCATAGCCATAAGCGTTCACGGTGGAGCTGGACAGGATAAGGCTGGGCCTTGGTCACAGAACCTGCTTGCAGCAATACAATATTCGAGGGATAACTATGCAAAGACCATCGGGATAGCCGGCTTCGACGGAGGGGCATTCAAGAAGATGGCGGACGCATGCATAGTAGTCCCTGCAAACTCCACACCTTACGTTGAGTCTTGGCACTCAGCCCTTGAACACCTCATATGCAGTGCCTTGAAAGAGAGGATCCAGAAGGCTTGAAGGCCCGGGGAGTCCTTCTTGACCGTGACGGTGTCATCAACGAGTTAGTTTACTTTCCAGAGGTTGGCATCATAGATTCACCGCTCAATCCAGACCAATTTAGGTTGCTGCCCGATGTTGCGAAAGCTGTACGAACTCTTAACGATCTCGGCTTCAAGGTTGTCGTCGTCTCCAATCAGCCTGGGGTTGCAAAGGGAAAAATGACTGAGAAACTCTTCGCCGAGATCAGGTTGAAGATGAAGAAGGAACTGGAGAGGGAGGGAGCGCACTTAGACGCTGAATACTACTGCCTTCATCACCCCGACGCAGTCAAACAAGAGTATAGGATTAAATGTGATTGCAGGAAACCCAAGCCTGGACTCCTCCTGAAAGCCTCATCCGACCTTGATTTGGACCCTGCAAGATCATTCTCTGTAGGCGACAGCCTGACCGATGTCAAAGCTGGGAAAACAGCTGGATACAAAACTATCCTCATCGGATCGATGAAATGCGACCTATGCAGGTTGATGGACCAGGAAAACGCTCACCCAGACTTCATAGCCGAAAGTTTGATTAAGGCTGTTGAAATAATCCGCAAGAAGTGAGATGTAATGGAAATATCCGTTTCTAGGAATGTGTATGTTCATGTACAGTATTCCTATTCGGAGCGTTGGCAGCTTCTTCAGTCCAGCCTGCTCTCCAGCTGTCAGGCACAGCAGGAGCGTACAGGTATTCATTCCTCAAAAGCTGCCAAGAGGCATCCGCACTCACGGCAAACGGTTGGCCGCAGAGGTGCAGGCCACGAAGGAGTATTGCCAGTGAGGCAAGCCTGTCCCTTGCGTGGTCTGCGCCACATTTCCTGCATCTGCTCACTGCCCAGGTTGGGTGCTCTAGCTTATCACCACATACGGGACATCTTGAGGAGGTCCCTCCTGGGTTTACGTATAAGGTTCTGTGAGGAGATTTGTATTCCACCATAGACTGGTACATGCGGTATGGCCATCTGTTGAGGTATGTTCTGAGTTTCTTGCTCCTCTCTGCATCTTTATTCTTTCTGATTCCGGTCAGCTTCTCGAAGATGAATGAACTGTCAGGATTCTTCCTTACCTGCTCGGTTGATAGTTTATGCAACGCATCTTTGATCCTGTTTCTCTGTCTTCCCCTTGTCTGTCTGAGCTTCCTGTCTCTCTTTTGAGGGTTCTCCACATGAAGTTGGAGTCTCCTCCTCCTTCTAGAGAAGTCACTTTGTATCTTTGTGATTTGCCTTATCGGTTCTGTCTGGACTCTTTCTAGTTTGATGGCTCCATCATCTCTCTTCGAGGCTATGGTTGAGTCTATGGTTGTAAAGTTGAGGTCAGATGCGATGAATCTGCTTGCGAGGGGCTTCTCCTTTGCTTCAATCTCGTTTGTTACTAGGGTTACGTATAGTTTCCTGTCTGTTATCAGCAGCTCAGAGGCTCTTCCGTTGCCATACTCGTTCCACTTCTTGTGTTCTGGCGTGAATGTGATGTATTCATAGTTGAATGGCTTGATTGTTAATCGTATAGATACTTTTCCATCGTCCGTATATTCTATTTTGAATAGTTCAGAGTCTATTCTCGTGGCAAGTCTCTTCACTTCTGGTATGGCAAGGTGTTTATGCTTCTTCTTGTATGATTTCAGAAGCGCTGCTGCATTTCTGCATAATGGATTGATGTGGTGTTTTGCATAATCATAGCGGGGATTGAACCATCCTCTGAGCTTCCTTCTGAGTGCTATGGGGCTTGGAACCTTACCGTCATTCTCTCTTGCCAATACATATCCATATGCAAGTGCCATCCTCAATGCGTCTCTCATATCTTTCAGGTAGGCAAGGATCGATTCGTTTGGAGTATAATCCAGAATTATGGTTCTCTTCTCTCCCCTTGAGGCCCATCTATGGCTCAACTTGATAATGTTGCCTCCTTCACAGCGTTGAGGAGCTTCTTCGTCTTATGGCTTCTCAAACCATACAGTTCTGCTGAGAATGATTTGATTATGGCTGAAGTCTTGAACCAGCTCCTCCTGTGGCGAGGTTGCTTCCTCACCATTAGCCACAACTATCTCTGTTCCGTATCTGCTGCATATCCAACAGGTGATTTTGCCTTGCCTGTCCTAGACCTGCATAGTATGGGTAGTCACTCCTGGTATCTTTCCAGCTTCTCTTGGACTGTAACTGTGCTTCATACCTACCAACTGAACGTACATATTAATACATATTTACCGACAGTAGCTAATTTCTCGACACAGCTAGCATAAAAGTTATTAGGGAAATACTTCCATGGGGCGTCAGAAGGAGAGTTGTTTTATGATGTCTGCAACCGCAGTGAGTGCCTCAGCGAGAATTTGGAGACACTTTGACAAAGATACTGGAAAAGAGCTTTGCAAAAAGGAGTTTGGTTAAGATGTTCGAACTATTCCTCGACACCGCCTCAATTATAGAGATAAAGAATACGTTACCGTTAGGAATTATTACGGGGATTACAACTAATCAAAAGATCTTCCTCGCTGAGAAAGGATGCAACTTCAAGGAAAGAGTCCGAGAGATACTTTCACTCGTAGATGGACCCCTAAGCGTAGAGTTGACTAAGACCGAGGGCAGCGATGAGGACCTTATCAAAGAGGCGGCTGAATACTCAAGATGGAACCCAAAGAACATTACGATTAAGGTGCCGATGTTCAGGGATGGCAGAGGCCTCAGAATAATCACTCAGCTTAGCAAGCGGAAAATCAAGACAAATGCGACAGTTCTCATGTCCACGAACCAAGTAATGTTGGCTGCCAAAGCTGGCGCAACATACGCAAGCATCTTCTTCAATAGAGTAAAGGATGCAGGTGAAGATGCGGAGCAAGTAGTTAGGGAATCACGCGCTCTACTGGACAGAATGAACACGCCGACAAAGATAATTGTTGGAAGCATTAGAAAGCCTGAGGATGTCACTCAGGCAGCGATCGCTGGAGCCCACATAATCACTATCCCATATAAGATCTTGATGCAGATGCCATTCCACAAGAAGACTGAAGAGACTATAGTAGAGTTCGACCGAGCATGGCAGGAGTTTAAACAAGCTGAGAAGAAGTAACCCATCGACTGATCTCCCTATGATTCGTCTTACCTTCGAACCGCTCAAGGAATGCGCATTTAGATCTTGAAGGCTATCATTTTAGCTGGAGGCTACGCCAAGAGGATGTGGCCTCTCACAAAAGACCTCCCCAAGACTCTACTGCCTATAGCAGGCAGGCCAGCAATAGACTACATCATAGACAAGCTGCTAGAGGCCGACGTCAAAGCCATAATCGTCTCCACAAACTTGAAGTTTAAGCCTCACTTCGAGTCTTGGCTTAAGAATAGACACGTCAGTTCTATCGAGATTATGATAGAAGCCACGAGGGACGAAGAGGAAAAACTCGGCGCAGTCAGAGCACTGGCAGAGCTAGCTCCTAAACTAAGACCGGATGATTATCTCATTATAGCCGGCGACAACATATTCACTGGTGGAATGAGAGGCATGATAGACTTCTACAAGCAAAAGAAGGCTCCTGTAGTAGCAGTCATCAAAGCCGCAAGCATGGAGGAAGTCGCACGCGGCTCCTCAGTCACCCTGAGAAAAGATATGAAGATAATACGGTTTGAGGAGAAACCCGTCAAACCCAAGAGTATGTTGATCGGCGCATGCATCTACATCATGCCGCGAAACACGATTCTGAGAGTAGCTGAGTACCTAAGCGAGGGTGGAGCCAGAGATGAACCGGGCAACTTTGTGGCTTGGCTATGTGAGAGAGAATCAGTATATGGATACCCGTTACGAGGGCGTCTCTGGGATATCGGCACGATCGAGGGCTACGAACAAGTCAAACAAGAATTCGCTAGGCTGGGGTCGCACTGATCTTATTCAGCCTTCGTGCATAGCATTTGACAATCTTTCTACAGCTTCGAATTCGACCCTAAAAGCTATTCATCACTTGAAACTAGCTCATCCATGCCGATGATCATGGAAGACTGCCCAACGGATTTGAGGAAAGATTCTATCTTCATACGAACCTTCTGAACCTCCTCGTCTCTGCAATCGACTACAAAAGTAATTCGCTTCATCGTCAATCGCCTTACCATTTCCCCTATTTTGCGCCATCTAAATATTCGCTGCACACATAAATCTTCCTGTTATATGCTTATTGAAGTGTTTTCTCCGATGATAAGCTTGCAGCCTCTAGGTAGATTCAAATCCGCTGAGAAGATCTTCGAGTTTCTACGATCAAGCTTTCCACCATCCTTTTTCCACATTGAATATTTGAGTCTCCTATGACTATCGTATTCTCTATCCCGCCACCGTTGATGGAAACATTGTCACCGATGAACGTGTAAGGCCCGATATAGTGACTGAGTTGTAACGTGCTGGTTGTTTCTCTGGGCGACTCCTTGTCAGTTGGGGAGTCGCCTTCGCCGCCTGAAACAGGGGAATAGATGAAATGAAGGCGGATAAGAAGAGAAGTAGGAAGG
>Ga0315280_10009738_pt1 | contig 12219 bp, 10 predicted proteins | sample YL17G06_40_MG_FD_203697 | JGI IMG/M metagenome (GOLD analysis project Ga0315280, IMG submission 203697) | Sediment microbial communities from Yellowstone Lake, YNP, Wyoming, USA - YL17G06_40 | ecosystem: Environmental > Aquatic > Freshwater > Lake > Sediment | place: USA: Wyoming | collected... | reverse complement strand
TTCACCTCTTCCAAATTCCTGCAAACAGCCATCAAAGCTTCAAGATTGCTTCTGCCTTGAACACCGCAGCCGAGAATGCCAAACGTTTTCGAGTCTTCTCTGGCTAAATATTTAGCTGCAACAGCAGTCGCTGCTCCAGTCCTTTTTGCAGTTATCCAAGTGCAATCCATGACACAAATTGGAAAACCGGTTTCAACATCATTCAAAATGAGCAAACCAGATACGTATGGCAAGCCTCGCTTTGGATTTTCTGGAAACCCGCTGACCCATTTAACACCAGCAACTCGCATTTTAGGCATGTAAGCGGGCATAGCATGGATAAAAGCATCCTTTTGAGGGTGAACCCCAGGTTTTGGCGGCGTCTCCACCTTTTCCTCTGCCTTTTCACGAAAGGCTTCCTCAACAACTTTAATGACCTCTGCCACGGAAATTTTTAGCTTATCTATCTCAGCGCGAGAAAGATAAAGAACGTTTCCCAGAGAATTCATGACTGAAACCTTGTTTTAAAATGAAGACGAAACAGAAAAAGCTTATCTCTTTCGCAACCTAAGATTGATGCCCCTCTATTTTTTGGCTTCAAAATCAACTGATACATATACACTCTCTGGAATAGTCTAGCCCCCTTATATAGATTGAACCCCTAATAGACTTCAAACTCTCAGGGACTTTTTTCATTATAGTTCAGCATATCAGATTTCCTTCAAGAAGCATAAGGTTAGGATGCCATCCAAGCAAAGTGGAGAAAGTTCGCCTTCAGACTTCTCCTTAACGCAAAGCTTTTTTATGTCACATTTTGGGCAAATGCTTGCCCTAATTTTGTTAGCACTCAAATCTAGCAGACTTCTTTCTTTCAAAGTTTCGTAAACTAACTTGAGATATTTGCCTTCGGCTATTCTAGGCACTTCATACTTGGCTCCTTCTAAACCTTTCTTAACGGTCCAGAACTCGTAAAGCCTCTTTGAACCTTTAGATGAGTTGCACCCGTGGCACACCCAGATAACGTTCTTCGCGTCATCAGGTCCGTTAAAACAACGAGGCAGCATATGGTCTATCGTCAGGTTTGTTTTGGCTCCACAGAAAATGCATTCATCCTTCTTTTCCCTTTCCTTCACATATTCCCTAATTTCATTCCAGAAAATTTCGCCCTCCTTAAGCTGCCTAAACTTCTTCATCACAAAACCATAATTCTTCTTCCCAAAACCAGCCGACTCGGCAATTATCTTTGCATACTGCCAAAAAATCAAATCCCCAACACTCTTAACAACTGGTGGAGGCATATTCTCTCCTTAAAGAATTTAGAGGAACTAGAGATTTATATTTTTAATACCCTACGAGAGTAGGCGGATGTTTCCTATTCTTGTGTTTTTTAGGTGTTCTTCTGCTGCTTTTTGGCATTCTAACGCTTGTTTTCTGGTTGTTGTTGGTAAATCGTTCATGACGTAACATGGATAAAAGGCTAGAAGTGTGTATGGAATGTTCGTGTCTATTTCGCTTATGAATCTGGCAATGTTTCCTACTTCTTCATTGTCAATGTAGCCTGGAACAAGTAATGTGCTAGCAGAAAGCAGAGGCAGTTCAGGTCGCTTTTTATAGAATTTTTCTCCTATCATCTTGAAGTTGGCTAGGGTTGGCTTGTTGGAAACTCCACACAAAGCAATATTCAATTCTTCACTCCAAGTCTTTAAATCAAACTTTATGTTACCACCGCTCTCCAAAGCGTATTCTGCAGCTTTCTCCGCCAATTTAGGATTCATGTAGCCATTAGTTTCCCAGCAAATACGAAGGATTCGCTTTTCAGCCTTGGCTTTTTCTAAGGCTATTCGGCTTACCTCAAGACTGTGAGGCATTTGAGGCGAGGGGTCGCCGCCAAAATAGCATATGCAAGAAACGTGCTTATCCACTTTAGCAACTAAATCTTCAGCACTCATAACGGGCTTATGTTTCGCTGATAGGTTGCGGTAATGCCAATTCTGACAAAAAAGACAATCATAACTGCACGCTCCATAAAAAACCGCCAAATTCGCATAGCCATACTCCGCTCCCTGCTTATAAGCATATTTTGGATAGCCACTCCCCGTACAGCCGGAACAAAACCACCAACTAACACAGTTAGTCGGCAAAGCATCATAATACCACTCCAAAACACCTTTTTCAGCTGTTCCGTCGAAACGAACCAGACGCCCGCCAACATTCCAAACAAGCCCACAAAAACCACAATTACCCACGCCAATTATACAATCGTTGGCACAAACCCCACAAGGCAATCCATCAGCATTCTTCGGCGGTTCTGGAGGTAAACCAAAAACAGCGCGACTCTTCGCATGCACGCCTCTTGTAATATCGAGGGCTTCTGAAGGCTTATTTCTTATGCATTTTAAACAAACACCTAATTTGTCCGAAATAGTCTCGGCTTTTTCACCGCAAACTAAACATTTCCCCATAAATTAGCCGCCGCCAACAGGCGGTATTATAGCTAAAACATCGCCGTCCGCAAGTGTTGTATCTAAACCGTTAAGCGTGGATGCACTTCTCCCATTAACGAGAAACTGCAGAAAACCCTTAACCTCGCCATTCTTGCTGTCGTAAACATATTCAACAAAGCTTTGCCCATAACGCTTAGCCAACCTTTTAAGAACTTTATCCACAGTTACTGTTTCGCCATCTCGAAACTTTAGGGTTTCCTCTCTTTTACTAGTTAACTCCCTTAGACTTGTAAAGAAGCGCACCGAAACTTGCAAGGCACAACCACCAATAGTCAAAAACTGCAAGCCAAAATTTAAACTGTTACGCAATAGAATATGCGATTTGAATAAGTAGAGGTAAAGGTTTATATTTTTGGGGCATTTTGCTTATTCCGATTAGTAAAGAACATTTTAACCTTGAATGGAGGATTTGTATGGCTTACCTAACAACAACAGCCTCAGGACAACCAGTCCTAATTCTCAAAGAAGGCACAACCAGAAGCAGAGGAAGAGAAGCCCAAAGAAACAACATAATGGCAGCCCGCATAATCGGCGAGGTGTTAAAGACCACGCTGGGTCCACGCGGCATGGACAAAATGCTCATCGACAGCCTCGGAGACATAACAATAACAAACGATGGCGCAGCCATCTTAAACGAAATGGAAGTGGATCATCCAGCAGCTAAAATGATGGTGGAAATTGCAAAAACACAAGACGACATGGTAGGCGACGGAACAACAACCGCCGTAGTCCTAGCAGGCGAACTGCTAAAAAGGGCAGAAGAACTCCTAGACCAGAACATCCACCCAACAATATTAGTAAGCGGCTACCGCAAAGCAGCACAAAACGCAATGGAAACCATAAACAAGATCGCAATACCAGTAGACATTGAAGACCGTGAAACACTGAAAAAAGTCGCCGTAACGTCAATGGCAAGCAAAGCCGTAGGTCCAGCAAAAGAACACCTGGCTGAAATAGCAATAGACGCCGTGAAACAAATAGCTGAAAAACGCGGAGACAGAAGAATCGCAGACATAGACAACATCCAACTAATCAAGAAAACTGGAAAAAGCCTCCTCGAATCCCAACTTGTCAGAGGCCTAATAATAGACAAAGAAGCCGTTCACCCGGGAATGCCCAAAAAATTAGAAAACGCAAAAATAGCGCTGCTAGACTGCCCACTAGAAATTGAAAAGACAGAAATCAGCGCCGAAATAAGAATCCGCGACCCAAACCAAATGAAAGCCTTCCTAGACCAAGAAACCAAAATGCTGAAGGAAATGGTGGACAAAATCAAGGCCACAGAAGCAAACGTGGTTTTCTGCCAGAAAGGCATAGACGACATGGCACAACACTTCCTAGCAAAAGAGGGAATATTGGCAGCCAGAAGAGTAAAACAGTCAGACATGGAAAAACTGGCAAGGGCAACGGGGGGAAGAATAATCACGAGTCTAGATGACTTAACACCCCAAGACTTAGGTGAGGCGGGCATCGTCGAGGAACGCAAAATAGGCGATGACAAAATGATTTTTGTCGAGAAATGCAAAGACCCACGCTCAGTGGCTGTGCTAATACGGGCTGGACTTGAAAGAATGGTTGACGAAGCAGAAAGGGCCATAACTGACGCCTTATCTGTTGTATCAGACGTAGTAGAAAACAACAGAATAGTCGCTGGTGGCGGCGCAGTAGAAGTTGAAGTGGCCAAGGAACTTCGAGATTACGCCACAAAAGTTGGTGGAAGAGAACAACTTGCCATAGAAGCCTTCGCCGACGCCATTGAGGTAATACCAAGAACGTTAGCTGAAAACGCGGGACTAGAACCCATAGACATACTGGTAGAACTGAGGGCTGCCCACGAGAAAAAAGATGGAGAATACATGGGAGTAAATGTCTTCACAGGAAAAATCGAAAACATGCAAGAAAACGGAGTGATCGAGCCACTAATAGTTAAAGAACAAGCAGTAAAATCAGCCGCAGAATCCGCATCAATGATACTCCGCATAGACGACGTAATAGCCTCCACAAAACCAAAAGAAGGAATGGGAAAACCGCCTGGTGGCGGTGAAGAAGGCGAAGAATAACTAAACTCCCCGTTTTTCTAACACCCCTACTTTATTCGTGCACATCAAAAATTTAAACCCTAGAATGACATTTTACTTTTGAAGGCTCCGGTAGTATAGTCCGGTCAAGTATAGCGGCCTCTCGACGCAATTAACTGCGAAAGAAAGCCGCCGACCCGGGTTCAAATCCCGGCCGGAGCACCATCAAGCCAGAATTCTCCTCCTACAGTCAAACATATTAGGATCCAAATAGAGGGCCTAGAACCGTTGCACACACAAACATCTAGCAACTAGTAAAAGTCTACCATGGGCTATGTTGGCGGTGGTCGCGTTCCAAGCTTAACTGGAAGAATCATTGTCTGATTGTTTCTAACTATTGTTACATTAACCGTTTGGAGTGGTAAGGTGTATTCTTCTAGGAAAGTTGAGAGATCGTCCATGTTAGTGATTCTCGTCGTTATATAGGTCGCATTGATCGCTATTATGATGTCGCCGCCAATCGTCACAGACCCTCCTTCAATTGAGACTTGTTTCGTCCCACCGTACAGACCCGCTTTGGCAGCTGGACCATTAGCGGTAACTTGGGCAATCAGCCATCCATAGGTTACGTTTGTACCCATAGCTTCTGCGATTTCGTAGGTCATATCTACTCCTGCCGCGCCTAACCAAGGATGCAGATTGTATGTGCCATTCGTCACCAATGATCCGATTTCTCGTAGTACTGTACTGGAAGGGATTGCGAAGCCTAGCCCTTGAGAATCGCTTACAATGGCTGTGGTTATGCCAATAACTTGACCTTGATAATTCAGAAGTGGCCCTCCAGAGTTACCTGGATTGATTGGGGCGCTTGTTTGGATAACGTTAGCTATTGCGTATCCACCTGTCATTTCTTCAGTTATTGTTCTACCCAGGGCACTTACTATACCTGTAGTCATTGAGCCGGCTAGTCCATAGGGGTTGCCGACTGCTATCACTGGATCGCCAACTTCTAATGTTGATGAGCCGACGATTTCAAGAGGTCTGTATTCGCTCTGAGGCGCATTTGCCGAAAGGACTGCAAGATCTGCGTAAGGGTCTGAACCCAGCAGTGTGGCTGCGTATCCATTTCCGTTTATGAAGGCTACGGTAATGTTGATTGCGTCTTGGACCACATGATAGTTCGTGACGATCACCATCTTTCCCGTAAAGTTGTAGACGAACCCTGAGCCTTGGACTTGTGTATAGTGAGGATAATGCCAGTAATCGTATTGCACTATTACCCCTCGGATTATGACGACGGAGTCTTTGACTTGCTCGTATAACTGGGAAAGTGAGACATTTTCTCCTAGGATGTAGGTGTTGTTTTGGTTTATGGCGTTCTGTGTTGACTGGAGATTTAATATCTCCTCTTGAAGTGTTGAGAGTTGATTTTGCAGGTCACTGATTCTTCCTGAAATAGTTGAGTTACCTATTGAATAACCGAGTAATCCCCCCGCCATCAGGCTAACTACGATAATTGTTGTTATAAGAGCCGTTGAGAAACGGGTTGTTTTTGATTTTTGAGTGATCTCCAATTGTAATCATCCCTATTTGCCTATAGTTTTTTTCCGCAGCGGGGACAAAACGTATTATCTGGTTGAATTTCTCTACCGCAATTGGGACATGTGAGTTCTTTCTTCAAAAGGTGCGTCCCTTGCTTCTCTTTTGCCAGTATTTTTCCGTCGTTGAGAAAGAGCATTCTGCTTGCACGTGAAGCTATGAGGCTGTCGTGGGTTACCATGACAATGGTGGTTCCTTGGTCAATGTTTAGTTTGCTCAATAGCCTAATGATTTCATAGCCGGTCTTTGAATCTAAGTTACCGGTGGGTTCGTCAGCCAGAACTATGGCAGGGTTGTTCGCCAATGCACGTGCAATAGCGACTCTTTGTTGCTCTCCAGCGCTCAGCCGATGCGGCCTGTGCTCTTCTCTCTCTGACAGCCCAACCATTTTCAATAGTTCGCGAGACCTCTTCCTCTTTTCGTCTCCCGATTTCTTCATGCCTTCCATAGGAAGTTCCACGTTTTCGATGGCGTTCAAGTATGGCATTAGGTTGAAAGTCTGGAAGACGAATCCAACCTTATACTTTCTTATTTTAAAGAGCCCCTTCTCTGGCACCTTTGTGATGTTCACGCCATCTAGAATAACTTTACCGTAGGTCGGTTTGTCAAGGCAGCCCAACATATTTAGTAGCGTTGTCTTGCCGGAGCCGGAGGGTCCCATGATCGAAATGAAGTCTCCCTTCTTTACTTGAAGGTTTACATCGGAGAGGGCGCGAACTTGGCGTCCTCCTAGTTTGTAGACCTTGTCCAGTTTTTCTGTTTCTAGAACCGATTCACTCATATCTCAGTGCCTCCATAGGGCTTGTTCTGGACGCTCTCCAAGCAGGGTACAAACTGCCCAATGCTCCAAGCAGCATAGCTACACCAAACGTCAACAAAATAAGTTCAGGGGTTAGCGAAACAGTAGTGGTCGTTGATCCAGTTGTTCCAGGGTTTACAGATCCAAAACCGAGTTGAAAACGACCTGATGAACCACTGAACAGATTTACCTGAGGAAGTAGAAGCGATGACAAGACGGGCGCTCCAATGCTTCCTATCACAATGCCGACTACTCCTGCTATTATGCTTATCAGTATTCCTTCGAGCATGAATTGACTCATAACATTCCAGTTGCTGAAGCCTATTGCTTTAAGTATACCAATTTCTCTTGTCCTTTCACGAACTGTATAGAGCATCACAAACAAGACGATTAAGCTTGTAGCAGCAACTGCTATGATGATCTCTTGGGTTGCGGTTGCTTGTGTCTGGGCAATGGTTGATTCAGCATTATTCAACGATTGCGTGTACATTTCCTGCATGTTCTCGAGGGTCGCCAAACGGTCTTCATACGTTGTGACGTAAAGGTCCGAATACGCTGCTTTTATCACTTCGGCTATATCATCCACATAAGAAACATCCTCTGCATACACGTCAAACCTACTTACGTTTCCTACTTGACCAGTTATCGTCTGAGCATCAGAAATGTTCATGTACACCTCTCTTGCTTCCGTGCTACCCTGACTCGTTGGTTCATAGATCCCGACGATCGTAAAGGATTCTCCGTAAATCTCTACCGTGTCACCGACTCCTACTCCATAGTAGTCTGTGAGGTTTGAACTCATGAGAACAACCCCACTATCTCCCTCGCGTAGATTTCTACTCTCCGCTGTTATGTTTGTTGGCAGTATAGAATAGTTTTCGATGAAAGAAGAATTCAGACAAACGCCTGTAATCGTGTAGAGAGACCTAGAAATGGTGAAGCTTCCACGTGGTGTACTCATGGTTTCTGAAGTTGTCTCGTTGGATGACTTCTCAAGGAATGGCACAATATCTTTGACACCTTCAATGGTACGAATTTCATTGCCAACAGTTTCATTCGTGAAGACCTCTTCCCGCGTGAACCCAGATGGTGGCGTGCCGGAGGGCATGCCGGAGGGCATACCAGAAGGCGTACCAGACGGGGTACTTGAGAACTCGCGTTGCCCAGATGAAGCTGAAACTTCTATTAATGTAGTTGTCTTATTGATTTGCTCTTGATAATTACTGATCATAGTGTTGTAATTTTCAGTTAGGCCTTGCGTGGCTTCTTGATTCGCCACGATGCCTGCAGGGATAGAGATCATGATTGCCATAGAGAAACCCAAGGCAATGATTACCAAGAATGCTCTCATTTTTCTTCTCGAAATATTTCTGACTGCCCTTGTCAAAACACCCAAATGATTCACCTTCGTATACATGCCGCATTTGATTCAAAAAAAGGGGAGCGGCAAGCAGTCAATTTTGGCTTCGTTCCACCGGGATTGGGATTAAGAACCTTGTGGTTGTTCACTGCTGCCATCTCCCTTCGTTGCAATGTCTTTTCAAGAACAGTGGATTATTAAACTGTTTTTCAGAATTATACCCAAATCTATCTCCAATCAGATGTATGCATTCATTAGTTGTGCCAGAACATACTAAGTCTGGTCCAAAAAAAGCGAATGATAGGTTGTCACTTTCTTCATTATTGCCGCCGACAAAGGTATCAACACCTTACATGTGTCCATTGTTGTCATCTCAGTTATTGGTTGTCTTGTCTATTCTTCTTTAGTTCTCGTCAAGGTCCAGATCAGCTGAAGGGAGAAAGGAAAAATAGTCTTCAGCTTTTCTGAGCCTTCACGGGTCCTTTTTAAAGAATAGGGTGTTGCCGACTTGTTCTCAACCTCCAAACCGTTCAAGAACTGCGAACTATTAAACCATTTTTCAGAATTAACTCCGATTCTATTCCTAATTCAGTCATATTCTAGTGGACTTGACGAAGAGTAAAGAACTTAATACGAAAAGCTATTCTAGAGCAAGATTAAGTCGATAATTGAGACAAAAGCAAGAGAGACAGGAGAAAAAACAAAGAAGAAATGATGGGGAAAGTTGTCACTTTTATTATAGTCTCAATCACATGTGGTTTTCTAAAATTTTCGGCCAGTTGTCAGTTGAACCGTCCCAATTATCCATGCGGCGTTCTTCTTCCGCCCAATCGATGATGTTGCATCTTTTTTGGTAGCGCTCTTGCATTTTTTCTACAAGCTCACCGCCTTCGATTATGAAGGCGCCTTCATAGCCACAGTCTAAGCATTTCCAAATGGAAGGACGGTAAAAGACGAGAAAATTGATGTTTGTAGAACCGCATTTTGGACAGCACTTCGTCCTTCTTATTTTTATCACCTCCTTTCTATCGTCTTGTCTGTTTAAATATGGCCGATTATTAGAGAATTTTTCAGAATTATACCCAATTCTAACCCTAATTTAATTGTACAAAATAGCCATCTACAAACAAAAGCGATTCTGAAATAAAGAATGAAAGAGGCGCGTTTGCACTCCTTCTCAATGTACTTTGGAACCTATTACAAAAAAGGAGGAAATTTTCATTATCCACTGTACACATTAAGATTTTGTGTCCATTGCATTCAAGGTTTTTCAATCACTGTTCGCGTCAAGATCACTATTTCCGTCACCTTTCCCTCTTCAACATTCACCGTTACAAACGCTCTACCTGTTGTATTCTGGGATAATATGACTATTGCAGTCGTTGCTTTCATAGTGACAGCGCCATCTGCTTCAACTATAGTGTTGATGATGGGTCTTACGTCAGTGATGTTATAACCATCAGCGAGCAGATTGTGTACGTCTGAGTCGTTTTGCGCTATGTTGATGACATTGTCCTTATACTCTTGGCTGACAGTTATAGATCCGCCTCCCCATCCAAATCCTCGTCGTCCAAATCCATGTCCACCACCAGGGCAACCGCCATAATTGAGCATGATGTCAGATTCTGTGCTTGTGCCATTGGCTGCTCCGTTGGCGTACACCATTACAGCTATTCCGGACAATATTGCTAAGATTAGCACTGTTGAAATCATTAGTGTTTTTATTTTTCTTTCCAGTTCAATCACCTCCTTATTTCCCCAAATTGTCGTCATCTTGGTTGAAACGTCTGTGGATTATTAAGGAGTTTTTCAGAATTAGACCCGATTCTATTCCTAATCCAGTCATATTCTCGTTAGACCTTACGATGAAAGATTGAGGGACACATTTATTACCCTAATTCAAATAGGTTTAAAGAAAACTCTTTAATCTATGCGGAGCGGTATGGATGGCTGCTAGCGCGCGTCCGTTGAAGTATTTGCTTGGGTGGCTAATTGCAGGCACTAGAGGTGGCGCGACTCGTGCCAAAATAATTGAGACTCTAAAGGAGACTCCGCAAAATGCAAATCAGTTGGCGAACCTTCTTGGAATGGATTATAGGACAATAAGGCATCATCTTGAAGTGCTTGAGAAAAACAGAATAATCACGTCAGCCGGAGATAGGTATGGTACCACATATTTCTTGTCTCCAGCGATGGAGGAGAATTACGCTTTGTTTGAGGAGATTCTGAAGAAAATCTGGAAAAAGTAAAAAAAGGAGTAAAGTAAATGAAGCATTGTATGAATAAAAATGTGAGAATTTGGCTGATACTAGCAACTCTAATAGGGGTAGCTCTACTGGCAGCACTCTGGGCTACGTCTACATTTTGGTTTCCACGTTATCCTTGGGAACCTTGGGAACGCCACCTACCACCTCAACATGAAATTCCTGAAGACATAGAGTTTTTCTATACAGTAGATGCAGTAGTTTCCACGGTCAATGTGACGCTTTCAATCTTCCTATTGCTCATATATGTTAGCATATACCGGAAGACACGGTCAGAGTTCACAATAGGGCTAATAATATTTTCAGCGGTCTTTCTTCTCAATGCTCTTGCCTCCAATCCCTTAGTGATCTGGGCTTTTGGTTTTCGACCATTCGGTCTAGGACCATTTGCCATGTTGCCAGACCTATTTACACTTGGAGCACTAGCCGTACTGCTATACCTCAGCATCAAATACTAGGAATGCAAGCATATAGTAGTCATTTTTTTACCAGTAAATTTGTGTTCCAATCCCGGCAGGGAGCACTCTACTTTCAAAGTAACAATGGTACTTGATGGCGGAACTTTTGTTGAATTTTAGAGGGTTTTCTTATATGTTAAAATTTAGACAAACTTTCAAATTTACTTTGCAAAAGCTCTTAAGAAAACTTTAATTCGACACTTGTTTGTCATTTAGACAACGCTGGGAGATTAGTGAGCAGACTAGCTACGTTAAAGCTTGCGATGGGTTCGTCTGTATTTTTAGTAGCCTTCATATTTGCCGCGTTCTTAGCGCTGATAATGATAATTGTCGGTTTTGATTGGACTTACGCCTTAATCGGCACAGTCCTCTTCATACTTCTCCAATACCTTATCGGACCAACAGTTGTTAGGGCTTCAACACACCTGCAGTATCTAAAGCCTAACGAAAATCCATGGCTCGAATCCACAGTGAAAGAGTTAGCAAATAAAAGTGGAACACCAATGCCAAAACTAGCCATAGTTCCAGATAAAACACCCAACGCGTTTGTTTTTGGCAGAACCGCCAGCGACACCACGCTGGCAATTCATGAAGGACTCTTAAGAAACCTAAACGAGGACGAAGTTAAAAGTGTAATCGGTCACGAGTTGGGGCATATAAAACATAAGGATTACATTGTAATGACTGTTCTTTCGGCGCTACCATTAATTGCTTATCTGGTTGCGAGGTCAACATGGACAGTAGCCAGATTTTCCGGTTCATCGAGAAAGCGAGAAGAAAGCGAAATGAGAGCAGCACTCTTCGCTGTTGGAATAATCTCTTACATAGTCTACATTATCTCGCTCCTATGTGTAATGCGGCTTAGCAGACTCAGAGAGCATTATGCAGATGCGTACTCGGCGTACATAACAGGCTCACCCCGAAACTTGGAAAGCGCACTCGCAAAAATCACATACGGCTTGTCACTTTCGCCTAAACCGCCATCCGGAGCCAGAGCCTTCTACATAGAAGATCCGGCAATGGCTAAACAGGAGATTCAACCAATAATGGAGAAAAAAGAAGAATATGACTTGAACAGAGACGGAGTGCTTGATGAAAGAGAATTAGAACTCGCCATGGAAAAAGAGGCTAAATCTGCCTGGGTACGAATGAACGCTTTGTTTGCGACGCATCCACCAACATTTAAACGCATATTGTTACTGCGGGAAATTGAAGAAGAAATGGAGAGCGGAAGATAC
>Ga0315280_10009736_pt1 | contig 12221 bp, 12 predicted proteins | sample YL17G06_40_MG_FD_203697 | JGI IMG/M metagenome (GOLD analysis project Ga0315280, IMG submission 203697) | Sediment microbial communities from Yellowstone Lake, YNP, Wyoming, USA - YL17G06_40 | ecosystem: Environmental > Aquatic > Freshwater > Lake > Sediment | place: USA: Wyoming | collected... | reverse complement strand
GTGTTGAGTCCATTTTGGTCTCCGCTTCTCTCATAAAATCATAAAAAATTCTATAGCCCCCCTCTAGTCGAGGACCTAATTTTCTACTATTACCGAGTACTATTTCTTTTCCAGTTACAGCGCCCACTTTACTATCCGTAAAATGCTTAACAAGATGCTTCAACGCGTCAGGATGGTGATACGCACCTGTATCAGTTACTACAATTATTTCCCCTTTGGAATTAAGAATGCCATCAGATATGCCGGTGTTGTATCCGCCTCTTCGACTTTGTTTTATCAATCTAGTGAATTTACTACGTTTTTCGATGTAATCTTGGATTATCTCGCCAGTTTGATCAGTAGAGCACCCATCCACAAAAATGACTTCTATTTTCTCTTTGGGATAATTTAGTTCTTCAATGTTCTGGATTTTTTTATGAATAATCTTCTCTTCATTGTATGTTGGCACAATCAGAGATGCGTATGGGTAATGAAATTCTAGTGATTTATCATTCTCACCCTTTTTATAGAAATAATACAAAACAAAAAAATAGGATAAGTAGAACAAAAAAATAGTTAGAAATGAAGCCCACATGATAACTTGAAGAACGTGTTCAAACATAATCACTCAACATCCAAAGGATCGCTTAGTTTCAAGCGGGCACAAGGCTTTCGCTGATTATTCTTCTTAGGATGGTGAAGCCATGTCTCAGTTTCAGTTTTTTCTCTCCCAGCCTATCCCTATAACTTATTGGAATTTCTACGATCTTGCATCCTTGCCTTTCTACTCGATGATTTATTTCAGCTTCTATGTCAAACCCCTTTGACTTTGGCTTCCAATTCTTCAAAATTCGCCATCGAACAACTCTCAACCCAGTCAAAGCATTCATGCATACTGCTTTTCCCGTTTTATTTAAACAGTTAAGGAAGAAAATTCTATAACAATCCACCATACAGTGAGGAAACATCTTTCCAGAAAACCGCGTCTAACTTTACAACATGGTTCAAAACAGATTCAAGACGAACATCTGAAGACAGGCTTCCATCCTCACCTAAATACCGTATCCACTGATCACTCGTCTCCTTCAATCCAACGTTCACCGCATAATCTATTATACTCGGTATCAAATCCAAAACAGTTGAAACATTCTCAAGAATCTTCAATTCATGACTAATAACCGGAAGATTAGAGGATCTGACAATTTCGGTTTGACTTATCGAAATCCTCTTCAACTCTTCTTTCGATTCCCTATCGTCTGGATTCTCGCCTAGCTTTTCCAGTATTCTTTTCTTCGATTCCTCAAGATCATTAAGACGCTCGCGTGTTTCAGATATGCGAGACTCTAGCAAACCTTTAGCCATGGAAAAATCTTGAACGCCTAGATATTTGCAAATTCGCTCAAGTTCCAGCAGAGCCTCTACTTGCCCAATTCCCAAATATTTGTCATGCGGTCGCCAAAAAGCAATAGTAGAGAAAGGAATGCCCAGTCCATTCGCTGCATGTTCAGCTTCCATAAGGTATTCAATGCCTGCAACGCCTCCAACATAGCATGAGGGCATCAATCCTCTGAAAAAGACTAAACTCATTTGAATGGCTCTTGCCGATACGCGCGAGGCAATATTCGATATATTAGGATCTTTTTTAAGTCCAAAACTCAAATCGTGATACTCTCCACAACCTACACAGTTTCCTCTTCCATACAAAAACCCCTCTTCCTCTACCAAAAACAACTTAACCTTACTTCCACAGTCACAGTGATACCAAAAAGGAGCCAACTGGGGTTCTTGATGTGAAACTCTGCTGCTAACGCCTTGTTTATGTGGCATTTCCAAAGCCTCTCTCAACAACCTCGAATAATGATCAAAATGAGACAACAAAAAACAAAACTCATCAACAAATATCTGCTGACACTCTGAAAATCTCGAAAAAACCGTATCATACCCCCAAACATTGTCAACAATTTCCGACATCAAGAAGGCATTAAAATCCGAGTACCTGTCAGAATGTTTGTAACAATCCTCAACAAGGTTCCAAAAAACCTTGAAATTCGCTCTACAAGTCTCTGCAGTAAAAGATCCGTCCATTTCTAAAAAATCATTTGTTTTACAAAGCCTTTTCACGGACCAAACCGCATCATTAAGCCACTTCTCAATCTCAGCCTTCCAAACCCTCAAAACATCAGGAGACGGCTTAGCAAGCTTATTCAACATCAACTTATCAGGCAGCTTCACATCTAAGGAAAAGATACCACCACCTCTCTGAACAGCTGGAAGCTGACATGACCTAACCCACCGATCGTCGGCAAAATCTTGATCCGCAATCCCAAAAAAGTTAACAACCGGAACCTTCAAAATGTTCTCAAGCCTTTGAGCTAAAACGAAATTTAACGTAGCCTTCCTAAAGACTCCGCTGTAGGCAAAAAAATTGGGCTGATGAGCCGTCATAAGAACAATGCCTATTCCATTTCTGAGGTCGTCTATTCTCTTCTTAACAGAAGATGTTAATGTTCCACACTCTTTATGGAAAACTTCCACAAAACCAGCAAGTTTAGCTCGCTTTTCTCGAATGGACTTCGAGTTCATCTTGTCTTTATTATCCTCATAGAAGGAGACACATGCCTTCACAAGTTCTTCGAAAGTGCTTGGGAAGATGGGACGTTCCCTAGCCATTTTATCCTCTCAAATTTCAAAAATGAATTTTCCAACTTCAAAGGCTTCCGCCAATTTGACTCCGGCTTGATAGCCTCTGTATTTGGCTAGTCCTTCTGCGGCTTTCACAGCTTTAGAGTAACCGCCACGGTGATTATTCAGTTGAGAACCAAAAACGCTTATCGCTTTTCTTTTTACTTTGAAAGTCTTGTTTATGTCTACGAAAACTTGCGGGTAGAAATCTCTTTGCGTGCTGGCTCCCTCGTATAGCAGTATTATTTTGCATCGTCTTGTAGCAGACAGGGTTGCGTGTCCTGTGTTTCTATGATCTTGATGAGTATCCTTATGAGTAGGCGCATAAATAATGTCAGGCTTAACCTTATCTACAATCTTTTCAACAACGTCAATGGTTTCTCTCCCATCATGAATCTTCGTGTCTCCTAACCCACCAAAAAATAAACCATCTACTCCCAATATGCCAGCAACTTTTCTGCATTCCTTTTCCCTCACATCTAAGGCTCCTGAAGCTTCGCCTTTGGTTAAGACAAGAAGATACACCTTATCTCCGTTAAGCTTGTGTAAGGCAAGAGTACCAGCACATCCTAACTCAACATCGTCAGGATGCGCGCCAACAGCCAAGACAGTTCTCAACTTTAACTCATCCCCACGATTCCAATTTTTGTACCTTTTTCTCGAAACCAACAGTCTCCATTATTTTGTTGACACATATTCACTTAAACGATTAAGGAAGAAAATTCTATAGCAATTCACTACAAGATTCTTACAGACTTTCTGCAAAAATTCTCCTCAGAATAGAAAAACCATGACGAAGTTTAAGTTTCTTTTCTCCAAGCCTTCGTCTATAATGAATAGGTATTTCAGATATGGTAAAGCCCTTCTTTTCTACGAAGTGATTAAGCTCAACCTCAACATCGAATCCTTTCGACTTAGGCTTCCATCCCTTGACAATTTCCCATCGCACAACCCTTAATCCAGTTAACGGGTCGCGTAACTCAATCCCATTCAAAAAATTATGAATAGAAGCCAAAGCCCTGTTCCCAAGATAAAACATGTTATGCATAGCACTCAAATGAAAATGGTTGTTAAACCTGTTTCCACAAACCATCCCAACATCTGGATTCTCATCCAATATCCTTATCATTTCTGGCAAATACTCAGCCGGATACGTGTAATCGGCATCAATAAAAACCACATACCTAACATCCAGCAACTTAGCATGTTCAATAGCGACGGCAATGGCATCACCTTTCCCCGACTCCTTCTGAACCACAACCTGCGCATCCATAGACTCAGCAATTTTAGCTGTTCCATCTCTGCTTTTTCCATCAACAACTAGACAGAGAGGATTCGGCAAAAACATCCTTACTTCAGCTAAGGTCAGGCCTATGCCTGCCTCTTCATTGAATGCAGCAACAATCACTAACGTTGATTGATTGTTCTCTTTTCCTTTCTCAGTCATCTTAACACCGTTTGCGTCTGAAATCATTTAGGTTCAATCCTCATTTAAACAAGTATGAAAGAAACTTCTAGAACAATCTACCATACTAAAGCAGACACAATCTCCAAATCACTACAAATCCGAAGTCAAAACCGCTAAAACTTCCAACAACACTTCAGCCATTCAGTTGTTGTTGTTCCAAAACTACAAAGCCCAACAACAACTTCTGAACAAAAACCACTACACATACACAACGTAGAAGATTACACATTCCCCGTCATATTCAGCCATATACTAACAAAACGATTATGAAACTCAAAAACTTCAGATTCCACATTATATCTCCAAAGCTCAATGAAAACCTGATAATAAAAGCCAGTGTAGTTAAGATCCCACGTAACCAACTTATCAACCCTAAACGCCACATCATTTATAGTTAAAGTCTCAACTAAACAGCGGTTTTCAGAAATCGAAATCTGAGAAAAAGAAAACTCTAATGGCGCTTCCCAAATTCCACTATCTTTAACGAAAAAACGATATTCGTACAAGGCTGGCAACGGGCTAGGAGTTCCCGCTGTTGCATTAGGCAAAGATTCAGTCTGATTCCTAAACTTCACATAAATCAAATAATAACATGAAGAACCCATACTATTGCCAACCCCAACAAAAACCTTGTACGTTTCATTCACCTTAACATCAAACGGATAGTCTTCAGCCATATGCCCAGGACCTAAAACCCACAACTCCGAAAACCTTTCTCCACCAGGAAAAGTCAAAACAAAACCCAAAGTAGGCGAAGCTGCCACCAAAATCAAACCTAACGTAGCCGCTATAAACAATGTCCGATACTCATCCAGAATCATCTGCTTGCACCTTTGGCTATATTAGAAGAAGTTAAGTTCATGTATACGATTGTAACTAAACATATATGAGGACAACAAAGTGACCATAATCACCACAAGAATCCCAGAAGACCTGGCAAAAGAAGTCGAACGAATAGCACAAGCTGAAGCCCTAGACAAATCAACAACCATAAAACGATTACTAATCCAAGCAGTGCACACATGGAAAATAGACTACGCGCTAAGACTATATCAAGAAGGAAAAATATCAATCGGCAAAGCCGCCGAAACAGCAGGCATACCCCTCTGGGAACTCATCGACACAACAGTAAAACGTAAAATCCCCCTACAAACAAGCCAAGAGCATCTCGAAGAGGACTTGAAAGCCGCAATGGCGGAGTCGTGGTAGCATCACCATTAAAGGAATCCGAACAACCAAACAATGTTTGATGTTCATTCAGAGTCGTTTGCTTGCACCTCAGGCTTCATCTCCAAAACTCGATTGCAATACTTGCTCTTGAAAAAACGCCAACCAAAAACACTCACAAATATAACTGCACTAATAGCAAGTGTCGATCCGACAGCTGAGATTAGCATTCTTTGCTTTCTATCCATAATAGCATTGTCTCTCAAACCATTTGCTTCAGTTTCGATTCCACTCAAAGAATCAATACATTGATCAGCAAAACTAACTGCTTCACCGAAATTTCCAGTCCGATTTTGCATTTGAGCCATAGACAACAACATTGAACTATTATTCAACCTGAATAACAGGCTTGAAACGTTTGCGCCAGCCCCTTCAGCTTCCAAGACGGATTTGTACGCTAAACCTATCTTAGATTCTGCTCCATTAATCGCATCTTGAGCCTCACTACTACTTGCTGCAGAGACATGAGAAACAATTAAACAGAACAAAAAGATTCCAATTAAGCCTACAAGGAATTTTGAATTAACCAAATCGCATCCTTCCTTTATGCGCGTTTGCTATTCCTCAGCATATCAACCTTAGAGTTTGAATTCGCTGGTAACTCGCACATCCTCTCTAAAACTTCCCTTTCAAACACCATCTTTTCAAGTTCACCCTTAATCTTCGAATATTTACTAGAAAAATCGCCATACCTTTCTATAAAACTTCGACCTTTTTCTGTAACTTCATAGCAGTCGTGATTGAAAAACACTAGACCAACCTTAACAGTTTCACCCAAATACTTCTCAAGCAACTTATAGCTTAAATTGGCAAGATACATTATCCTAGTCTTCTTCGCACCGCTACCCGTGGCATTTAGAATGTCCGCTATGATTTCCAATCGATTCCTGTAGCTAACCATAAAACCACAACCAACTTGATAGGCGAAAACGCGAAAGCTCAGGCTATTCTTACTTTCTGTGAAGCCAGCCCCTGCCGCCCTTCTTCAACTGCTGCTTCCCATTCTTACCATGCTGCTTCAGCAAGCTGCGATCAAAACTTTTAGCCCTAGAATTAATGCTCTTTCTCAACTCTGTCCTGATAAACTTGCCCCAACCGCCAACAGAAGCGTTAGGAGAGTAGATAAGACCTTGAGAAGCCCAAAAATCAACTATCTCCGAAAAACTTGGAGTCTTTGAATCCCTGCTTGCAAATATGACAAAGCCGCGATCCATAAAAAGGGAAGGATAATCCCGAATAGCGATCCCTTCAGCTTTGACTCTGTCATCGAACCGCTCTCTCCACATAAGTTTCCACTCTTCCTTGAGCTTATGCCGAAACTCTTCGCGTTTAATAGAATCGCTATTTTCCAATGACACAATCTCTCCTTGACAGGAGCAGATGAGAAACATTATAGATGGAAATCACCATCAAATTCTAGACTGTTCCTCTCTTTTCTCTTGACACCAAAAATTGCTTCACTGCCTTTTAAACATTACAGTATGAAACATCTAGGGCAATCGTCTAGAACAAAGTTCTATTTTTTCTAGAAGAAAATACAGTATGTTCTATAGAAATAGAAAATTTCGCTAGACACCAAATTCTGAAAACTTAAAAATTAATCACAAAAACATAAAATCATGCACAAAACCATGCCAGCTGCCACAGACCTCTTATCCATACTCGAAGAGGAAAAAGCATCCAACATCAAACAGCTAGCAAAAAAATCTGGAATACAAGTAACGCAACTTGAAAAAATACTAAAAGACCTAAGCAAACACAACATTATAGAATACAATCAGCAAACTGGAAGGATAAAGATGTCTCCATGGCTTATCAGCGTTGACAAAGAAATCGAAAACATAAAACCAGCAACGGCAACAATAATTCTGCCAAAAAATCAAGAAATAAAACTTCAAGACATTGTAATCGGAAACTTCACAGACAAAGACCTAGAACTAAACATTAGACTAGCAGTTAAGCAGAAAGAAATAGCCATATGCAACCCGGTTAGTCACGCAAGCAACCTTTAACGTCCCGCAATTTCTCCAAAAGCATCTTACCTTCTTCAGTGGTGCGATATACAACCGCGCCATCGCCATTATGAACCTTACATACCAATCTTTTATCCAAGGCTCCAGCCAAATATTTGCGAAGCGTAGAATAACTCAGATTCGCCTTATACATAAGATGCGTAACCTTAACATCATCAATAGCTACGCTTAAGACATCTATAAGAACCTCAATCTCACCTCTTCGACGAGCCATTCTAAACGCCAGCATAATAGCCCAAACTATATCACACTATAATGAGACACAAATAAAACTTGTTGTACATATTAAAAACGCAAATGCGTGCGGCGAATGTAGTTTGATGCAAGGGGTCTTCGTTTTGATGTTTGACTTTTTAGCTATGAGTTAGTTTATGCGATTTTTTGTTGTTATTTTTTTGTTTTTGATTCTTTTTTATACAATGTGTTAACTTTGAAGGAGTTGAATGTTTAACGTGTGCATTTTTAGAAATAGAAAAAGAAGAAGGGAATGTCGCGGCTCTTGGTTGCTAGGCGCTCATTTGTTCTTAATGATCAATTCTTTGTGTCTATCAGATACTGTTCGGTAGAGGCGATTCCGCAGAGCCTGCCCTTGAAGTTTTTGGTTTTTGAGTTTTCCTATTTCTTTTGCTAGTTTTTCATCTTTGAGAATGTTTAGTACCCATTTTTCGAAATCTCCGCGGTTAACATGGAAGCTCAGGGATTTTGCCTCGACTTTTTTGATGCTTGCGAGGAAGTCTTCGTATGATGCTGCGCTTACGCCTGTGTAGTTTCCGATATCAACGTAGAAGTGGAATGGTGCGATTTGTTCGGTTTTACTAAGGCTCAAGGAGCATATCTCCATTATTTCTTGTAACAAGTGAGACTTGCTAGTGAATATAGGTTATGAAAAGGGAATCAATATTCAGACTGCGTGAACACGAGCCTTCTATGTGTAGGTTTTGATTGCTAGTTTTGTTTGTTTTTTGCATGTTCTTATTAGTAGTTCTAAGTTTGTGTCCGTTATGCATGCATAAACCCATACTCCACACACAAAAAAATCAAGAACACACATAGAACACGTACAAATCACGCCAAACAACATCAAAAGCCACACACAATCTACACAAAGAAACCCCTAAACACAACCCAAAACAAAGCCTAAACCACAAACACAGCCCAAATTAAACCCCGACAAAACCCAAAAAACCCACAAAAAATTTTCCCACACACATACTAATCGTATAGGTGAAACACCATGCGTTTGACAGCCTAAGTCACACAATATCGTTCAGACACGCGAACAGTCTTTTTCAGCCCGACACCTTAGGCGATTGGAAGCTGCAGGCTAAGCACCTCGATCCGAAGACCTTGATGCGCACACCCCAGCTCCATTAAACCCATCTTCTATGGGAGCCCTCGTCCATGACAAAGGCTTCGTTACCAAAGTCTCGGGTCATGGAATGGCCGCCTATTTTCGGGAACGACTTCGAGCTTAGATGCCTTCAGCCCTTATTCGCGACAGCGTAGCTGCCCGGCAAGTGCCCTATCGGACAACCGGTAAACCATAGGCTACAACGTCCCGTTCCTCTCGTACTGGGGACCCTTTCCCCTCAGGCGACCAACACTCCCAGCAGATAAAGACCGACCTGTCTCACGACGGTCTAAACCCAGCTCACGTTCCCCTTTAATAGGCGAGCAGCCTCACCCTTGGCTCCTTATGCAGAGCCAGGATGGGAAGAGCCGACGTCGAGGTACCAAGCCGCGGGGTCGATGTGGACTCTCGCCCGCGACGAGCCTGTTACCCCCGGGGTAATTTTTCTGTCATATCCAGCCCCCATCAAGGAGGACATGGATGTTCGCTAAGCCCGGCTTTCGCCTCTGAATCCCTTGCTTTGGAGGATACAGTCAGACCGGCTTTTGCCTTTGCACTCTACAGCGGGTTTCTGTCCCACCTGAGCCGATCTTAGGGCCCCCTCGATATCTTTTCAAGGGGGTGCCGCCCCAGCCAAACTGCCCACCAATCGTTGTTCCAGCACCTCAAGGGCGCTAGTAAGAGACATGGCTGCAAAAGGTCGGTGTTCCATTGTCGCCTCCCCAAATCCCCGGAGAGACTTGGATTAACGGCTCCCGACTACACTCTGCATCCACAACCACATCCCAGCGACAGGCTGCAGTAAAACTCCACGGGGTCTTCTTATCCCTCTGGGAGTTCGTGGACTATTCGTCCACGTTATGTAGTTTCACCGGGTACCAAGCGGGGACAGCGGGGTCCTCGTTGCTCCATTCATGCGCGTCGGAACTTACCCGACAAGGCATTTGGCTACCTTGAGAGAGTCAGAGTTACTCCCGGCTTTTGCAGGCCCTTAGACCGGTTGAACCCGGGTTTCAGGTACCTGTAGTGGCCAGAATTCAGAAGCCGTTCACACCCTTTCGGGCTTGCGGCTCCCTGTGTTTTTGTTAAACAGTCGGGACCCCCTTGCAATTGCAGCCTGTAGTCCCAGCCGAAGCTAAGACCGCAGGCACCCCTTATCCCAAAGTTACGGGGCTAATTTGCCTAGTTCCCTCGCTCGGTGTACACCCGACACGCCTTAGGTTTCTCGCCTAGGAACACCTGTGACGGTTCTTGGTACGGGCACAGAGGATCCTTCCCAATATTCTTTTCACGGACTCCAAGGATTAACTGAACCACCCTAAAAACGGGTGGCTATTCCCGCTTTCGCCTGGTTCTCGCCATTGCGGCACTCCCCAAGTTTATACGGTTAAACAAGGCGATGACCTTGCTCAATCTACCCAGAAGTGTCAAATGTTGGGCTTGTGTTGCCACGTGTACCTCTGTGGTTCCGGAACTTTAGCCGGATTCCCTTTCGACAGAATCAGTTAAGTTCTGCCTTAGGACCGACTTACCCCCAGCTGACGACGCATTGCTGGGGAACCCTGGTCCCTTCGGCGGAGAGGATTCTCACCTCTCTTTGCTGTTACTACTACCAGGATATTCAATCCCTGACTGGTCCACTGGACCTTACGGCCCAGCTTCCGCCCAATCGGGACGCCCTCCTACCAGATCACGACAAAAGTCGTGCTCTGAGGTATCGGCGACTGGCTTAGCCCCGTCCATTTTCAGGACCATCAGCCTCGGCGGGTGAGCTGTTACGCTTTCTTTGAAGGGTGGCTGCTTCTAAGCCTACCTCCCCGCTGTCTGAGGCTGATGACACCCTTCTGTTTGACATTTGGCCAGTACTTTGGGGCCTAAACCTCAGTCTGGGTTGTCCCCCTCTCGGTCATGGAGCTTACCCCCATGAACCCGTCTCCTAAGGTCTGCAGCGCTGATGAATTCTGAGTTTGAGAGAAAAGCAGGACCTTTCGATCCTTTACTTTTCAGTCAGTGCTCTACGCCACCAGCCGCCTCGCTTAGGGCTGGGCTGCGACCCAATTCGGAGGGAACTAGCTATCACCGGACTAGATTGGTCTTTTGCCCCTAGCCTCAGGTCTTAAGAGCGAATTGTACATCAGCACCTCTTCGGGCCTCCACCAGGCTTTCGCCTAGCTTCGCCCTGCCCAAGGTTAGATCGTCCGGTTTCTAGTGTCACGGCGGTGACTCCAGGTCCTTTCAGACCTCGCCCCTTGCCAGCGCAAGGCTAGTTGTGGGCTTGTTGGTTTCCCTTTGCTTTCAGGCTTTGAGCCTTTAAGCTTGCCACAACCGTGAACTCCCTGGCCAGTGTTTCGAGACTGAATGTGCAACCCTGGTCGTCCTCTTTTGTACTGCTACGTTGCCGTAGGTTCCTTTGAGAGGAGTCTGTCCTTCTGGGCTGCACACGTCTATAACCGTCTGGTTTCAGGCACTTTTCACCCCCCTTCCGGGGTACTTTTCAACTTTCCGTCACCGTACTAGTGCGCTATCGGTCTTGAGACATATTTAGTCTTGGAAGTTGATGACTTCCAGTTTCCCACACCCAAACCAGGGTATGGTACTCTGGGATCTCAGCCCATCTCCTTCTGTTTTACGCTTACGGAGCTTTCATCCTCTTTGGCGCGCCATTTCAGGCGACTTCAGCTTGACAGTTAGAAGGTGGCCAAGCCCATAACACTACATCCGCCATAAGTTTCCTTATGGAGTTTGGTTTGGACTTTTCCCTTTTCGCTCGCTGCTAATAGGGGAATCCCGTTTGGTTTCTTTTCCTTCCCTTACTAAGATGTTTCCGTTCAGGGAGTTCCCACTCCTTTCGGAGTGCCACAAAGTCCGAAGACTTCGCAGCAAGAAGTCTCATTGAGGTATCCACGGTTCTAAGGCTGCATGCGCCTACCCGTGGCATTTCGCTGCTTGCCGCGCCCTTCTTCAGTGCTCAAGCCATGCCATTCCCCAGACGGCGTAGCATGTCAGGCTTACTCGGTTGTTCGGTGTCTGCCTAACGTTGTGGATTATAGGCGTTTTTGTGTCTGCATGGTGTTTCATTGCAAGCGTAATCGTGTATGCTTGCTTTCACCCTTCACCTTCAATTTTAATGTTGAAGGTTGCATCTCGGGATGGAGGTGATTGGACGATTCATTTCGCCAAAACTATTCTTGAGGCAATCTTCGCAGATATAAACGTTGCTTTCGTCTCTAATAAGAGTTTAGTGTGTGGTAAGTATTTTTGGCTCTTCGTCATTTCGCAGAGAAGGAATATTTTGAAACGACTGTTTTGGGTTTTGTTTTTGAAAATAACCTTCAATTTTTGTTTGTTGATAGAGGCAAGAGGCTGCAGAGAGTATTAGTTTTCTAACCTATTATCGTGGACTTGATTTTTTGGCGTAGAGTGTACATGTTGGATATGTAAGTTTTAATTTTTGGAGGGTTGCGGAGAAAAATAAGCTAAT
>Ga0315280_10009734_pt1 | contig 12222 bp, 11 predicted proteins | sample YL17G06_40_MG_FD_203697 | JGI IMG/M metagenome (GOLD analysis project Ga0315280, IMG submission 203697) | Sediment microbial communities from Yellowstone Lake, YNP, Wyoming, USA - YL17G06_40 | ecosystem: Environmental > Aquatic > Freshwater > Lake > Sediment | place: USA: Wyoming | collected... | reverse complement strand
ATTCCTGTGATATCTCTGCGACAACTGTGTCAATGGCAAAGTTGAGCTGTCTATTTTCTGACGTGGCTGATGCTGCCATCTTGTCTATGCGGGAAAGGAGGACAAAAAGTACGCCAAGGGTAGCTAATAAAGTGGTCAGGACCACGGTTAAAATAAGGGCTGAACCCTTTCTCCGTGACTCGCGGTTTGTGACTCGTGACTGGTGATTTGTGATTCGTCTTTCGTATTTTCTTTTCATTTCTGGTATCAATAAACTATAAACTATGAACAATGAACAATGAACAACGAACAATGAACTATAAACTAATCCAAATAAACAATATGTGTAAAGGTTCTGCCGTTTTTTATAACGCCTTTAGAATCATATAATGTAAAGGTGAACTTAAGTGCCCGTCCCAGCCCCGGAATAAAATTAAAACTTGCTTCATTCAACAATTCTTGAAAATAGTTACCGTTGAATGCCCCGCCAAGAATTACCGCCCCATAAGGCGGATACGGATACAATAATCCAGGAACACTCCCTGTAGGGTCGAACAGAAAAAATTCCGTATCTGACAAATCCCCGTTGCCATCGGGGTCAACTTCCGGTACCCATCTCTGCTGGTTATCATACCAGCCCTGAACCTTGAACTCTCCCACACCCTCGCACAATAGCATGTGAATCGAGTTCGGGTCCGCTGGATTGACTTTCGCTCCCCGAACGTCATCAGGGATAACAGAATCACCAACTGTGACATCCGTAATAACAGTCAGCATATCCTTCTTTTTATCCCAGAGTATGTTTTTCCACTGTTCCATAGTCATCTTGTCATACTCAAGCCGATTATTCCAGTCGGACCACTGCTGGGGAATGGTAAATGTAGTAGGGTCAAAATTGGGCAAATCAGCATCGGCCGTCAATATATGCTGGGTCCTTGCAAGTATTCGCTGCCGCCTTTCCTTCTCACGCTGTTTACGTCCTTGCTCGGTTAGATTTAGGTCTGTATATTCGTGCGCCCTTTTCCCGGCGGAATTCCTGGCAAGCATATAACAAATCCTCGAAAGATTGCCGCGAATGACAGGATTGGCTCTGTAAGATTGAAAGTCGCCATCGGCGAAAAACATTATCCGGTCAAACCTCTCATACCCATCATTATCACAATCATGATAACCATCATAGTTTGCAGTATCGGCTTTCTTTGCCACCCAGACCACGAAGATCTCTCCATCCTTTCGCAGACCTTTGAAGTCAGAATTGAGCTGGTCGGTGATGGCCCGCAGTTTCTGCATGATTTCAGTGTTTGCAATGGCGGTGCGATGGGACTCTACACAAACTTTGAAAATTACGCCTGCAAAAACCACGACCATAGCTAAAATCGCAATAGCGACCAGAAGCTCGATTAACGTAAAGCCACGGATTGTTCTTTGTTCATTGTTCATAGCTCATTGATTCAGAGAGCGCTTCAATCCACTTAGCATTTTTGACAAATCCGTCAGCTCATTTCTCAAATCGGCAAACTTTTTCTGGCTTATATAACCTTGTTTGAGGGACACCTGCAACAGCGTAACACATTCAAAAACCGACTCCCTTGCCATATCTATAAAACGACTGAAATCCTTTTTGCTCCGAGCCGATCCTTCTGAAACATTAGATGGGATAGAAACTGCGGCTCTCCTTATCTGGCTTGTTAAACCGAACATCTCTTCCTTCGGAAATGCTTTTGTTAATGAGTAGATGCTGCTGACAAAATCAATCGCTTTATTATAAACGTCGAGATTTTCGAAACTAAACGCCATTACAATGCTCCTCTATGAACAATCAACAATGAACTAAAAACTTATCTAAAATCTCATTACCTTCGGATACACCGCTATACACGGGTTTCTGCCGCTGCCAACCGGCGGCGGAACCACCCAAACAAAACCGGTTGCGCCGCCCAGCCATGGTCTATCAAGAATAATTCTGTCCGGCTGGCTGGCATCTCGCTCTAACACCCGATATATCTGCCCTGTCTGATTATCAACAATAGTATAGCCATCGTTGATAAATGTTTCTTCGGCAGCTACATTTATCTTGAGCTTTTTTTCATTACCAATTCCCCCAATAGCCGAAATGCCAACCTGAACGGGGACCGGCCGAGCAGAAACCGGGCCTACTTTCCTGCACACAAAGACCGTTACCTGAACAAGACCAGTATTTGGGTCCACTCCTCTGCACAAAGCAGACCAGTAATACTGCTTCTCAGTAACAGTGTTCGTTGAAGGATACGCGAACTCATCGGGATTAAGAGGATTTATTAGAACTATCTTCTCAAAGGGCACTAATAAATTGCCAAGCTGCAAGTTTGGGTCTGCAAGATTAACGCCATAGATTTTTATTTTTGCAAAGGCCTCGTCGGCTGCTACCGCTGCGATGGTTTGCTCGGTGGCAATTGTTGAGAAGTGGATACCCACCAGAAACGTGCCGGCTATAAAAAGCGTCCCTACGGCCAGTATCCCCACAGCTAACAGGACCTCAGTCAGAGAAAAACCCTTTGAGTTGGTAGTTCGTAGTTCATATTTCATTGTTTACTGCCTTACTCGCTTATTATTGTGCCCGTGTAAGGGTTTATGTAAATCGGCTTCAAACTATTTAAATAACTAAACCTTCCGCTCGCATTCAGTTTGTTGAACTGGTTTTTATCATATATAGTGAAACTATTTCGGCTCGATTCTGCCCCTAAACCAAGTTCGGCGTAATCATCCTGCACGAATAAACCCACACCGTAATTTTTGATGTTGTATTCAGAGTTGAAAATGTCATCCATTGAGATCTTGCCGGAGACCCCGTTGTTTGGCTGGTAAATTCCATCTCTGTTTCTGACCCGAACATCATGCATTACAAGTTTACCGCTTGACGAGAAAACAATTGAAAAACTGGTTGTATCCGTGATGTATATATTCCTGCCGTCTACCAAGTTGCCAGCATCCGTATCGTCAAGGTCATCTGCTTCAAGTGGCCGGTCATCGGTATTCTCCGCCCCAAAGCGATTCGGCCTGTGATCGGTTCTGACCATCAAATCTATTACACCAACCGAGTCCGGCAGTTTTATTGGCTTCAGGCCGGGGACTGCTCGAAAACCCCAGGCCATCATATCCGGGTCCTGGATTATAAAAATCACATACTGATGACCGCCGGTATCCTGTTGAAACCTTATCCCGGCATAGTGATGCTCCTTGGCGGCGATAGCCCGGGCTGAGGCAAGGGCGCCACTTATCATACTTTTCGTGCTGCCTCCCGTCTCAAATGAGTGAACAAACGCACGGATAGCAGGCAGACCGATAACAGCAAGCAGCACCATCGATGCTACCACAACCGTCATCTCGGTCAGCGTCAAACCAGATTGTTTTAACCTTAACCTCATTACTCACCTGTTGGTTATGTCATCGGTATTGCCAAAAGTTTTGTCCGGCCCAGCCGATTTCAGCAGCGGGAAATTGTTAATAGAGGCATCATATATATAATCCAGCACCGTCCCCCACGGGTCGCAAATCTGCTGTGCATCGGCATCATTTGGGTCGCTGCGCAGAAGTTTAGGACTGATTTTTTCCAGAATTTTCTGTGAGGCCGGCGTTGAGTAAAGCTGTTTGTAAAGCACCGCTGAGTGGCTCAAGCGGGGCATATCCGGGTTAGGAAAAGCATTCCAATATTCATAATATTCCTGCAGCGCAGAATCCAATAGGGCAAAAGTAGATTCGAGGGCTCTTTCTTTAGACTTAGTATCGATACGGGAAGCGAGGCCGACTACCATTGTGGCCAAAATTGCGATTATAGCCACGACAATCAGCATCTCAACAAGTGTAAAGCCCGCATTGTATTTGCGACTTTTCATAACATTTCTTTTAATTCCAGGCGATGAACCACGAACTACGAACTCAAAACTACTTCAACTCGCCTAAATGGGGTGTGGATGGGGGGGGTTTAGTAGCCAAAGTTGCGGATGTCGTCTTCTGTTCCGTAAAGGCCATCCGCCCCCGCTGAAATCAATATGTAAGAATCAGGCCTGTAAGGCCAATCTCTCGCCGTTATTTTTGGGTCTTTGATATAATCACGGAAATTTGTATAAGCACCGGCAAGTGGATTCAGTGGAATAGGATGACCAGGATGCTTCGCACGATCTTCCATCTCTTTTATATAAACAATTGCATCATTGTCTGACTGCTCATAAATATTCGTGATGCTTTTACCAGAAGTATTTGCCTTATAATAAAGGATTGGAGTCCCTGCGATAGCAGTCTTTCCCGGAGCAAGGGTTATTTTCTTTGCACCAAATACATCGCAGATTACATACGTGTTCGCAGCCAACGGCCTGGGGTCGTCGAATAATCCATCCTGCTGACCTGGTGCGCTAATACCCAGCCGGAACGCATCGGCGGTTGCAAGCTCCAGATATGGACCTTTCCTTTCGTCAAAAGTGGCATTGCCTCGCTTTCTGTCCGGGTCATACGTTAAAGGACCGTTCGGCGTCAAACCGTCATATCCATCGAATCTCCAGGCCGACTTGGGATGAAAACCCAAAAGGTCCCAGCCCACAAGGGCTTCAGCGAGCTTTTGTCCACCGCAATAATCGCCGGTAAACGGTGCTGGTGTCCAGGCCGATGGCGGATAATCGCCATAGTCGTTCTTAAAGGCGACAATGGCCAGCTCAATAGTCGTAAGCTGGGCTTTTTGCTTTGCTTCTTTTGCGGCCTTACGCACCGCACTTAAGGCCGGCAGAAGAAGCCCAACCAGCATCGCGATTATCGCTATGGTTATTAACAACTCCACAGTCGTAAATCCTGACTTTTCACGATTCATAGCCATCCCCTTGTATAATTTTCGTTACTGCCGGCCTCTTACGGGGCTTCTTCGATGTAGCTGCTGCCAAGCCAGGTATTAGCGAAGGTTGCCAGGTCAAAGAAGTTAATAACACCTGTATCCACCGGCTTCAGCCATTTCTCTGCAAACGTTTTCAAGCGTGATATATCGCCGTCCCAACGGTTGGCAAGAATGGCGAAGTCGAAAAAATCGATGATACCGCCAAGTAAATCGTCGCCGCCGAACAAGTTGCATTTATCGTTCGGTTCTACCTCATTCAGCCACACTTCCGCCAGCAGGTTCAAATCGTTCGCATCAACATAGCAATCGCGGTTAAAATCCCCAACCAAAAACCCGCCGCCTCCGCAGTAAACAGTGCATCGGATAAAATCCCATTGTGTAACGTAACGCCCCCATAGCGTTTCTTTTACATTTACTCTTATACCAAGCGACAGTTTGTGCCGGAGACCATCTTTGTATTTGTCCTCTACAGTATAAGCCCCGTCACGGTATGGGCCTCTTACATCAGGACCTACGCTATTTGATTCCCAGACCACATCATCATCAATCAGCAAAACTGCAGTGCATTTACTCGGGTCCCACTTGGCCAACCCAGATACATCTAATTTTAGGTCGAACATAATTTGGTTAGTATCATCGAAATACACTTGCTGAGAAGCCGTGGCTATGTCATTAACCTCAAACGTGGTAAAGGACTCCGAATAAAGAGTCAAATTGTATCTGCCCTCGGTTACCCAATCCCTGTACACATATCCCTGGAACTTTCCTGATGGCACACTTGCGTCCCAGCCGTTTGGCTCTTTTACCGTGATATCAGGTATCCGACCATCATCTTCAAAACTGCCATTTACAATCTGGCAGACCTCAGCCTGTACCTGATTCGCAGTTAACAACATAATCATGACTACTCCAACAACGAACACTATTTTTTTCATCACCACTTTTTTCGGCCTTTAAGAATTCACAAACATCTAAATATTCTTCCATTGACAGGTTGCCGACAAATCAAAAGCTTCGGCAAAAGTAATCCCGTATATGCATCTCTCAGGTATCAAACCTTTTATGGCTGCTGTTGGTATTTCCAGTCAAAATTGCATACGTCATCGGCGGTGCCGTACTCGTTATCCCAGCCTGCGGAAATCAGAATATAGGAATCTGCCCTGTAGGGTCTCCATGGGCTGGCGACTTTGTCATTCCTTGTATTCATATAGAACCTCAAACCTGGTTCCTCGGCAGGAGTGGCCTTAGAGTCTTCAAAAAGCTTATGCATCTTCTCCTGAGTTCCACCGCCACCCTTTACCCACGGTTTCCCGAGACCTACCAGGGGATGATTGTCCCAGAAATTGTAAATATAACCTCCATCGTCAGTGGGGTCTGGTGGTAGGGGCAGCTTGTTCCCATTGGCATCGCGCAGGTGCAGCAAGTTTGTAGTGCTCGCCCTGTAGTAAAGTATCGGCATACCAGCCTTTACCCCGTAAAGGTCGCGTGTGAACACGTCACATAATACAAAATTGCCAGATTCAAACGTGTTGAAGCCAGGGCTATCGGGGGGGTATAAAGCTCCTAACTTGTAGGCATTCGCATTTTCGAGGGGCAGAAACGGCCCTTTTCTTGATGATGTCAGGTTAGGCTGACGCGGGTCATACAGGAGCTTCCCAGCAGCATCCGTGCCATCCCTTCTGAAAACGGAGCTTGTGTGAAAACCTAACAGGTCCCAGCCCATCATAGCCTCGCAAAGCTTCATTGCACCGCAATATACCCGGTTGGCGGGATCCATTGCCTCAGAGGGCGGATAACCATCAAACTCGTTATTGAAAAGCTCCAGAGCCGCATCGATACTGTGGAGTTGGGCCTTCTGCCTTACGGTTTTGGCATATCGCTTGGCCATGTTCAAGGATGGTATAAGCAGTCCGATGAGAATCACGATGATGCTCATAACCGTCAGAAGCTCTACAATGGTAAATGCCGGTTTTCTATTGGATTGTTTGGTAATCGGTTTCATTTTTTTTCTCCTTCGTTACTCAGTTAAAGATTTTATTTGTTCACTTATGTTTTACCAGGCGATTAGGTCTGCTGGCTTAGGCCTGTGATAACCTGTATCATAGGCAGGAACACCGACAGAACAATAGTCAGAACAATACCGCCCAGACAAATAATCATAATCGGCTCAAGCAGTGACATTAACGAAGCAACCAGCACGTCAACCTGCTCATCATAATTGTCGGCAACCTTGAGAAGCATCTTATCCAGGTCACCTGTTTCCTCGCCCACAGCAACCATATTAGAGACAATTAAGTCAACGGTTTTGGACTGCCGCAGCGGCCCTGCAAAGGTATCGCCCTGCCTGATGGAGTTGTGGACGTTGGCCAGCGTATTGGCAAAAACCTCATTTCCTGCTGTCTCGCGTGTAACGTTGAGGGCGTCCAGAATCGGCACGCCGGCGCCTATCAATGTTCCCAGTGTTCTTGTCCACCGCGTAATTGACACTTTACTGCTAAGCTGGCCGATTACCGGCAGTTTTAATTTAATCGTATCCAGGATTAATCTGCCGGTTCGAAACCGCCTTGCTATCCTGAGCAGAAAAATTACTCCAACTGGAATCGACAGCAAAATAAACAACCCATAGCGGTAAGCAATCCAATTACTTATTCCGAGCACCGTAGTCGTTACCGGGTTCAATTGCTTGCCTTCCAGCATCTCCGTAAGAACCGTCTCAAACTGCGGTATCACGTATTTCATCAATCCGAGGAGAATACAAAACGCTGCGCTCAAAACCACGCACGGATAAACCATTGCGCCTTTAACTCGGGATTTGAGCTTCTGGGCTTTTTCCATAAAGTCGGCCACGCGCGATAGGATTAAGTCCAGTACGCCGCCGGTTTCACCGGCAGCAATCATATTAACAAACAGCCGGTCGAAAGCCCTCGGGAATCTGCCCATTGCTTCCGAGAGCGTTGCGCCGCCCTCGATGTCGTCGGCCACATAGCCGATGACCCTCTTAAATGTCCCTGACCTTTGTTGCTCTTCGAGAATTCTAAGGGAACGCAAAATGGGTAAGCCCGCATCCTGGAGCGTGGAAAGCTGTCTTGCGAACTGGACTATATGTTTGGTCCTGACCTTGCCGCTGGCGCCTCGCCTTCGCTTCGGCTGCAAAATGGCCTTTGCTCCAGGTTTTTTCCCCATACCGCGGGTGCGGACCTTCGTGGGGAAGTATCCCATATTCCGGATTTTGCTTATCGCTTCCTTCTCGCTAAGGGCCTCAATCTCATCTTTGACTTCCACCCCCTGTGAATCCAATGCTATGTACTGGAAAACAGGCATCTTCAATACCTCCTATAAACTAACGATTAGCTAAAACTCCGTAATGGTTAATCCTTTTTAGCCCTCTGTAATTGTTTCCTTTATTACCTCGTCTATAGTCGTAATACCGTCATAAATTGCCGCCAGACCGTTATCACGTAGCAGTTTCATACCGGCCTTCCGGCCGGCTGCACGCAAAACACTTGTCGAAGACTGTTGCATAACCAGGTCGCGAATTTCATCGGTAAATATCATAATCTCAAAAATACCTGTTCGCCCCCTGTAACCGGTATTGTTACACTTGTCGCAGCCCCGGCCGTAATAAAACTTCTTGCCTTTGACCTCATCCGGTGTAAGTTGCAATTCCATCAGTTGCGCTTCGCTGGGCTGAAATGGTGTTTTGCAATTTTCACATATCTTTCTAACCAATCGCTGACCGATGATACCTTCGAGCGTAGCGGTAATAAGAAATGGCTCAACCCCCAAATCCAGAAGTCGAGCTATCGAACTTGGGGCATCATTTGTGTGTAAAGTCGTGAATACGATGTGGCCTGTTAAAGAGGCCTGTGCGGCAATCTCAGCCGTTTCGAGGTCACGAATCTCACCAACCAGTATCACATCAGGGTCCTGCCGGAGGATATGCCTCAGACACTTCGCGAATGTCAGCCCGATATCCGGTTTCATCTGGACCTGAATAAGGCCGTCAATATCATACTCTACAGGGTCTTCCGTGGTGATTATTTTCGTCTCAACGTCATTAAGTTCCCCCATCGCAGAGTAAAGAGTAGTGGTTTTGCCGCAGCCGGTGGGACCCGTAACAATTATAATACCGTTGGGCTTGTGAATAAGCTGACGGACCTTCTCCTGGTCATCCGGCCTTAACCCCAGCTTTCCCAAATCAAAGGAGACCTGCGACCTGTCAAGGACACGCAACACAACGCTTTCACCGAACATTGTGGGCAGTACGCTAACGCGCAAATCAACAGGATTACCCTGGACGGTCAGAGATATTCGGCCATCCTGTGGCAGACGTCTCTCGGCGATATCCAGGCTTGCCATAACTTTTATACGGGAGCTAAGGGCCGCAGCAATGTACTTTGGTGGTGGAATCATTTCGTAAAGCACGCCGTCAATCCGGTAGCGCATTTTGTATTCATTCTCAAACGGCTCAAAATGAACGTCCGAGGCCTTATCACGAATTGCTTGCAGCAAAACCAGATTCAGCAGCTTCTTCACGGGATTTGACTCGGAAAGCTCCTTCAGTTCATCCAGGTCGATACTCTGGTTCCTGCCGTCAAATTCTGCAAGGAAACTGTCGCTTTGTATTTCGCCTATCAGCTCGTTTATGTTTTCCTCTTGGGTCTCGTAATACTTGGTCAAAGCCTTTTCCAATGCGTCAGGGTCAGTTATCTTGGCGGTAACCTTAAAACCCATCAGTGTACTCAGGTCATCTGTTGCCCTGAAATTGTCGGCGTTGTCAAGTGTGACGGTTAACTCATTTTGCTCCTTATTGTATTCAATTGGGACGATGCGGTATGTCTTTGCCATTTGTGCCGGCACTTTTTCGATTACATCAGCAGGGATGTCACTGCCATCTATGTTTATATACTCCATTCCCCGCTGGGCTGCCAAAGCAACCCGCAGTTGGTCTTCATCGACCAGCCCCAGTTCAAGGAAAACTTGGCCAATTCGTACCTTCCCGCCACGTTGATTCTGGATCTTCAGGCATTCATGAACCTGCTCCCTGCTGAGGACACCTATTTTTATAAGTATCCTGCCGAGCGTTCTGCCTCTTAATTGTTCTATGGGAGGCAGCGTTTGTGTTGTTTTCTCTTTCGCCATAAGCATTTTGCCCTTAATCAATATCGTTCCAGACCTACCGTATTATACAACATTAAAACCTTTTTGGCAAATAAATTATAAATTGGACATTTAGTTATTAGGACTGTATTATTCAAGATTTACCCCCCTCCCGTGGTAGCTAAAAACCTCCTCCCTCATTTTCTGACATAAAAACACTAACCCCTTTGATTTTCCTGCTGGCATTTCACAGTGTTCGGCTTGTTTGCAGTGAATTATGCCCTTAAGATTGGTCCTATATCTTCCACTTCCTTTGCAACCTCTTTTCTCTTTGCCTTCGTCTTCATAGTACCCATTTTGGCGAGAGCCTTATCCTGTAGTGCACCCGGCTGGCGGCTATTGTCCAGCATTTCCTCCAGGGTGATTTTGCCGGTATCATAAAGCTGCCACAGATGCTCATCGAGAAGCTGCATTCCCAACTTCTTGCCGGTTTGAATGCTTGAATCAATTCGATACGTCTTGTTCTCACGAATAAGATTGGCAATGGCAGGCGTTACAACCATAAACTCATAAGCTGCAATTCTACCCTTACCGATAGCCAAAGGACAAAGAGCTTGACTAAGGACCGCTATCAAATTGCTACTTAATTGAATCCGAATCTGCTCCTGCTGGTTCACCGGGAATACGTCAATAATTCTGGTAACCGTGCCCGCTGCACTTGTAGTGTGCACGGTGCTAAAGACGAGGTGGCCGGTTTCAGCAGCTCTAATAGCTGCCTCCATTGTTTCCAAATCCCGCAATTCGCCGACCATAATCACGTCGGGGTCCATTCTTAAGACGCGCCTTAGGCCTTCGGCGAAGCTGGGGACATCGACACCGACCTCACGCTGATTGATGATGGATTTTCTATGGTTGTGATAATACTCAATAGGGTCCTCGATGGTAATAATATGGCGGTCGAAGTTTTCATTAATATAGTTTACCATACACGCCAAGGTGGTCGTTTTGCCGCTTCCAGTGGGGCCCGTAACCAGGAACAGCCCTCTTGGCCTCCGGCACAAGGCGATGCAAATCTTAGGCAACCCTATTTCCTCAAAGCTCATAATTTTCGTTGGGATAAGACGCAAGACGCACGAAATATTGCCTTTTTGCCGAAAGATAGAGACGCGAAATCTCGCTACATCACCATAGGCAAAACCAAAGTCTGTGCCACCCTCTTCCTGAAGCTCCTGTTGATTTCGATCAGGGGTAATGCTTTTCATTAGAGCCGCAGTATCTTCAGGTCCGAGAACTTTGGTTTCAAGCGACCTGAGTCGGCCGTCTATTCTCAATACCGGCGGTCGGCCGACAACAAGATGGATATCCGATGCACCCTGTGAAACACAGGCCTGCAGTAATCTATCCATATTAACCGTTGCCATTTTAGAGTCCTCACTAACTACGTTTTGCTTAATCTCCCGCCAGCTCTTCTGTCTGCGTTGTTTTCGCCACTTCAACCGGCGTGGTTATTCCTTTGAATACCTTGAGCTTGCCATCTTCCATCAATGTTCTCATCCCGCTTGCTCGCGCTGCCCTTCTAATGTCCATGGTAGGCGCCTTCGCAAAGGATAGTTCCCTTAGTTCGTTGTTCATTTCAAACATTTCAAAAATTGCGATTCGGCCTTTGTAGCCGGTATTTTGGCACTGGCTGCATCCTGTTCCTTTGTAGATAGGATGTTTTTCAATGTCCTCCGGGGTAATTCTAAGCGCCTGTAAATACTGCGGGTCGGGGTTTTCATCCACTACTTTGCATTTGGTGCAAATGACTCTCACAAGCCTCTGTGCCATAACGGCCTGTATGGAGCTGGCCACAAGAAACGGCTTAACGCCCATATCTATCAGACGTGTAATCGAACTGGGAGCATCATTGGTGTGCAAAGTGCTGAAAACCAGGTGTCCTGTAAGTGCTGCCTGGATTGCGGTATCCGCCACGACTCCGTCTCGAATCTCGCCGACCAGTATGATGTTAGGCGCCTGGCGAAGTATTGACCGCAGAATCCTTTCAAACGTCAAACCAATATCCTCTTTGACTTGACACTGATTCATTCCATCGAAGTTGTATTCGACGGGGTCTTCGGCGGTAACGATTTTCTTATCGGGTTTATTGAGTTCCTGCAGTGCCGCATACAGTGTTGTGGTTTTTCCGCTGCCGGTCGGGCCTGTGACCAGAAAAATGCCGTTGGGCCTTTTAATTATCTTCTGAAATTGCTCGTAATTATCCTGTTCAAAACCCAGTGATTCGATGC
>Ga0315280_10009733_pt1 | contig 12223 bp, 9 predicted proteins | sample YL17G06_40_MG_FD_203697 | JGI IMG/M metagenome (GOLD analysis project Ga0315280, IMG submission 203697) | Sediment microbial communities from Yellowstone Lake, YNP, Wyoming, USA - YL17G06_40 | ecosystem: Environmental > Aquatic > Freshwater > Lake > Sediment | place: USA: Wyoming | collected... | reverse complement strand
GAAGACCTAAGACTGACCTACCTGGTGTCACCATTAAGGTGATTAGACCTCAGGATATGCCATTACAGGTAGCTAATGGGAATTTCGACCTGGCTATTACCGGCAGGGACTGGCTTATGGAGCACCTTTATCAGTTCCCCTCCAGTCCAGTGACAGAACTGCTTGACCTGAAACTGGGTAGGGTTAAAATAGTGGCGGTAGTGAGCAAGGATTTACCTGTAGCCGATGTCCATAGCTTGAGACAGCTTAATGCCGAGCGAGCGGTGCCCCTTAGAGTAGCTTCAGAGTATGTAAATATTGCTGATAAATACGCTAGAGATAACCACCTCGGCTTATATCGGGTGATTCCTACTTGGGGAGCCAGTGAAGCCTTTCTGCCCGAAGATGCCGACCTATTGATTGAGAATACTCGGACAGGGCGAACCATAGCCAGACATAACCTCAAGGTTATTGACACCCTGTTTGAATCGACAGCCTGTCTCATCGGTAGTACCCACCGGGTTTCAAATTCCGTTAAGCAGGAAAGGATAAAGTCTATTATTGAAACCCTGCGAATGACGGCGGAGGAAATTTAAAGTGAGAATTATAGAAGGCTTTGAGCCAGCAAAATCAGCATTATCACGGCAGCCTGGGGCTGAGTTTCCTATGGCTTCACCAGCACTAAGGCAAAAAATAAAAGAGGTATTTGGGACGGAAATCAGCCCAGGGCAAGCCGTCAGGCGAATAATTGACGAGGTGCGCCGTAGAGGGGACGCTGCCCTTTTTGATTATACCTTGAAGATTGACCGGGTGAAGCTTACCTCGCTGGAAGTGAGTAAACAGCAGATAGCCAGCGCCTACCAGGAGGTGGATAAAGAGCTTGTTTCCGCCCTCAAACTGGCAGCCAAGCGGATACGCTCCTTCCACCTAAAACAAAAAGGCAGTATCTGGCGCAGCGCCACTAAACCAGGCTCAGGGCAGCTAATACGCCCGCTGGAGCGTGTTGGCGCTTACGCCCCCGGCGGCACTGCCTGTTATCCGTCAACGGTGCTAATGACTACAATTCCAGCCAGGGTGGCTGGGGTCAAGGAGGTTATCCTAGTTACGCCGCCAAAAGCTAATGGGGTAGTTCCACCACTAACATTAGTCGCCGCCGATATTGCCCAGGTTGACCGCATATTCTCCATCGGTGGTGCTCAGGCAATCGCTGCCCTTGCCTTTGGCACCGAGTCTGTGCCTAAAGTGGACAAGATATGTGGTCCGGGCAATATCTTTATCGTCCTGGCTAAAAAGCTGGTATATGGAATAGTCGGCATTGACGGACTCCAGGGACCAAGTGAGGTGCTAATCATAGCTGATGAAACAGCTAACCCCGAGTATTGTGCTGCCGACCTTTTAGCCCAGGCTGAGCATGACCCCTTAGCCTCAGCCGTGTTAATCACTACCTCAAAATGGTTAGCTGATGAGGTTAATCGCCAGGTAGAGCAACAATTAAAAAGCCTGGAACGTCAAGCTATAGCTGCTGAATCTTTGCAAAACAGGGGGCTGATAGCGGTAGTCGCTGATGTAAATGAGGCTATAGAATTAGCCAACCTCTACGCCCCGGAACACCTCTGTCTGATGGTAAAGGGGGCTGATGCCTACATCGAACGGATATCTAATGCCGGATGCATATTCATTGGGGAAAACTCAACGGTGGTCTTGGGCGATTATGTGCTTGGACCGAGCCACGTTCTACCTACCGGGGCTACTGCCCGATTCAGCTCACCGCTCAATATACTCGATTTTGTTAAGTTTATAAACCTGGTTAATGTAGATAAGGCTAGTCTGCAGCAACTAGGTAAAGCAGCAGCAACCATTGCCAGAGCCGAGGGACTTGAGGCTCATGCCCGGGCTGTGGAAAAGCGACTGGAGATAAACTATTGACAAACCATATTCACTATGATAAAGTCAATCCAAAAGAGACTGGGTTATATACAGTGCTAAATTTTATTGCCCTCCATAGGTATTACGCTGATTTCACATTTGCCGGGCGCAGAGGATGCGCTTGGGGGGTAGTTTACCTAAAAATATAAAGATAGTAACAATAACAAATTAAAAACTCGAAAAGAGCCCTCCAAGCGGAGGGAATTTTATTTATTAGGGATATAGAAAGGGAGATGAAGGGAATGTCTGAAGAAGGAATAGCCAAGTTAATACGGTCAGACCTGGTTGCTTTTGGTGGTTATTCTGCCAGTAAGTCACCGGAGACCCTGGCAGAGACGGTTAAGGTTCCCGTAGAGGGCATAATCAAGCTGGATGCCAACGAGAATCCCTATGGTTGCTCACCAAGAGTAAAACAGGTTCTGGGCACCTATCCCTACTTCAATATTTACCCCGATGCCAATCAAACCGAGCTCAGGAAGCTACTCCAAGGCTATACCGGCGTTGGCGCCGAGCACATTGTCGCTAGCAGTGGCAGCGACCAGCTTATAGACCTTGTTTTGCGCCTATTTGTTGCTTCTGGGGACGAGGTGATAAATTGCGTGCCCACCTTTGATATGTTCCGTTTTAGCACCGCAATGTGCAATGGCAAGCTGGTTGAGGTACCACGGGATGAAAACTACCTTGTCAATGTCAGCGCAGTAAAGAAAGCTATAAGTAAAAAAACCAAGATAATAGTTCTAGCCAATCCCAACAACCCCACTGGAACACCTATCCCCAAGCAGGATATACTGGAGATAGTGGATACCGGAGTGCCAGTGATGGCGGATGAAGCCTATGTTGAATTCAGTGGTGAAACCGTCACCCAGCTAGTTACCCGGTATAAAAATTTGATGGTGCTAAGAACATTTAGTAAGTGGGCGGGGCTGGCTGGTCTGAGAATTGGCTATGGCATTTTCCCGGTCAAGATTGCTGAATATCTATTGAAAATCAAGCTACCATACAATGTAAATGTAGCCGCGGTGGGGGCAGTGCGGGAGTCGCTAAAGGACCTTGATTACCTGATGGACAGGGTAAAGGCTATAGTCGCCGAAAGGGAAAGGTTATTTGGCGAGCTAAGCAAGCTGAAGTGGTTAAAACCCTTCCCATCCCGGGCTAACTTTATTTTCTGCCATGTGCTGAATGGCAAGGCAAGCCAAATCCAGCAAGAACTGGAAAGGAGAGGGATACTGGTTCGTTACTTTGACCAGCCGCTGTTGAGAAACTCTCTGCGCATTAGCGTGGGTAAACCAGAGCATACTGATGCCCTGATGAAAGCGCTGAAGGAGATAGGAGAGAAATAGTTTAGTAACCCATCCCCCTGGCCCCCTTCCCTTACTAAGGGAAGGGGGAGTGTAGGTAAGAGAGGGGGCTTCGCCCCCTCTCTAAATCTCTCCCACCTTTCCCATTGATAATGAGCCTAACTTAATAGGGTGTTTAAGAGGGACGCTAGCCCCTCTTCTATAAATACTTTCCCCCTTCCCCTCTAGGGGAAGGGGGATAAAGGGGGATGGGGTTACCAGATAAAACCTAAGGGGGTGAGGTTAATAAACAATCTAAAATGTGTTAAACTAAAGGTGGAGAGGCTATGATGAAGCCAAGGATGGCTATTGTCAAAAGAGAGACCAAAGAAACCAACGTTAGCTTGGAGCTGGATATAGATGGCAGTGGCAGGTGGGAGATTGCTACCGGGATAAGAATGTTTGACCACCTGCTGGCTCAACTGGCGCAGCATGGAAGGTTTAACCTTAAGCTCTCAGCCACCGGAAACGACCAGCACCATGTGGTAGAGGATGTTGCCCTTTGTTTGGGTAGAGCCTTCGGTGAAGCCCTGGGAGAGAAGCGGAGTATTGTCAGAATGGGCGATGCTACTGTGCCTATGGATGATGCCCTAGCCACGGTGGCAGTGGACATCAGTGGCCGGGGATATACCGTGCTGGAGTTACCCTTTTCTGATAATGACATGGCTGGCTTTGCCACCGACCTCATCCGCCACTTCCTTGAGTCTTTTGCCATTGAAGCCAGGCTCAACCTCCATGCCAAGGTCATTTACGGCACCAACGACCACCACAAGGCAGAGGCACTATTCAAAGCCCTAGGCAGAGCCCTGGATAAGGCTACCCGAATTGATGAACGGATTTCAGGCAAACTCCCCAGCACCAAAGAGCTGCTCGAGCACTAGGGATGATAAAGAAGCTAACTGCAAAACCTCAGCTTAATTTCCTCCCCGTCAATCTCTGGTAAGCCTGCTTGTATCTTTTGGTGGTAGCCTCAATAACCTCTGGTGGTAGCATTGGCGCTGGTGGTTCTTTATTCCACCCTGACTGGGTAAGCCAATCCCTGACTGGCTGCTTATCGTAGCTGGGCTGAGACTGCCCAACTTTATATCGCTCAGCATCCCATATCCGGGATGAGTCCGGGGTCAGTAGTTCATCAATCAGGATTAGCTTATCACCGTCCAACCCGAACTCCATCTTGGTATCAGCAATGATGATTCTCCTGGCTATGGCATAACCTTGAGCATAGCTATAGATGGCGAGGCTTTTCTGCCTCAACTCCTCGGCTAGAGCCTCGCCCACCAGCCTCCCCATCTCATCCATAGATAGCGGCTGGTCATGCCCGGTTTCCGCCTTAGTGGTGGGGGTGAATAACGGCTGGGGTAATTCCTGGCTCTGTTTCAGTCCCTTGGGCAAGGGTAGCCCGGAGATAGTACCATACTGCTGGTATTCATCCCAGGCTGAACCGGCAAGGTAGCCACGCACCACACATTCAAACAGGATACGCTTGACCTTTTTAACCACCATTGACCGTCCAGCCAGGTAAGAAGGGTAGGCAAAACGGCTCTTGGCGGGAAGATAGGCGTCAAGACAGCGAACATCGTCCACTGCTTCCACTAGATGGTTGGACACCAATTCCCTGGTCTGGTTAAACCAGAAAGTAGACAATTGGTTAAGCACCAAGCCCTTGTTGGGAATGCCACAGGGTAGGACAACATCAAAGGCTGAGATTCGGTCGGTGGCGATAATGAGCAGCCGGTTGCCTAGGTCATAGGTATCGCGCACCTTACCCCGAACGAACATTGGTAGGCGCAAGTCTGTATTCAGCAAAACTGACAAGCTAGTACTCATTATATTGCTTTGGGAGCCGGCTCGGTGGGCCTAGCTATATCCCCCCCTCCACTGCGCCTCGGTTAAGCCCAATCGCTTAAAGATGTCATCTATATAGCGCAGGTAGTATTTCTCGTCAAATAGTGGCTCAAGCTCTGGCTCAGGCAAAGCGGCAATCACCTCAGGGTCAGCCTTGAGCAAGTTGATGAAGCTCCTCCTCCCCTCCCACGCCTTCATCGCATTTCGCTGTACCAGTTCATAGGCTTTTTGCCGACTCAGCCCCTTATCAATAAGGGCTAGCATTACCCGCTGGGAGAAGACTAAGCCTTTGGTGAGCGCTATGTTCCGCTTCATCCTCTGGGGATAGACCTGTAACCCCCGCATTACTGAGGTGAAAAGGTTCAGGGCGTAATCCACCACCAAGCAACAGTCGGGCAATATAATGCGCTCGTTAGACGAATGACTGATGTCCCGCTCATGCCACAGGGCAATGTTTTCCATTGAGGTTGTAGCATAGCTTCGGACCAGCCGGGCTAAGCCACAGATTCGCTCACAAAGCTCCGGGTTCCGCTTATGAGGCATGGCTGAAGAACCAGTCTGACCGGCGGCAAAGGGTTCCTCTACCTCCCGCGTCTCGGTTCGTTGCAAGCCCCTAATCTCAGTAGCGAATTTCTCCAGCGAGCTAGCGATTATAGCTAATGTGGTAACGAATTGAGCATGGCGGTCACGTTGCAAAACCTGGCTTGAGACCGGAGCTGGGGCGAGCCCCAACCTGGCGCAGGCTTTATCCTCAACCTCAGGAGATAGGGTGGCGTAGGTGCCCACAGCTCCTGAGATTTTACCCACGGCGATGGCTTTCTTAGCCTCAGCCAGTCTTTGTAGATTGCGCCTCATCTCCTCAGTCCACAGCGCCAGCTTAAAACCAAAGGAAATCGGCTCAGCATGAACGCCGTGGGTGCGACCAATCATAACTGTATATTTATGCTTCATTGCCATTTGTGCCAGCACTGAGATGAGTTCCTTTATACCCTGAGTCAAAAGTTCGGCAGACTCAATTAGCTGCAAGCTAAGGGCAGTATCCATTACATCAGACGAGGTAAGACCAAGGTGGATAAAACGCGATTCACTCCCCAGGCTTTCTGCTACCGAGCCAAGGAAGGCAGTTATATCATGGTGGGTTTGTTTTAAAATCTCCTCCATCCGTTTAAGGTTAACTCTGGCTAGCTTTATCTTGGGTATTGTCTCTCTGGGGATGACGCCCAGCTCAGCCCACGCCTCACAGACAGCAATCTCGACCTTGAGCCACTTATCAAATTTATTCTCGTCCGACCAGACTCTTTTCATCTGCGGTCTGGAGTATCGCTCAATCATTATTTTTCTCCTTGAGATTGTTTATCTACCTCACCCCCTATATCCCCCTCTCCTTCTCAAGGAGAGGGGGAGGTGGGTTTTGAAGGGGCTTCGCCCCTTCAAGCTACCCTTAATTAAACACCTCTATCTCCTCGTAGTTCGTTTCGATACTTTTCGTAGGCTTTTCGTATCCCGTCGTATTTTAAGCCCAAGATTTCGGCAGCCAGGTAAGCAGCATTCTTAGCCCCGGCAGTGCCTATAGCTACAGCGGCTACCGGTATCCCGGCTGGCATCTGAACTATTGAGTACAGGGCATCAACGCCCGCCAGCTCACTGGTGGCTAGTGGCACACCGATGACCGGCAGGGTAGTCCAGCTAGCCAGAACTCCAGGCAGGTGTGCTGCCCCACCAGCGGCGGCAATTATAACCTCAATCCCCCGACCCTGCGCCTCCAGTCCAAATTGCCGCGCCCTCTCCGGGTTGCGGTGGGCTGATATTACCGAGACCTCATAATCGATGCCAAGCTGGGTTAATACCTCCAGCGTAGGCTTGAGGGCTTCAGCATCTGATTTAGAGCCCATGACTATAGCTACTAGTGGCATCTTATTTACCTCACCCCCTTAATCCCCCTCTCCTTATCAAAGGAGAGGGGGAAGGATTTTAGAAGAAGGGTTTCACCCTTCTTAAACTACCCGTATTTAGTTTTACCTTGCTCCTTAACTATCCCCTCCTATTCAGGAGAGTTTTAGAGAGGCGAAGCCTCTCTTACTACTCCCTCCCCTTCCCCTTGCCAAGGGGAAGGGGATAAAGGGGATAGGGTTACCATTAAACAGGGGCTTCGCCCCTTCAACCATCCCTTTATTGGCTTCTCTTTATTTCAGCAATATCTTTGCGATAGTGACAGCCATCAAAGTGAATTCGGGGCATATTAGCATAGACCTTTTCCCTTGCCTCGGCGATGGTCTTGCCGGTAGCGACCACGGTGAGCACCCTGCCTCCGCTGGTTAACACCTCCCCCTCCGACCCGAGCTTGGTTCCGGCGTGAAACACAAGAATATCGTTATCTAAATCATCCAGCCCGGTAATGGGGAAGCCTGTCTTATAGCTGCCGGGATAGCCGGCTGATGCCATTACCACCCCAACACAGGCATCCTTACTCCATTCCACGTCTATCTGCCCAAGTTTATTATCAACCACCGCCAGCATAATGTCTACCAGGTCGGTCTTGAGCAGGGGGAGGGTAACCTGTGCTTCCGGGTCACCAAACCTGGCATTAAATTCTAGCACCTTTGGTCCGTTATTGGTAATCATTAACCCACCATAAAGGACACCCTTATACGCTCTTCCTTCGTCATGCATCGCCTTCACTGACGGCTTCATAATATTTTCCACTACCATTTTAGCCAGCGTTGGATTAAGAAAATGTGGCGGGCTATAGCTACCCATACCACCAGTATTAGGTCCCCGGTCACCATCAAATACCGGCTTATAATCGCAGGCTGAGACCATGGGGATTACCGTGTGGGCATCGGTAAAAGCGAAGGCGCTCATCTCCCTTCCTGATAGACGCTCCTCAATGACCACCCGGTCACCAGCAGCACCAAAGGCTTTAGCCTCCATTATACTGGACAGAGCATCTAAGGCTTGGGGGATGGAATCAGCCACCGTTACCCCCTTGCCTGCGGCTAGACCATCCGCCTTAATTACAATAGGTGGTGTCTGTCGTTTTACATATTCCTGTGCCTCGTTGTATCGGGAAAAGCTGGTGCTTCGGGCGCAGGGGATATTATATTTTTGCATCAGCTCCTTAGCGAACACCTTACTCGACTCAATCTCAGTGGCTTTCTTTGTCGGACCGAAAATAGGAATACCCATGACGATGAAGCGGTCAACAATGCCCTCAGCCAGGGGTGCCTCAGGTCCAACAACAGTAAGGTCAATCCTCTTTTCCCGGGCTATTTTAGCCAGCTCATCTATATCTGTAGAGCTAATATTAAGGTTATGGGCAATCTTAGCCGTGCCGGCGTTGCCCGGAGCAACATATATCTCTTTAATCTTGGGGCTCTGGGCTAGCTTCCAGACCAGGGTATGCTCCCTAGCCCCACCGCCGACAACCAGTATCTTTATCTACCTCACCCCCTTAAGTCTTATATAACCCCATCCCCCTTTATCCCCCTTCCCCTTAATAAGGGGAAGGGGGAGGAGAGTTTTTGAAGGGGCTTCGCCCCTTCAAACTACCCTAATCTTGCATTGTTGTATTGGCGATTATATACTTGATGCGGATAATGGGTAGTATGACCTCTCATTTTGCCTCCTTTTTTCTATCGAGGAATTCGACTGTCCCCGCTGTCCCTGTTCTGTGTATATGCAACTTCTTTGACTTACCTTTTGCCAATTCTCTTATCTGTTCAACGCCATCCTTGATTCCCTTCTCCTGGTCTTCCCTCTGCTCGGACAGGATAGATAGAAAGTCAATAAAATTTCCTATCCCTGCTGGTAAGCCCATTAGTAACTTATCAAGAACTGTGGAATCGAAGGGACGTCCTATAAGCTCAAACATTAGTTCTGTCCGTGCGTACTGCCATGCCTTATAAGATAACCTGTCAATATCTGTTAGTAGGGCTGATAGGCGAGGTATCCATTTCGCTTCTCGAATGGTGAAGTCACTGCCCTTCTCGGTTCGGGATTTCCATACTTTGAGCACTACTGGAAGCACTTCTGGAGCTATAGGATACTGGTCTAGCGTGGCCGTACTCCATGACTTATCCTGGGGATTATCGACTGAGACCTTTTTGTACCAATCGTCGACTGTTTTTACTCCCCTATTGTGCATCTTACGTTGAATATATAGCCACACTGGTATAAGCAATAGTAGCACACCAAATCCCATCAAGGAACATCCCAACCAAGGTATCTCAATACCACTCACCTGCAAACCTCCTCCAATGATGAAGCTTGCAACGGCTGGGATATATTGAATAGTTTTCCGCCACATATCCCTATTTTACCACTTGTCTTAGATTTTATTGTATCTGCATCAAGTATATAATCGTGGTTGTATTACCTTCATGGTATGGTTGACAACTCAGTATGCTCTAGTTTGAGCATTTCTTCTGGCGTAGTTAGATACACCTCTATTTTCTCCTGAGTCTCGATCTCAAACTTTCTCTGCCTTGCCCTATCATCGAAGCCTATTTGCGACACTACCATAACCTTCTTAATAGGCTTTACTGTTTGAGGATGATATTTAGCATCGGTAACTAATTGACTAATTTCTTTGTATCCGACCTCAAAAGTCTTTACCTGTATAGGCACACCTTCGGGCGTTATCCCATCTACTCCTTTGTCTGGTGATGGTTTATTTGCTTTGTAAAACTCATTCACCCAATCCTCAAACTGCTTGGGGTTCATCTCAAGCACTTCACTGAGGTCTCTGGAAACATACCGTGATTGTGCGAACAGTTCGTGACTACGATTTTTGATAACGCTAAAAGCGGTAGGCAATTCACCTTTCGCTCTTTCTGATGTATCAATATCAATTCCGATAAACTGCCTATTTAGCTTTGATGCCACGATTGCTGTTGTGCCGCAACCGCAGAATGGGTCAAGGACTAACTCACCCTCGTTGCTTGATGCTTTAATGATTCGCTCCAGTAAGGCTTCAGGTTTCTGGGTGGGGTAGCCCACGCGTTCATCACTGTGAGGATGTGGAACATTGATGTCCCATACATCACGAGGAGAAACTAATCTGAACATACCATTCTTGTCGTTCTGTATCCCCAGTTCCTTTGATTTCTTCTGCCAAGGTTTGAAAAAAGTATCATCAAGATATGATTTCTCTTTTACGAGGTTAAAAACAAAGTTCTCTGACCTAGTATAAAATAAGATTGAATCATGTTTTCTACCCCATCTTTTTTTGCTCACTCCACCAGTTCTATAAGCCCATATTATTTCATTCTGGAAGTTTTCAACCCCAAATATCTCATCCATAACCATCTTCAAGTAGTGGGAAGCTCTCCAATCACAGTGCAAGTATATGCTCCCTGTCTTCTTCAATACCTTATGGCAAGCTTGGAGCCTCTCCATCATGTAGTATAGATAGGAGGCAAAGTCAGGACGCTTAATAGCAATATGTTTCATCCACTCAGGTGCAAGTTCAGAAATTCCTTTCTCTTTCCAGAACCTCTTAGAGTCTTCAAAAGAAACTTCCATAGCCTCTGGATGCCATTCACCCTTCCATTTCCCTGTCTGGATTTTCCCGGTAAAGAATGGCGGGTCAAGGTAGATTAAATCAACTGAGTCAGCGGCAATATCGTGGTTTAGGACAAATAGGCAATCGCCATGGTAGAAAGTATTTTTTAGCTCCATTCCTACTCCTCCCCAATTCTCAGGTATTCTTACTCCCACTCTATAGTTAACATAACTAGAAAAACAATTCCTCCTATCTAATTAGCTTTGAATTGTTTCCCTTTTTAAAATATCATTATTTTGTATCTGTTTCTCCCTTATTCAATTCATTCCTACTCCCACTCTATAGTTGACGGGGGTTTGGAGGTTATGTCATAGACGACGCGGTTGACGCTGGGAACTTCGTTGACGATGCGGCTGGAAATACGAGCCAGCAGGTCATAGGGCAGGCGCGACCAATCGGCAGTCATGGCATCCTCGCTGGTTACGGCACGCACGGCAACAAGATAGCCATAGGTTCTATAATCACCCATCACCCCTACGCTCTTGACATCAGTAAGGATAGCAAAGCTCTGCCAAAGCTGGTGGTAGAGCTTAGCCTTCTTAATCTCGTTCATCACCACCCAGTCGGCAGCCCGTAATATCTCCAGCTTTTCTCCGGTCACTTCGCCAATAATGCGGATTGCCAGACCGGGACCGGGGAAGGGCTGCCGCCACACCATCTCCTCAGGCAGACCTAGCTCCAGTCCTACCTGGCGCACCTCGTCCTTAAACAGGTAGCGCAAGGGTTCAATTAATTGAAGCGTCATCCTGGCTGGCAGCCCACCAACGTTGTGGTGAGTCTTTATCTTGGCGGCGACGGTGCTTCCCGAAGACGCACTCTCAATAACATCGGGATAGAGGGTTCCTTGAGCCAGGAAGTCAACCTTGCCTATTTTCTTGGCTTCCTCCTCAAATACCCGGATAAATTCCTCGCCCACCACCCTGCGCTTCGCCTCCGGGTCGGTTACCCCCTTCAGGCGGTTGAGGAATCTTTCGCTGGCATCAACATAGATGATATTCATGCCCAAGTTGAGTCGAAAGGTGTTAAAGGTTCTTTCTACCTCCTCACGGCGCAACAGCCCGTGGTTGACAAATATGCAGGTTAGCTGGTCACCAATAGCCCGGTGAATGAGGGTAGCCGCCACCGCCGAATCAACCCCTCCCGAGAGAGCACTGATTACCTTGCCTTTGCCTACCTGCTGCTTAATTTTAGCTATGCTATCACTTATGAAATTGCTCGTTGTCCAGTTTCCTTTGCAGCCACATATCCGGTAGACAAAGTTCTTTAAGATTGTCTTTCCTTCAGGGGTATGGGCTACCTCAGGGTGAAACTGGAGACCGAATACTTTCTTATCGTTGCCCATAGCGGCAAAGGGCGAATTTTCAGTATAGGCTAGGGTAGTGAAACCAGGAGGCAGTTGTTCAATCCTGTCAGCGTGGCTCATCCATACCGGCGTGGAAGGAGGCAAATCGACAAATATAGGTGAATCTACATTGCTCAAATGAAGAATGGCGTGACCATACTCACGCTTTGCTCCTGGTGCCACCTGTCCGCCTAGCTGGTGGGTAAGGACCTGCATCCCATAGCATATGCC
>Ga0315280_10009732_pt1 | contig 12227 bp, 8 predicted proteins | sample YL17G06_40_MG_FD_203697 | JGI IMG/M metagenome (GOLD analysis project Ga0315280, IMG submission 203697) | Sediment microbial communities from Yellowstone Lake, YNP, Wyoming, USA - YL17G06_40 | ecosystem: Environmental > Aquatic > Freshwater > Lake > Sediment | place: USA: Wyoming | collected... | reverse complement strand
GGTTGATATGCAGCGAGATGTATACATTGCCCGACAAAGTTGCACAATAAAGACACTGCATCGCAGCAGAACAGGCGAAATGAGAAAAGCAGGATAGAAAGGAACTCTGTAAAGATGCTACAGTCTCGGAATTTTTGAGATTTTCCGGCCAAAAGGAACAAGGCGTTAGAAAGAAAATAGTGCGGTGAGGATGTCACGCGAATCGCTCTGGATGCCGTGAGGTAGCCCATCTCAGGAAATATCCTAAGTGTTTTAGCCCACCTTATTCTATTGCCGATTGCGCCGGCTCGTCAAGACTGCGATAAGATTGACGATTGACCAGGCTAAAAATCGCCATAAAATAGGTCTGTGCTTGTGAGTAATAGAACTTGTTCACGGAATGGTTGCCGATCTTCCATGCTGGCACGGTGGATGGCCGGGACCGCCATAATTTATTTCGTGTGGCCGGCCCCCTGCCTCTGTACCGAATTGACCTGGCGGTCACCTAATAAGTACCGGCTGTTGCTAAGAGTCGAACCGCGAGACCGTGCTCGGTCAAACTCACCCGCTTCTGCGGACGCTGTCAGCGTTGAGAAATTCCAAATATGCAGACCGTCACTTCTGGATATTGTTAAGCGGTATGCAGACACAATAATTGACCACGGTCGTGACGTCTACGGCGACCAGAAAAGCGGCCTGCTGCTCAGCGCGTTAGATAGGACAACGCTGAAGCCGCTGGAGGTTCGTCCCACACCACCCGGCGGTATTCGCAGAGAAGATCGCGCAGGATTACCCTGGCGGCGCCTAACTGGTGCAAATCCCCAGCATGACCAGAACCTGCTGCGGGTATTTTATGCCCTAAGTGAAATCACGGCAGACGACCGCTACAAAGAAGCCGCGGACCATGAATTGGAGTGGTTTTTTAAGAACTCGCAATCGCCCGTGACCGATTTACTGCCCTGGGGCGAGCATTTATGCTGGGATGTAATGCTGGATGCCCCCGTATCCAGCAGCACAGATCTCACCCATGAATTCGCTCGTCCCTGGTTGCTATGGGATAGATGCTTCGAGTTGGCCCCGGAGGCCTCAAGGCGGTTTGCATTGGGATTATGGGAGCATCAAATCGCCGATCAAAATAGCGGTGCGTTTGACCGGCACGCCCCTTATGACAGACACGGCCCCGCCGACGGAAAAGACTTTCCACGTCACGCTGGCTTCTATGTCCATACGTGGGCTCACGCCTATAAGCATACAAAGGACCAGACTTTTCTGCGAGCGATAGAGACTATTCTGGCGCGATTCGAGCGCAAGAGACGCGACAACAGCGGCGTCCTGCACGCCACGATCGGCCCGCTGGATGTGGAAACGGCAGCCTCTATCGTGCCTGAACCGTTGGCCCAGCGTCTTCGGCAGTTTGCCGAGATTGAGGATGGGCTTATTCTTGAGGACTTGCGCAGCAAGTACGGCCGGCCCGATGGGTCGCTTCTGCTGCGGCCAACGTGGCAGGCCGGGTACTCTGTGGGCACCACAGCCGATTGGGCGATGTTCGGTTTGGCCCGCTACCAGCAGACTAAGAAAAAGGTGTTCCGTGATCTGGTGGTCGCAGTTGCCGATGCCTATGTGGACGCGCTGCCGGATGAAGATGTGGATGTCTGGCCGATGAGCCTTGGCCACATAATCAGCGCCGAAGTGGCTGCCTATGAACTAACCAAACAGCCAGTTTACCTCGAACAGGCGTGCAGGTTTGCCAGGATGGCGGTGGAAGTCTTCTGGCAGGATAGGCCACTGCCCAGAGCCAGCTTCAAGACCGGCCACTACGAGACTATCACCGGAGCCGATTCGCTCGCTCTGGCGCTACTGGAGGTACACGCGGCAACAAATAACTTGAATGTGGTTATCCCGGCTAATACCATTGATCGGTAAAAAAACGAGTTCTGCAAAATTGCAGGTTAGGCATATATTATTTAAGGAAATCCGGTTTTGATTTTCTTAAATAATCGATTAACTATTTGTCAGAGAGCAGCTTACTGTTTGACAAGGAAAAAACAAAAACCGTTTTTTCCTGTCAAAGTATGCCTAACCTGCAATTTTGCAGAAACCCTGTAAAAGAATATGTGGAGGCAGACCAGTTGAAACAGAATAGTTGGCAACTGCGTATGCGGCGAATAGTCTATGCCATTCTCTTGTTGCTCACATCGAGCAGCCTGGGCGACAGCCCGTTGGACAAGCCTGCGGCAGCGCTGGATTTGAAAGCAATGTTCAAAGACGGCATACCGCCCTCGCCATTTATGAATGTCGTCTACAGTTATGCTAACACAATGCTGGCGCACGGCAGGGACACTTATGGTCCTCAAAAAAGTGGGCTGTTTCTCAGCGCTCTGGATAGAAAGAGCCTGTCTCTTCTGGAAACTCGCCCGCAGGCTCCAACGGGCATCCGCCAGGGTGATAGACCCGGACCAATCAACGGCCCACTTGTGGGCGCTAATCCCCAGTTGGATCAGAACCTGCTGCGGCTGCTATATTTCCTGAAAGAGATGTCCGGCGATGAGAACTATCAGCAGGCAGCAGATAATGAGCTGAAGTGGTTTCTTCAAAACACCCAGTCATCGGCTACGGGTCTTCTGCCCTGGGGAGAGCATCTGTGCTGGAACGTAGTAACCGACCAAGTTGCCTCGGGGCACAAAGAGCCGGTGCACGAGTTTGCACGTCCGTGGATGTTGTGGGACAGGTGCTTTGAGCTGGCTCCGCAGCAGAGTAGGGAGTTTGCTTTGGGGTTGTGGAACAGCCAAATCGCTGATCACAAAACCGGCGCTTTTGATCGTCACGCGACTATTTACCAGTCCAGTCCGCGGGCAGGCATGGATTTCGCCAGGCACGCCGGATTCTACATCCGCACCTGGGCCGACGCATATCTCGCCACCAGAGAGAAGGTTTTCTTAGAGGCAATAGACATCCTGCTTGGTCGCTTCGAGAGAAAACGCCATGCCAAAACGGGCCTGATAGAAATCTCTTCTGGCTCATCCAAAGCCAGCCCTGCATTGTCCTTGTCTTTGGCGATCGACTGCGATGGCGCTGCCCGAAAAGTGCCGGAGCTGCTAAGAACACGCTTGGCAAGATTCGCCAGCCGCGAGGATGAAGTCTTTTGCCAATTGCCCCATGACCTGGTAAACAGAAAGGGATTCGTGACGGCGCTCGATCTGGCAACCGGCGAACCGGATGAATCGTTTAGCACCCCGTGGAATGCAGAATACGGTGCGTTCACCACGGCAGCGGTTGCTATGATGTGTGTATCACGATATGAGAATACGGGCAAGACCGCCTACCGCGACCTGATAATTGCCGCAGCCGATGCGTACATAGATTCCTTGCCTACTGACGATAGCGATGCCTGGCCGATGACTTTCGGCCATGCCATAAGCCTGGAGCTGGCAGCGTTCCGCGCAACCGCCCGTGAGAAGTATTACCAGCGGGCCGTCGGGCTGGGCAAAATTGCCGTAGAAAAATTTTTTGGCGACAGCCCTCTACCGCGGGCGAGCACCAAGACGAGCCACTACGAGAGCATAACCGGACCTGACACACTGGCGCTGGCTCTGGCTGAGCTTCATCTGGCGACGCTTGCGATTACTGCTGTTTGCCCTCCGGTCAACACCATCGACCGCTGAGTGCAATATGACGACAAGGCAAAGAGTACTTTCGAGTATCGCTCACCGCGAGCCTGACCGAGTTCCGGTGGACCTCGGTTCGACGCCCAGTTCGGGCATATCTGCCATTGCATACAACAACCTGAAGAGACATTTGAGAATCGAGCAGGGCACAACACGGGTGTACGATGTAGTCCAGCAGCTTGCCCAACCGGAGGATGTGATTCTGTCTCGGTTCGGTGTTGACGTTCTCGATATTGGCCGAACCTTCAATACCTCGGACGCCGATTGGTACGACATCACGCTGTCCGACGGGAGCATTGGGCAGTACCCTATCTGGTTTCGGCCTATACACCAGCCCGATGGTTCGTGGAGCGCGTTTACAGCGGATGGCAATCCGATTGCGAAAATGCCGGCTACGGGGGCGTTCTTTGATCAGGCCTGCTTTCCGTATATCGATGGATATCCATCCGATTACAAGGATTTATCGCAAGCTATGGGAAAGGTTCTCTGGGCGGCATTAGTGCACAGTCCGTGGGATCACGCGCGCGATGCAGGTTTTTGGGATACCTTGCGGCAGAGAGCACTCGCACTGCGTCAAAGTTCGGACCGTGCGATTGTGATTGCCGCTGGCTGCAATCTATTTGAGTGGGGTGCATTTTTGCGGCGAATGGATAATTTCCTGATGGACCTGTACACCGCACCGGCTGAGGTTGAAAGACTGTTGGACGCGCTGATGGAGCAGCACTTGCCAACTTTGGAGAAGATTTGTGCATCAGTTGGTGACATCGTGGACATCATCCGTTTCGGCGATGACCTCGGAATGGATAGCGGCCCTTTTATTGCGCCGGAAGTCTACCGCCGGCTTTTTAAGCTACGCCACAAACAATTATGTGAGTATGTGAAAAAGCACAGCCGGATGCACACATTCTTACATTCTTGCGGCTCAATATACAAACTCATGCCCGATCTCATTGAAGCCGGGTACGATATCATCAATCCTGTTCAAACTAATTGTGCCGATATGGAGCCGGAACGTCTGAAATGCGAATTTGGACGCGACATCACCTTTTGGGGAGGTGGCTGTGACACCCGCCGGATCCTCAACCTCGGCACGCCTGCTGAGGTAAGGGCACATGTACTGGAGCGTCTGGATATCTTTGCGCCGGGCGGCGGATTCGTTTTCAGCACGGTGCATAACATTCTTCCGGAGGTTCCGCCAGAGAATGTTGTTGCGGTATTTGACGCGATAAAAGAGTTCGAAAGTGGTTGATAAAGTCGCCATAAGTTCGATAGACGCGGCCATAATACTCATATATTTGGTCGGCATTGTCGCGTTGGGCTGTTTGGCTGGCTCTCGCCAGCGCCGAACGGCAGAGGGGCAGGGGTATTTTCTTGCGGGCAGAACACTGACCTGGCCGGTCATTGGCCTGGCGCTTTTCTCAACCAACATCTCTACTGTGCATCTGGTCAGTCTGGCACAAGAGGGCTACAAGAATGGCCTCGCCTACGGCAACTTCGAGTGGATGGCGGCGTTCACCCTGATTATTCTGGCATTTTTCTTTGCGCCTTTCTACGTGCGTGCAAAGGTGGCAACGCTGCCTGATTTCCTCGAAAAGCGTTACAGCCGAGCCTGTCGTGACTGGTTAGCGGTTCTATCAATCGTCTCCGCTGTTGTCATCCATATTGGTTTTTCTCTCTATGCCGGCGCCGTAGTACTGCGGGGTATGTTCGGCATCAGTATTATGACAAGCATTATCGCCGTTGCTTTACTGACGGGTCTCTACACTATTATTGGAGGCCTGCTGGCTGTGGTTCTGACCGAGTCGATTCAGACGGTTGTGCTTGTGATCGGGGCAGTCTGTGTAACGGCAATTGGCCTGTATCATGTGGATGGCTGGTCAGGGCTGACGTCCAGTGTCGACCCTGTCAAGCTCACCGTTTTGCGGCCAGCCGGCGATTCTTCCGGCCTTCCGTGGTACTCGGTTTTCTTAGGCTACCCGGTCATCGGCATTTGGTATTGGTGTGCCGACCAAACAATTGTTCAGCGTGTATTGGGCGCCAAGAGTGAAAACCACGCCCGGGTCGGGGCGTTATTTACCGGCTTTATCAAAATCCTGCCCGTTTTTATCTTCGTGCTGCCGGGCCTAACCTGTCTGGGCCTAATCAATCAGGGCAGACTGCCTGATGAGCTGACTGATTCGGCAGATACTTATGCCTTTATGATAAGTCATCTATTGCCCATCGGACTCAAAGGAGTGGTTGCTGCGGCACTTCTGGCAGCACTAATGAGCACTGTTTCCGGCGCACTGAACTCCATTGCCACGCTTTTCAGCTATGATATTTACAAGCGCTGGCACCCACAGGCTTCTGATAGGACTCTTGTGACTGTCGGCCGCATAGTTACCTTTGCAGCGATGATTGCGGCAATTGTATGGTCGCCTTTCGTGAGCCATTACGAAAGCATCTTTCAGGGCATCAACGCGATGATTTGTTACATTGCACCGCCGATCACCGCCGTCTTCCTTTTCGGCGTGTTTTGGCGACGAGCAAGTGATAAAGCGGCGTTTGCGACGCTGCTCACCGGCTCATTTATGGGATTGGTAGTTTTTCTGCTCGACTGGTTCAAGGATAAGGATTGGCTTAAGCAGTACATCGAATGGAAAGTCCCGTTTATGATGGCAAGCTTCTACCTATTTCTGCTGTGTTCGGCGACCTTAATTCTTGTATCGCTGTTTAGACCGCACAAACATACCGCCGAAAGTGAACGGTTAGTATGGAGCGATCCGAGGGACGCCTTTCGCGGCGAGACCTGGAAGGGCATCGGAAACTATAAATTCCTCGCGGCGCTGCTGTTTGCCACGATGGTTGTGCTATATATAATCTTTGCCTGAATTGGGAGAATATCGCTATGGGCACTTGCACTAAAATCACCCAATTGACTGTGACATTGTTGGCCTTGTGTATTATGGATACTGGTTGCGCGCAGCCAAAGGTGCAACGTTACGGCAGTGTCATAGGCATAAAGCCGGACGATATCGAAGAATACAAACGGCTGCACGCTGACGTCTGGCCGGGGGTGCTGAAACAGATACAAAAGTGCGGCATCCGCAACTACTCGATATACCTGGGCGAACTGGAAAAAGGCAAATACTATCTGTTTAGTTATTTCGAATACGTTGGCAAAGACTTCAAGGCAGATATGGCCAAGATGGCTGCTGACCAAACAACCCAGAAGTGGTGGAAGCATACCGACCTGCTCCAGGTCCCGGTTCCAACCCGCAAACAGGGCGAATGGTGGGCTAAGATGGAAGAGGTCTTTTACTGTGATTAGGAAATATGTGCCCCTTGCATTTGGCTCTCGTCGAATATACCAAGTGTTGCATAGTGATTCACGTTCGCCACTCTCAGGCTCATTCTTTGTAAACCCTTACGCAGGGGCATGATAAAGCGACAATAGCTGCTGCCATACGGCTACTTGGCATAATAAAGTCAAAGAATTTGCGAAAAAATGCTTGATTTGGGTAAACGTTTGTTTTAAGCTGTCGTATTAAACAGATGTTTAGGAGGCATGAACCTGTGTCATGCAGCAGGGATGGTATTGTGACTGGCCACTGAAGTGAATGAATCAGGTGCAGCGAATGAGCGAACAAACGCCTAAAACGAAAATGGTAAAGACGGGGCAGAGTTGGCTTGGCCGCAATGCCACCAAGGTCGTCATCTTTTTTGTCGCGCTTGCGATACTGACCGCCGTGGTCAAAATGCCGGCGAGAAAACGCGATGCGCCTCCTACCGAGCCACCGCCGGTAAACGTTGCAGTCATGAATATAGTTGCGGAACCGCAGCTTGCCGACAGCTTCGATCTGCCGGCGGTCGTCGAGCCGAACCAGGTCGTTAAGGTTGCCGCGGAAGTCGCGGGCCGTGTGGAGCGTGTCCTTACGAACGAGGGCAGCATCGTGCACGCCGGGGACCTGCTGATCCAGCTCAATGCCGACCTTGTACGCCCGCAGTTTGAGATGGCCAAGGCGCAGGTCGACCGCGACCAGATCGAGTATGAGCGTATGACGGGTCTATTCAAGCAGAATGCGGCGCCTCGTCGTGACCTGGACAATGCCACCACCCAGTTGGCTATCAGTAAGGCTCAGCTCGATGAGGTCCGCGCCCGTCTGGACCGCACGCGCATTTTAGCCCCCATAGGGGGAGTGCTTAACGACCTCCTTGTCGAGCAGGGCGAGTATGTTCAGCCTGGAACTACCGTGGCTGAGCTGGTCGATACCGATATCGTAAAAGTAGTTGTCCAAGTCCCACAACGCGATATTCCGTTCTTTGCCACGGGGCAAGACGCGATTGTCTTCGCAGATGCGAAGGGCCAGGAGACCTCGGTTGCCGGCACAATCACTTTTGTCAGCGAGTTGGCTGACCAGCAGACCCGCTCCACGCGCATGGAAATCATCGTGGAGAACAAGCATAGGCTTCTGCGAAGCGGGCAGATCGTGCGTGCCCGCCTGACGCGCCAAATTCTGCAAGACGCTATCCTGATCCCGCTGCTGGCCGTGATCCCTATGGAGGACAGTAAGGCCGTCTATGTAGCCAATTCTTCAGAGGCTCAGCGGCGCGAAGTTGAACTTGGGATCATCAAAGGCGATCGAATCCAGGTAACGCGCGGTCTGACGCCCGGCGACCGGCTGATCATCGCCGGCCATCGTTTTGTCGCCCCGGGACAGAAGGTGAATGTCGTCTCGGAGAACAAATAGCCGCTATGCTGATCACAGACCTTGCCGTCCGAAATCGTACGACCGTAGCCGTCTTGGGCCTGATTATCATCCTGATGGGCGGCTACAGCTATCTGTCACTGCCCCGTGAAGCGTTCCCGGACATTCCGATCCCGCACATCCTGGTCAGCACGATGTACGAAGGGGTCTCGCCGGAGGACATCGAGACATCCGTCACGATGAAGATCGAGAAGGAGCTCAACGGTATCCGGGGCGTCAAGGAGGTCCGCTCCAGCAGCGCCGAGGGTCTGTCGATGATAGACGTGGAGTTCACGCCGGACGTGCCTACCGACGTTGCCCTGCAGCGCGTGCGCGACCGCGTGGACATGGCCAAAGGCGAGCTTCCCAGAGATGTGGAAGACCCGGTCATCAAAGAGATTAACCTCGCCGAGTTTCCCATCATGCTGGTCAGCATTTCCGGTGACGTGTCGCCCGTCCAGTTCAAGGAGATCGCCGACAACTTAGAAGATGCCCTCGAGACCGTGCCCGGCGTGCTCAAGGTGGAGGTGCTGGGCGCGCTGGAACCCGAAATCCGGCTGGAGTTCGATCCGCAGCGCCTGGCCACATATAACCTGACGATCCCAGAGATTCTGACCCTGATCCCCTCAGAGAATGTAAATATCTCTGCCGGCGGTCTGGAGACCGAGGGCACAAAGTTCAACGTCCGCATCCCTGCTGAGTTCGTCACGCCGGAAGAGGTAGACCATTTACTGCTGACCGTGCGAAACGGCAAACCCATCTACCTTGCTGACGTTGCCGCCGTGCGAGCCGTTTTCAAAGACCGGACCAGCTACTCGCGCCTGAACGGCGTCGCAAATGTCACCCTGAGCGTCCAGAAGCGCGTCGGCGCCAACGTCGTGCAGGTCTCCGACTATATTAGGGCAGTTCTCGACACCGCCCGGCAGCAGGTTCCTGGGGCCGTGAAATTCGACATCACCTACGACATGTCCAAGTACATCCGCAATACGGTGGCTGACTTGGAAAACAACATCGTGGCCGCGCTAATTCTGGTGACGGGCGTGCTGCTGCTGTTCCTCGGCTGGCGACCGAGCACGATCGTGGCATTGATCATTCCGCTGAGCATGCTCATTACCTTCTTCCTGATCCAAATGCTTGGCTACACCCTGAACATGATCGTGCTGTTCAGCCTGGTGCTGGTCCTGGGTATGCTTGTGGATAACGCCATCGTCATCGTGGAGAACATCTACCGCCACCTCCAGCTCGGGTACAGCCGCCTGGAGGCCGCCATACTTGGCGCGCGGGAGGTCGCCTGGCCGGTCACCACCTCTACTCTCACCACCGTAGGCGCCTTTCTGCCGCTGATGTTCTGGCCCGGAATCATGGGCGATTTCATGAAGTACCTGCCGATCACGCTGTCCCTGGGGCTGCTGGCATCGCTGTTTGTGGCACTGGTGTTCAGCCCGACGATCTGTTCCTTCTGGGCCGGTCGTTCGCACAAACCGCGCCAGACAGATCATTGGTTCATTCGGGCCTACCGCCGGTTCCAACAGGTGGGGCTGGAGCATCCGGCTCTGGCCTTGTTCCTGGCGGTGTGCCTCCTGGTCGGCCTGGCGGTCCTTTACGTCAAGATTGGCCAGGGTACGGAGTTTTTCCCACAGGGCGACCCGGAGCGGGCCGCCATCAACGTCCGCGCGCCGCAGGGCACTAACATCCGCGAGACGGACCGCATCGTCCGCCTGATCGAGGGCCGCATCGAACCGTACAAGCCCTGGCTCAAACACATCGTTACGAATGTGGGCTCTTCGGGAGGCGGTCTGGACATCATGGCTAGCGCCGGCGGCCCGCACTTGGCCAACATCTCGCTTATCTTCTACGACTTCGCCGAGCGGAAGCGCCCGTCGAGCGAGATCATCGCCTCGATTCGGCGGGATATTGCCGACGTCTGCGGCGCTGAGATCAAGGTCGAGAAGGAACAGAGAGGCCCGCCCACCGGCGCCCCTGTCACGGTGCGCATCATCGGAGAGGACTTCAAGGTGCTCGAGCAGCTCAGCGAGCAGGCCCGCCGAACGATCGCAGACGTGCCGAACCTCGTCAACCTCCGCAGCGACTTGGAGGCCACCCGTCCCGAGCTGGCATTTGCCGTCAATCGCCGCGTCGCCATGCTTCTCGGCGTCAATACCGCAACCGTCGGCAACTTCCTGAAGATGGCGATTTTCGGGACCAAGGTCGGCACCTATCGTCAGTACGATGACGAGTACGACATCACCGTGCGTCTGCCGCTGGCCGACCGCGTCAATATCGACGATCTCTACGGTCTGCGGATTCCTAACGCATCCGGCAATGCCGTGCCGCTCAGCTCGCTCGGTCGTTTCGAGTACCGTGGCGGATTCGGCACCATCAACCGCGTCAATCAGAAGCGTGTCGTCACGCTCACGGCCGACGCCGAGGGCCGCCTCAGCTCGTACGTGCTCAAAGACGTGCAGTCGCGCCTGGCCACGCTGAGGCTGCCGGCCGCCTACGAGATTCGATACGCCGGCGAAAAGCAGGAGCAGGACACCGCTCAGGCGTTCCTCTCGAAGGCCTTTATCATCGCGATATTGATAGTGACGCTGATTATCGTGATTCAGTTTAATTCGCTGATGGTGACGTTTGTAATAATGACCACGGTTATACTCTCGCTCATCGGTGCGCTGCTGGGCCTGCTGATCTGCGATTTGCCTTTCGGCATCATCATGACGGGGATCGGCGTCATTAGCCTGGCTGGGGTAGTGGTGAACAACGCCATTGTGCTGCTCGCCTACACGCGCCAGTTGCAGGAGCGTGGCATGGACCTGGTCTCGGCCGCGGCAGAGGCCGGCGTCACGCGCCTGCGTCCGGTGCTTCTGACAGCCGGGACCACCATTATCGGCCTGATCCCGATGGCCATTGGCGTCTCTTACGACTTCCACACCCTTAGCTGGGCCACCAAGAGCGAATCTACGCAGTGGTGGCGCAACATGGCCGTTGTTGTAATTTTTGGCCTGGGCTTCGCCACAATCCTGACGCTGGTAGTGGTCCCCTCGCTCTACGTCATGCTCAGCCGCTTCTGCCTCCGGCTGGGATTTCAAGGGGTGAAAGCAGTACATCCAGGCGCAGAGCCTGGAACAGCCACCTGTTAGTTGTTGTGACACTTCCGTAGGTTCCCGGATATATCGTTGTTGACTGCTGACCTTATTGCGGATAACTTACGGCTGATTGGGAGTTAACAGAAGGAGACCGAACATGTTTGTTTTCGTGCCACTGGCGTTTGCAGGATTCTTGGTTGTGGCTGGGGCGTTTATATTCGGTCACGACCACGACGTTGATCACGACGTAGACCAAGACGGCAGTTATGAAGTCGGCGGCACACTCAGCTTCTTTTCTGTAAGAGTACTGGCTACTTTTGTGATGGGCTTTGGAGCAGCCGGAGCAATAGCGCGCTACTATCATGCCAGCTATCCTATTTCTTCGCTGCTTGGCATAGGGGCCGGCATCGTGCTGTCGGCGCTGATGTATCTTGTCATACTTATATTCATCAAGCAGCAGGCAAGCTCTGTCATTTCGACCGAATCCCTTGTCGGTCGTGTGGCAAATGTTACTGTGCCGATTGAGAAGGCGGAGCTGGGAGAACTTGGCGTATCGGTCGGCGGAGAGTACAAAATATATTCAGCCCGCAGCCGCGACCAAAGCTCAATCCAGAAAGGACAGAGGGTTAAGATTGTCAGGGTAATTGGCACAACGCTTATTGTTGAGCAGGAAAAACAGGAATAGGGGAAAAACAGCAGAAGGGAGGACAAAGATGGAAACATCTCTGTTAGCATTCAGCATCGGGCAATGGCTCGGGAAGTTCTTTGTA
>Ga0315280_10009731_pt1 | contig 12227 bp, 12 predicted proteins | sample YL17G06_40_MG_FD_203697 | JGI IMG/M metagenome (GOLD analysis project Ga0315280, IMG submission 203697) | Sediment microbial communities from Yellowstone Lake, YNP, Wyoming, USA - YL17G06_40 | ecosystem: Environmental > Aquatic > Freshwater > Lake > Sediment | place: USA: Wyoming | collected... | reverse complement strand
TATATTTTTAGCAAATGTAACAGGTGGCCTTCTTCCCCTTGTTGAATTCTGGGGAAGATTGGGGAGATAAATCGATGAATGAGAAACGCTATGTCATGGGAGACACGGCCATCGCCCGGGGGGCGATCGAGGCCGGCGTTCGGGTTGTGGCCGGATATCCAGGCACCCCGGCCACGGAAATTGTTGAGGATTGCCTGGGATATCCGGGCGTTCATGTGGAGTGGGCCAATAACGAGAAAGTGGCCTTTGAACTCTGCACAGGTGCCTCTCTCTGCCACGTGCGGGCCATGCCCGTGATGAAGCATAACGGCACGAACTTTGTCACGGACTTTCTGATGCACGTCAACTTCACGGGCATCCGGGGTGGTTTGGTCTTGATTTCGGCCGATGATCCGGGGGGCCTCTCCTCGCAGAATGAGGAGGACACCCGCATTCTGGTGCACCAGTATGCTCATCTTCCCATTTTTGACCCCTCTTCTCCTCAGGAGGCCAAAGCCATGGTTAAGGAGGCCTTTGACCTTTCGGAGAAAACCGAGCTGGTCTTCTGCCTGCGGCCGGTTACCCGCGTCTGCCATGCCCGCGGGATCGTCAAGTTTGAGGAGTTGCCCAAGGACCTTCCTCCGGCCCATTATCAACCCGACCGGGAACGTTTTATTATGAGCGCGGTGGAGATGCCCAAGTTCGGGGGAGTAAAGCGGCCTCAAATCCGCCATCGCTGGTTGAATGAAAAGCAGGCCCTGCTTCAGGAAATCATGGAGGAGAGCCGATACAACTGGATTGAGAAAGAGGAGGGGAAAACCGGATTGGTGGGCTGCGGAATGGGTTACACCCTGATCAAGGAGGCCGAGCAATTCCTGAATAAGAAGCTGCCCCTGCTGAAACTGGGAACCCTTCCTCTGCCGCGGGGAAAATTGAGAGAGTTTGTCAAAGGTTTAGAAAGAGTGGTCATTTTCGAGGAGACCGAACCCTTTGTGGAAGGATTGTTCAAGAAGATCTTCCACGAGGAAAAGATCGAGGTCGAGGTCCTTGGCAGGAGCGGGTTCGTGCCCGCGGACGGGGAACTGAACCTTCAGGTGGTCCTGGAGGCTATCCAGAAAGCCAATCCTTTTGTGAAGGTCTCTCAGCCGGAGGTTCCCCCTCTCAACGTGCATATCCCCATCCGCACCCGGACGCAGTGTGTGGGCTGCAACTACCGGGGAATCCTCAACGCCCTGAAACAGGTTGTGCGAAAATACAAAGGGGTCGTGGCCGGGGACATCGGCTGCCATGACGCCGGATCTTTCCGACCGATGGAGCTGCAGTCCACAATCTACTGCATGGGCTCTTCGGTGCCCATGGCCAGCGGCATGGTCTTGGCGGGGTTGAACCGGCCGGTCTTCGCTTTCATCGGCGATTCCACGTTCTACCACAATGGCCTCTTAGGGCTGATCAACGCGGCCACCCAAAAGGTGAACGTGAACGTCATCCTGGGAGAGAACACGGTCACGGCTATGACGGGTTTCCAGCCCCACCCGGGGACGGGAACGACCATCTCTGGGGAGAAGACCATCCAGGTGAATGTTGCCAAGCTGGCCGAGGCTCTGGACATCAGCTACCGGGTCGTGAATCCTTACGATATTCAAGAGTGCCGCCAGGCTCTGGAGGCAGCAGTCAAAGAAGAAGGCCCATCGCTGATCGTCTCCTCCATGCCCTGCTACCTGCTGTCAACCCGGCGGGGGAAAAAGGTCTTCGAGCCGAGGGAGGTGCGGGTGGACCTGGAGCGCTGCAACGGCTGCATGATCTGTATCAATGACTTCGGCTGCCCGGCCATCTCCTTGAATAAAAAAGAGAAGAAAGTCTCCATCGATCCAATGATTTGTGTGGGCTGTGCGCTTTGCGTGGACGTTTGCAAGAGGGGAGCGATCTCATGAAGATGGATGTGGTCATTGCTGGCGTAGGAGGGCAGGGGAATATCTTTGCCTCCCTGGTCATCTCGCAGTATGCCATGAACAAGAAGCTGAACGTTTTGGGGTCCGAGACCATCGGGGCGGCTCAGCGAGGCGGCTCCGTGGTCTCGCATATTCGCATCTCGCCGGGGGCAATTTACTCGCCGCTGATCTCCCGCGGGCAGGCGGACCTGCTCATCGGCATGGAGTCGGTGGAGATGCTCCGGCACCTGCGCCTCCTGAACCCCGCAGGGACTTACCTTTTGAATGCCGTGAAAATTCCCACGGTCCTGAATAACATGGGCTTGGATGAATATCCTGCCGAAGAAGAGATCGTCCTGGCTGCCCAAGAATACTGCCCCAATGGGCGGGTCATCGAGGCCTCCGCTCTGGCCAAGAAGCTGGGCAACGTGCAGATGACCAACGTGGTCATGCTCGGGGCCCTGGTCAAGATCGTGCCCTTCTTCGATTACAACGAGGTCAAATGGCTGGTGAACGCCAACTCCCCGGAGCGGTTCAAAGAAGCCAACCTCGAGGGCTTCGAAGGAGGGTATAAACTCGTGCCTTAAGACAAACGGATGTTCCCCATCCCTCCTTTCTCAACCCTTTTCTCCGACGGGAATTTTTCCAAACTTGATCTATTTTTCTATGCCTTTAGAGGCAGAAAGTTTTGGGGGGAGGGGATGGCGGCCAAGGATGGTCGATGCCCACCCGCGCTGCCGGCACTTCTTGCAACCGATGCCTCTTGGCCATAGGGGTGACCCGGCCGATGAAGTGCCATGCAGAGGAATCTGGCTTCAAAGCCTTTCGGGATGGGGCGGAGCAGGGGGCCAAACATATCTACTAGTGCTTGGTTGCAAAAATTGGCGTCATATTCATGGCTGGGGATTGGGACCAACTTTTGCTCATTTCCCTCTCAGTTTTCCCGTGGCCCGGGAACCCGGGACGGGGAGTGCCGGCAGCATCGGCGGGAAAAACCTGGCCAAAAGATTCAGCTTTGTCTCCGTCAAAGGAGGCGGGGAGCTCTGGCCCGCCCCCTCCATGAAAGAAGCAATGCCTCATGATGCCCAGCGAAGCGCCCCGGGTTCCCGGGCCCCCGAGCCCATCGAATGTTACGCCAAATTTGGCAAGTTGGTACCAGGGTCGTGTCTCCGGAATAACATGCATAATTTCGGTCCGCCGGATGCCTTAGGGTCTGGAAGCAGGCCCGGGCGGCAATTCTCTGGACTCGCCAAAATGAGGCCCTGGTTCCTCTGGGATCGGAGCGGGAGATGCTCCTTTTCTTCTGGGACTCATTATCCCATATTGTTTGCAGATATTTTGTATTTCCTCCCGCTCTCCCATCGGGGAAAATAGCAAGGGGGTGAATGATCGTTATGGCTCCCGGCCGATTTTGGCTTCGCCCAGCGCATTGCCACCCGGGCCACGATCTAAGCCTTTCATCAAATGAATATGGAAGCGTATTTTTGAGACACGACACTAGCGGGTATGGCTGAGTGTGGTCAAAAACAAATTGCAAGGGGGAAAAATGCTGCAGGAGGAGGAAAGGATGGAGCGGACGCTGTCGATCATCAAGCCCGATGGGGTGGCCCAGGGTTTGGTCGGGGAGGTGATCAAAAGGTTTGAGAACATGGGCCTGAAGATCGTGGCTATGAAGATGGTCCACCTTTCAAAGAAAGAAGCGGAAGGATTTTACGCCGTCCATCGGGGCAAGGGATTCTACAACAGCCTGACAGATTTTATGTCCTCGGGGCCCTGCGTGGTGACGATCTTAAAAGGGCGGGAGGCGATCGCCCGGAACCGGGAGCTCATGGGAGCGACAAACCCGAAAGAGGCCGGGCCAGGGACGATCCGCAGGGAGTATGGGTCGAGTGTGGAGCGAAACATCGTGCACGGGTCGGATACGCCGGAGAGTGCGGCTTTTGAGATAGGGTATTTCTTTAACGCCCTGGAGATATATGAAAATTGAAAAGCAAAATGGGCTTTTCCACTTGACTCATGTTAACCTGTTGTTTAGGAATCAGTTTGCTTGAGAGTTATCGTTACCGGTGGCTTTCTCAGGCTCGGGGGGCCAGGGCGCTTCGCTTGGCATCATGAGGCGCTTGACTTTCCATGGATTAGGCGGGAAAGTGCCCCCCGCCTCAATATGCGGAAACCCAGCCACTCCCTTCCTGCATGGTTTTCTCCCGGCCGATGCTGCCGGCGCTCAGCCCCCTGGCCCCCGAGCCACGATATAAGCTGTGCTTAACAGCAACACGAGTCAAATGGAAAAGCCGATAAAATTATTTATTCTTTTTTATTCTGTCTCCTGTCTTCTGTTATTTAAAGATTTCAATGGCCATATCCGGGCAGATCCGCCCGCACATCGTGCAGCCCGTGCATTTCTCCGAGCCATCGAAGACGACAAAGTGGTAACCCTTCTCGTTGAAGTCCTCAGAGACCATGATCAATTTCTTCGGGCAAGTGGAAATGCAAAGCTCGCATCCCTTACAGCGTTCTTTATGGATGACAATTTTTCCCATCCTTCTTTTCCCATTACGCAAAAGATGTCCTCAAAACATATCCCCTCCCCTGGCGGGAGGGGATTAAGGGGAGGGGGAAATAGACCTACACACCCCCCGCGCCTGTACTGCAGCAACCTCAGCTCCCCTTCTCAATGCCTTTTCATTTACCGCGAGCAATTTTTTCCGATGCTCCGGGATCATCCGCCGCAGGGCAAAGATGACCGAGTCTAAGTGGATTACCCCTTTTCCCTCTACGTAGGCGCCCAAGGCCACCATATTGGTGGACTGGGGTGTGCCGGCCTCTTCGGCAATCTTGTTCGCCGGGACCCTGATGACCTTGAGGTCGTTGCGCCCGCAATCCCGGTCCACAAGGGAAGAATTGATCACCAGGAACCCACCTGGTTTCACGGCGGCTTCGAATTTATCCAGCGATGCCCTATTCATGACCACCAATGAAGAAGGGGAGAGCGTAACGGGTGAACCCACCCGGTCGGAGGAGAGCATCACCGTGCAGTTGGCCGTTCCTCCGCGCATCTCCGGCCCGTAGGCGGGCATCCAGGTGACCTTCAACCCTTCGTGCATCCCGGCATAACAAAGGAGTTGCCCCATGAGCAGGATGCCTTGCCCGCCAAATCCTGACATAATAACTGATTCGTGCATAAAAACTCCCAATCATTCACCGCCGAGATCGCAGAGGACGCAGAGCAATAAATATAAAATATCATTTGCCCTTTCGGTTCCGAATTCATTATTCCTTGTTTTTTACCATATAATTCTCAGCGCTCTCTGCGTTCTCTGCGGTGAAAAATACTATTTTGCTTTAGGAGTGGCAAACTCCCGCAGGGGATAATAGGGAATCATTTTCTCTTCGATCCACTTCACCGCCCCCAGGGGAGAGACCTTCCACTGCGTCGGGCACATGGAAAGGCATTCCACCAGAGCAAACCCTTCATCATTTTTTTGCACCTCGAAAGCCCGCCGGATGGCCCTGGCCGCCTGGTAGATGTGCTTCACATCATGAATAGACACCCGGACGATGTAGGCTTCCGGGGAGACATCGGCCAGCATCTCCGCCATGCGCAAAGGATAGCCGCCGGTTCGGGGGTCGCGCCCCCCGGGGAAGCTTGTGGTCTTCTGGCCTAAGAGAGTAGTGGGAGCCTGTTGTCCGCCCGTAGCCCCGAAGACTGCGTTGTTCACGTAGATCACCGTGATCCGCTCGCAGCGGGCGGCCGCATGGACGATCTCTCCCGTTCCGATGGCCGCCAAATCTCCATCCCCCTGGTAGGTGAAGACGATACATTCGGGAGCCGTCCGCTTCAGACCGGTGGCCACTGCCGGGCCGCGGCCGTGGAGGCCCATGGTCATGTCGCAGGCAAATTGTTTCCAATTCCTCACCGAGCAGCCCGCCGAAGTGACCCCGATGGCTTTGTCCACGATGCCCAAATCATCCATTGCCTCGCCAACAAGCCGTTGGACGATTCCATGGCCGCACCCCGGGCAATAAGGATAGGGGAAGTCGGTAAGAGAATCAGGTCTCCCGAACACTTTCTTCATTGAATTCCTTGCCTCCGTTGGGAACCAGAAGTGAACACCGAGGATCCCAGAAGGGAAATGCCTAAGTCCATCGATTCATAAATTCGGTAACGTATTTATTTACACAGGACTTAGTGCTGAGTGAGCAATTATTTCAATTCGCCGCATGAGGATACGTGATCGTATTTACGAATCGAAGCACTAAGCATTCAAAGTTGGCTGCTAAGGGTTGAAAGCTTCCCGCATCTGCACTCACTATATCAACCTTTTGATCCCGTTGTAAACTTCGTCAGGGTAAATAATTTTTCCCCCACCTTCTCCCAGGTGGTGGATGGAAAGATCCGGTCCGAGCACGCGCTCCAAGTCTTCCTGCATCTGACCGGCGTTCATCTCCACGTCGAGGAATACTTTGGCCGTCTTGTGAATTTTCTTGAAGGCCTTCCGGGGAAATGGCCAGAGGGTGATCGGCCGGATCATCCCCACCGGCAGCCCTTCGGCCCGGGCAGCCAGGACGGCATCCAAGGAAACGCGGGCTGAGCTGCCAAAGGCCACCACCACAAGCTCGGCCCCGTCGAGGAAAAGCTCCTCCCAGCGTTGTTCTTCTTCCTCGATCTGGCGGTATTTTTCAGTTAGGTCGCGATTGAGCTGGATTAGCCCGGGATCATCGAAAGGGGCGGCGTAAATCATCTTCCGCAGGCCGTTCCCCTTACCCCGCAAGGCCCAGGGCTTCTCCGGAATGGGCTGGGGTTGGACCAGATCGAAATTCAAGGGTTCCATCATCTGCCCCAGCATGCCATCCATCAGGATAATCACGGGGTTGCGGTAGACATCGGCCAAGTGAAAAGCCAAGGCACTCAGTTCGGCCATCTCCTGGGTGGAGGAGGGACCCAGGACAATGGCATGGTAATCTCCATGCCCGCCCCCCTTGGTGGCCTGGCGGTAATCCGATTGCGAGGGGGCGATCCGGCCCAGACCCGGGCCGGCGCGGGTCACGTTCACCACCACGCAGGGCAGCTGCCCCGCGGCCAGGGTGGTCAATCCTTCGGACATGAGGCTGATGCCGGGGCCAGAAGAAGAAGTCATGGCCCGTGTTCCCGTACAAGCCGCCCCCCAGATCATGTTGATCCCGGCCACCTCGCTCTCGCACTGGAGGAATACACCTCCCACCTCTGGCATCCGCTTGGCCATGTACTCGAAGAGCTCATTTTGCGGCGTGATGGGATACCCGGTATAAAATCGGCAACCAGCGCGGATGGCCCCTTCGGCGATGGCCTCGTTTCCCCGCATCAGTTCTAAAGCCATATTAAAATCTCCTAAATACAGGGTCCAAGGGGCTTAGGATTCAAGGGGTCAAGTGAAATAAGAAGGCAAACGGACTTTTTCCCCTCGAACCCTTGAACCCTGGAATCCTCGAACCCTGTAGTTGTTACCATTTTTCTGGAGCCAGGATCTTTTTGATTGTCTCCATCGAACCCCCCTCCTCGATGGCTTCGGTCAGTCGCTCCTCTCTCTCTGAGGCTTTGATGGCCCGCCTGACTACTTCCCCGATGAATTTCTGGGGGACGATGACCACGCCGCTGTCATCAGCTACGACCAAGTCGCCGGGATGGACCGGGACCCCGCCGCATACCACAGGGGCGTTGATCTCCAGGGCTTCAAAGCGGAATTTCCCCGTGATGGGAGTGATCCCCCGGGACCAGACCGGATAGTCCAGGGTTCTCATCTGCCCAACATCGCGCACGCCGCAGTCCACGATGTTCCCGGCCAGTCCGTATTTTTTGGCCATCAGGGTTGAAAGCCCGCCCATGGCGGAGATCTCTTCCCTCCCCCCGCCATCGATGACGACCACGTCTCCGGGTTCGGTCAGGGCGTAGGCCTCCCGGTCTGCCAGCTTCGCCTTGGCCTTCTCCATAAAAGATTGAGCCGGGGGCTTCCGCTCGGGAACATATTTCAGGGTAACAGCGGGCCCGGCGATCTTCTTCCCGGGAATGACCGGCTTGAGCAATGATCCCGGGATCGCTCCCACGATTCCCATGGAATCGAGGATGTCGGAGAGCGTGGGCGTGAGTCCGTCGTAGCTGAGCAGCTCTTGCAGGAGGGATTTTGCCAGCCTGGGAATCTGCCAGGCCACAATTCGTTCAATGGGAATCAGACCCATCAGCCGCTTACGGTATTTCTGCGGAATTTTCCTCATCCTCTAAACTCCCTCTTGTCATTTTTTATTTTTACCTCGCTCAGAGAACATTTGTCAAAGAGAAAAACTTTGCTAACCCAAAAATCCTGAAACATCTTGACAAAACCCCATCCTTAGAGTAGTTTTAAAAGAAGTTAATGGAGAAAAAATTTCATTCCATGGCCTCTTTAGGAGGTCTTTTATTTTTCATCAGAGGGAGTCGGCAAAAGGTTTGCAGGGAATGGAGAAAAATTTTATATTCTTTTAAAATCAGGCTGGGGGTTTAAATGGAAGATTTTCACCGCATGAAGCGTCTTCCTCCTTACGTCTTCGCCATCGTCGATGATTTGAAGATGAAGGCCAGGCGGAGGGGCGATGACATCATCGACCTGGGAATGGGCAACCCGGACCTTCCTACTCCCCCCCATATTGTCGAAAAGCTCATCGAAGCGGTGAAGATCCCCCGTAACCATCGTTACTCCGCCTCCCGGGGAATTTTCAAGCTTCGGTCGGCCATCGCTGACTGGTACCAGAGAAATTACGGTGTGGACATTGACCCCGACACTGAGGCGATCGTCACCATCGGGGCCAAAGAGGGCCTTTCCCATCTGGTCCTGGCCACTCTCGGCCCCGGCGATGTGGTCTTCGTGCCCACCCCCGCTTACCCCATCCACCCCTATTCCGTGATCATCGCCGGGGGGGATCTGCGCACCATCCCCCTGGTCAAGGATCGCGACTTCTTCGAAGACCTGATGACCGCTATCCGCCAAACCTGGCCTCAACCTAAGATGTTGATCATTTCCTTTCCTCACAACCCCACCACGCGGGTGGTGGACATCAATTTTTTCGAGAAGATTGTGGACTTCGCCCGAGCCCACGATCTCATGGTCGTTCATGACCTGGCCTACGCTGACCTGGTCTTTGACGGCTACCAGGCCCCGAGCTTCATGCAGGTCCCGGGGTCTAAAGAGGTGGGCGTGGAATTTTTCACTCTCTCCAAGAGCTATAGCATGCCCGGCTGGCGGGTGGGTTTCGCCGTGGGCAACCGCAAGATGATCTCCGCTCTGGCCCGGCTCAAGAGCTACTTAGATTACGGCGTCTTTCAGCCCATTCAGATCGCGGCCATCATCGCTCTCTCCGAGGATCAAAGCTGTGTGGAAGAGATCCGTAAAATATACGAGGAACGACGCGATGCCCTGGTGGATGGCCTCAGGCGGGTAGGCTGGAAGATCGAGAAACCTAAGGGCACAATGTTCGTGTGGGGGGAGATCCCGGATAAGTTTAAAGAGATGGGCTCATTGGAATTTTCCAAGTTGATCCTTCAGGTGGGCAAGGTGGCCGTTTCTCCCGGGATCGGCTTCGGGGAGTACGGGGATGACCATGTGCGCTTTGCCCTGGTGGAGAATACCCAGCGGATCAAACAGGCTGTGAAAGGGATTAAAAAGCTTTTCTGAAAAATTTGCCACAGAGCGCACAGAGTCCACAGAGCATTTTAAGAATAGTTTGGAAACCTCATCAAAAATGCCATTTTTTTATTCTATGAGCATTTAGACTATTCTGTACTCCCTGTGACTTCTGTGGCTAAAAAAGAATAGGTATTGGAAAAAATGGACCGCATTCACATCGGACTTATCGGGTTTGGAACTGTCGGCACCGGGCTGGTAAGGATTCTCCAGGAGAACGCCAAGCTCCTGGAAGAACGCCTGGGCCTCTCCATTGTCCTCAAGCGCATTGCCGACCTGGACGTGACTTCCGACCGCGGGGTCAAGGTCAATCCCGCCCTTCTCACCCAGAAGGCCTCAGAAGTAGTTGAAGACCCCGACATCGCCATCGTCGTCGAGCTCATCGGCGGGCTGGAACCGGCTCGCACTCTCATCCTCCGGGCCATCGAGAATGGCAAACACGTGGTCACGGCAAACAAGGCCCTGCTCGCCGTTCACGGGGAGGAGATCTTCAGGGCCGCTGATGAGCGCGGCGTGGACATCGGGTTTGGGGGCAGCGTGGGGGGAGGGATTCCGATCATCCGTTCCCTCAAAGAGGGGCTGGTGGCCAACCGGATCCAGGTCATCTTCGGCATCCTCAATGGCACGGCCAATTTTATCCTGAGTGAGATGACCCACCAGGGTTTAAAATTCCAGGATGCCCTGAAGAGGGCCCAGGAATTAGGATACGCCGAAGCAGACCCTACCCTGGACATCGAAGGGATTGACACGGCCCACAAACTCTCTATCCTTCTTTCCCTGGCTTACGGAGCCCAGGCCAGGCTGGAAAATATTTATACCGAAGGGATTTCTGACATCTCTCTTCTGGATATCGAAAACGCCAAGGAGTTGGGCTACCACATCAAGCTGCTGGCCATCGCCAAGTCTGGCGGGGGCCCCATCGAGGCGCGCGTCCACCCAACGCTTTTGCCGGCAACCCATCTCCTTTCCACGGTGAACGGGCCTTTCAACGCCATCTTTGTCAAGGGAGATGCAGTGGGCTCTACTCTTTTTTACGGGCGGGGGGCGGGCATGATGCCCACGGGCAGCGCTGTGGTCAGCGACCTGGTGGACATCTGCCGGAACATCCGCCTGGGCATCAGCCGGCGGGTTCCTCTTCTCTCTTATCAGCGGGAACACCTGCGCGAGACAGAGATCAGGCACATCCACGACATCACCTCCACCTATTACCTGCGCTTCACGGTCGTGGACCGGCCCGGCGTCCTCTCCCGCATTTCCGGCATCCTGGGGAACTTGGACATTAGCATCGCCTCGGTCATCCAGAAAGGAAGGGAGGCCGGGAAGCCCGTGTCTATCTACATGCTCACCCACGAGGCCCGGGAGAAGAACATGCAGAAAGCTCTGCAGGAGATTGACCGCCTGCCCATCACGGTAGACAAGACAAAACTTATTCGCATCGAAGATCCCAATCACATCGGAGGATGACGGGAATGGATTTCGGATTGCGGATTGCGGAAGGCGGATTTGGAGAACCTCTCCGGGTTAGGGAAAAATCGGTACGGGAGGATCTGGAATCTTGAAAAGAAAATATGTTGTCCTCTTGGGGGACGGCATGGCCGATTATCCCATTTCCGAGCTCAACGGCAAGACTCCGCTCCAGGTAGCTCTCACTCCAAACTTAGACCTTCTGGCAAAAAAGGGAATCCTCGGGCTTGTGCGCACCGTCCCCCCTGGCTTTCCCCCGGGAAGCGATGTGGCCAACCTCAGCGTCTTTGGGTATGACCCGGCGCTCTATTACACCGGCCGCGCTCCCCTGGAGGCAGCTTCTATGGGAGTAAAGCTGGAATTGAGAGATGTGGCTTTCCGTTGCAACCTCATCACCCTCTTAAGCGAAAAGGGTCGGGCCATCATGGAGGATTTCAGCGCCGGTCATATTTCCACTGAAGAAGCAAAAGAAATCATCGGGGACATCGGAAGGATCCTCAACAGCCGGGAGTTTAATTTCTACCCGGGAGTAAGCTACCGCCACCTTCTGATCTGGCGGAACGGTGAGAAAAGTCTTTCCCTCAAGACCACCCCGCCCCATGATGTCACCGGGCAGAATGTAGCCGCCTACCTGCCAGAAGGAGAAGGCCGGCAAGAGATTGTTGGTTTGATGGAAAAGGCCAGAAAAATCCTCAGAGACCACCCGATCAACCAGGCGCGCCTGAAGGCCGGGAAGAAGTTAGCCAACGCCATCTGGCTCTGGGGCCAGGGGAAAGCTCCCTCCTTACCTCTCCTGACCGAGCGCTTCGGCATCCGCGGTTCGGTGATCTCGGCTGTGGACTTGATGAAGGGCATTGGCTTCTACGCCGGGCTGGAGATTGTCAATGTTCCGGGGGCCACAGGCTACCTGGATACGAACTATGCTGGCAAAGCAGAATACGCTCTGCGGGAAGTCTCCCAAAAGGATTTCGTTTACGTTCATTTAGAAGCACCGGATGAGGCGGCCCACAGCGGGAACCTGAAGGAGAAAATTCAAGCCATCGAAGATTTCGACGGGAAGATCGTCGGGCCCATCCTCCAAGGCCTGAAGCCCTACGAGGATTTCCGGCTTATGGTCCTGCCAGACCATCCCACCCCCATCTCCGTAAAAACCCATACCTCCGAG
>Ga0315280_10009730_pt1 | contig 12227 bp, 8 predicted proteins | sample YL17G06_40_MG_FD_203697 | JGI IMG/M metagenome (GOLD analysis project Ga0315280, IMG submission 203697) | Sediment microbial communities from Yellowstone Lake, YNP, Wyoming, USA - YL17G06_40 | ecosystem: Environmental > Aquatic > Freshwater > Lake > Sediment | place: USA: Wyoming | collected... | reverse complement strand
AGCTCGTTTTCTACCAGCGGTGCGCTGGCAATACCCCATTGGGGTATCCTGATTCGGTACTCGGTATCGAGGTTTTTACTCCAGAGGACGGTTCCTTTAGCCGCGTCAAAACAGAAAAAGTGTCCTATAGTGCCGAGCGAGTATGCACGGCTGTCATTAATGGTGACTGCGGCTCGTGGGCCATCTCGATAGGCCACTCTTTCGTATTTGCATTCGTAGGGGTGAGACCAGATTTTTTCACCGGTTACAGCATCGAAGCAGTGAACACGCTCGACTTCGGTTGGTGTAGTTAATCGGTCAGTGACATAGACGCAGCCATTGGCAACGGTTGGCCCGCTGTAGCCGTTTGCGATTTCGGCTCGCCAGCGAACTTGCAGTTGGGGGTTGTCGAATTTTTTCACAATGCCTTCTTCCTGCCAGATGCCATCTCGATTGGGGCCTCGCCATTGAGGCCAATCTGCGGCCCAAGCCTGAACGCAGAATATCGACACTGTGATTATCGCCGCTGTTACTATTTTTCTTCTTATTATTTGTTATCCATCCTCAGAAGCTTAGACAAAACAATTGTTTTTATCTGCCCGATTACTTTAGCAAAAATTGGGTTAAAAAACAACATTTTGTTCTATTTTCTTTCGCTGACGGTTCAAAAAGTGTAGAATTTAATTTATCAAAATTTGGAAAGGAGAACCTATGGACCACAAAAAACTTTCGAGACGGGCTTTTATCCGGGATACTTCCTTTATGACCGCGGCGATAATCGCCGGCACATTAGCTGGTAAGGCACACAGTGCAGCAGAATCGAGTGCTGCCAAACAAATGGACGCTTCAAAGATACTTAATTACCACCCGAAAATGGGCTACCGCAGACTTGGTAAGACGGGCCTGGTGATTTCCGAGATCGGTTTGGGCGGACACTGGATGGCTCCCTGGAGGGAGCAGAGCGGCGACTGGTGGTGGGGCAAATTCGTCAGAGAAGAAGTGCCTGAGGACGTCGCCAAAAACCGCACCGAGGTCGTTTCCAAAGCCATAGATTGTGGGATTAATTATCTGGACATCACCGGCGCTGAGGAGTGTCTGTGCTATGGTGCGGCGCTCAAGGGTCGTCGAGAGAAAATGATTGTCGGCGCGGATGATTCCAAGCTGTGCCCGCGCCACGACCAGTATTGCAATGTCCCCGCTCAGATTCACAATGTTGAGGAATGTCTGCGTCACATCGGTACCGATTACCTTGATATCTGGCGGGTGCAGGCCAAGATGGATGGAACCAATACGGATGCCGATGTAGAGGTTATGATCGAAGCGTTCCAGAAACTGCACAAGGCCGGCAAGGTGCAGCACTTCGGCATTTCCTCGCACAGCCGTCCCTGGGCACAACATGTTATCGAAAAGTACCCGCAGGTCGAGATGTTTATTTCCCCCTGCACAGCCAAAACCAAAGAACAGGGTAAACCCCCGGCGAAGGACAATATTGAAGAAGTCAATGCGGGCTACGGTCCCGAGCACAAGAGTATTTTCCAGTCTCTGCGCCAGCAGGATGTTGGGCTGATAACGATAAAGCCGTTCTTTGGCGGCTCGCTTTTCAAAAGTCATGGCAAGAAAAAGTTAGGGGTCGGCAACAAGGAAGATAACGACCTGGCAAGGCTGACGCTTCAGTGCATTCTCAATCTTAGCGCCGCTATTACCTGCGTTATACCAGGGCTGTCAACGGTCTATGAGGTCGATAATGCCGCCCGCGCCTCATATACACGGTCGCTCGCTATGATGCCCGCAGATAAGGATTGGCTTGAGCACAAAACAAGCCAGCGTTGGGCCGCTCTGCCCCGGCAGTATGCCTGGCTCCACGACTGGGAAGTTGTTTAGTCCTTTGGCCAATTGACTTTTTGAAAAGGGATTATGTACACCGTCTGATGGGAAAATCGGCTTCGAAACCGCTGGCTCCCAGACAGAACACCGCAACATCGTCCTTATCCCAATCCTCTCCGAGACAACCAAAATGCAGGATAAAAAGTGACTGTATATTTTCTGTTCACTATTTTCCAGGACAAAAGCAGTGCTAAAAGTTAAGATGGAGAAAAAAATGGTGGCTGTCCACATTATTGCCCCCAAATGCGTCCTGACCGGCCCTGTTGTGCCGAACAATGCGCTCGAATAATAGTAACAGGGTGGCTCTTGAAAAAAGCTCTGATTTTCCGATACGACAGTAAGGTAAGTGGCGATGGAGTTTTAGATTTATATTTCAAGAACAAGGCCAAAAACCGGTGGCTGTCCCGAATGGCGATTCCTTAAGCAAGAAAATCCTTGAAATCAACCTGATTGCCCGTCGGGACAACCACCATTTTTACAAATAATCAATAGTCAATATCGTAGATCCGCCGTCGTTTGGCAGAATCGATAATCAATTACTTGCTGTGACTGCCCCCGGCTCAGGGAATTGTTTGCCGGCATCGTCTAACACCAACACCCAGTCATTTCTGCGAGCCGGTTCGCCTGGCGGGTCGAATTCCCGCGTTCCACTGTTTGGATATGTGTCAATGAGCTTTGCTTTACCTGTCCGCGGGTCAAACCACCACGCCTTAACCCTGTCACCTGAAATCTTACCCAATGCAACTTCAACCTTCTGGCCAAAGGGGAGATAAATAAAGGCATAATCATCACCTTTCGTTGCCTGTATGTGCTCACCGCCGCTGCCGGTGTCTCCGGAAATTAAGGACTGGCCGGGCACACCTGTAACAAATGGCCGTGATTCCATAAGGTTCCGCACGTGCATCATATCCCAGGCGCCCGGCAGGTCCATAACGTCATACCAGTAATTCCGTGCCGATGAAATCGGCTCTCGTCCCGGCGCATACATCTGCCATATATCGTGGCAGCCGTAGGTATGACCGAACGCCCCTGCAAAGAGCGCCCAGTAAGCCGCCTGCCGAACATCAAAGTCGCCGAACCACCCGTTTTCCGGCTTCCAGTTGACACAATGGTCTTCATAGCGCGGCTCACCATCAAAGCAGGGTTTTGTCGGCGTGCGATTGTAGTCGGCTGTTATCTTTTCATAATTTGGATTGTCAAATGCGTGATGACCCGATTGCAGCATATTAAAATCCAGCCATCTATCTGTATGGAACCATTCCGCAGACGAGCGTCCTCCCTGTGGATGATAGGTCATAAGATGTCTGCCGCCATCTCCCTCTTTGATGCCTTTCGCCATTGTCCGCCACACGTTCTCAACGCCGTCTGCGACACGGTCTCCTCCGAGTATCCATATAATATTCGGCTTATTCTTATACCGGCTGCCCAACAACTTGCCGTATGCCTCGGCATCCTTGAGATTATCGTTCGTAAAAAGAACCGGCCCTTTGCCCCACGCCTTTGTTACCTTATCCCCCCACGTTGGAATCATCCCGATATATATCCCTTTTTCTTGCGCGGTATTTACAATAAAGTCCACGTGCCGGAAATACGCTTCATTTGGTTTTGTGGGCTTATTATCGATGAGCGGTTTGTCGCCGTTGGCATTTTGAGCATTTAGCCCATCCAATTCCCCAAGCACCACCGCCTGAATGACCGTGAATCCTTTTTGCCGGCGGTTCTCAAGATACCGTTCTGCCTCCTGCCGGTTCAAGCGGTGAAACAGCTCCCACGCAGTATCGCCCAAGTAGAAAAACGGCGTCTCATCCTCGTGGACAAGAAACCTTTTATTCTCCGATACCTTCAAATCCCCGTGCCTGAAATTCACCGATGGTCCCGACCGCGGTTCTTCCCCGACTGCTAATACGCTCAATGCCAGCATCAACCCAAGAAAAATCGCATTTTTATATATAGAAGTGGTTAGATGCATCTTGCCTGTTAGTTTCATATCTATTTCTCTCCATTAATAAAGCTTTTTTTGCAACGGTTCACGCTTACTGCAATATAGCGTGCCTGGTTATTGCCTGTCAAACCCTGATTCGGATTTCCTCTTCTTCTTCCTAACGCTATAATAGCTGCTTCATTAAGCACGTGCTTAAAGATTTCGCTCGATAGTGAGTAACTGATTTTCAGAGTCTGGCGTATAAATAATAGTCGGCTCGACAAATTGAATCTGTATCCGTGGCAATTTTTCCAAGAAAGGTTCTGGCGTGAAAAAGTCTCATATAGTTGTTGGCATAGTCGTTGTAACACTGGCGGCTGCTTCCGGACTTGGGTTGTTTATCAGGAGCAAAATCATTGCTTTGCGCAAACCTATAGTAGTACGTGTCGAAAAACCCCAGTTGGGAGAGCTGATTGAGTTCGTCAGCGCCCCGGGAGAAATCGAGCCGCAGACAAAGGTGGAAATAAGTGCAAAAGTTATGGCAAGAATTGTAGAACTCCCCTATGACGAAGGCAATTCTGTAACCTGTGGCGACCCCTGTGCAACTCCTCCCGTGCCGGCCTCGGTGCTGGTGCGTCTGGACGCAAAGGACCTTGAAAGTCAGCTTCTTTCAGCCGAAGCAAGCCGCGCTGCCCAGGCAGCACAGATAGAGGTCGAGAAGGCAAGAATCGAAGGCCAGAAATCAGACCTTGCCGGCCTCGAAGCGTCCCTTAAGCAGGCCCAGCGCGATTTAGAGCGTCAGAAAGGACTTCTCCAATCCCAGGATATAAGCCAGTCCACTTTTGACCAGACTCAGCTTAAACTCGATGACCTCCAGGCCAAGTTCAATGCCGCCAAGCATACTCTCGAAGCAGCCCATCTTAGTCTAACGGTCTTGCAGCATAACCTCGAAGCAGCCGATGCCAGAATCGACCAGGCACGTGATGCCCTTAGCTACACCACTATCACCTCGCCAATCAACGGTGTAGTAACAAAGCTTAATGCCGAGGTCGGCGAGCTTGTAATTACAGGCACAATGAATAATCCCGGCACGGTGATTCTGGAGGTTGCTGACCTCTCTAAGATGCTGCTTGTCGCTCAGGTCGATGAGGCTGATGTCGGCAAACTGGAACTCGCCCAGAAAGCAACTGTTCACGTGGATGCTTTTCCCGACCGCGAATTCAAAGGCACTATACAATCTATTGCCCTCTCGCATACGATGTCGTTGACAAGAACAAAATATTATCGCACCGAGATATTGCTTGAAAACACCGACCAGAAATTGTATTCGGGCCTGACCGCACACGTGGATATCGAAACGCGAAAACATACCAATGTGCTTAAGCTGCCAACTCAGGCAGTCCTTGGCCGTGAACTCGATAGTCTCCCGCTGAAGATTCGCGAGAACTCCCCCCAGGTCGATAAATCCAAAACCTTCGCAACGGTCGTTTATTGCTACGCTGATGGCAAAGCGGTGGTAACTCCCGTCAAAATCGGCCAGAGCGACCTGACCCATACCATAATTTTGGCCGGTGTAACAGAAAAAGATAAGGTTGTTGTTGGACCTTATAAGGTGCTTGAGAGCATCAAGCACGACCAGAAAATTCAAGATGAGCGAGAAATAGAGCAAAAGAAAGCTGCAAGCCGCACCAAAGCGAAAAGCGACGCAAACATTCCGAAGGATGCGAATGACTGAAAAGGTGATAATTAAACTCCAGAATCTCACCCGCATTTACAGGGTCGGCGTTGAGTGTATCTGTGCCCTTGACGGGATTAATCTTCAGTTGCGGACAAACGAGTATGTTGCCGTGATGGGGCCTTCCGGCTCGGGCAAAAGCACCCTTATGAATGTGCTCGGCTGTCTGGACCGCGCTACCTCAGGCTTCTATGAGCTTGATGGACAGGATACCACAAAATTAAATGACGCCCAGCTTGCCCGCATCCGCAATGAGCGAATCGGATTTGTCTTTCAGTCGTTTGAGCTGCTCGGCCAGCTAAACGCCCTCAAAAATGTTGAGGTCCCGTTGATTTACTCACGCGATGGCTGGTGGTCTCGCCGAAAACGCGCAAAAAGTGTTCTTGAACGTGTTGGCTTATCCGACCGTATCAAGCACAAGCCCAATCAGCTTTCAGGCGGCGAAAAACAGCGTATCGCCATTGCCCGTGCCCTTATCTGTAATCCCAGTATCCTGCTCGCCGATGAGCCAACCGGCAATCTCGACAGCAAAACAAGCGACGACATCCTCGGTCTGTTTGACCAGCTTCATCGCGAAGGCCAGACCATTATTCTTGTAACCCACGAGGAAAGCGTGGCCTGCCACGCAAAAAGGATAATTCGGATGAGAGATGGCCTGATTCATAGTGACCTTCCCATCGAGCAAGACCCGGTATTTCACTTCGCCGCCCAGGACCGTCCACAGGAGGGCAAGGTATGAAATCTGTATTGTCCCTGCCTATCTCTTTTTTCCAGTTGTTTTATCAAAGTGTCTATCTTGCACTCGGACAAATCTGGCTGAACAAAACACGCTCAATCCTAACGACCATCGGTATCATAATTGGCGTCGCTTCGGTAACGGCAGTCATTGCGGCTCTTACCGGCCTCGAAGACAAGGTCCTTACGCAGGTCGAATCCTTCGGCACCAATACGATATTTATTTCGCCGCGGCTGCCTGATAAAGGACCCCTGCGTCACGCATCCTGGTGGACCATTCGGTTCTTACCTGAAAACTTTGATGGTATGCTTGAACACTGCCCCTCTGTGGCCTGTTTCAGCAGGATAGGTTCGGTCGGAAGACACACGGCCCGATTTGCCGAAAGGTCCGTCGAAAACGTCGATGTTACCGGCATCGAGCCTGCCTACAACAAAATCGAAAGCCGGCCGGTCATTCTCGGCCGAACTTTTTCCGTCATTGACGATATGCAGGCCCGACAGGTGTGTCTGATTGACCCTAAATTACGCGATGAGCTTCGCCTTGACCGCGACTGCATCGGCCAGTACATCTTAATAGGCCATTATACTTTTTGCATCGTAGGTGTTATCGAAAGACGCCCTCAGCTAAATTTCGGGCCCGATAGCCAGGACTACTATGAGGTCTTCATCCCGTTTCGCACAATCTTCAAATTAGGCGAGCCCGGAATATGGGCCTTTGCCGCCAGCAAATCACCCGAAGTTCTCGAAGAGGCCCAGGCCGAAATAGGATTTTTCCTCCGTCGCACACGTAACGTCAAACCGACACAACCCGACACCTTTCGGGTCGAGTCGCTCAAAAGCGCTCTCGAAAGATTCAACGAAATAGCGCTTGTGATTAAATTGGTCGCTGGCGGTGTTGTGGGCATTTCTCTGCTGGTTGGGGGTGTGGGAATTATGAATATTATGCTTGTCTCGGTGTCGGAGCGCACCAGGGAAATCGGTCTTCGCAAAGCAGTCGGTGCTAAAAAATCCGCAATACTGACACAGTTCTTAATTGAGGCCGTGGTCCTGTGCCTTACCGGCGGCCTCGTGGGCGTCGGTGTTGGTCAGTGTCTTACTTTAATAATAGCGGGAATAAATCCCGTTTTGGAAAAAACACACATCCCGCTCTGGGCAATTGCCCTTTCCTTCGGTTTTGCTGGTTGTGTAGGTATCTTTTTCGGAATGTTTCCGGCAATTAAAGCCGCAAGACTTGACCCTATTGAGGCGCTAAGACATGAATAAAAAATTTTTGTTTAGAAGCTCTCTTTCTGCAGCTTATGCACTTATGACTTGTGCACTTGTTTTTCTGACTGGCTGCGAACCGTTTCCGGGCGACGAGAAATTTTACGAAGTTTCCATCCCGCCCCAGAAGCTGCGCCAGATAGAGACACTACAGTTGCAGGCAGTCAAAAGCCAAGAACCCAACCAACCCGATGCAAATCAATTGTCCCCGAGTGAGCTTCAACTGACTTTGGAGCAGTGCCGCGCGCTGGCGATGGAGAATAGTCTCGAATTGAAGGTCCAGCTCATCAGTCCCACCATTGCAGCCCAGCGCGTTAGTGAAGAAGAGTCCCGTTTTGAGGCCGCCTTTTTCTCCAATATGTCCTATGTCAAAACCGACACCCCCGTTGCGTCATGGTTCGACCTTGTGGGTTCACAGGTGGATGCCTCGAGTATGGATTTCGGCGTTCGGGTGCCTCTGCGTACAGGTGGGACCGTGACTTTTGACCTGGCCGATAGACGCACTAAAACAAATGTCACTTACCCGACCTTTAACCCTTCTTATAGTTCAGACCTTTCGGTTTCGATAAGTCAGCCGCTCCTGCGGAACGCCGGCAATAGAGTTAATACCTACGCCATTCGTGTTGCAAACTACGAGCATCAGATAACCGATGCCAGAACCAAACTTGAGGTAATTCGAGTGATTGCTGCCGTGGACCGTGTTTACTGGCGACTTTATGCAGCCAGAAGAGAACTGGATGTCCGCAAAAAACAATACGATTTGGCTAAAGCGCAGCTCGAGCAGGCTCAGCGTTTTGTCAGTTCCAGGGAAAGGTCGCAGATAGAAGTCATTCGAGCCGAGGCCGGTATCGCTCAGCGCCTCGAGGCTATCATCGTGGCCGAGAATAATCTGCGTGACAGAGAGCGCGAACTCAAGCGTGTGCTTAATAAATCGGGCCTGGAAATGCAAACAGCAACCATCCTGATACCGGCTACCAAACCGGACCCCCTTCGTTATGAATTGGAGAAGGAGCGACTGGTAGAAATGGCTGTTGAGAATCGTATGGAGATGCTTGAGCTGGAGCTGCAAATCGCGGAGGATATGAGCACGATTGATTATATGCACAACCAGGCACTGCCTTTGGTAACGATGGATTATACCTATAACGTAAACGGCCTGGGCCCGACAGAGAGCGACTCTTTTGACCTGCTTTACGATAAGAGGTTCGAGGACCACCGACTTGGGCTGCAACTACTGGTGCCGCTGGGAAACGAGGCCGCCAAGAGCCGATTGCACCAGGCCTTCTATCAGCGCAGGCAGCGATTGGCCACTCGCGAGAATCGCGCCGCAGTTATTGAACTTGAGGTCCTCAACGCCGTGGACCAGCTCGAGGCTAACTGGCAGCGTATCCTGGCCAGCAGGCAGAGGACCATACTGGATGGTCGTCTCTTTGAGGCTGAGAAACGCCAGTTCGAACTTGGTCTGGGGACATCGACGGACGTGCTTGAGGCCCAAACAAATTTTGCCGATGCCCAGAGCGCAGAAATTCTCGCGCTGGCTGAGTATCAAATCGCACTGGTTGATTTGGCCTATGCCACCGGCACACTTCTCGGCTCCGCAAAGGTGCAGTGGGAACCTATCGTCCCCGAAAGTGGTGCCAAGTAAATGTCCATCTCCCCAGCGTATGACGGGATGCCTTTCCCGTACGATGGATAAAATTATTTTATATGAGGCGAGTATGAATCGACGAAAGATAGCTGTAATGTTCGCGTGCCTATCTATTGCCATCAACGCTGCAACATCAGGCAATGAAAATTTGCGTGTTTTGCCTCAAACGCTCGATGGCGTCAACCCCAGCGATATGATGAAGTGTTATCTGCTGCGGCAGGCCCAGCAGAATTTCGAGAAGTGGAAGCGCGAATACGACCAGCTCAAAACCTCGCAGCAGATAACCGAATACCAGAAACGGCTTCGTGAGAAATTCATTGAGGCCATTGGCGGCCTGCCGGAGCAAACTGCCCTGAAACCCCAGGTTACAGGTATAATCCGGTGCAACGGCTACCGTGTGGAGAAAGTTATCTTTGAGAGCCAGCCGAAGCACTACGTGACGGCAGCCTTGTTCATACCGGACTCTGAGCGCTTCAAGCCGCCGTATCCGGCTGTGCTGGAACCGGTGGGCCATTCATTTGCTGGCAAGGCTCAGAATATGTACCAGACAGTGGGGGCCTTGATGGCTCTCAATGGGATGGCAGCCTTGGTTTTCGACCCTATAGAGCAGGGTGAGCGCGGCCAGTTGCTTTCAGAGTGGCCCCGGCTATGGGGTACGACGGCTCACGTTATGATAGGGGTGGGTAGTATCTTGCTCGGCCGAAACACCGCGCGATTTGAAATCTGGGATGGAATGCGCGCCATCGATTATCTTCAGTCACGTCCTGAGGTGGACCCGAACCGGATCGGCTGTGTGGGTCTTAGCGGCGGAGGCACGCAGACGTCATATCTTATGGCATTGGATGACCGCATCATGGCCGCATCTCCGGCCTGCTACATTACCAACTTCGACCGCCTTCTATCGACAATCGGGCCACAGGATGCTGAGCAGAATATTTACGGGCAATTGACCTTCGGAATGGACCACGCCGACTATCTGATGATGCGTGCTCCGAGGCCGACTATGGTATGTGCTGCAACGAAAGACTTTTTTGATATCGATGGCACCTGGACCTCATTTCGCTACGCCAAACGGCTGTATAGCAGGACAGGTTTTGCAGAGCGAGTTGAGCTAATTGAGCACGATGGCGACCACGGCTATCACCCGCCGATGCGAGAGGCCACCGTACGCTGGATGATGCGATGGCTGCGCGGGAAGGACGAACCTATTACTGAACCGAATATCGAATTGCTCAGCGAAAAGGAAATCCAGTGCACTCCGGATGGCCAGATGATGCTGCTGGAAGGAGCGCGGTCAACTTACGACCTGAATAGAGACTTTGAAAAGCAGCTTGCTTCTAAACGCCATAAATTGTGGAGTACTATGGAGCGAGCGGAACTGCTTGCGCGGGTGCGTAAGCTCACCGGCATCCGCAGTCTTACAGAGTTGCCGGAGCCCAAAGTCGAGAAAGTTGGTGTTATAAACCGAGCCGAATATAACATCGACAAGCTGATTATTAAACCCGAGGATGGTATCTATCTGCCGGCTCTGATGTTTGTCGCCAAACAAACGTCGTCGCAGAATGCAGTGCTCTATGTTCACGAAAAGGGTAAAGATGCGGATGCAAACGAAGGCGAACCAATCGAAAATCTGGTAAACTCCGGTCATTTGGTGCTGGCTGTGGACCTGCGAGGTACAGGCGAGACCCAGCAGACCGCTCAAACATACTTTATGCCTCACTGTGGCTCCGATGGTCAGGATTTTTATACAGCCTACCTACTTGGACGCTCCTACGTCGGTATGCGGGCCGAAGACATACTGGTATGCACACGCCTTTTACAGCAAAAGCAACAAGGCCGGGTAGATTTGGTGGCGGTCGGCCACGTTAGTGTTCCAGCTCTGCATACCGCTGCGCTCGAATCTGATATGTTCAACTCGGTAAAGCTGGTGCGGCCGCTGGTCTCATGGTCGAACGTGATTGAACTTGGCCTCTCTTACAATCAACTGGTGAGCACCGTTCACGGAGCATTGACCACATACGACCTTCCCGACCTGGCTGGGATTCTGGAAGCCAAGCTGACCATCGAACAGCCCCTTAATGCTCTGGGTAAACCAATCGAAGTCAAGTGAGACAACAGTTTTAGAAAGGGTTCCGCCTCCGCCAGCAACATTCGGGGGCTTGACATCCCCTCAAATCTACCATAGGCGGATAGGGCATTGATGCCAGGTTTCAATCCAGCCGCGGATTCTCAATCTTTGATTTTTTGCTTAACTTGGCCTGGGTTTATTCCGATAAAAGCATTAGTTCATCGTTATTAGTTTATTGTTCATTGACAATGAACAACGAACTACGCAGCAGAAGGAGTAAAAATGGGAATTCAAAATCTTTTGGAAGATGTTATCCTCGTTGAACTGCCGTTCAAAGAACCACAGATAGCTGATAAGCTTAAAGCTATCAACGAAATTGTAAGCAGCAAACCTGACTTTGATGTCATAATCAACTTTTCCAAAGTCGAGATAATAACTTCTTCGAGCATCGGTAATCTCATAATATTGCGGAACTTCCTGCATGAGCGGGGGCGGCAACTTATCCTCTGCAATATGGCCACCGTGACAAAGTGCATTTTTGTGGTAGCCGGCCTTAAGGATATTTTCGAGTTTGTTGATGATAAATTTGCCGCTTTGGCCGCTGTGCAGCACGTTAATTAATAGTTAAGCCCGTTATCACGCTGCTCCACCTTCGGCAGGTTGCATCCTTTCTGAAAATACCACTCCAGTCAGTTTTTACCTTCTTGAGTCCAAAATTTGCTTTTTGCGGACGTCTGCGGGCAAAATCGCCAAATAAACACTTGCACTACGCGTCCGCAGAAGGAAAATAACATGGATGGCTTCACTTAACGTGGCGGTCGGAAGGGCGTTGAAACAAAATTTTAGAAATACCTTCGGTCCACAGTTAGGCCGATCTGGTGATAACGTGAGAGAACATCTTTTTACGCATAATTTCGGAGGCGACAAATGAACGCAAATCAGCATAAAACTACAAGGCGCAAATTTTTGAAGGATTCGACGATGACGGCAGCAT
>Ga0315280_10009728_pt1 | contig 12228 bp, 10 predicted proteins | sample YL17G06_40_MG_FD_203697 | JGI IMG/M metagenome (GOLD analysis project Ga0315280, IMG submission 203697) | Sediment microbial communities from Yellowstone Lake, YNP, Wyoming, USA - YL17G06_40 | ecosystem: Environmental > Aquatic > Freshwater > Lake > Sediment | place: USA: Wyoming | collected... | reverse complement strand
TCACTATGGATAAGATATCTCTTACCCCAATACAGATAGTAATTCTCCCTTCTTCACCGACAATTCCAAGTCTTACAGAGACAATAGATAAATTTACAGGTAGCATCTCGCAGTTGGATCAGATACTTGATTTTCAACAGAAACTATTGAAGCAGATGGCAGGAGAGATAAAACAGACAAGAGAGAGTAAGAGTGTGAAGAATATAGATAAGGCTTTAAATGAGATCGAATATGATAGAGATAATATAAAAAAAGACGAAGCTATCATCGATGAATTTTTAAAGTATCTATCCGATACCCATAAAAGAAACGGAGAATTTATAAGTTCTCTTAAAGAGATGAATGACCCAAAGTGCTTAGAAATAGCACAGCTCTTAGAGAAGGACCAAGAGAAACTGAAAACTATGATTCAAAAGGTAGATACTATTGGAAAAGATATTAAGAGTATTTTCAAAACCCTGCAGGACATAGATGTTGATAGTATAAGAAGCCTATTTGGAAGTATGGAAAGGATAGAAATGAGTTTAAATGCAATAGCAGAGGGGGGTGTTGTAGGATTTGTTATGATACCTGGCTTAAATATGTTAAGAGAAGGTATAAAAGAGGGTAAGAAAGAGATAGATGTAGGTAAAGATAAAATGAAGGTATTAAGTGACTTAGCTAAAGACTATAATACATTCATTGGAAAACCCGAGAATGCCAAAAAGAGTAGTATGAGATTTATCTACTATATAAAATTTGAAAGCTAACGAGGGTTGTATATAAGGTTATAATATAATTGTTCTCGGTAATGGTACCTTATCTTGAGCTTCTAGTCATAGAAATGATGCGACAAAGGAAGTGATAATGGAGGTGAAGGATATGGTATGCTTATAGAGAGATTTAAGGAGTAAGATGGAGGCCCAAAATGAGCGGAGAGATTGAAAATACACAAAACAGGAAGGTTTCCCAATTAGCATTAGAAAATTTAGATGCAGCCTCATTTACTTATGGAGCAGTAATTATAAATAAAGAGAAGTTTATTACTCTCCTAAATGAAATTAGTATTCTTCAAGATTTAAGCTCCATCAAGGAGAGGGTAGTTATATTAAAAGATATAATAGCCAATCGTAAAAATGACAGAGAAGGAATATTAAATATTGATGCTAATGGAGATACCGTCTCTTTACGCAGGGATACTTTAACTTCGGAATTAAATCAAGTCCTAAAATCACAAACAATCGAAAGAGCAAAATATTATTTAAAAAGATTAGAAAATGGAATTCAAGGAATTAAGACTAGTAAAATTAATGATATAAATCTTCTTAGATGGAAAGAATATGAGAACATTATTACTGATAGTCTTTGGATATTTGATAAAAGAGATACTTCAGGAGCTCATCTTGGTTGGTATTGGGGCAATTTTATCCCTCAGATTCCTCGTCAAATGATGTTAAGATATTCTAAAAAAGAAGATTGGATTTTAGATACATTTGTTGGAAGTGGGACAACTTTAATTGAGTGTCGTAGATTAGGTAGAAATGGGATAGGAATAGAGTTAAATCCTGAAGTGGCACAGAAGGCAAAAGAGTTAATTGAAAAGGAACAAAACAGATATAATGTAGTTAGTGAGGTAATTATCGGTGATAGTAGTATAGTGGATATAAAAGCAATTTTGGATAACTATAAAATTGATAAAGTTCAACTTCTTATTATGCACCCTCCCTATCATAATATTATTAAATTTTCAAATGATGAGAGAGACCTTTCAAATGCAAAAACTGTAGAAGAATTTTTGAAGATGTTCAGTAGAGTAGTGGATAATGCAACCCCTTATTTAGAAAGAGGACGATATTTTGCTTTAGTTATTGGTGATAAATATTCTAAAGGGGAATGGATACCATTAGGTTTTTATTGTATGCAAGAGGTGTTAAAAAGGGGGTATCTGTTAAAAAGTATAATTGTTAAGAATTTTGAAGAGACAAGAGGGAAAAGGAATCAGAAAGAATTATGGCGATACAGGGCATTAGTTGGCGGATTTTATATTTTCAAACATGAATATATTATACTTTTCAAAAAGAAAGGAGGTGATATACATGACAGCCGAAATAAAAATCGGTGATATGGCAAAGGATGTTTGCGGCGATGTCGGCGAAGTGGTCGACATTGAATATACCGATAATGGCGATATATGGCGGTATATCTTAGCCGAATATGCTGAGGACGGAAGACACACTTGGCCAGCACATCCTGATTATACCTGCAAGGTGAATTAGGATAAGGGATAGAAGGAAATTCAGCGGAAGTTCAATCTATTTTTACAATAGGAGGCTAAAATATGCCTTTGCTTAGTCAAAAAGAAGTTTTAAATCTGAAATTGAGTTGTATTCCCTTGCCTCAATTGAAAATGTTTGCCTTAAACTTGGGGATGGCTGGTGTCGGTTCAGCAACAGAGATTATCAAGAAACTATTGGAAAATGAAGCAGACGAAAAGATAGTTGATGAATTTATTAAACAGAGATACGCAAAGAAAATCAAAGAACGAAGAGCAATTATTTCTGATGAGGACTTAAAGAAAGAACTAATGAAAGTAGAAACTTTTTCTTGGGGTGTAGTTCAGGGACAGTTAGATCAAAAGATACAATCTGAATATGTAAGACAAATTGTCCGATACGAAGATTTACTGAACAATGTTAAGGCAAGACTTCATAACGATGTGACAAATTATGTAATTTGTACTGGTTTAATCATTGGACGACAGTACTAATTGAAGAACATATAAGCACTCATCCAAGAGTGATTCCTACTATTAAAAATATAAAAGGGATTGATATTTTCTTTGCTGGGCAGCCTTTTGATTTGAAAGTAACCCTCCTACTACGTGAATATGACACAGCAGAGGCTATAAAAGATCCTATTAAATTAGCAGTCTGGATATATGAAAATCAGGGTGCTCAAAGATTTGGAGCTGATAATAGGTTATTTGTTGTATTGTTTGATGAGAGTGACAAAGAAAAGAGTTGGAAGCTAAAGAGAGATTTTGACCTCGTATTTCAGAGAATTGATGAATTCCTTAATAAAGAAACTGTTTCTGAAAAGGATGAGATTGTTTTTACTTTTAGGAGAAAGACATATACAACGGTTGCAAAGGTATTGTTAATAACAAAATAAGACTTAAATTTTATAAAAGCAATATAAATTAATAGTGTAAGATACTCCTTCCCAAAACATCTCATAAATGTTAGAATTTTAATATTCCAGAGATAAGGAGGTTGTTGTCAATGAAACGAAGTAAAAAATTAAGAGCAGGCATCATAGGGGTTGGAGGAATTGCAAATGGTGCTCATATGCCAGGCTATGCCAAATTACCAGACCTAGTAGAGATGGTAGCTTTTTGTGACATAATCCCAGAAAGGGCTCAGAAGGGGATAGAACAGTTTGGCGCCTCTAAAGCTAAGGTCTTTACAGACTATCAAGAGATGCTAGAGATGAAAGATTTGGATGCAGTAAGTGTATGCACTCCTAACAAGTTTCATGCACCGATAGCTATAGCAGCCCTAAAGGCGGGGAAACATGTGTTTTGTGAAAAGCCTATGGCAATAACTGCTGAAGAGGCTGATGAGATGGTTAAAACAGCAAGAGAAACAGGATTGAAATTTAGTGTTGGTTACCAGTCTAGATTTTCTGATGATGCACAACTACTAAAAGAGATGATAACTTCTGGAGAATTAGGAGAGATATACTATGCTGAAGTATCGGCAATTCGTAGACGTGGGGTGCCTACGTGGGGTCTTTTTCTATCAAAAGAATTACAAGGAGGAGGTCCGTTAATTGATATAGGTACTCATGCTCTTGATCTTACACTTTGGCTTATGGGGGGTTATTCTAAACCTGTTTCTGTTCTTGGGGCAGTGTATAAGAAACTAGCCCCACTAGGTGGATATAATATGTGGGGACCATGGGACCCGAAAAAGTTTGAAGTGGAGGATTCAGCCTTTGGCCTGGTTAGGCTAGAAAGTGGTGCATTAGTTCTAGTTAAGGCTTCTTGGGTTTTGAATATTGAAGACCCACAACCTATTATTCTCTGTGGTACTAAAGGAGGGGCAAGTATTTTAGATAGTTCTGCAAGGATTAATACTCAGTCTCATAATAGGCTATTGAACCTATCTCCAGTTCCATCTCAAAAGAAAGATAGCCTGTACGATAGAGAAATAGCACATTGGGTAGATTGTCTAATTAATAAAAAGGAGCCTTTAGTTAAAGCCGAAGAAGCGGCACAAGTGACACGTATTTTGGAATTGATATATAAATCTTCTGACAATGGTAAGGCTATTAATCTTGTTTAAGAATAAGTAGCTAAGTTGAATATCCTTTTGATTCTAACTACAGTTGTACCCCTTCTTTGGTTAGGTTATGCCCTTGTATCTAAGATTGTTAAGCCTTATATTGCCTGCTTAATCTCTCTAGTTATTACTAGCCTGGGGGCAATCTTTATATGGAAGATGCCGAATAATGTCTTTTTATGGAGTATAATTGATGGAATAATCTTTTCCTTCTGTCCTATACTTTGGACTATATTTTCAGCCCTTTTTACTTATAGATTGATATGCGAAGTAGGTGCGATAGAAGGAATAAAACGGACTCTATCCATAATCTCTAAAGATTTACTTGTTCAAGCTTTAGTAGTAGCTTTCTGTTTTGGTTCCCTACTTGAAGGTCTTGCAGGTTTTGGGACTTCAGTGATTGTTCCTTCTGCAATCTTAATTTCCTTAGGATTCCCTCTATTCCAATCTGCTCTCATTCCTCTAATCTCAAATACTGTTCCCGTAGTCTATGCTGCAGTAGGAGTACCTATTATAACTTTGGCAAGAGTTACTAGCTTGCCGTTGAAACTTTTGACTAGGACGATAGCAGTTCAGCTCCTTCCAGTTACAGTTATAATCCCATTTCTTATAAAGAGAGAACTTAAAATACAGGGTAACTTACTTATTGTCTTAGGAAGTGGTATAGTCTTTGCTCTATCTCAAACACTTGTTGCTTGGTATATTGGCCCTGAGCTTCCTGCAATTTTAGCTCCCATTGCTACAATTCTCTTCTTGTTTTTTTATTCAAAAATGAGAGGGAAATGGGGTAAATTGAGTTTGGAGTTAGAGATAAAAGACGTATTATCATGGATACCATACATATTGATTGTGGTTTTTATCCTTATAACGAGGTTCAGTCCTAGCTTCACTACGGCTCTTACTAATTTTCCCTTTTCTATTATTTATCCTTTAGATGCACTAGAGAAGACTATAAAGATAGATTTTATCTATACTCCTGGAACTCTTATTATGTTTTCTGCTGTCATCAGTGGGTTAGTACTGAAGGCTAAATTTTCAGATTTTAAAAGAGCTTTTATAGGGACAATTTCCCAAATGATTCCTACAGTCTTAATTATGGTCTCAATGGTTGTTATGTCAAATATAATGGGATATTCAGGGATGACAAAACTTCTCTCTAATATCTTAATTTATACTTTTGGAAGATTTTTTCCCTTTATTTCACCCTTTTTAGGTGCCATCGGAACATTCTTAGGTGGAAGTGATACTACTTCAAACGTACTTTTTGGAAAGTTACAGGTCGAGGCAGGTAGGAGTATAAAGGTATCTGAAGTATGGTTGGCTAGTGCTAATGCCACAGGGGCAACAGGAGGAAAACTTATCTCGCTACAAAATCTTACTCTGGCAGCCTCTGGTATAGGGAAAAGTGGAGAAGAAGGAACTTTAATGAAATACATATTTCCTTATTGTATCTTTTATCTTCTTGTTATGGGGCTTACCATTTTTATTGGTTCTATGCTATAATAGATAGGTTTTTTAAGATTATTTAGGAGGGAACTTTTGCTCTATAAAACAATACCAATAAAAAGAATAAAAATCTCTGTAATTGATTTAGGTATAATTTTATTCCTCTTTGCATTTATATATGGTATCGTAAGTACCGCTAAGGGTTGGAGAGAATCACCTGGCTATGCACTTAATATTTCCCTTTCATTTTCTAATCTACCATATTATGCTTGGCTCTCACTTTTAAGGCAATTTTTTGCATATATCCTTTCTCTTAATTTTTCAATAATCTATGGGTATATTGCAAGTCACAATAAAGGGTTAGAGCCATTTATGATCTCACTCTTGGATATCCTACAGTCTGTCCCTGTTCTTTCTTTTATGCCTGGAGTTATTCTTGGGCTAATAGTTTTATTCCCTTATGGAAGGGTAGGGGTAGAACTGGGAAGTATAATCCTTATCTTTACTGGACAGGTGTGGAATATGGCATTTAGCGTATATGGGTCTATGAGTTCTATCCCTAGGGAATTTAATGAGGCTGCCAATGTATTTAATCTTACCCCTTTTCAAAAGTTCCTCTATGTAGAGCTACCGTACTCTACTATAGGATTGGTATGGAACAGTATGATGTCTGTAGCTGGTGGTTGGTTCTTCCTTATGGCATGCGAGATGTTTACCTTAGGAAAAAGAGACTTTAGATTACCTGGATTAGGGTCTTACCTCCAGCTTGCTGCTATAAGGGGAGATACTAGAGCTATGCTTGTAGGTTTAGGTGTTATGGTGGTGATAATAATAGTAATAGACCAACTTGTTTGGAGACCACTTATTGCTTGGGCTCAGAAGTTTAAGGTTGAACTTTCCTCGGAGGAAATTGTCCCTCGTTCTATGATTTTTACTATTCTTCAGAGGTCCACCATTACCCATTTAGTCGGAGGGACTTTAGAAAACTTTTGGGAGAAGATAAGTAAAAAGTTTCCATCAAGAATATATACTAGCTCTAGAGGTAAGGCTTCATCTATAACAAGAGTTATTATGATTGGACTGTTTGGTCTTGTCATTGTATACGGATGTTTTAGATTGTCTATAATTATTTCCAATATACCTATTTCTAGATGGGGAGAAATTTTACTTAGTGACTTCCTTTCGTTTTTAAGGGTCAGTACAGCAGTATTGCTTTCTATCCTTTGGACTTTGCCTCTTGGAGTTTATATAGGGATGAACCCAAGACTTTCTGCTGTAATGCAACCGTTGGTTCAGATTTTTGCTTCTATACCTGCCACAGCTATTTTCCCTATTATCCTTATGTGGTTAGTGAATTTAAAAGGAGGATTGTCTGTTGCCTCCATCCTTCTTATGTTGTTGGGAACTCAATGGTATCTGTTGTTCAATATTATTGCAGGGGCTATGTCTATCCCAGCTGAACTAAAAGAAGCCTCTTATATATTTGGTCTTAAGGGTATGGATAAGTGGAGAAAACTTATTATTCCAGCAGTCCTACCCCAACTTGTTACAGGTGCTATTACTGCTACTGGTGGGGCATGGAATGCTTCTATAGTATCCGAATATGTTCATTTTAGAGGTACTACTCTTTCTGTAAAAGGGCTAGGGGCTATGATAAGTAGTTCTGCTGATAAAGGTGATTTTGGAGTTTTGGCAGCTAGTACAATTGTGATGATTATTACTGTAACAATTATTAATAGATTCTTCTGGCGCAGGCTCTATTGGCTTTCAGAAGAACATCACTCTTTGTGATATAATAGAACTATGGCGATTATAGAGACTAAAAACCTTACTGTTATATTTGATATGCCTAATAATACACGTATTACTGTTCTTGAGGATATAAGTTTTACTCTTGAAGAGGGAGAGTTTGTTGCGATCCTTGGTCCTTCAGGGGCAGGGAAATCTACTCTACTTAGAGCTACTGCTGGTCTCATAACCCCTACTCATGGGGAAGTCTTATATCGAGGGAAGCTTGTAGAAGGAGTAAATTCAGGAGTTTCTATGGTCTTTCAGTCAGCAGCGCTCTTTCCGTGGCTTACTGTCTTAGAAAATGTAGAACTTGGGTTAAAGGCAAAAGGCATTTCCCCTAAAGAGAGAAGGGAAAAGGCTATTCAAATAATAGATCTTATAGGACTTGACGGTTTTGAAAGTGCTTATCCTAAGGAACTTTCTGGTGGAATGAGACAACGTGTGGGTTTTGCAAGGGCTTTGGTTGTAGAACCAGAAGTATTACTTATGGATGAGCCATTTTCTGAATTGGATATACTTACTGCTGAGAACTTAAGAAATGACCTCATTGATCTATGGATAGAGCATAAGATCCCTACAAAGTCTATACTTCTTATAACACATAGTATAGAAGAAGCAGTATACTTAGCTGATAGAATTATAATATTAGATAAGAACCCTGGTAGGATAAAACAAGAAATCTACGTAGATTTGCCTCATTGGAGAGATAGAGATGATGAGGCATTTACTAGGTTTGTTGATAGGATATATGGAATTATGATGGGGAAGGCTCTAGTTACCAAGCCTATTCGTCCTGAGAGATATACTACCCCTTTTCCTCATGTGAGAGTAGGAGCAATAGCAGGTTTTATAGAACTTTTATCTGACTTAGTAGATACCAGAGTAGATATTTATAAAGTTGCTGAAGATTTACAAATGGATGTAGCTGATATTCAACCAGTTATTGAGGCGGCTGAACTCTTGAAATTTATAGATACCACAGGTGGAGACATTATAATTACAGAAGAAGGTAAAATCTTTGCTGAGGCTGATGTCTTGGAGAAAAAGCAGATATTTAAAAAACTTCTCCTTTCCCATGTTCCATTTATTCAACAGATTCTTCAAGTCCTTAACAATAAATCTAATCATCGTATGCCTGTAGAATTTTTTATAGAACTTCTAGAGACTAAGTTTAGTGAAAGCGAAGCCCATGACCAGATGGAGATTGCAATAGATTGGGGAAGATATGCTGAGCTTTTTGCATATGATGAAGATAGTAAAGAGATATATCTAGAGGAAGAAATAGTAGAAAGTTGAGGGGAAATAGGATTAAGAGAGTTTTAATTTTGATTATCATTGGTCTTATAATCCCTGTTCTTTTCAGAGATTCTTTCCTTTATATAATAGGGGATACTCTTACAGTATTTTTTTACTTTTTATTACCAGTTTTAGTAGGTATATGGGAAAGTTTGATTGTTGGTATAAGCATACCTCTATCAAGGTTTCTTTTGAAACTCCAGATGTTTAAGCCTGTAGACCTTTTGTTTTTTATTATGTTGGGGAATATGTCTCTTATAGTAGTATTTTCCCTCCTCTATAATAAAGGGAGATGGGTAAGTCTTATAGGAATTCTGCTAGGAACATTAACTAGGTATCTTATTATCTCTCAGTCTACTGTTAAGCTCATAAAGGGTTATCAGATTGTCTATTTCGATAGTATTGCTCTTTTCTTTGCTACACTTTTGGGGGGAATTTTAGCTTTTATAACTATTCCTCAGTTGGAAAAAGAACGTAAAAAGGGAAATGAACTTTTTAGATGAATTGAACCCTCAACAGAGAGAGGCTGTCCTTTATACTGAAGCTCCTCTTCTGGTTCTTGCTGGAGCTGGTAGTGGGAAGACTCGTGTAATAACACATAAGATTGCTTACCTAGTTAAAGAACTAGAAGTCCCAGAAGAGGATATACTTGGAGTTACATTTACAAATAAGGCAGCAGGGGAGATGAAAACAAGAGTTTCTACTCTGTTGGATAAACACATCTCTGATGTATGGTTAGGGACATTTCATTCTATAGCTGCTAGAATTTTAAGAAAATATTCTCATTACATTGGCATAAATAATAACTTCTCCATATTGGATGAGGATGACCAGGTTTCTCTAATGAAAGAGGCTATCTCAGAACTGAATCTTGATAGTAAACGTTATGCTCCAGGTGCTCTCCTTGGAAGGATAAGTCAAGCCAAAGAGAATCTAATAGATCCAGTAACTTTTGGGGAATTTGTAGAAAGTTATTATGAGAGCATAGTAGCTAAGGTCTATCAAAAATACCAGGAAAAACTTCTAACGAATCAGGCTTTAGATTTTGATGACCTGCTTGTGTATGTGGTTAAGCTTTTTAGAGAGAATGTGAAGATTCTCTCTTATTATCAAGGAAAGTTTAAGTATATCCTTGTTGATGAATATCAAGATACTAACTATGCCCAATACGTTATAGTTTTCTTGCTTGCCCAAGCTCATCGTAGACTTACAGTAGTTGGGGACGATGACCAGGCTATATACAGTTGGAGGGGGGCAGATATACGAAATATTCTAGAATTTGAAAAAGATTTTCCAGGAGCTAAGGTTATTAGATTAGAAGAGAATTATAGGTCTACTAAAAATATTCTTAATGCTGCAAATAAGGTGATTGTCCATAATAAATCCCGAAAAGGTAAGAATCTATGGACCCAGAATGAGGTTGGTAATAAGGTAAAACTTTATATAGCTAAGGATGAGATTGCTGAGGCTAATTTTGTTGTAAGAGAAGTCATTACTCTACAGAAGAAAGAAGGTTTAAATTTTGGGGATTTTGCAGTTCTTTATAGGACCCATGCTCAATCACGGTCTCTAGAAGAAGCAATGGTAAAAAGGGGTATTCCCTATAGGATTGTAGGTGGAATACGATTCTATCAAAGAAAAGAGATAAAGGATATTTTAAGTTATCTGCGGTTTATAGTTAATCCTTATGATAGCATAAGTCTAAAGAGGATAATAAATACTCCTAGAAGAGGTATAGGAAACACCACTTTATCAAAGATTATCGAGTATAGCCATCAGAATGGCATAGATTTTTTAGAGGCAATGACACATCTTATTGAAGAAGAGTTTAGTGGACAAGTAAAGAACGGAGTAAAAAACTTTATAGATCTCATTGAAGAACTTATAGCCTTTTCTAAGCTACATTCTACTCAAGAAGTATTGGAAGAAGTTCTAGAAAAGACAGGCTATATAAAGGAATTAACTTCTTTACAGACCTCTGAAGCCCAGATGCGAATAGAAAATGTCAAAGAACTAATCTCGGTAGCTAAAGAATATATAGAGGGCTCAAAAGATACCTCTCTGGAAGGTTTCCTTAACCATACCTCACTTATATCAGATATAGATACTCTTGAAGATACTAACTCTTCTGTCGTTTTAATGACATTACATAGTGCAAAAGGGCTAGAATTTCCTGTAGTTTTCATTACTGGAATGGAGGAGGGTGTCTCTCCTCATACATTTTCTCTAGGAGAGAGAGAAGACCTTGAAGAAGAGAGAAGACTATGTTATGTAGGTATGACTAGGGCAAAAAAGTATCTATATCTAACAGCTGCCCAGATAAGGACTCTTTATGGTCATACAAACAGTAATGAAGTCTCTAGGTTTGTAAAAGAGATACCAGAAGATTGCTTGGAGACTGTCGTAAAGGGAGAGAGTATATTTGAACGGGGAGAAAGAGTTTGGCATGAAAAGTGGGGAGAGGGAATAATCCAGGAGGTACATCCTCTAGAGGATGGAGAAACAGAGCTTGTAATAGTCTTTAATGAGATAGGGAAGAGGCATCTACTTGCTAAATACGCTAAGTTAGAAAAGATATAATTATGCTGTTATCCTCTTTCTTGGGTCTTCTACACTTTTATATAGAATAGCAAGTCCTATTGCATTAGCAATAAGAGAGACTGTAAATACTAGTAAGTATCCATATCTATCAGCTATATATCCTCCCAATATAGGGCTGAGAGCAAGAAAAGGCGATATAATTACATTATTGATCCCTATATATGTTGGTCTTCTCTCTGGAGGAGCAAATTCTAATATTATTTGCAAGCCAGAGATCATAAATGCACTGTAAGTTGCTCCAGAAAGGGCAAATGCTAAATATAAGGGAGTGACAGACTTACTTAACAAGGCGATAAGATTCCCTAGGAGGTTGCAAAATACACCGCCTAAAAGCACATACTTATGTCCTATCCTGTCTGCCAGTGGTCCCCAGAGTATATTTGCTAAAGGCTGTGCTCCAACTAGAAACATAGTAAATATACCTACATAGCTATCAGAAAGGGAAAATCTACTCACTGCATATACCGTATAGAACGCTATTCCTATGCTTCCAAAACTCAGGATGGTCCTTGCCAGGACGTAGTTTCTAAAATCTCTATCCTTATTTAGAATTTTAGAAATCTCCGGGGAATAGTTTTTGCTATTATTCTCATTGGATTTTATATACTTAGGCTCTTTTATAAATAGAAGTATTGTATAGGCTACTACAAGAATTATCATTGTAGCACTAAAACAGATGCCGAAATTTTGGGGGAAAGGATATTTACCTAGGATCCTTCCAACTATATTAGCTCCTATTATTCCTAATATCCCCCCAAGCCCATTTCCCACA
>Ga0315280_10009727_pt1 | contig 12229 bp, 13 predicted proteins | sample YL17G06_40_MG_FD_203697 | JGI IMG/M metagenome (GOLD analysis project Ga0315280, IMG submission 203697) | Sediment microbial communities from Yellowstone Lake, YNP, Wyoming, USA - YL17G06_40 | ecosystem: Environmental > Aquatic > Freshwater > Lake > Sediment | place: USA: Wyoming | collected... | reverse complement strand
AGTTGCCGCAGAAACGGGTGTCGGAGGGATTTTCGAATTGGCAGCGAGGGCATTTCACGAGGGAAAGTTCCCCTTTATGCCATAGTCTGGCCCGGCTCCCCGGCGGTGAATACGATGGCCGACGCGAATCTATATCAGAAGCCCGGGGCTGTCAAGACGGGGGGTGGTGGGTGTCACCTTAGGTGCGAAGATTGACAAGACGAGCCGCCCGGGGTATTTTCGGTGCTAAAAGGAGTGTGAGGCCATGGCCATCCCAGGGTTGACGATCATCGGCGAGTCGGTCAACGACTCTGTTCCCTCGACGAAGAAGCTCTTCGACGAGAACGACGTTGCGGGCCTGCTCGAGCTGGCCCGGAGCCAGGACGAAAAAGGCGCCGCCTACATCGACGTGAACGTCGGCTTGCGGCCGCCTGAATTCATGGCCGACCATAAAGGCTGGAGATCATTTGAAATCGCCATTCGGCAAATGCGGGACCGGGAGGAGTTGCTTTGACGACTGTAGCGGGAATTGAGATTCGGCAGGTCCGCCCAGAGGACGAGAAGTCGCTTCCCGACTTCTTTGCGAGAGCCTATGGGACGGAGAACGTCAGGTATCGTTATCCAGATCGATGGCGGTGGTTATGCCTCGAGAATCCGTTTATCCCTCGCCAATTCGGCTTGCCTGCGTGGATTGCGCTGTGCGACAGAGAGATCGTCGGCTATATCGGAGCGATCTTCGTGCCATGCCAGATCGCAGGACAGAAACGAATAGTCCTCTGGGCCGTCGACTTAGTAGTGTCAGCGCAGTTTCGCGGAAGAGGGATTGCGTCGCGGCTAATGAAGGTCGTGATGGACGCTCACGAGGTGTTCTTGGCTCTGACAATGGTGCCTGAGAGTCGGCACCTTATAATCAAGCACGGAGGCAGGGAGGGGCCGAAGGCCGAATTGTATTTCTATACCAACCGCGTTGAAACCTGCAAACTCTTCGCGGCTGTAAGAAGTCGTTTGGAGCAGAGACTGGGGGAATCCGTCGCGAGACTGGTCTGGAGGGCGGTCGCCGTCAGCGGGGCTCCGTGGCTGTTCGCTAAGTACTGTGAAGTGCGGTTGAAAACCCTGCAAAGGCGAAAAGAGGTACCGCGCAAGTCCATGACGGCTAACATAACACGAGTCGTCGGCCGGTTTGGTCGGGAGGCGGACGACCTGTGGGAGTCTTCTTGTAAGCGCTACGATCTTGCGATCGTGCGCGGGCGGGATTACCTCAACTGGGAGTATATTGATCAGCCGGGAACCCATTATGAGTGCTTCTATGCCTACTTGGGGGCGGTGCTCTCAGGACTTGTGATCTTTCGGATGGGCATAAGCCCGGAGCCCCGTTTAGGCATCATCGCTGACGTTCTCTGGGCGAACGGGCATGATGCCCTGGTAACCGATCTACTCCAGTTCGCTCTGGACTATCTGCATCGTGAGAATTCGATCGGGGTGTACTGTGCCAGTTCTGTTCCGGTCGTGGTTGAGGCGCTCGAACAGTTGGGTTTCCTGTATGTCTCGAATGTCGCGCTGTGCACCTATAGCCAAGCGGGAGTTACGAACCGCCTGAGGGAGAACTGGGAAGCACTGCTGTCCAAGTCCGATCATGACTGGGACCAATACCCGTCGGCCAGGCATCTTTCGATCTCGGAGATTCGCAGAATATTGCGCTCAGAAAAGGACCGGTTACCCCCCTGCGAGTGAACCATGTCTTAATGAGGTCACAAAGTCCCCGCGATCCGATGGGGAACTGGACTGACGTTTAGATTCAACTATGACCCACGTTTGCAAATGTAACCACCTGTAGGAAGGCGTTCTTGCTCGCCCGGCGTCTTGATTCACTCGACCACCAGCGGACCAATAGCTTTTCCTATTCGATCGTTGAGGCGGACAACAATATGAACTTGTCTGCTTTGGGGACTATGGGAAGCCGGTAGCAAACGTGGAAGGTCGAACTTTGCTACGAGTTCGAGAAGGCTGCGCTGTATTCAGCGTAAATCTCGTGGGTTGAATTGAGTCAAGCACATTGAAATGGACCGGTTCTTCAACGATCTTTCCTGCGAGTATCCAATCTATAGCGACTCCGGAGAACCGATATGTTTTTCCTGCAGGAGAAAGTTCGGCAAAAAAAGCTTCAATCATCCCCCCCTCCTGCGACAAAGCAGGAGCCTTTGGGTTTTGTTTTTTTGCTTCTTCCCGGGCGACTTCTCGGTCACGACCCTCCCTGTAAGCCCGTCTAGTTCTTTTTCTTCAAGTTCTACGGTCCCCTGACAATCGCTCTGGTTTCGATCGTCGGGACGGCGCTGACCGAGGTCATCAACTGTCTTGTGTTCAAGCACATTGCCGACTTTAAGCACCTCCGCGAGATACTTCAGAACTGAAGCCGGAAGAGTGACGTCGCACGCAAGAAGAGATATCGTGTTGACTCAGTGCAATCCCGAACAATTGACTTTTAATTTGGTTTTGGATAGCATTCTGATCGAGAGGAGAAGAGCGGGCTAACACAGGGAGGGCTAATTCGCCAGCTGAGTGGAAAACGAAATTCCCATCCCTAGAAAGACGAGGGATGTGGCGTGGACTTTTGCCGCCTGCCCTCGTAGTCAAGATGTATTCTTATCTTTGAGGCGTTTTGGATTTGCCTCCTAATAAACTGAACTCTTAGTCATCGGCAAAAAAGCACAAGTGCGATTATGTATGAACGTCGAACCGAGTCTCAGCGAATTCATGGATTAAGGGCGGCTTTGATTGGTGTTGCCTGCCAAGAAGACGAGAGAGATACTGTAAGCGAATTTTTTGAATTATTCAAAACTCCATGGGAGTTCTTCAGGGAAGACGTTCCTTATTCCGTTGTGTTGTCAACGGACCGATGCTGCCAAAAGATGGAGGCGAGACTCGTAATCCTCTTCTCTAAAGAAGCCATGAGCTTTGATGGAGAAAACGGGATTTCGGTTGGATCGGCCCTAAAAGACCCCTGTTTAGCTTTTGGCGGCCAAAGGGTGCCGATGCATGGAAGCGTCATCCCATTCATTTCCTTATGGACACCCATACTGAAGGTAACAAAAACCGACAAGGTGGCGGGCGTTATCGTCCCAAAAGGGCCTCAGACTATATTACGACTCGGCTACGACCTCTTTCAAGAAGTGCGGGATCTGCTGGCGCGGGGTCAGTCAGCAGCAAATTCAGGAGTTCCCAGCTTGGAAATCCATATTTCCATGCTTCGAAAATGGATTCTCGATGCTGGCATCTCTGTCGTCGAAATTCCCCCCGTCCCTGCGGGATATGACTTCATGTGTTGCCTTACGCACGATGTCGACTTTGCTGGGATACGAAGACATGGTTTGGATCGTACCGTAATCGGATTTCTTTATAGGGCTACGCTGGGCTGTCTGGCGGATGTCCTTCGGGGCAGAGCATCAACGAGAAAATTGTTTGCCAACTGGAGGGCCGTGTTAGCACTCCCGGCCATACATCTTGGAATCAAGACGGATTACTGGATTCAATTCCAACAATATATGGGCATTGAAGGGGACTTAGCATCCACGTTCTTTTTCATCCCCTTTAAAAACCGGCCCGGGAAGGATCCCTCCGGGCGGATTCGGTCATCGAGAGCTACAAAATATGATATCGATGACGTGAAAACCCATATTCATACGCTCGTGGATCGGGGTTGTGAGATCGGATTGCATGGTCTTGACGCCTGGCACGATCCTGAGCAAGGAATCGTAGAGGCGCAGCGGATTATTCAAGCATCAGGGAAGTCCTGCAAGGGAGTCCGCATGCATTGGCTTTACTTCGACAAGGACTCAGCTCGGAGACTAGATAAAGCGGGGTTTAATTACGATTCCACTCTTGGATATAATGACGCTGTGGGTTACTGGGCAGGGACCGTGCAGGCCTTTCGTCCCCCAGGCGCTCTTGACCTCCTTGAACTTCCACTCCATATCCAGGATAGCGCTCTGTTCTACAGGGGGAGAATGGGGCTAGCGGAAAATGAAGCGTTGGATCTGTGCAGTCGGTTGATAATCAATCATTTGGCGTACGGGGGGGTGTTGGTTGTTAACTGGCATCATAGGAGCCTTGCGCCCGAACGATTATGGGGCGATTTCTATTGGGATCTCCTGTCGCAAATAAGAAAGTACAAGGTCTGGTTTGGAACTGGCTCGGAAGTGGTTCAATGGTTTAAGAAACGCAGGATGGTGAAATTCCTAATCCCTCGGGACTTGAGAAGCCGTGACGGAACTTACCAATTGAAGCTCGAAACCGCAGAAGGGGATTCGACTCCAGCGCTAGTTCTGAGAATTCATACGCCGCGGGCTAATGGCCGAGATGGATTAGCCAAAGAACCCCGTGAGATCGAATTCGACAACTCTCAAATGTCCGGCAATTTCGTGAGCAACAACACAGAGGAGGTTATTCTTGAAAACGGGCTCTGAGCTCACTCCGGTGCCAAATCCTCGAGGATGATGAAAGACGGCATTGTCCTTAGTAAGTGTCGTGAGATTCCTAAGGCATGTTTCCGGACGTGCGATAGTGTTCGGCGAATGGCGGGCTTTCGCCGAAGAATCGGGTTTTTGCTGTCGTTGAGGTTCATCGGAATCGGGGAGGCATAATGAAGCTGTGTTCTGTGGTTGGCACACGCCCCAACTTTGTTAAAGAATTTTTGATGAATCGAGAGTTGAAAAACCGGAATTGTCGGGAGATTCTAATACACACAGGACAACATTATGATTATGAAATGTCTCAAGTGTTTTTTAAAGGCTTCAATCTACCCGAACCCGATTTCCACTTGGACATTAGAAACGAGGACAATCTCAATTTCACGGCGTCCGGAATTTCCCAGTTGGGTGCGATTATTCAGGAGGAAAAGCCGGATTTTGTCCTTAGCTACGGCGATGTCAACTCAACGATGGCAGCAGCTATTGCCTCAGTGAAGCTGGGGACTCCCTTCGCTCATGTTGAAGGGGGGATTCGTTCTTCGGATCTCTATAATCCTGAGGAAATCAACAGGAGAGTTGCTGATGTGGTTTCCGATGTCATTTATTGTTGCACGGAAACCGACATCCGGAACTTGGAAAGGGAAGGATATGAAAAGCATCGGATGGTCCTCTCCGGCGACCTGATGAAAGACGCCCTCCTTGACGTTCTCGGCAAGCATGATATTCCCTTAACCCGTGGGGACTACATGGTGCTCACCCTGCATCGGCAGGAGAATGTAACGGATCCCGAACGGTTGGGAGCTATTGTTGCCGGATTAATTAAATCTAATAAAAGAATCGTATTTCCGGCGCATCCAAGGACGCTTGGGAGGCTTGAGGCTTTCGGACTGATTGGGCGAATAGAAAGGTCGAAGATCGAAATCACCAAACCGATGGGCTATCTGGAATTCGTGAGACTCGCTGCCGGCGCGGACAAGATATTGACGGATTCGGGCGGGGTGAGACGTGAAGCCTATCTGATGAAAAAGCCATGCATCGTTTTAATTGAGTTGTCTTGGTTCCCGGAGATCGCCCAGGCCGGCTGGAAGGTCCTAACCGGCCCAGACCCTACGAGAATTTCGAGATTAATTTGCGAATTCGAACCAAGCGGTGAATACAAGGAATTGTTCGGCGATGGGATGGCTCACCGTAGGATTACGGATGACCTGATGACCCGATATGGGAGATAGGTTTATGGAGAAGTATCGGGTGTGCATGCTGGTGCACAGTTACTATCTGAGTGATGGCCGAGTGAGAAAGGAAGCGGAGGCCCTAGCGGCCGAGGGTTTCTCCGTCGACGTGATAAGCATTTGCAGGCCCGAATCGTATATGACTCAAGATTGTTCTTTTCGGAAGATCGTCAACTCGGTTCGGATTCATGAGGTACGTGTCACTAAGCAGCGGGGCGAGGGATGGCGTTACCTTTTTGAATACGGGGCGATGTTATGCATAGGAACCTGGAAGATCCTGACAATGCACCTAAAAAGGAAATTCGATGCAGTCCATGTCCACAACATGCCTGATTTGCTTCTCCTCGTGGGGCTCCTGCCGAAATGGACAGGAGCGAAACTCATCCTTGATATTCATGATCCCATGGTTGAACTGTATAAGAGCAAGATGAGCGGAAAAGAAAATGTGTTGCTCCTGAAAGCTCTAGCCTGGCAAGAGCGGTTGTGTTGCCGGCTCGCCGACAAGGTGATCTCAGTGAATGAAACAATGCGCGAGAATCTTGAAAGCAAAGGCATTCCAGCGGATAAAATATTTATATTGAATAATTTTCCAGACGAGCGGGTGTTTCCGGTCAGGAAGGATACAGCTCCGTGGCCAAGACACCCTAATCAGCTCACATTGTTCTTTGCAGGCACCGTAACGGATCATTATGACCTAGGGATTGCCGTGCAGGCTGTTGCGGTGGCTTCGCGCGATATACCGAATCTCGTCCTAAGAATAATGGGCAGTGGAAACAAGAAAACGGAGATTTTGGAGACGGCAAGAAAGTTGGGTGTGGCTGACCGAATTGAATTATGTCAATTCGGACCCGTTGAAAAAGTCCGCGAAGAGATGCAGAAGGCTGACGTCGGAATTTCTTCCCATAAAGCTGGGATTTTTGGCGATCTTTATTTCTCTACGAAGATTCTGGAGTATATGACGCAAGGCTTGCCCGTAATCTGCAGCCGGACGCATACTATTGAGAAATATGTGCCGGAAAGCGCGGTATTTTATTTCGAGCCGGGCAACTATGAAGACATGGCGCGACAGATCGTCACCGTAAGCCGCGATCACCATTTGGTAGCGGAGAAAACCGAGGCGGCAATGAGGCTCGTGCCGATGTTATCCTGGGGAAGCGAGAAGAAGAAGCTGGTGTCCTTCTATCGAGACCTTATAGGCGACAGCCGAGGGAAATGCGAAGGAGTGAACGGCTCAGGAGCAAGTGCACGAACGGAGAGCGATAATTTTGAGGGAAGGACTTAGCGAAATGGACGAAAAGCGATTTGCCATAGTCGGCTGCGGGAATATTGCCAAAAAACACGTGCATGTTATTCAGAACGAACTCGAGGGGGCCCGAATAGTCGGCTTCTGCGACAAGCTATACGAACGAGCCAAAGCCTATGGCGAAAGCCTGGGAGTTCCAGCGTTTTCTGGCGTAAAAGCCATGATGAAGGAGATTGGGGACCAGATTGACATCATAAGCATCCTGACTCCCAGCGGGAGACACTATGAGAATGTCCTTGAAGCTGTGGAGTTCGGGAAGCCCCTGGTTGTCGAGAAGCCAATATCGTTGCGACTGGAAGAGGCCGATGAGATCCTGAGGACGTGCGATGTACACAGAGTTAAGATTTTCGTGGTTCACCAGAACAGATACAATCTGCCGATCATCAAAGCCCGAGAGGCGCTCGAGAAAGGACGTTTTGGAAAGCTGGTCATGGGCACCGTTCGTTTACGATGGAAACGCGACCAGCCCTATTATGACGCGGACACCTGGCGTGGAACCTGGGCTTACGATGGCGGCGTTTTCACGAACCAGGCTAGCCATCACATCGATATGCTGACATGGTTCATGGGCCCGGTGAAATCCGTCATGGCCGTGGGTGTCACACGCCTGGTGAACATTGAGTGCGAAGACACAGGTGCGGCGATTTTAAGGTTTACGAACGGAGCGATTGGCATCATTGAAGTCACCACGGCTACGCGTCCCAAGGACCTTGAAGGGTCGATCAGTATTCTGGGAGAGAAAGGAAGTGCCGTCATCGGCGGCTTCTTCATGAACGAGTTGGTGACCTGGGAGTTTACGGAGAGGGAGCCCGACGATGACCTTGTCTTTGAGAAATACGGGAAGAACCCTGAAGGGTGGGGTTACAATCTCGCAGAATACTTGAAAGGAGTGATAAATTCCATAAATACAAACCAAGCCGGCTTGGTCGACGGCCTCGAAGGGAGGAAGTCCCTGGAGCTGATCAGCGCGATTTATGAGTCCATTGAGACGGGAGAAGAGGTTGTCCTGAGATTTCAGCCCCATAAGTGCAAATTAGGATTAACTTGAAGGGAGCTATCATGAAAAATGAAATAATGCATAAAATTCACCTAGGCGTCGAGATGGGCGAGGGCTCGATCATTGAGGAATACTGTATCTTGGGCGTGCCGCCGAGGGGGAAGGCGGACGGAGAGCTCAAGACCGTGATCGGCAGGGGCGCCTGGTTGCGTTCGCATACGGTCATTTATGCCGGCAATCGAATCGGCCAGAATTTTCAAACGGGGAACAAGGTCAATATCCGGGAGTCGAACGACATTGGCGACAATGTCAGCATTGGAACTCTGAGCGTCATTGAGCATCATGTAAAAATAGGGAACAATGTGCGGATGCACAGCCTGGTGTTTATCCCCGAGTTTTCTGTCTTAGAAGATAATACATGGCTGGGGCCCAATGTGGTGCTGACAAATGCGAAATATCCATTGTCGCCGGGTGTAAAAGACGATCTGCGGGGGCCTAGGATCATGAGGGGCGCAAAAATTGGAGCTAATACAACGATCCTGCCGGGCGTGGTCATTGGTCAGAATGCATTGGTTGGGGCGGGTTCCGTCGTCGTGAAGGATGTGCCAGAAAACGCGGTAGTTGTTGGAAACCCTGCTCGAGTCATCAAGTATATTACGTCCTTGCCATATTGAGAAGAGCTGAAATCATGAATATAGCGTTCGTAGATCTGAAAGCTCAATATGAAAGTATCAAGTCCGAAATCGATCAAGCGCTACAGAATGTCATATCGAAAACGGCTTTCATCGGCGGGCCGTTCCTGGCTTCTTTCGAGAAGGCTTTTGCCGCGTTATGTAACGTCAAGAATTGCGTGGGTGTTGGAAACGGAACGGATGCTCTCTATATAGCATTGCGTGCATTGGGCATTGGACTCGGCGATGAGGTGATTACCGCGGCTAACAGTTTCATTGCCACATCCGAAGCGATCACGATGACAGGGGCCCAAGTTGTCTTTGCCGATATCCATCCCGAGACTTATAATATCGATGCAGCAAAGATCGTGGAAAAGTTAAGCGCGAGAACGAAAGCCATCATTCCGGTTCATTTATTCGGCCAGCCCGCGGACATGGATCCCATTCTGGAAATCGGCAAAAAGTACGGATTAAGAATCGTGGAGGACGCGGCCCAAGCCCATGGAGCTGTCTACAAAGGTAAACCCATCGGCAGCATTGGTGAGATGGGGTGTTTCAGTTTCTATCCGGGCAAAAACCTGGGGGCCTACGGCGACGGTGGGGCCATAGTCACTAAAGATGAGGACCTGGCGGAACGCGCCAGGATGATAGCCAATCACGGAAGAATAGAGAAGTATAATCACAAGCTGGAAGGGGTAAACAGCCGTTTGGATGGACTTCAAGCGGCAATCCTTGAGGTTAAATTGAGGCATCTTCCCGAGTGGACGGAGAAGCGTCGGCGGAATGCTCGCCTCTACAATATTTATCTCAAAGACATCGACGTTGTGACGCCCGTGGAGATCAAAGAGGCCGAAGCAGTCTACCATCTTTATGTTGTAAGAGTAAAGCATGGGAGACGCGAAGGACTGCAAGCGTTTCTTAAGTCCAAGGGGATTGCAACGGGTGTTCACTACCCTATCGCCTTACCGAATCTCCTGGCGTACAAATATCTCCATCACAATGAAAGCGACTTTCCTCAGGCAACTAAGGCATCCCATGAGATTTTATCGCTCCCGATGTTCCCCGAGCTAAGAGAAGCTGAGATTGCCTACATAGCGGAGAAGATTAAGGAGTATTTGAAGACCTAATGGCAGAGTCTCACGCCGGAGCTGAAGATGTTTGTATGCGCCCGAAATAGCCCTGTTTTCGCTGATTCCGAGTCCGGACTCCCCGGCATAACGAGATCGGGTATTTTCAGCACCCCTAGCGTTCCTGCCATGACGTTTTTTAGGGGCTTTACGAAGGGGGATGTTGAGGCTGTTCAACATTCTCATATGATCCCTAGGTTAGAATCGTATGATCAACAAGGACATTGGGCTTGATGTAATGGCACAACAGCTATCTTATGTACTCATTACTCCGGCCCGAAATGAAGAAACGCATATCGAGAAGACCATCCTTTCGGTTGCTTCTCAGACCGCATTACCCAAAGCTTGGATGATTGTCAGCGACGGATCCACGGACAGAACAGACGAGATTGTGGCGGCCTATTGTAGCCGGTATGAATGGATGAGGCTTGTGAGATTACCCGAACACCGAGATCGACATTTTGCCGCAAAAGTGCAGGCTTTCAACGCGGGCTACTCGAGGCTTGGGTCGGTCTGCTATCATGTGATAGGCAATCTCGATGCGGACATTTCCTTCGAGAAGGACTATATTTCGTTTCTTTTGGGTAAGTTTGCCGAGGATCCAAAGCTTGGCGTCGCAGGGACTCCGTTCTTCGAAGATGGATTCGCAGGATATGACTATCGGTTTACAAACATCGAGCATGTTTCGGGAGCTTGCCAAATGTTTAGACGGGAGTGCTTTGAAGAGATTGGCGGGTACACTCCTGTGAAAGGGGGCGGGATCGATTGGATCGCCGTAACTACCGCCAGAATGAAGGGATGGAAGACAAGGTCATTTTCAGAAGTGAGGTGCCGGCATCATCGAAAGATTGGCACAGCAACCAGCAACGCCTATCAGGCAAGCTTCAATTACGGACGGAAAGATTACTGTTGCGGAAACCATCCTCTCTGGGAATTGTTTAGGTGCATCTACCAAATGAAGAGCCGCCCTTATGTAACCCGCGGAGTAATCCTCATGATGGGATACTGCTGGGGCATGCTTAAGAGGCCGGAGAAACCTATAACGCCTGAGCTGGTGGCGTTTTACAGACGTGAACAAATGCGCAGACTCAAGACTTTCCTAAGAAGGACTTGGACCGGCGGAAAAGTGCAATAGTAACGAACATAAGCATAAAATGAGGTGTGGAGAAAGGTGTTGACACAAGCTCGGTTGTTGGCCGCAATTGAGAGTCTAGAGAGATGGGTGCTTTGCCATGAATTCCACGGTTATGATCCGTTTGATGGATTAACATCCTATTTGAGGCCGCTGGCACTGGGCAATCTCCTGCTGGAACGAGTGCTGATGCAGACCATTCGCCAGAGCCCCGTGAACCTCAGGCCAATATTGGGAGTGAAACCTCTCGATTCAACAATAGGTCGCGGGTATATGAGCGGCGGATTCATCGAAATGCTCAAGATAACAGGAGAGGCAAAGTACGAAACCCTGGCAAGGGGATGTCTGGATTGGCTTGTTCAGAATAAATCCTCCGATTGCGCAACGTACAGCTGGGGAAAACATTTTGACTACGCGAGTCGAGGAGGAAGATATCGTAAATACGAACCAATCACCGTGTGGACAAGCTTGATCGGTCAAGTTTTTTTTGATGCGTACGAATTCATGGGCAAAAAGGAATATCTGGATATCAGCCGAAGTGCCTGCGATTGGATCCTTGCCTTGCCCAGGAACGTAACCAACTCCGGGATTTGCCTGAGTTATCATCTGTTTCAGAAAGGAAAGTGTACTATCCATAACCACAATATGCTGGCAGCGGCTTTGCTCGCCAGGGTGGGGAAATGCGTTGAAAACCAGGAGTATCTCAAGCTAGCCGAGGAAGCGATGAGTTACAGTTGTCATCACCAACGGACCGACGGGGCTTGGTACTACGGGGAGTCGGCGAATACGAAATGGGTGGACGGTTTTCATACGGGTTATAACCTTGACGCCCTGAAGTGCTATATCGAAAATTCCGGCAATCGTCGATTCGAAACCAATATAGAGAGGGGACTCGCCTACTATACGGCTAATTTATTCGAGCCGGACGGCACGCCGAAGTACTATGATCAGAGAAAGTATCCGATTGACATCCAATGCGCCGCACAGGGAATCGAAACACTTGTGAAGTTTTCGGCCTATGATGTCAGTACGCTCGAATTGGCAAAGAGAGTGGCTGAGTGGACAATCGGAAATTTCCAGGACAAAAAGGGATTTTTTTATTATAGGCAATACCCTGGGGGGATCAAAGCAAGAATGCCGATGATACATTGGGGGCAAAGCACAATGTACAAAGCATTAGCCCTCCTCCTTTCAAAACTGGCAGACGAAAACAGCCCAGCTTAATGCCATCATAATGAAATGGAGCCGATGAGCCTATTAATCTCCGCCCTGCTCCGGACGAAGCGGAGGTCGCTGTCCGGACAATACATGCTTTTATTAAGGCGAGC
>Ga0315280_10009726_pt1 | contig 12230 bp, 7 predicted proteins | sample YL17G06_40_MG_FD_203697 | JGI IMG/M metagenome (GOLD analysis project Ga0315280, IMG submission 203697) | Sediment microbial communities from Yellowstone Lake, YNP, Wyoming, USA - YL17G06_40 | ecosystem: Environmental > Aquatic > Freshwater > Lake > Sediment | place: USA: Wyoming | collected... | reverse complement strand
CATCCGGAAGACCCTGGCGAGCCTGGCGTAGTACGTCTTGAGTGTGAAGCGCCGGGTGGCACGTGCCTGGCGTGTTGCTGTTCTCCCCTCTCCCCACCGAGGGAGAGGGGGCGGGGGTGAGGGGGCAGAACACGCATGCCCGGCGGGAGAAAAATTTGCATCGGCCGCTTTTGTGATGTATAGTTCCATCTGCCGAGGGTAGAGGGCTCGGGTCGCTTACGAGGGGTGCGGCACAGTGCATTCTCAGCAACGACAATGCGAATCTGAAACGTAGGGCGATCTCCGGTGACCGCCCCTTTTCTTTGATAAACCGCATGGCATGAAGGGGGTAGGTGATGATCAGCATGAGAGGCGTGGAGAAGGCAGCAGTTGTGGTGGTGGTGTTAGTGCTGGCAGTTGGGGGGGGGGGCTGGCGCTAGGGCAAACCCACGCACCTTGGCCGTCGAACTGGAACAACTGGACTGATCCGGCCCTGTGGGTCACCGTGGGCAACCCGGGCAATGTAGGAGAGTGGTCTGGCATCAGTTACGGTGGTGAAGGTCCGAACGGTATTTGCGGCGCAGTGGCCTACACGTTCAAAATAGGGAAGTTCGAGGTGACGGCCGGACAGTACACGACGTTCCTCAATGCCGTGGCCAAAACCGATACCTATGGATTGTACAGTACGCAAATGGACACGGCTGTGGCCTCCATGGCGTGCAACATCAAGCGAACCGGCTCCTCGGGCAATTACACGTACAGCGTGGCGTCGGACTGGGCGAACCGCCCGGTGGACAACGTTTCCTGGGGCGACGCTGCACGGTTTGTCAACTGGCTCACGAACGGCCGACCGACGGGGGTGCAGAACCTGGCCACCACTGAGGACGGCTCGTACTACCTTAACGGGGCGATCGACGACGCCGGCCTTATGGCCGTGACACGCAAGGCCAACGCCCGGTATGTGATTCCCACCGAGGACGAGAGGTACAAGGCGGCGTACCACAAGAACGACGGCGCGACGGGCAACTACTTCGACTATCCGACAGGCAGCAACGTTGCGCCGAGCAACGATCTTAAAACCCCCGACCCGGGCAATAATGCCGACTTCTACATCGCATGGTCCGATTTCACTATTAATAGCCCGTATTATCGGACCGAGGCCGGCGAGTTTGAGAACTCCGAAAGCCCCTACGGCACGTTCGACCAGGGCGGGAACGTCTGGGAGTGGAACGAGACAATCGTCGACCCAGAAGCGTTATACCCCACTCGCGGCCGGCGGGGCGGGTCGTTTTCTGCTAGCATCAACAGACTGACGGCGTCGCTTCGGCCTTCCTACTACCCTAGTCAACAGATTTATGAAATGGGATTCCGTATCGCCGAGGTTCCCGAACCCGCCACCCTCTCGCTTCTGGCCCTGGGCGGCCTATTGGCCCTGCGTCGCCGCCGGTAGTTCTCCGTTTTTCTGACGGTCAGGCAGTCTTGCGGCCCGCCTGCCGCAGGCGGGTTCAACACCGCCAACCTCGTTTCCGCGTCTTGATTTGTTCCGAATGGCGCTGGCCTGGCGCGGGGGGCGCCGTTTGAAGTTCGTCCAGTCGCCCAGGCCGGCCTTCAGAAAGTGCCGCCGGAGTTTGCCAATCGGTCGATTGTGTGCTATACTCACCCTCGCAGGGGGTTGGATACTACTCGCCAAACGATGGAGGGGTCAGCGCGCGGGCACGGGTGCAGGCTTGGCCTGATCGCTCCACAGTTCTCGCACAATGGCAAAGGGGAGCGCAGACATGTTCGGATACGCGCGGTTGCGGTTCGTTCCATCGCCGGGCCTCTGGTCGGCTATTCTCCCGGCGGCATTCATGCTTGCGGCCATCGCCGCCTCGACGGTTCTTGCCGGCCCGCCCCAACCATACACGGCCGTCGAAATCGGCCTTTCCGACGGAAGTTACAACTTCGCCGCCACCGGACTGAACAATCATGGTGATGTCTGCGGCAACTACAGGGACAGCGCGTCGCACTCGGCATCGTTCGCCTATCTCGGCGGCACGTTCCAGACGTTGTATAAGCACTGGCTGAACCAGGGAATCCAGGCCTATTCCATCAACGGCGCCGGCGTGGTGGTGGGCACGACCCCTTTGCCGGCGGACTACAGCAGTTCCGTCCCGGTGTACTGGAGCACCCCTTCCGGCTTCACGGCCATCCCCGTGGCCCCATTGACGGGCGAGTCGCAGCCGGTGCACATCAACAACAACAACCAGGTGGCGGTGCGGGCGGTCGTCTGGGGCCACCAGTCCAACGTCACCAAGATCGGCCAGGGATACACCTATATCGGCACCTACGGCGGCAGCGACTATGCGACCACCGACGTGATGGACATCACCGACGGCGGCATCTTCGCGGGCAACGCCTACGACGCCAACGCCGTTTCCCTCGGCATGATCGGCACGCTCAACGGCGCCGGCCAGGTCAGTTCACTGACCACGTTCTCGGCCTTCGTGTCCACCCTTACGACCACCGTCAGCGCGGTCAATTCCAGCGGCGCCTGCGTGGGCCTGGGCGCGTGGGGCCCCGGGGTCAAGGCCTACAAGCGCAACGCCGACGGCAGCATCGTGGACCTGGGGCTGGGCGGCGGCGTGCAGTCCTGGGCGGCGGACCTCAACGACAAGGGGCTGGCCGTTGGCGCGCACGTGGATGGTTCGTCCAAAGTGACGGCCTGCGTGTTCAGGGGTGACGGAACGGTTATCGACCTGGACAGCCTCGTGTCGGCGCCGTATCACCTGACCGACGCCATCGGGATCAACAACAAGAATCAGATAGTAGCCGATGGCAAGGACGGTTCCGGCCACACCCACGCCTTCTTGTTGACGCCGTCCATGCAGACCTACAACGGCAACTTCAGCGAGGGCGGCTTGTCCGGCTGGACGGTGAAGACCGCCGGGAACTCCACGGCTTCTCTCGGCGTCGATCCGGCAAACGCCGCCAACTATGCGCTGCGGATGATTACCGGCTCCCCCATCGAGGTTGACCAGACCGTCAACACGCCCACGGAGGCTTTCTCGCTCGATTTCCAGTACTACCTTCCCGTGGCGACCGGGCACCTGGACGTTTTCCTCAACGGCGCCGGTGTCGGAACGATCCTGGGCAGCGGCCAGCCGACCGGTGTGTGGAACGACGCCTCTTTCAGCGTGACCGATCCGGATTTGCTGGGGCTGCTACAGACCGAACTGAAGTTCGTGTATGACGACACGGCTTCGGGCTCGGAAATCTACCTGGACAACATCATCCTGACCCCCGAACCCGCCACGCTCTCGCTGCTGGCCCTGGGCGGCCTTCTGGCGCTGCGTCGCCGCCGGTAGTTCTCCGTTTCTCTCAAGACTCTAACCGCAGAGAACGCGGAGAGAGATCAAGATCCTTGTTCTTAAGAACCCCCCAAGTCCTCCTCCGCGTTCTCCGCGGTTAAAGCCTCTTCTCCAAGACGCCGCACGGTGGGGGAAGGGGAAAAACCGCGCCAATCTATGATTGGCTTTCCCGGCGAAAAGGCTATAATATCCGACCTCGAAACAGCACCCGAACCGGGCACGGCAACCCCCGGTTTTCACCGGTAAATCAGGCCGGGTTGCGGCCCGGCTTATGCGGTCAAACGAGAGAGGAAGCGGCTACGCATGAGCAAGAAGGATCCTTCCCAAGAGGGCCAGTCCCAGACGCCGGCCCAAAACGGCTCCGGCGACTATCGCGCCGACGCCATCAAGGTCATGAAGGGCCTGGAGGCCGTCCGAAAACGCCCCGACATGTACATCGGCGACCGCCACCAGAGGGGCCTCCACCACCTCGTCAGCGAGGTCGTCGACAACTCCATCGACGAGGCCATGGCCGGCTACTGCACCGACATCATCGTCACCATCCACGCCGACGGTTCCTGCTCCGTCGCCGACAACGGGCGCGGCATCCCGGTCGACATGCACAAGGAGGAGAAGAAGCCCGGCGTCGAGGTCGCCCTCTCCATGCTCCACGCCGGCGGCAAGTTCGACCACTCCACCTACAAGGTGAGCGGGGGCCTCCACGGCGTGGGCGTCTCGTGCGTCACGGCCCTGGCCGAGTGGCTCGAGGTCGAGGTCCGGCGCGACGGCGGCATCTACCGCATGGCCTTTGCGCGCGGCAAGAAGACCAAGGACCTCAAGAAGGTCGGCGACGCCAAGAAGTCGGGCACCACGATCACCTTCAAGCCCGACCGCGAGATCTTCGTCGACACGACCTTCAAGTTCGAGGTCCTCGAGTCGCGCCTCAGGGAACTGGCCTACCTGAACCAGGGCCTGCACCTGAAACTCCTCGACGAGCGCGACGGACGCGAGGCCGATTTCCGGTTCAAGGACGGCGTCAAGGCCTTCGTCAAGCACCTCAACGAGGGCAAGGAAACCGTCCACAACGACATCATCTACTACCGCAACGACGACCCCAAGACCAACATCTCCGTCGAGGTCGCATTGCAGTATAATGATGGGTACAGCGAGAACATCCTCTGCTTCGCCAACAACATCAACACGATCGAGGGCGGGACGCACCTCTCGAGTTTCAAGGCCGCCGTCACGCGAACGCTGAACTTCTACGCCAAGAAGCAGTCGCTCCTGAAGAGCGAGTCCGTCCCCGCCGGCGACGACCTGCGCGAAGGCATGACCGCCGTCATCTCGGTGCGCGTCCCCGACCCGCAATTCGAGGGCCAGACCAAGACCAAACTCTCCAACAGCGAGGTCGGCACGGCCGTCGAGACCGTCACCAACGACATGCTGGGCCAGTATCTGGAGGAGAACCCCGGCACCGCCAAGCGCGTCATCATGAAGGCCGTCCAGGCCATGACCGCCCGCGAGGCCGCACGCAAGGCCCGCGACCTCGTCCGCCGCAAGGGCGCCCTCGCGTCCGGCAGCCTGCCGGGGAAACTGGCCGACTGCTCGGAACGCGACCCGGCCCTGACCGAAGTTTTCCTCGTCGAGGGCGACTCGGCCGGCGGCTCGGCCAAGCAGGGACGCGACCGACGCACGCAGGCCATCCTGCCCCTCAGGGGCAAGATCCTGAACGTGGAGAAGGCCCGCATCGACAAGATGCTGGCCCACGAGGAAATCGCCACCATCATCTCGGCCCTCGGCACGGGCATCGGCACCGACGACTTCAACCTCGAAAACGCCCGCTACCACAAGGTCGTCATCATGACCGATGCCGACGTCGACGGCAGCCACATCCGCACGCTGCTCCTCACGTTCTTCTACCGCCAGATGCGGCTGCTCGTGGAGAAGGGCTACGTGTACGTCGCCCAGCCGCCGCTGTACCGCGTCCGGCGCAAGGGCCGCGAGCATTACGTGCTGTCGGACCGCGAGATGAAGATGTCGCTGCTGAAGCAGGGCGTGGACGGCACGGTCCTTCGCGTCAACCCGCTGCCCGGCGGCCGCAAGAAGACGGCCGAGGAGATCGGCGGGGTGAAACTGGAGGAACTGGCGCTCCTCTTGACGGAGGCCGAGGAACTCGTCCGGGCGGTGGAGCGCGGCGGCGTCACGTGGGCCGAACTCCTGGCCGGGCGCAACAAGGCCGGCGAGTTCCCCGGCTGGATGGCCCGCATCGACGGGGCCGCCGTGTGCTTCCACTCCGAGGCCGATGCCGCCAAGGCCATCGAGGCCTCCCTCCCCAAGCCCGACAAGAAGAAGGCCGCCAAGGCCGGGGCCAAGGAAGGCGAGCCGGCCGAGGAAGAGGTCCCCGAAGTCGAGCCCCCCGAACCGGAGGAACTCTTCGGCGCCAAGGAACTCAACAAACTCGCCAGGAAACTGGAGTCGCGCGGCCTGGACCTCGCCGACTGGCACCTCGAGGCCCACCAGGAACTCGGCGAGGAAAAGGCCCACACGAAATTCACCGTCGTCGCCGAGGGCGAGTCCGTCGACGTCGCCGGCGCCGCCCAGATCCTCCCCGCCATCCGCCGCCTCGGCCAGAAGGGCATGGAGATCCAGAGATTCAAGGGTCTTGGTGAGATGAATGCTGAACAATTGTGGATGACTACAATGGACCCCTCGCGCCGGACGATGAAGCGGGTGCTCATCGAGGACGCCGCCGAGGCCGAGCACATCTTCTCGGTGCTCATGGGCAACGCCGTCGAGCCGCGCCGCGAGTTCATCGAGACCCATGCGCTGGAGGTGCGGAACCTCGACGTGTGAGCCGCATGCGGCCTCCGGTGAACGCAAGTGTCTGGCATCGAGCGCCGGGTCGCACGGCCACGCTGTTGCGTGACCGTGCTCTCCCGATACGGGAAGTTGGCACGGTTGCGACAAAGGCGTCCGCAAGGGAAGAGCGGTTGATATGGTTAGCATGAAAGACATCCGGGGCCTGGCAAGCCGCATCGGCCGCGAGTTCCGGCCGAGGCGGGTGATCCTGTTCGGTTCCCACGCTTACGGCCGGCCGACGGCCGACTCCGACGTGGACCTTCTTGTGATCATGCCGGTGCGGGGAAACCCCGTCGAAAAGGCCGTGGAGATACGCCGGCGCGTTCGCCCGGCCTTTCCGGCCGACTTTCTGGTGCGAACGCCGTCAGAGGTCCGCCGCAGGCTGGCCTGGAACGACTTTTTCCTGAAAGAGGTTCTCGAGAAGGGCAAGGTCCTCTATGAATCCTCTGACTCGGGAGTGGGTGTCAAAGGCGGAAGGCGACTTCGTCACCGCAAGCCGCGAACTGCGTGCCCGTAAGTCGCCCAACTATGACGCCGCTTGCTTCCACGCGCAGCAGTGCGCCGAGAAGTACATAAAGGCCCTGCTTCATGCGTCGGCGGTTCCGTTCCCTAAAACCCACGATCTGGAGGCCCTGCTCGGCCAGGTTGTGGCGATGGACCCTTCTTGGGAGATGTTGCGGCCGGACCTGGAGGCCCTGACGACCCATGCCGTGGCCGTCCGCTATCCCGGCTGGTCTACGAACCGGGCCGTGGCCCGCGGGGCATTGGCAACCGCCCGCGAGGTTCGCCGCCGAGCGCGCCTGCATCTGCGCCTTCGCGGCTGATGCGGCGGGCGGCGCGCCGCAGGGCGCACTTGACCCTTTTCTGTGGTTGTTTGAAAGGCGGGGCTTCGCGTGACCGACATCCTGCTGGGCCTGAACCTGCTGCTCCTTCTCGGCGTCCTCGCACTCCTGGCGGCGCTGTGGAAGCGCCGCGGCGAGGGCGGCGGCAATGCCGAGGCCGAGCAGCAACTCCGCTCCGAAGCCGCCGGCCTCCAGGCCCAGGCGGCCGAACTTCGCACCCAGGTCGCCGCCTTCCAGGCGCAGGCCGCGGCCTTGAACAAGCAGGTCCAGGACGAACATGGAGCCCGCACGGGTGCCGAGGCGAGTCTCCAAGCCGAGCGCCAGTCCTTTAAAGAGAAGCAGGCTATACTCGACGAGGCCCAGGTCAAACTCAAAGACGCCTTTGCCGCGCTCTCCGCCGCCGCCCTCAAAAACACCAGCCAGCAGTTTCTCGCCCAAGCGGAAGAGCGCCTCAAGCCCATCCAGAAACTTCTCGGTGACTACGAAGGCCATCTGCGGAAAATCGAGGAGATCCGCAGCGACGCCTACGGCGGCCTCAAGGCCCACCTCGACACCCTCGCCCAGGCCCACCAACTCCTCCAGCGGGAGGCCCACCAACTCTCGACCGCCCTGCGCTCCCCCACGGTGCGCGGCCGGTGGGGAGAGATGACCCTGCACCGCGTCGTCGAGGTCGCCGGCATGTCGCCGCACTGCGATTTCGAGGAGCAGACGAGCGTCACCACCGAGGACGGCGTGCTGCGGCCCGACATGAAGATCAAACTCCCCGGCGGCCGCGCGATCGTCGTCGATTCCAAGGTCCCGCTGGCCGCCTACATGGACGCCGCCGAGGCCAAGGACGAGGCCGGCCGCCAGGCGGCCCTCGCGCGCCACGCCCAGGACGTCCGCAAGCACGTCGCGGCCCTCTCGAAGAAAGCCTACTGGGACCAGTTCGACGGCGCCGCCGAGTTCGCCGTGCTGTTTTTGCCGGGCGAATCGTTCTTCTCCGCCGCCCTCGAGCAGGACCGCACGCTCATGGAAGACGCGATGCAGAGCAAGGTGTTCCTCGCGACGCCCACCACGCTCATGGCGCTCTTGAACGTCGTGGCCCACGGCTGGCGCCAGCAGGAAATGGCCGCCAGCGCCGAGCGCATCGGCCAGGCCGGCAAGGAACTCTTCGAGCGCCTCGCCAAGTTCGTCGAGCACTTCTCCGGCATCGGCGACGGCCTCCGCCGCGCCGTCAAGGCCTACGACGGCGCCGTCGGCTCGTACGAGGCCCGCATCCAGCCTGCCGCGCGGCGGCTGGCCGAGCAGGCCGCCATTTCCGATAAGACCCTGCCCGAAGTCTCCGCCATCGACGGCCCCACCCGCATGCTCGGGCCGGGCGAGGAGTCGAAGGGGGCGGAAGGGTAGGGCAAGCGCTAGTGTTCGCGAACCGAAAGGGCGCGATGAGAAGGCGGAAGGTAACGAACGAAAGGCAGCGATGATGAGAATCAAACGCTTGCTTGGTCGCATCGGATATGCTGACTCGCCGTGTTTCCTGACCGGCAGGAATCTGCGCCAACATCCTGGATACGCCCATATCTTCCGCCAAGCAAGTCTTTCGTGTGCGCTTCGTGGGGTCTATGTACTCAGGGAACAGGCTGGAGAAAACCTTACCGGCAGCAGTATAGTACCCATAGTTTATGTTTGCGAGGCAAAATCCCATGAAGAGGCGGAGCGAATCCACCAGTTGGTTTGGAATCAGAACGTTGTGCCTTTTGTACTCGTGAGCACGCCAAGCGAGATTCGACTGTATCCCGGGTTTCGCTTCAAACCGCAAAAGGACAACTCAGCAAGCCAGGCCATTTTAAGTGTTGCCAATTCCGCAGTTGATCTGCTGAGCCGGCTTGAAGATTTTACCGCAAAGGGCATAGACGGCGGATCAATCTGGCGCTCATGGTCTAAAGAGGTAACCCCCGAAGCCAGGGTGGACTGGACCCTCTTGGCGAATCTCAAGGGTCTAAGCGAGTGGCTCCGCAGCGGCACAGAGCCGCTTGATCGGCATAATGCGCACGCACTAATTGGCAGGTATGTTTACCTGAAGTATTTGAGGGACCGCAAGATTTTATCGGATGGGAAGCTAAAGGAATGGAGAATCACGCATGATGAGGTTTTCAGCAGGACGGCGTCCGTTGAGGCCTTAAATAAGATTAGTTGCCACCTAGACGAATGGCTTAACGGCTCCGTTTTCCCCTTGCCGCCAAGAAAGGCGCTGAGTGACGGCCATGTCCAAAAAGTGGCAGGCGTGTTTTTTGGCGACGAACCAACGGGACAATTGCATCTTCCGTTTGCCGCCTATGATTTCGCCCACATTCCCATTGAGACGCTTTCCGAAGTCTACGAAATGTTCCTTCATGCAGAAGGAGAAGGACGTAAACTCGGGGCGTATTATACGCCAATTCATCTGGTCAATTTCATCCTGGACGAACTTGACGCCAGGTCCCCCCTAAAACAGGGGATGAAGGTTCTGGACCCTGCCTGTGGATCTGGTGCTTTTCTTGTGCAGTGCTATCGGCGGTTGATCGAGCGGCAAATCGCGTCTCGCAAGTCTGGGCGATTGCGCCCGGCTGAATTGCGTGAGCTAATGACTTCCCATATCTATGGGGTCGATATCGACGAAGACGCTTGCGGCGTTACCGAACTTAGCCTTGCGTTGACGCTTCTAGACTACGTGCGCCCACCCGACCTTAGGGCGCATCCCACGTTCAGGCTACCCTTGCTCCGAAACAAGAATATTTTCCTTTGCCCGAAAGGCTTCTTTGACCCGGACTCAGATTGGGCGCGAAACAAGCAAGTAACAGGATATGACTGGATAGTAGGCAACCCGCCGTGGAAGGAGTTGGACGCCAAAGATGTTCAGCCACAAGAAAAGCTAACACTTGAGTGGATTCGCACTAACAAGGACCGCTTTCCTATAGGCGGATACCAAGTAGCCGAAGCCTTCGCTTGGAAGACCGTCGATTCGCTCTCGGCTCGAGGTATTGTAGGCCTGCTGCTTCCCGCAATGACACTTTTCAAGAAACAGTCAGAGGCTTTTCGCCGGAAATTCTTTGTGTGTAATCAAGTTTGGTGTGTGGTCAACTTTGCCAATCTGGCGGAGGTTCTCTTTGCCGGAAGGTCTCGGGTTCCTGCGTGCGCAATGTTCTTCTCAATTTTGTCCGAAGCCGCACAGTCGTCTGCGAGGCCGGGGATTCTTACTTACGCGCCCTTGGTCGCCAACCAATTAGCCAATAGGCCGGGTGACCTTGGGCGGCGCCAGGAAACATGGAGCATAACTGTTAATGCCAGCGAGGTGCGCGAGGTGCCCGTTCTTGAAGCAGCGGGCGGGGGCAGTCTGCCTTGGAAATTGGCCATGTGGGGGTCGGCACGCGATAAACGCTTGTTGGAATCGGTGAAGCGCAAATCCCCCTCCACGTTGTGCATTTTTGCGCAGAAGCATCGGTTGCTTGTGTCGGAAGGTATTCCCCTGCGCAAGAAAGGTGCCGATGAACCGCTTGATCCTCTTCCGGAAGTGCGAGGCAAGTGGCAACTCAACATGGATGCGCTTCGCGAATGCGGCCAGATCTATGCTTTTCTCCAGGATGCCTTGAAGAGAGTGGAGCCGGATTGGGCCTTTGTTAGGAAGAATCGGGGCGAGTTGCCCCTTGCGGCCTCTCGCCCGCCTCACATCATCGTGGATGTGGCTCGCCGGTTTGCCGTCTATAGTGAAGAATTCATTGCGGTTCCCGCGCGCCAGATCGGCATCGCAGGAAACGCTGATCAGGCACCGCTACTCAAGGCATTGGCTTTATACTTGAGCTCCGATTTTGCCAAGTACCACCAATACTTGCTGGGCGCGCAGTGCGGCATACAGAAGTTGGTTGTGAATAAGGAGACTCTGGAGCAGATACCAGTTCCCCTGGACGCGCTTGGTCCTGATGATCTGGCGGAATTGGCTAAACTGCATGACGATCTTGCGGTGGCATCGCGCAAGAGACAAGAGCACACTAAGGCGACGCTCTTTGAACAGGATGACGCAAACATCGAGGAACTTCAGTCGAGGTTGAACAAGGCGGTCTTCGATTATCTCGGCATTACGCCGGAAGACCAATGGTTGGTGCGAGATTTCCTCGACGTTCGAATAAAGCTAAATCAAGGTAAGCTTGCGAAGGAGGCAATGCAGTCGGCAAGTGAAGCGGACATGGCTACTTATGCGAAGGCGTTACAGGCAGCCATTGAGGCATTTTTCGACGAGGACATGGCGAACCGCCACGGCGTGACGGTCTTCTATTCTCGGGACAGCGCAATGGTCAAGGTCGTGCATGGGGCAGGTGTTGGTTCGCGCCAACCGACGGTTGAGAAAGTTGATGCGGTTGCGGCCAGGCATTTTGACAACTTGCGCTCGCGCCTGCTCAAGCCATATCCGCAATGGCTTTACTTTAACCGCAATCTCAGCATCTTCCAGGGACGTACCACGTACGTTTTTAAGCCCCGCGAACGACTCCACTGGCTTCGGAGTCAGGCCCTCTTGGACGCGGACGCTTTTATTGCGGAGAAAGTGGCCGCCACGGGGGGGATACATCAATGTCCGTGACATCGCACCTTGCGAAAAAGACCTCGTGCGTGCCAGATGCCAAAGAGTATCGGCGGCAATTCCGCAAGCATGTGTTTTGCCTGCTTAGGAGAGGCTATGTGCGGTTTCCCGATCCGGCAAAGTTTGAGAAAAGTGAGGAGCCGGACATTACGGGTGAACTCGTTCGGGTAATTCGCGATGTAACTTACGATAGTGCTTCACCCCGGTGGGCCTGGAGATTCGTTGTTCATGACGATTATCCGGTTAACGAACAGGGGTGTCTGGGCAAGCGTAGGGGAAGGATCGACATCGTGTTTGAGGGCGTCTATCCCGGCAAGCATGCCTGCTATGCGTTCGAAGCAAAGCGATTATCGGCAGGAAAATGCGGGATGGCGGAGTATCTTGGGGACGAGGGGATGGGCGCGTTCATTGCTGGTGACTATGCGCCGGATAGCCCCGAGGCAGGGATGCTTGCCTACGTTCAGTCTGGCACGCCTGGTCACTGGGCCGACGAGGCCAAGAAGCGGTTTACGAAAAACGGAACCGGTATGCAAGTCTGCCCTGGGGGCCGGTGGATGCGGTCGAAGGAGTTTGCCGGGCTCACGGACGTTTTTCGGTCTAAACATAGTCGTCCTAATGTCGGGCATCACA
>Ga0315280_10009724_pt1 | contig 12231 bp, 6 predicted proteins | sample YL17G06_40_MG_FD_203697 | JGI IMG/M metagenome (GOLD analysis project Ga0315280, IMG submission 203697) | Sediment microbial communities from Yellowstone Lake, YNP, Wyoming, USA - YL17G06_40 | ecosystem: Environmental > Aquatic > Freshwater > Lake > Sediment | place: USA: Wyoming | collected... | reverse complement strand
CGCCCGCTTCGCCCGCCCCGAACAGAAAGCGCGTGATCCACAGGCTGTAAAAGCCGGTCACCCGCCCGGTCAGCACCGTGAAAGCCGACCACCACAGGACGATGCGCGTCAGCATCTTGCGCGGGCCGAAGCGGTCGCCCATCCAGCCGCTGGGAATCTCGAACACCCCATAGGCCAGCGAGAACGCGCTGAAGATCAGCCCCAACTGCACGTCGGTCAGGCCCAGGTCGCGCTGCATATCGACGGCCGCCGAGCCGATGCACACGCGGTCCACGTAGGTGATGATCGACAGCAAGAACAGCATTCCCAGAACCCGGTAGCGGACATGGGTCATTTTGGGTTCTGGAGCGGGGGCGCGTTCCGGCCCGGGTGTCATCCTTATACTCCTCAGAGGCCCATCCGCAGATTACGCAGATTACGCAGATTTGCTGCTTTAAATCTGCGTAATCTGCGAAATCTGCGGATGGTCTCCTATTTCTTCAAATACTGATCGAAGAAGCGCGTGGCCGCGCGATAGGCTTCCAGCCAGTGCGCGTGCCGCAGGAAATCATGCACTTCATCGGGGTACACGATCTGCTCGAAGGGGACTTTTTGCTCTCGCAGCCTGGCCACCAGCTCGACGGTCTGCGAGAAATTCACGTTGCGGTCGTCGTCGCCATGGATCAGGAGCACCGGGGAGCGCCAGGTCTTGACCGCGGCCACGGGCGACGACTCGCGGGCCAGATTGGTGGCGGCCGAATCGGCGGGCGCCGCGGCCGCCGTGCCGGCTGCACGAAGCCGGGCCGACCAGTCGTGCACGCCGTGCAGGTCCACGCCGGCGGCAAACAGGTCGGAGTTACGCGCCAGCGCCAGGGCCGTCAGGTAACCGCCGTAGGAGCCGCCCCAGATGCCGATGCGCGCCGGATCGACGTCGGCGCGGGCGCGCAAGAACTGCGCCGCCGCCACCACGTCCTGGTACTCCGAAGCCCCGCGCGCCCCGCGCTTCGGCGCGTTCCGAAAGGCGCGCCCGTAGCCGATTCCGCTGCGGAAGTTCACCGAGAGCACCACGTAGCCGCGGCCGGCGAGGTACTGATTGTAGCCGTAAGAGTTGTGGTAGTAGTAGCCGTAGTGCCAGGCGGGCAGCATCTGACGGATCGGCCCACCATGAACGAAAATCACTGCCGGACGCGGCCCGCCGCCCGCCGCCGACGCCGCCGGCAGGAAGAGCTGGCCGTGGATCTCCAACCCGTCGGCCGCCTTGAACACCACTACCTGCGGTTCGACCAGTTCCTGCAGCGGGAAGTCAGCGGGAATCGTTTCCCGCGCAATGGCCCGTGGCTGGCCGCCGGCCAGCGCGGCCACCTGCGGGGAGGCGGGCCGGCGCGCATCGGAAGCGAAAAAGGCGACTGCGCGGCCGTCGGACAGCACCTGGGCGTCCCATTCGATCCCCTGCCCCGTCGTGACCTGCGCGGCGCCGGCCTCGGCGACCGCGGCGCGCCACAGGTGCCGCCGCTCGATGTCGCCGCAGTTGGAGGTGAACACCACCTGCTCGCGGTCGGGCGTCGTGGCCAGCGATTCCACTTCGCATTCCGCAGCGCTCAGCGCCAGCGGTTCTGGGAACGCGGGCGTCTCGCCCGCCTTTTCGGGAGCCGATCGCTGCACGGTTGCGGGCGAGACGCCCGCGCTCCCAGGAACCGCCAGCGAATACAGCCGGTTCCAGCCGTCCAGCTCGGCGGTGAAGACCAGGCGGTCCTGGGTCGCCCAGTGATGCAGGCTGCGGCCGGCCAGGCGCGACTGCGTTCCGCCGGCGCGCGCCGGCGCCCGCCAGACCTCGCGCCCTTCGCCGCTCGAGGCCTCCGCCACCCAAATAGCCCAAGGGATGTCGCGCTCCGGGTCTGTCCCCATGCCGCCCGGCCCGCCGGCGGATAACGTGCGCACGAAGGCGATGCGCTTGCCGTCGGGAGACCAGCACGGATCGCCGTCCCGATCGACGCCGGGGGCCAGGTAGGAGACCGATTTCTGGCGGGTATCGTACACGCCGATGAAACTGTGATCGGAGCGGCTGCTGACAAACGCCAGCCGCGAGCCGTCGGGCGACCAGGCCTGTGAGCTGAGCGTCCCGCGCACCACGAAAAACTGCGTGGCTTCGGCCTTGCCGTCCAGCGGCGCGACCCAGACCTGGCCGTCCTTGAGAAAGGCGACGCGGTCGCCGCCGGGCGAGACCTCCGGCGCGTCGCCCAGGCCCAGCTTCCGGGGCGTTCCGCCGTCCACGGAAACGGCCCAGACGGCCTGCTCGGCGCCCGCCGGGTTGCTGGTGGGGTTGGGGATTTCGCCGGCCTGGTTCTTGGGGCCGCCGCGCACGTAGACAATGGTGCGGCCGTCCGGGCTCCAGGTGATGGCGGTGATCTCCTGGCCGTCGTCGGCCTCGTAGGCGGTGAGCCGGCGGGCCTTGAATGCCGGCCCTTCGGCCACCCAGATGTTGCGCTGGCCGCGCGCGTCGAAGGCCCAGGCCACCCGGTTGCCGGCCGGCGCGGCGCGCAACTCGGACGGGAACGGCGCGCTCAACACCTGCTCGATGGTGAACGAGCCGCCGGGCGCCTGCGCCGCCGCCGCGACAGCGCCTGCCAACAGCACTAAACAGGCATACCCTAGCCGTTTCATAGCGCGCAGTCTAACAGAGTTTGCAGCGCCCACAAATGCGGTTGTCACCGACCAACGCCCGACGAGGGCAATCGCCTCGCTCACAAAACCGCACCGCAATTAATCCTAGCTGATCCCGCACCGCTAACCTGGCCCGTGTTCATCCGCGTTCATCCGTGGTGAATTTTCATGAATAATGCAGGCTGCGCGCCAGCGAGGCCGGTGAGCGCACGCGATCAGTCCACCCGTGCTAAAATCGCGGCCGGCCCGTCACTGGGACGACTACATGTATCAGCGCTACCACGTTGAAACCAGCCCCGCACTCGAAATCGCGCCATTCCCGAACCGCACTCGGGTAAAAGTCAAAAAGCATGGCCTGGCCACGCATCTGCTCGAAGAACTGGTCCGCTATCGGGGAAACCGGGAAGTTGCACTCAGCCGGCCCTGCGTCTATGGCGTCTTCTCAGGGCCGGTAGGGGGATTTGCGCCCAGGAATTATTGCTGTGTGGGGTGCCTGCGCTGCACCATCGAGTATCCGGAAATGGTGCAGGTTTATCCCGAACCCGATCATCGGCTTCTGGGTGACTCGTACTTTACGCCGGAGCAGGTGGACACGATCTGCTACGAGGCACGAACAGGGAGGATACCCGTAAAAGGCGCGGGCTACCGGGGCCCCTTCGGCGGCGAAGGCTGGGACGGGATGTGGACGGACATGTCGGAAATCGTCCGCCCTACCCGCGATGGCATCCATGGCCGGGAGTTCATTTCCACCGCCGTGGATATTGGCCAGAAGCCGCCATTCCTCAGTTTCAATGAGCAGGGGGCGGCAACTGGGGAGAGCGCACAGACCTTTCCCATTCCCCTCCCGTTCTTGTTCGACGTCCCGCCCACCTCAGTCGTATCGCGCAAATTCCTGCAGATTGTTGCAGCCGCCGCCCAAGTAGCAGAAACGTTCGCCGTCTTGCCGCTTGGGGCGCTCAACAGGTTCGCGCTCCAGGGGCGGCAGATCATTCCACTTGTCAGCCGCGAGGATGCGGACGCACTCACCGATCTCCGTTTCACTCCGCTAATGATCGAGCTGGATGGCTGGAACGAAGCGCTCTTCCGGGAGATTCGCAGGCGCTTCGCCGAGAGCACGATCTGCTTAAGGCACGACCTGGCCTCCAGCAAGGAGCTGTTAAAGCACTATCATTCCGGCATCCGCGTGTTCCACCTGGTGGCCAATTATCATGGCCGGGGAGGCGATGGGCGGTTCGTCCTGGACCTTATCCGGGAGGCTCACGGGGCCTTCGTGGAGGCGGGGCGCCGGGACGAGGTGACCCTGCTGGGCAGCGGGGGAATCATCGCCGCCGAGCACGTTCCCAAGGCCATTGTCTGCGGTCTGGACGCCATCGCGCTGGACACACCCCTGCTGGCGGCCCTGCAGGCCCAGTTCCTCGGCGAGTGCCTGGATCGCCAAGGTAGCCGCTTCCGGCTGCCCAGAAGGCTTACCGTCAACTGGGGTGTCCAGCGCGTGGAGAACCTGCTGGCTTCCTGGCGCGACCAACTGCTGGAGGTGCTGGGAGCCGCCGGCCTGCGGGATGTCCGCCGGCTCCGCGGCGAGACAGGCCGTGCCATGTTCCAAAAGGACCTGGAGCGCGAAGCCTTCTCCGGGATTGAGGGCTATGGACAATAGAAGCAGGACCGCCGAGCAGCTCGTCACCGAGAAACATACAAAACTCTTGCGCCGGGGCTTTCACCTTTGGCCGGGGTTGAAACAAGGCCGGCCGCCGGCACTGGGAGACTACCGCTGGACCGCGGACCTGATTCTGTCCACCTGGCTGCAGGCTGAGACGGGCATGCCGCCCACGAATGGGCTGGAACACCGGGTGGGCAATTCCGGCGGCGGTTTCGACCGGCTCGATTTCAAGTTTCCTCCCGCGGATCGGTGGCTTCCCGACACCGTGACCGTTGATCTCTCCATCCCGCTCAATCGCCGGCCTTATGATCGCCGCATCGAAATTCCCGTCCCCTTTTACGGAGCCGGGATGTCCTTTGGCTCCATCAGCGAGCCGGTGATGCGCGCCCGAGCCCAAGCGGCCCAGACCTGGAAGACCTTCACCTGCACCGGCGAAGGAGGATATCCGGAATCGCTGCTGGCCTATAAGGACCACTTGATCACCCAGATTGCCACCGGCATGTTCGGAGTCAGCGAGGAGACGATCCAATACGCGCCGATTGTCGAGTTCAAGTATGCCCAGGGGGCCAAGCCCGGTCTGGGAGGGCACCTGCTCGGCGATAAGGTGACGGCCGCCGTAGCAGCCATGCGCGAGTCGCTTCCTTGGGTCAGCCTCTTCTCGCCCTTTCCGTTTCACAGCGTTTACTCCGTCGAGGACCACAAGAAGCACGTGGACTGGGTCAAGACCATCAACCCGGAAGCGCTGGTATCCGTGAAGGTCTCCACCCCCACGGACATCGACATGGTAGCCGTGGGCAGTTACTACGCCGGAGCGCACATTGTGCACATTGACGGCAGTTACGGCGGCACGGGCGCGGCCCCGGAAATCGCCAAGAAGAACATCGCCATGCCCGTTGAATTCGCCCTCCCCAAGGTCCACCGCTGCCTGCTGCAGGAGGGCATTCGAGGTGAGGTCGTGCTTATGGCCAGCGGCGGGATACGCACGGCGTATGACATCGCCAAGGCCATCGCTTTAGGTGCGGACGGAGCCATCTTGGGCACCGCGGAGCTGGTGGCACTGGGCTGCACGCGATGCGGCAACTGCGAGCGTGGCCGCGGGTGTCCCTTTGGGCTTTGCACCACCGATCCGGAGCTTTCGCAATTGGTGGAGACGGACTGGGCTGCCGGGCGGCTCGGCAAGCTGTATCAGTCATTCCATCTTCAGCTCAGCGACATCCTGCGCCGGCTGGGGCTTTCCAGCATTCGCGAGCTGGTGGGCAGAACGGATCTGCTGCTCTATCGCAGCCGGGAGGAAGCGCGGTGATGGCTCAACCGGAAACTGTCGCCAGGTTCCTGGCCTCCAGGGAATCTCTTGTCCCCGAAGGCGGTACGCGCGCAGTGTGGCGCAAGTCCGAGGCCGAGGGGGGCTGCGGCGTAATCGGGATGGCTGCGAGCGAAAGGATTCCGGCACGCCATCTGCTCCAGGCATTAGCGCAAATGCGCAATCGCGGCAACGGCAAGGGAGGCGGCATCGCCGCGGTGGGGCTGGCGCCCGAGGACTGGGGTGTCACCCAGGAGATTCTGGAAAACGACTACCTGCTCGCCATCGCCTATCTCGACTCCCGCTCCCGGCTGGAAGTCGAGCGCAGCTACATTGAGCCGACCTTCGAGATCGATCATGCGCGCTCCCTGCCGGGCACAAATGACTCGGGGATCGTTGGGCGGCTCGAGGTCAAACCGCCGGAAGTTTTCTTGTACTTCGGGCGGGTGAAGCCCGGAACCGTGGAAGCCTTCAGGAAGAAGAATGGCCTGGAGGCGGCCGCGGCGCCGGCCCTCTCCCGGAATCGCATCGAGGACGAGATCGTCTACCAAAACAGCTATGGCCTGAACCGCGAGTTCTACGCCGCGGCCGGCGAAAAGCGCGCCTTCGTCCTGTCGCATGGCAAGAACATGCTGGCGCTCAAGATGGTCGGCTACGGTGATGACGTGATTCGCTATTACCAACTGGAGGGTATGCGCGCCCACGTCTGGATCGGCCATCATCGCTACCCGACCAAGGGCAAGGTGTGGCATCCCGGCGGCGCCCATCCCTTCGTCGGACTTCACGAAGCCCTGGTGCACAACGGCGACTTCGCCAACTATTCCTCCATCTGCGAGTACCTCGCTCAGCGCAACATCTACCCTCTTTTTTTGACCGACACGGAAGTTTCGGTGCTGGTTTTCGATCTATTGCACCGGACGTACTCGTATCCGCTGGAATACGTGATCGAATCGCTGGCGCCGACAACGGAGCGTGACTTCACGCTGCTGCCCGAGGAAAAGAAGCCGATCTACCACCAACTTCAGACCGTGCATATTCACGGGTCGCCGGACGGGCCCTGGTTTTTTCTGATCGCGCAATCCGCCCAGGCGCAGGGGGCCTGCCGCCTGATCGGCATCACCGACACCAGCATGCTGCGGCCGCAGGTGTTTGCCTTGCAGCAAGGTCCTGTCTCGATCGGTTTCGCGGCCTCGGAGAAGCAGGCCATCGACGCCGCCCTGGAAAGTTTGGCCTCGGAAGATCCGCGGTTCTGGACGCACGCCGACCTCTACTGGAACGCGCGCGGGGGCAGCCACACCGACGGTGGGGCCTTTATCTTCACCGTCCAGGCCGACGGGAATGGCCCCGCCAGGCTGGCCTGCACCGACAAGTTCGGCCGGCCCATCCAAGCAAGCGCGCCGCAGGCGCCATACCAGGCGCGCGCCACGGCCGTGCGGACCGGCATCGCGCTGCCCGACGTTCCCACATCCGAGCTGTTCGCGTGGGCCAGAGAGCGCTTGTTGGGCTGGGACTATGGAAACCTGCTCGCGTTTCTCGAGGCCCTGGAGCGCACTGCCGGGAACGACCGTGACCGCAGGCGGGCACTGGAAGTCCTCACGCTGCTGATGGACCGCCGCTATCCCACGGGCTCGATGCGGCCGAGTAGCTTGCTGTCACTCTTTGATCAGAGCCTGGAAGCGATCGTCGAGTTCATCCGCCAAGCCCCTTCTGTAGCCCATGCCTTCGTGAGCGCGGGAAATTCTCCGCCCGGCCCTTCCGCGCCGGCACAGACCGTCGTTATACACGCCGCGGGCTTCGCGGCGCAGGGTGAGCGCTCGCTGGCCCGCGAAATCGTTCGGCTTTACCAACGCGGCTTTCGGAAGTTCATGGTGACGCACGCCAGGGGGCATCGGTTTATCGCCAACGGCCTGGGCCCGGACACCAAAGGCGTCTCAATCGACGTTTACGGAGCCTCGGGAGACTATTTGGCCTCAGGCATCGATGGGGCGGAAGTTTTTGTTCACGGCGACGCGCAGGATCAATTGGCCCAGATCATGAAAGACGGGAAACTCGTCGTCTACGGCAGTGTCGGCCAGACGTTTCTCTATGCCGGCAAAGGAGGACAGGCATTCGTGCTGGGCAGCGCGGCGGGCCGGCCCCTCATCAATGCCGTCGGCAAGCCCCGCGTGGTAATCAATGGGACCTGCCTGGATTATCTGGCCGAGTCGTTTATGGCCGGGGACCCGCTGGAAGGCGGCGGCTTCGCCATCCTCAACGGGATCGTCTTGAATGACCAAGGCCAGATCGTCGAGCTGGATACTCCCTACCCCGGCGGCAACTTGTTCTCGCTGGCTTCTGGCGGAGCAATTTACATCCGCGACCCCCACGGAAAAGTCTCCGAGGAACAACTCAACGGCGGGGAGTTTGCCCGGCTGGAAGAGCGCGACTGGGCGGTGATCCGTCCCTTCCTGGAGGAAAACGAGCGGCTCTTCGGCATCTCCATGGCGCGGCTGCTGGAAGTTGACGGCAGCCCTTTCCCTCCCGCACAGGTGTACCGCAAGATTCAGCCCAGGGCCCTCGCAGCGCTTCAAGCCGAAGAAGCCTGGGTGAAAATGCACGCGTGAATCATCGCTTGTCGGCACAGCCGCGAGAAGCGCCTCTGAACGGTCAGCCCGAATTATTCATGATGCGGCGGCGCAGCCCGTTTCAGCGGGCTGCGTCCCCCTGCATGGCTAATGCGGGAGGTATATTCTCGCCCAAGTGCGGCAGAATGCACACCGTTACTCATCACTCGTCAGTCAGCACTCAGCAGGCTACACTACCGGAATGCGGCGCGTGATTCTCAGACGATTTGCAGCAACGGCACTCCTGGCGGCGGGCCTGCTGATGATGGCGGCGGAGCATGGCCCGCAGGCCGCGACGGCGGCCCAGATTCGCATCGATGCGGCCCGGAAGCTGCATCGCATCACGCCGCGCTTCATCGGCGTCAACCTCGAAGACCTCAATTTCCAGTGCTACGGCGGGCTTTACAGCCAGTTGTTGTACGGCGAATCTTTCCAGGAACACGTGGACAGCGCGGTGCTCGGCCTTGCGGGCAAGGACCGGCTGAAGGTGTTCGTCGGAGAAGACGAAAAGGGGCAAATCGAGCTGTGGGGCTTCCGCGGCCGGGTCTGGGAGCACAACGCGGCGCGGGAGGTGCTGGGCCTGCCGCTGCGCAACAACGCTACGCCCGTGTCACTCGCGGAACTGCCGGCCGAAAAGCGCCAGGCGTTGCTGAACACGGCCAACGCCGGCCGCCAAGTCAGCCGCCACTGGCGCGCGTTCGAGCAGGGAGGCGCGCACGGCTCGTTCCGATTCGAGCGCGCCGCACCATTTATCGGCCGCCAGAGCCAGCGGCTGTCGTTCGACTCCGGCGCCGGGGAACTCGGCATCGACAACGCCGGCCTGAACCGGTGGGGCATTCGCCTGGTGGCCGGAAAAGCGCATGAGGGCCTGCTGCGCATCCGGGCCGAGCGCGATACCACGGTCTGGGTGTCGCTTCGCGATTCGAGCGGATCGAAAAAGCTGGCCGAGAAGTCACTTCGCCTGCCGGCCGGCGCCGAGTATCGCCGCCTGGAATTCACCTTGACACCCAGCGCCGGCGACGACGCGGGCCGGTTCGCGATCAGCCTCAAACAGCCCGGCTCGATCGCGGTGGGATATGCCTTCCTGCAGCCGGGGCCGTGGGGCCGTTTTGCGGGCCTGCCCGTGCGCAAGGACCTGGTCGAAGCGCTGAAGGAAATGGGAGTGACCGCGATCCGCTACGACGGCTCCATGATCAACAAGTTGCCCGATGGCCACCTGTACAAGTGGAAAGAAATGATCGGGCCGCGCGACTTGCGCAAACCGTATCGCGGCTTCTTCAATCCCTATGCCAGCCATGGCTTCGGCATTTTCGATTTCCTCAATCTGTGCGAGGCGGCAGGATTCTTGCCGATACCCGGCGTGCGAACCGACGAGACGCCCGAAGACATGCAGGATTTCGTCGAGTACGTGAACGGGCCAGCCGATTCGCGGTGGGGACGCCGACGGGCCGCCGACGGCCACCCCGCTCCTTACCGGCTCCGCCATCTCGAGATCGGCAACGAGGAACGGCTCGACGAAGCGTACTGCGAGCGGTTCGAGACGCTGGCCCGGGCCGTGTGGGCGAAGGACCCGGCGATGATTCTGCTGGTGACGCACAACCTGGAAGGCCCCGCAAGTTTCACCGTCGGCCCGAATGGCGAGGCTCCGTCGCCGTTGCGGCTTGCCGAGCGGTTGCTGCGCTTCGCCCGGGACCGCCAAGGAACCATCTGGTGGGACTGCCACTACCGGGCCATGCCGAATGAATTTGAGCGCGGCATTCCGGCCAGGATCGCCGCCATGGCGGCCCTTCGCGACTCCATGCGCAGGCTGGTTCCGGAGTACGATCTGCCCATCGCACCGCTGGAAGAAAACGGCGCGGCGCACGATCTGCAGCGGGCGCTGACGCACGCCCGCAACCAGAACGCGTTCGCCCGCATGGGCGATTATCTGCCGGTGATCGCCGTGGCCAACGCGCTCCAGGCCTACGATCAGGACCTGACCTGGTCGCAGGGCCGGGTGCACTTCACCCCCTCGCAAGTGATTCTGCAACCGCCCTATTACGTCGATCAGATGGTCACGCAGGCCTGGGCGCCGCGGGTGGTCGAGACGGCGGTCTCAGGCACCGGGCCGGCGCTCGATGTGAATGCACGGATCAGCGAAGACGGCCGCCGCCTGGCCCTTTACGCCGTCAACGACAGCGCCGAAGTGATCGAGGCGGACCTCGTGATCCGCGGCTTCCGGCCGCAAAACGATTCTGCGAGCGTGGTGGAACTGGCCGGCGCTCCGCTGGCGGTGAACTCGCCGGCGCAGCCGGCCCAAGTCGCTCCGCGCCGCTCAACCTGGACCTACGGCGCCCAACTTCGCTACCGCTTCCCGGCCCATTCGTTCACCGTCATTCAATTCCAGGCCGGCCCGTAGGCCGGCGCACGGCTGTGAACAACGTTGTACCGCTGGCGTCCCGCCGGCCGGCCCCTACCAGTTCTCCCGGCGCAGCGGCCCGACATGCAGGGCCGGTCGGCGAGACGCCGGCGGTACAAGGGAAATTTGCGGGGCCGTTTCCCTCGGGTTTGATACAGTACCGGCGCGGAGGCAGGTATGCGGATTGCCAAGAGCGTAGCACTGATCCTGCTGGCAGCCGTGGGCGCGCTGCCGGCCGGGGCGCAGCAGTATGATCTGCTGCTCAAGGGCGGGCACGTCATTGATCCCAAGAACAAGCTGAACGCGGTGATGGATGTGGCCATGGCCGGCGGCAAGATCGCGCGGGTGGCGGCGGACATTCCCGCCGGCCAGGCCAAGAAGACAGTGAACGTCGCCGGGTATTACGTCACGCCCGGCCTGCTCGACATTCACGTCCATTACTATGCCGTGGGCGCCAGCCTGGGCATCATGCCGGACAACAGCGCCTTGCAGAGCGGCGTGACCACGGCCGTCGATGCCGGCACCGCCGGTTACAAAAACTTCGAAGACTTCAACAACACCATCATCAAGCGCGCCAAAACGCGGATCCTCGCCTTCCTCAACATTGTCTCTACCGGCATGGCCGTGGCCGCCAACGAGCAGGACCCGGACGAGATGGACGTGGAGCGCTGCGTGGAGATGGCGCGCAAGTACCCCGTCATTGTCGTCGGCATCAAGACCGCGCATTACTGGACCACACAACCGCTCGACGCCCGGCACCAGCCGTGGACGGCGGTGGACCGCGCCCGGCAGGCCGGCGAGAAGATCGGCAAGCCCATGATGGTGGATTTCGCCGGGCGCCCCGATCGCCCCTACGACCAGTTGCTGCTCGAGCACATGCGGCCCGGCGACATCCATACCCACGTGCTCGGCAAAGGGTTCGACCCGGTGGTGGACTACGATACGGGCAAGGTCTACGACTACATGTTCCAGGCGCAGAAGCGCGGCATCATCTTCGACGTGGGCCATGGGGCGGGCAGCTTCTGGTTCCGCACCGCGGTGCCCGCGCTGCGCAACGGCTTCACACCGGATTCCATCTCCACCGACCTGCACACCGGCAGCGTGAACGGCCCGGTCATCGACATGATTACCGTCATGTCCAAGTTCCTGAACCTGGGGATGCCGCTGGATGACGTCATTCGCCGGTCCACGGTGAATCCGGCCAAAGAAATCGGGCGCGCGGAGTTTGGCCACCTGAGCGCCGGGGCGGGCGCCGATGTGGCTGTGCTCGCGCTGCGCAAGGGAACATTCGGCTTCTGGGATTGCGGGAAAGGCAAGATCACCGGCACTCAGAAGCTGGAAGCGGTCATGACGCTGCGCGACGGCGCCATCGTCTGGGACCACGAAGGACTCAGCATGGAAGACTGGCGCAAGCTGCCCAAGCTGTACTGAGTGGAATTCACCACAAAGACACAAAGAACACAAAGAAGAAAAACTTCGCGACTTTGTGTCTCTGTGTCTTTGTGGTTAAAGATTTCCTAAGATGAAGTCCGTCATCAGGGTCCGCATGTGCTTGACCAGCAGCGGATCGACCACGCCGTGGCGCGACTTGGGATAGAGCATCAGCTCGAACTGCTTGCCGGCCCGCTCGAGT
>Ga0315280_10009723_pt1 | contig 12233 bp, 15 predicted proteins | sample YL17G06_40_MG_FD_203697 | JGI IMG/M metagenome (GOLD analysis project Ga0315280, IMG submission 203697) | Sediment microbial communities from Yellowstone Lake, YNP, Wyoming, USA - YL17G06_40 | ecosystem: Environmental > Aquatic > Freshwater > Lake > Sediment | place: USA: Wyoming | collected... | reverse complement strand
CGTAGAGGAAGGTCAATGCGGGACCTATTCCAGCGCCGGCGTAGAGGAGCCCAGCGTAGATGGGTACCATCGTACATGAGCATACGCAGAAGAGAGGGGAGAGGAGAATGGCGATCAGGTAGGCTATTGGCTTCCCACTGCTCATATAGCGGAGCATGAAGCGCTGGGGGATGAACTCGGCGAAGAGGCCAGAGACCGTGAAGGCGAACCCGAGGCAGAGCCATCCATGCTGTGCGTAATCCCATATGTAAACGAGCGGGATCTGCCATAAGGGCAGAGCCCTAAGGTCCTCTGCTGTCGATGTCGGTGTCAATGTGTAGGAGCCGATGATGGCTCGGGCCATCATTATTACGAAGAAGAGGATGAAGCCGAGCATCAAGCCTGTCTTCAGCGCCCGCTTATGCTCCAAAGGCGCAACCTCGGTCAAGCTTCGACCCTAGAGTGCTTCTCTCAGAAGCCGTTCGACGACGGGGGCATCAGGTACCTTGCCCATGATCTTCACGATGCCATTCACCGCTAACGCTGGGGAGAGGAGTATGCCGTATCTTTGGATTACCTCTTCCGAGATGATGTTACGCCTCTTCACCTCGACCTCTATCCCCTCAGCTGCGAGCTTTTTTGCCACGGCCTCCACGTTTTGCTTCACTGCCGTACATCTGACGCACGGCGGATCCGGACCAAACACCTCAGCGTTTATCTTTTTCACAGAACCACCTTCAACGAATCGACATATATAAATATAACGGTATGATACGATATGAGGGACTAAAGGGGGCGGTACTTGTTTATGGCCAAACAATAACGTATCTCAAAACATATCCTCTGCTCAGGCATTACTTCCTCAAAATTTATCATATGAACTTCCTCTTCTAAAACTTTTTCGAGCGCGTAAGCAGGCAAGTCCTTGTAAGCTGCTCCAAGCACCCTGAGGGCGTCGCTCGCCATTTTATCGTTGATCTCCAGAATGGTTTTTCTATCTACAGCTGAGAGTTTCTTCGCTTGACCCTCTTGGATAATGTAGGTGCTGCGCTCTAAGATGATTTCTGGAGCGCCTTTCACATAGGCGATAAGTGTTCCTTCCGGTGCCTTGTGGATGGTGGTCATGTGCTTTCTCTCGGATGTGAATGACACTTCATGGACGCGAGGATACGAGGCTTCCATGTCCTTTTTGGTCATTCCAGCCTTTGCGGCTGCGACTATAAGGGCTCCTTCCGTAGTGTCACCAATCACATTTTTTCCATCATACTGAGCGTTTGTGCACAGCACGCCTGCTCTCAGTAATGACGTGAGGTTATCATTTCCTTTCAAGTTGATGGGAAGGCCATCTTCTAAAAATTCACCTTTGGGTTCGTAGCCTACACCAGTCAAGTCGAGCATCTTGCCATTTACATAAATCTTGCGAACGGTCATCTCACCTTTGGTCAATGTGCCAGTTTTGTCCAAACAGATGACGGTCGTTACTCCCAATGTCTCGGCCGAAGAAAGTTTTCTTATGATGGCGTTGCGTTTTGCGAGTTCTCGCGCGCCGAGGACAAGCGAAACAGTTACGACGGCGGGTAGACCCTCAGGAACGGCTGAAACAGCAAGTGCAATCGCCGTCTCGAAAGCTTCTATGATATTTTTCAAGGCTCCGGTTGTATACGTTATCCCGAGAATGAAAATCTCGTATAATTCAAGAGCAAAAATGATAGCGCACACAGCGATAATTATTATTCCCAGCTTTTTGGCGAAGCGTTCGAGTTTATGCTTCAGAGGAGTTTCCTCTTCCTCCATGGTTTGAACTATTTCTGCAATCTTCCCGAACTCCGTGTTCATCCCGGTGGATGTGATTATGGCTTTTCCCCTGCCATATGTTATGTGCGTTGCCGAAAAGATCGAGTTCTTTCTGTCCATCACTGGTGTTTTCTCGTCTACGACCATTAATTTCTTGTTAACCGGTGTCGACTCGCCTGTCAAAACAGCTTCATCTGTCTTCAAATCTATTACTTCCAAGAGCCGGCCATCTGCAGAAATGCGGTCACCCGCCTCCAGAAGGACAACGTCTCCAGGCACAACTTCTCTGGCCGGTATGACCCACTCCACTCCATCCCGTAAAACACGTGCCTTGGGAGCCGTTAGTTTCTTCATGGCTTCCATCGCCCTTTCCGAACGGTATTCTTGAACGAAGCCAACGAAACAAATGTAGCTACTAAAAGCATTATGATGAATATGTCCTTAAATTGGCTCAGAAATATCTGTAGGGCCGTTATTCCTTTCCGGTCTATTAATTCATTAAACAGTAGATCAAAATTTAATGGGAGCCACCCCACAACCTAGCTTATGACTAACAACCTAAGCTATGGAGCGATTCCCAGGGAGTACGACAGGGCCAAGGCCTACTTATTCTTTAGGGAACGGATTGAAGGGCTCTTCCAGTTCAAGGGTGCAAGGCACGGGGATGACGTGGTTAGGTCCCTTCTCTTAGCTTCCTTCAACAATGGCTATGTAGAGGGCTCAGCGGGGCTCCTCGATGCGTGCGGCCAGACCATTAGGAACCATCTGAGGTACCAGGATCCATCGAGGCTCCTTGTCGCCAACGATCGGGTTATAGAGGAGATGAGGTCGCTGGGCGCCCTCTCCAAGCCTCTAATCGTGGCAATAGACTGGCACGACGTGATGTACTACGGAGATCCCAATGCAGAGGGCGTAGTGGGCACCCAGCCGAAGGATGGCTCCCACCACGCTTACAGGTTCGCTACTGTGAGCGTTCTCGTCAAAGGGGAGAGGCTGACCTTAGCTGCGGTTCCGATGCTCGACAAGCGCGTTCTGGGTTACGTCGTAATTCTCCTCTGCAGGGCCTTTGAGCTCGGAATCAAGGTGAAGCTCCTTCTGCTGGACAGGGGCTTCTACTCGATAGAGCTGGTGAGGTGGCTGGGTTCGATGCGCATAAGGTACGTGATGCAGATCCCGAAGCACAACAGGAGCATAGGTGCGGGGGAGGACAGGGCCTACACGGCCAGGAGCCTGCGAAGGGAAAGGAGAGCCAGGCAACTTTCAGGCTCGTGACGATGAAGGAGAAGGGCAAGCTGCTCGCCTTCGCGACCAACACGCACATCAGCCCGGAGAGGATGAGGAAGCTGTTCAAGCGAAGGTGGGGCATAGAGACCAGCTACAGGATGGTGAACAAGTTCTTAGCGAAGACGACCTCGAAGATCTACAGCATAAGACTGCTGTACTTCTACCTGGCAATATTGCTCTACAACCTGTGGGTCCTTCTGAACTACGGCGAGGGAGAAAGGGTGATCGTCGAGGCCCTCAAGCTCCTCGTCTCACTGTCGCTGATATTGTCATTCATACCCGATATCGAGGCGATGACCTGATGAGGTGGACAAATTTTGATCTACTGTAAAACCAAATTCCTGAAGGCGACGGTTTGCCTCCTTCCCTGTCAACCCTTGTTGGCTTGTCTTCAGAATTTTTATAATTTCCTCAGAAGAGATGGCATGCCAATTTCTTGGAATCACGTCGTCCACCGCGAGTATGGCTCAGGTAAAAAGAGGGATCTGTCACCGGTCATGCTGCCCCAACTAAGATTTGAGGATCACCGCAAACTGGTCTTAAATTGGCGTATCAGGTATACCTTGATGGGGTCGTTGATCAGAAACGTCACTAGTAGCGTATAGCCGAAGATTGCGAGCACAGGCATGTAGCCGAGTGGAGCAAGCTCTAAGATGCCTAAGAGCGAGATGGCGATCACAAATAAGATTTCCGTCGTGACTGTGATGCTTAGAAAATTGCTGGGCCGCGATTTCCAGAAATAATTTCGCTCCCGTACGATCATGAGAGTGAATACCCCTGCAAGATTCAAATAAGCAAACCCAAATGTGTAAATCTTATCTACGTTGCCAGTCAGCCCAAAATACGACAAGCCCGCCACGGTCATAATTGCACTTTCAATCGTCATCAGTACGCCTAGTGATCCGCTGACGCCGAAAAGCCGTGAGACATCGAAGGTATCAGGCTTCAGAGAAGATCGCACGTTGTCTGTCGATATAGACATCGAGACGAAGTCGCCTAGGAAAAGCAGCAGTACCGTGCTCGTTATTGACAGCATGAAGGAGTGAGTGAGAAACAGCATAACAACGATGTAGCCGACAATATGGAGCTTCCTGGCAACCATCATCAACGCCCAACTATAGATTCTCTGGTAAATCGTCCGTGACGTCTTGATCATAGCTATTATGCCTCCGAGCCCCTCAGCAGTGAGTACAGCACTTGCCGAGTCCTTGGCGATGTCCGTTGCATTCTTTACCGCTATCCCCTCTTCCGCCTGCCCCAAAGCGGGAGCGTCATTTATACCGTCACCAGTCATTCCGACCACATGCCCTCGGTCCTGAAGAGCCTTCACAATGGTGAATTTGTCTTCAGGGTAAATCTCAGCGATGCCGTCACTCTCTTCGACGGTGGAGTCAAGAATTTCCCTTTGACTCTGCATCTTTTCAAGCTTCGACATTCGGGTTATCTTGTCACCTAGACCTATCTGCTGAGCAATGTTTCTTGCAATCGGAAGCGCATCACCCGTAAGCATCTTCACAGATACGCCCAAATTGCGGATTCGGTTTAATGTCCCACGTGAGTCTTCCCTTACCCGGTCGGCTACTCCGGCGAGACCGACAAACTGCAGCCTGCTCCGGTCATCGCTTTTGGCAACGGCGATTGCTCTTAGCCCCTTAGTTGAGAGTGCCTCAGCGTGCTTAAACAGATCTTTTGTCTCCTTGTCTGACAGGTTACATGAAGAGCATATGGTGTCGAATGATCCTTTTCCCACAGAGAATGTTTCACCTGATTTCTGAATCGTAGCTTCTGTCATTCTAGTTTTAGGATCAAATGGCACGAATTCCGTCTGCGAGTAACCGTCTAATGAGATATGCGCCTCAGCTGCGGCTGACAGAAACGCTATATCTATGGGGTCTTGATTGGCTTCTTGCGACGCGAGCGCCCCGTAGAGCAAAACGTCGCTTTTGCTGAATCCATTAGTCGGGATTTCCTCTTCAATGAAGAGTTTATTCATGGTGATTGTACCTGTCTTGTCTACGCATAGCACGTCCATCGTTGCTGCGTCCTCGCTTGCGCTGAGTCTTGTGACAAGGACTCCTTGCTTGGCAAGTGCTGACGAGCCCAGCGCCATGTTCACAGTGAACATGGTCGGCATTGCAACTGGCACAGAGGCTACGAGGAGCACGCCTGCGAGCGGCAGCAGCACGGCAAGTGGGAAACCTGTCAGAACAGCGTACACGAAGACAACTAGGAGCGATGCGAGCACTATTATGAGAAGTCGGTGGGCAACTTTGACTGTTACCTCCTCCATGTGTAGTTTGGGTTTTGCAAGCTCAAGCAGCGAAACGGTTTTCCCAAAGTAGGTCTTTGTTCCTGTGGCGTCGACTGTGCCTGTGGCTTCGCCGCGTTTGACCGCCGACCCGGAATAGGCTATTTCTCCAGCGGACTTTTCCACGATTATAGATTCGCCGGTGAGGGCTGACTGATCAACGCCGAAAGAGCCATCAATGATTTTTATGTCTGCGGGCAGTAGGTCGCCTGCTCTGACTCTTACGAGGTCTCCGGGAACAAGTTCCCTAGCTGGAATGATTGACCATTTCCCATCCCTTTTTACTCTGCTCTGGATCCTAAGCCTCTGCTTTAGGGCGGTCATTGCTGCTCTTGCTCTTTTCTCTCGCCATAGTGACATTGCTGCGTTAAATAGAAGGAGGAACACGATAACGAGCGTCTGTGGATACTTGCCTAGTAGCAACGTGATGAACGCTGTGGCTTCAAGCATCCAGGGTACGATGCCCCAGAAACGTTTTCCTAGCCTTGCGAGGAAGCTTACTTTCTTCTCAGGGACCTCGTTATAACCATACTTCGATAGTCTTTTCTGGACTTCCTGAGTGCCCAAGCCGTTTTCTAAATCTGTTTCTCGAAATTCCTTTTCTACGTTTGAACTGTTCAAGGTCCTGCATGTCACACCCATGACATGGCGCGAAATGTTATATTAAAGTATTTAAATTCATTGTTTTGTAGTTTGACGCTTCGGTTCCGTTATGCATTCAAAAGGATACCGGGGACGCATGCCAGCTATAACTACGGCATACTCCCCCACCCCTTTTCTTAGTGGCCTCCTTAATGCGGTCGAGCAAATCCGCCTCCCCTTTGCTCAGCTCCGGCCTCCACGGCTCGGTTATCCTCATCGCTATTTTCTGACATATCGGTGGCTCGGGCCAGGCGCCAGGATCGTATAAGCGCTGACCTATGAATTCCGTGGGTTTTTCTTGAATGCAGGACCATATGGCCTTACTAAGGTTCTCGGCGAAGTTCCCGATCTCGGGTCATCCTCAGATATGAGATTCACGATGACGACCTGTCTCCTGAACCGTGCTATGGATTCCAACGGTATGTTTGGAAGGTATGGCGCTGGCGCCTTTACCCCAACTATCGTCCTCCTCTTGTCATTCGCCACGCCATTCTTTACCAGATTAATGAGCGCATCAGCTGGAAGATGGCCCTGTGACTCCCTCCAGCACAGAACGATGTAGCGGATGTTCGGATTGGCTATCACGTTCGCAATGATCTTCTCCATTCCTATGTTCTCAGTTTGTAAAGTTCCTGCTATGGCCCCACCAGCCTCTATTGCAACTTCCATCAGCCTTACCAATTCAGGGGGGATTTTGAAATCATATGTGTCGAGGATGGCCACTACCGCGACTGGCGAGTAGTCATTACCACGTAAAAATCGGCCTTCCTCTGGTGGATAGTCTGGCGGAGGCGCCACCTTCAATAACTGTGGAGCGGTAACCACTATGGCTGCTTAAGGACATCTCACTTCACAAGCCCTACATACAAAACACTTGGCTTCATCTAGTATTTCCGATGTTTTCCTCTTATCCGTCTCCTTGATCCCGAATACCCCTTCCGGGCAGATGTCGATGCAGGTGCCACAGCCCGTACACATCACGAGGTCGATCATTATCTTGGCCATGACGCTCATTCTTCTTGGACCAAGTCCATAACGATATATTTAAATACTTAAATCTATCTTCTTTGCCGACGATGAACGCTAAACCAGAAAGGAGAAAGATGTGAAACGAGCGAGAAAAAGTTGCCGAGGTTCATAATGTGCTTCTGCACAGGTGAGTGCCCTGGTTTTGCGAAGATGGATCTGTGGAAGCTGGTAAACTTTGTTAGAAACGAGCTTGACGTGGAGTATGCTATTGTTCATCCGCAGCTCTGCGTCGACGATGGCGATAGGTTCTTGGACGACTATCTTAAGAAAGGAGAGACAGACATCACCTACGTTATAGGTGGATGTGATCCAAGAATGCAGAGGAAGATGTTCAAGGAAGCCTTCGCGCGTAATGGTCTCGACTTTGAAAAACAAGGAGTTCCACTTGACCTCAGGAACATGGAAACCCAAGAAGCAATGAAGAAAGTTGGAGAAATCGTTCGGAAGTTGGTAGGGGAATAATGGGAGAGAAGTATCTTTCGGAAGAGCGATCCTATGGGGAGAAGGTCATCACTCCTCAAAAACCCTACGGGCTCCCCAGAAAGGAGATAAACTGGTACCCCAAGATCGACCCTGAAAAGTGCGATCCAAGCAAATGTGACTACTTCTGTGTTGACTACTGCCACATGAAAGTGTATAAGCGTGTGGGAGACAAGGTGGTAGTTGACGATCCATACAACTGCAACGTGCCTAGTGAGTCTTGCGCGCCCCGGTGCCCAACAGGAGCAATAAGTCATCCTTCAAAGAGAGAGCTGAGAAACATGTTAAGGGCTTTGAGGGAGAAATATGGATATACTGAAAGCGGTCCTTAACCGAATCCTAACCATAGTCAGGGCGGTATCGGTTTGGCTAGGGCTTGTTCTGACGGTGTAGGGGATCGTGTGCGCATTAAAGGGTACTGCCTGCGGGGTGGTGTTAGCGGTAATCGGCGCTGTATTCTACATAAGAGCCGTAAGAGGATTAAGGTTCCCGTTAGAAAGGTATCAGGTTGAAGAGTAGCTGAAATCGGGTGCGTAGTATTGGGCGAGAAGACTTATTCAGGATTGCCTAGGAAGGAGATAGAGTGGTATCCTACAATTGACTACAATCTATGTACAGGCTGCGGAGTTTGTGCTGATTTTTGTCATGAACACGTTTACGAAAAACAAGGAGATAAAGTGGTGGTTGCGCGGCCATATGACTGCTTGGTGAGTTGCGAGTCATGCAGGCCACGATGTCCTGTGGGTGCTATAAGCTTCCGTTCGAGGACGGAGTTGAAGCAGATGCTCAAAGTGCTAAGAGAGAAGTATGGATACGGTTAAAATTTCATTTAAATCTGAGGAAGAGAGCTGAATGAGGATCACCATTACTGACAAAGCTCTAAAAGAAGCAAAATCGCTGATTGAAAATCAGAAAATCAGAAAGCCAGCGGTTTATCTAGATGTTGTAAGGACTTGCTGTAGTCTCGCACCGAAGGTTGACGTAGTCGACCAAACATCCAGTAAATTCGAAATAATCGACAACGTAAAGGGAATCCCGATTTCTGCAAGTGACCTTATCAAAAAGTTCCTGAAGGAAAACGAAGAACGGAACGACTTAGAACTCAAGGTTGACTACATCAAACCTTATGGCTTGCACTTCCAACTCTTGAAGACAAAGGAGGCTAGATAAATGGAAACATTGGAAGAATTGAGGAAATGTGAAATCTGCGGAAAAAGCGGCGATGACCTAAGCCTATACTCAGCCAACCATAAAGACTTAGGCTGGATCCAGATCTGTAGAGACTGCTGGATAAAGTTCTATCTGGAAAACCGTATAGTCGCTGGATCGGGTAGTAAGAGTGGTTGTAGTTGTAGCCAATGCTGATTTTTATTAGACCTTCGTCGAAAAATTCGTATTCAAGGTGAGGAGTAACTTGGCCGAGAGAAGGTACAGGAAAAATATGAGACTAGAAGTACCACTCTACAGACAGACAACGGATTTTTCGTGCGGCGCATGTGCAACACTCATGGTCTGGAAATACTTCGACGGAAAAGTGCAACTCTCCAAGCGGAACGAGTTTTTGATCTGGACGGAGATAGTTGCCTTGCCCTTCAAATTCTCGTCGCCGTATCGAATTGCAGCGTTCTTCATCAAGAGAGGGTTTGAAACGAAGCTAGTGATGAAGCAAGAGGAGATTAGCGAAGATATAACGTTGCTTGAGTGTTGCCAGGCTGACCCTGCGGAGAGGAAACTTTTCCTCAACTTCTTCAAAGAACATAATATGATCCTGAAAAGGTCTATCGCATCAGCCATTTTAGACAGAAAGCCAACACTGCGTGACATTAGAAGAGCACTGTCAACCAACAGTCCCGTAATTGCACTGGTAGATTCTTACCGTACCGCTAAGGCTAGAGGAGCGCGGGATCCACCTCACCTGCCCCACTGGATTGTCGTTACAGGGTGTGAAGACGAGAAATTTCACGTCAACGATTCAATCAATGAGTTAGGTCTGAAGAATGGAAAAATGATGATTGAAAGCAACGTCATGGAGAGGGCTATGGATACCTATCCGAGATTCGGATGGCCCTCCGCGCTGATAGTTATAGGGTTGAAGACAAACGAGTCAGATGTTCAGGGAGGGTAGTTGAGGAAACGGTTTGAAGAGTGGTAGAGGTTTTGAGAATCTTCTAACAATCCCATACGTAGATGCGACAATTTCCAGACTGGGGTGAAGATAGATGGGTAATCGATGTGGATCTGAGGAGGGGCAAGAACATATGCAACTAGAAGTACCACTCTCAAAAGTATACAAAGACCTTGTCAAAAAGTTGGAGACCGGAGAAAACAGAGAAGCCGTTTTCATGGAAATTAGAGAGGTCTGTGAGAACTGTCGACCGTTGAGCCCCATTATGTGTGTGGAGCTCTGCCAGATTTGGAGGCTCAAGAGGGAAAATCCTTAAATTGCCAAAGTCAATCAGAGGGGAATCAAGTTCTTTTTGCAATAACTCAGAGATAGTAGTTTTTCCACTACCTAGAGCACCTGTAAATATTATCAAATCGTATTTTATTGTGCCCATGTGTTTATCTCAACCTTGGTGACTTGGGTGATGTTTATGGCATTTCTCCTTTAGGTTGTTAAAACTATTTTATACTTGTAAAAAGAGAGACTTGAAGGTAATTCTTTCTTGTCACATAAAATAGATTGTAAACCAATCCGAGCTAACTATATGGATGAGTCGTTTGTTTTAGCTTTCATCTATTTTTGACGCTTCATAAGCCAGTATCTCAGAAATGACCTATATCCATGCCCTTCACAGACCATGTGAATGGAAGCCGTTTGAACGGATCGAAAGTGATGTTACACCCGCCTGCCAGATCCTTGAGATATCGTAATCTTCTAGTAATTGGTGTATAGGAATTGACTTAATTCAGGTCTTCGATACATAAAACCTGATATTGCCTTTGGTCTTTATGGGCTCATCAGGCTTAATCTCAGTCATAGTAACTATACACGGTTAAATAATGGATAACCGATCAAGCACTCATTCTATTCCTTCTATATTTCCGACTGCACTTCATGAATAGTGAAACGTTCTCCCCAGTCATTTCCTGAGGAACCCATCCTTCATCCTGCAGTATGAATCCACCACCTGGAGCACCTATTGATATTATCTCTCTAACGTGTTGGACAAGCTGCTCAGATGTCATGCCTCCTATGAACTTACTTATCCCCGCGCAGATCTACTTCTTTAAACTGATGCCAACTCAAGGGTTCGGCCTACAGTGGATATACTCCGATCCAAACGATGGCGGTGATAGGCTGAACGAGGCAATTGTTGTTGAAGACGACGACTTGGTAGCTATAACGAGGGGCTATCACCCAGTTGTGGCTGGGCCCGGCTATAGGCTCTATTATCTATGGGCCATGGCAGGAAGGAATAGGGAGTATGGTCGGTTCGCAGTGGATCCGAGACATGCGTGGTTGAACGCCTGTGAGCCCATCGTGAGTGGCTTACTCGAAGGGAGAGGGTAATGTGCCTAGAATATCTCCGGACTTCCAAATTGTCAGGAGCTATCTGATGCATTCGTAATATATTATTTCAGACAATGTGGCTAGAAATGCTTAGCCCTTGATCGACTCTTTCATCTCGCTTTAGCCTCTTCTCATCTTGTTACAATAGCGCGCGGCTTCCCAGTCATTGGTAGACATCGTCGGAACGACAGTGTCCATTCAGGGCGGGATATAGACGTATCTATTGGTTGGCTAGTCCATATTTTATTATTCTTTGCCGTGCGTCTCGTGTTAGGCATCTCTACATAAAGCTCCAAACTCTGGCTCTCTATTCCGGCTCTACCAACGTCACTCATGAAATGGTAAGGATAGTGAACGACGAACTCTCATGAGTTTGATCTCTTATGGCGCCTCCATATGTAAGGCAGCAATAAAGCGATCAGTATGAGAACGGCACCAATTATACGTTCATAATATGGCGATCTTACTTCTAATGGATTGTCTCCCATTGGGGGATACACAAACCAATTTACAACTATCAGTATTACGCCTAACGCAATCAAGATAAACTGCGCCAGTTTTTCTGTTGGTATATTCGCCATTGAAATATATTAAAGTATTTAAATGTATTGTTATAATCCATCAGCATGATGTCCCATCCGTTCCAACATTATGTTATACCTGCTGACATCTTTGTGGATGATATGGTAAATGCCGTCAACACTTGCTATCTGGGCCATCAGCGTCATCATGACAGACATGTCAAAGCTTAAATGAGCGATTGTTTTTTTAAATAATGTTTGGAATTGGATGAAACATGTCCCTATTTGAAGGAGACCAAGTCAGGAAGTTTAGGTGCAGTAATGTATTGTAGTCTTGACGGTACTCCTTTATATAGATCATGCTGTCCTCCTAAAGATGTTAAAATTTTCTTTATTTGTTTAGAGAACTATGCAGACTGTAAGAAATTGAAAGGTTGAAGTAAGGTTCCCGTCAAGGAGCAATTGATGCATTAGAGAGAAGAGTTCTGGCAATATCCAGTCTTCTCTTCTCACCTGTAGAAAGTTTCTGATACTAACCTTGTGCATCGACCTTTATCCCGATTTCACATTATAGGGTGTTCATTTTGTGCAGGTTTTTAAATAACACGGGATCCGCTAAGCGATAAAAGACCCACTTCCCCTCTTTCCTGTCCTCGACTAACCCGGCGTTCTTAAGGATCAT
>Ga0315280_10009722_pt1 | contig 12234 bp, 14 predicted proteins | sample YL17G06_40_MG_FD_203697 | JGI IMG/M metagenome (GOLD analysis project Ga0315280, IMG submission 203697) | Sediment microbial communities from Yellowstone Lake, YNP, Wyoming, USA - YL17G06_40 | ecosystem: Environmental > Aquatic > Freshwater > Lake > Sediment | place: USA: Wyoming | collected... | reverse complement strand
CTCTAGCAGCTCAGGTCACTGTCCAGTCACATCGACGGTCGTATCGACCATGCACAAGACGGACTAGCCAGCCCAAACCATCTCAGAAACATCTTTCATAAAGTCACATCTATTCCTACATAATTCACTGTTTGATTCATCTCCTGTCTGGTTGGCCTAAATCTGCGGCAGACTCCTATCCGCTCGCAACGGAGCATTTAGAGAGCCGCTTCAGCCTACGGGTTCATTCTAGCGCCCGACCGTCAATGGTCAGCTTCTTGCCGAACCCGGCCAACCACAAAAGAATGCGACTAGGCAGCTCTTTCATCTATTCTAGCGCGCCATTTGAAATTCATTCTTGCTTGGCACCGCCAAACTTGCGTATCTCTTCTATGACGCGCCCGCATCATTGAGCGTTTACCCACCATACGATGGTCAAGCTAGATTCAGACTTATGCCGCAGTGTTTACTACAAAAACAGGAGTAAACGCTTCCATATTGCTTCGAAACGGGGCAGGGCGAATGAGACTCGTGGACTTCGTAAAGGAATACGGGGAACTATTCTCTGAGCGTCTCGGTATAGATCTTGGGACTCGTCGTAACAGCGAGTTAGTGAAATGGTTCCTAGCGTCTATCCTCTATGCTAAGCCTATCAGGGAGAGTACAGCGACAAAGACCTACAGGTGTTTCGAGAAGCATGGCGTCCTGACGGTGGATAAGATACTGAAGACGGATTGGGGTGGCTTGGTCGTCATACTGGACGAAGGTGGATACACACGTTATGACTTCAGCACAGCTGACAAGTTGCTAGAGGTATTTGGAAACCTGAAGAAAGGCTACAGAGGTAGTCTGAATCTTCTGCATCGTAGAGCAGCAGATAGCGGCGATCTGGAGCGTAAGATCAAAGCGCTGGGAAAAGGGATTGGCCCCACAACGATATCCATCTTTCTAAGAGAGCTGAGGAATATCTGGCCGAAAGCAAAACCAATACTAAGCCCCTTGGTCCAGCAAGCCATGAAGAGACATCGCATAGAAAACCTAGAAGAATTCGCAAAAGACAGAAACTTGGATGTTGTACGTCTGGAGACGGCTCTTCTCAGACTATCCAAGGACTTCCTCACGAAAGGAAGAACTCTTACGATAGAGGTCGTCTAGGCGCAGTGAAACCTACGAGATCCAGTCAGCCATACGTGATTGGAGTACTACCGCTAGGAAAGGTCGATCATGAATTCCTCTCCAGACTGTCAGAGAGATTGGAGGAAATATTCGAGGGATGCCGAACGAAACTGGAGAGGCCTTGTGATCTCCAAGCTACTTCATACGACCCGTCTAGAAACCAATATCACTCAACAAGAATCCTGACGTCGCTGTCAGAGTTGGCCATGAAAAGCAATCTGGTTAGGCTTCTTGGAGTCACAGATGTGGATCTTTACGTTCCGTCATTGAACTTCGTCTTTGGTGAAGCAGAATGCCCTGGAAATGTCGCCGTCATTTCAATTTTCAGATTAGAGCCAAAGTTCTATGGCGAAGAAAACGGATCGCTACTGTCTCAACGTGCTGTGAAAGAAGCCGTTCACGAGCTGGGACACACCTTTGGACTGAGTCACTGCGACGACTCGAGTTGTGTGATGTTCTTCTCCAACAGCATATGCGACACCGATCGAAAACACGAAACGTTCTGCGATAGATGTGTTCAACTGGTGAGAAAGGCTGTTCAGAGAAGATGAGTTCAACCGTCGTGTGCACGAGTTACGGCGGCCGACGGCCTGAACTGCTGAAAGCTCCGAGTAGCCAGTGCCGACAACAAGTATTTCTGGTTTAGCACTTCTATTTTTTTTTCCACCAGAACTTTTTTGGTAGAATGAAGGAAAGTTCTTTCATCGGGGCTCCGCCGAATTTTGGCCGGTTGTGTGTTAGCTTAACCAGCTCCTCGTAATTGCTCGCCCCAGTCCATACGACGTAGACGGACTCTCCGACTGTGAATGCGATTGTGGTGAGAGGCGATTCTTTTCTTTCTGTTATGCAATTCGTATGAGCGTTATGGAACAGTTTGTGTCCTTTCTCTCGAATCTCCTCGACATATGGCCTCAAGTCTGCACCAATGACTTTGTTGCATCTTGGGCATGGCTTCGACTTTATCATGAAGCCCTGAATCTCAAAATTCTCCGGTGTAACCTCAGGCATGACGACAAGCTCCTTCCCATGCTCCTTAAGCCAATCCTCTCCCAAGTCTTGAACCTCAACTACGGCCGGCCGTTCTTTTTTCGTGGCTCATTACGTAAAGATGGAGTGGAGCTTTTCTTACGTAGATTCGTTTATCATAAGACCAAGGCATTGCGAATTCATGGGTCACAATTCTCGCTCCTTCTTTCAATTCTCTTGCTAGCCTCGGTGCTAACTTTGTATTCACTCGTGGTACGAGATAAGCATAGACAACATCGATATTACGGCCGGCCTCTCTCTTGGCGTTGTGGGAATGCCCGTAGACTATCAGGTCTACTTGTTCGAACCTCTTCCTGATCCTGTTCTGATTTCCGAAAGGCATCCCGCCCTCCGCTGGATGCGTCACACCTATTCTCCACCCTGCAAAGTCGAATATCGTTCTCTCAGGTACCTCCAGTCTGATCTCTGGAGGGTCCGCGTTACCGTAGACGCCTCTGAAAGACCTGAGCTTCCTCAGCTGATCTAGAACAGTTTTCGAGGTGTAGTCGCCTGCGTGGATGATCATAGCCGCGTTCTTTAGACTATCCAATAGAACTGACGGCAACTCCTGTATGGAATTTGTGTGGGTGTCAGATATGGCGACAAGTCTCAGGGCTTATGTCTCAGCCATTGTTCGCATATAATGACTTGACTTAACTCTTTCAAGTCAATTATACTTAACTATCTTGTCCTCAAGTTCCTATGGCCGGCCGTATTCAGCCTTCAAACTGCGTCTAGAATGAATTAAGGCGAAGATGACCAGTGCTTGGCGGAGGCCATGGCTCTTGAACACAGGTCCAAAGATTTTGCCAGAATGCTTCGATTTCGTGTGGATACGCGCGACTTCCATCGGCTTCACGAGCTGTCTAGGAGAAGGGGAATCAAACGGTCTGTTCCACTGGAAATGGAGGGGTGTCCATAATTAAGGACGGCATTATCGGGAGAAGCAAATCCCATCATTTATGGGGAGCGAGCTAACTATCTTCATATAGTTAATCGGAGCCCGAAATGAGTCGTTTTTCCGCTCGACGGGCACTCGTAGAGAGCTGTACGGGGTTTTTTCGGAGGCTCAAAATGAGACGTTTCTGATGCCGACGGTATACATCCGTATACTGTTCGCAGGGGAACCGTCGCACGTAACCTTGCGAGTGTCTAGGCAACCGGTAGTATGAATGCTCGGTCTCCGGCGTCCCCCAGACCGGGAACGATGTATCCCCTCCTGTCTAGGCGTGGGTCAATGGCGGCCACGTAGATCTCGGTTCCCGGATGCCATGAGGCAATTCTTCTCAGAGCGTTCATGGTTGCCACTATGCCGGCGACGATCACTCGTCGAGGCTTCCTCGCGTTTCGGGAGAAGATCAGCTCTAGAGCTTTGCAAATTGTACTACCTGTGGCGATCATAGGGTCCGTAATGATCAATGTATCACTTTCGGATAGTGTCGGAACGTTCAGATAGCTGATTTCAACATCGAGCCTCCCCCTCTTCTGCTCAGACTCTTTTCGCCTCGCGCTCAAGAACCCAAGACGCGCCTCCGGAAATACTGACGACAATCCTTCAACTAGAGGCACAGCTGCTCTTAGAATCCCTACGATCACCAGATGCGCTCTCTCTGAGATGGTGATGCCTTTCGCCTTCGCAAGAGGGGTCTGCACCTCGACACGCTTTCTCCGCATCGTTTGAGCCAGCTCGTAGGCGACTAATCTCCCTAAGCTCACTAGGCCGGCGCGGAATCCAGGAAGCCCCACTGCTCGATCCCGGATAGAGGTAAGAGTTTCTTGGATGAGTACATGATCGAGAAGCCAGATGTTCCTGTGGATTTGCTTCAATGACTCCCGGGTACCCCAGGCTTGGAAAGAATCCGTTAGGACGTGCGCTATCCGCTACAAACTCTTCGAAACGTTGCGCCTGGCTCTATGGCGTTGGACTTAGTATCCTCGAGAGGCCGGCCGTAGCCGTAGTGATGTGGAATTTGGCGTTCGGATGGGATCATCGTTATGCTTGGATCATCCCAGTGTGCATCCTTGTCTTTATGACTACAGGTCTCGTCTTGAGTCTTCGAGCGATTCTAAAGAAACTGGCATTTACACGTCAAATTGTGCAGTGAATTTGATACCTGCCCAGGGCCCTAGTTGCTCTACGGCCGGCCGCCGTAATGGGCTCGCAAATACAGCTTGATTGCGAATTCCAAAGCATCAGTCTTTATCGAACCGAAAGTCAATCGAATTGTATGGAGGGAGTAAGTCTCTTGGTAAGAGAGAAGGTTCTGTTCATTTGCACTCATAACTCTGCGCGTTCCCAGATGGCAGAAGGGTTCCTTCGAACTCTTGGGGGCGACAAGTATGAGGTCTACAGCGCAGGAATTGAACCCACTTCCGTGAACCCGCATGCCATCCAAGTGATGGGTGAATTAGGCATAGACATATCAAGAAACCGTTCAAAAAGTATGAAGGAGTTCCTTGGGATGAGGTTCGACTACGTCGTCACGGTATGTGACCATGCCGCGCGCCTATGTGAAGGTCTCTTTTCTACGTTATGCTTCTGGCTTGTTTGGATATGCTCAGGGCATGCGCCTATTCGCCGACTGTTGCGGCATTATGGCTTCGCATCCAGACCTTCCTCAATCGCGCTAACGTCCATCGCGTGGGACAGCGCTTTGGCGAGGAATCTTTTCTAGGCCTGATCGTAATACGGGTGCTTATTCTTCAATACGGCGTAGCAGCACATGAGTAGTTTTCTTGCTGCGGCTACGGTTGCTACTTGTTTTCCTCTTCGTTCAGCTATTCTATGATATGCTTTCGTGATTGCAGTATCATATTTGTGGACGTGTGTCATTGCGGCTTCCACCATTACCCATCGTAGCCATCTGCTTCCTTCCTTGGTTATGCTTCCATGTCGAATGATTCCTCCGGAAGCATGTGTAGACGGAACGAGGCCACCGTAGCTGCATAGTTTGTCGCCGTCGCTGAACCTGTTGATGTCTCCAATTTCAGATTTGACGAGTAGAGCCGTGTAGTATCCTACTCCAGGTATAGTCATCAACAGTCTGATGTCGTCATCATTCTCCGCTAGTTCTTTGAGGTGTTTGGAAAGCTATTTGATCTCGTTGTACGGCCGACCGTTCGGAGTGGTTCCAAGCTCAGGCCGATGACGAGCCCGTTATGAAACTATCTGTCAGAAAGAGGCACCAAAAATCTCCGGATCCGCCTCGAGATCGAATCGAAAATTGAGGCCGGCCCACCCTATTGCTCAAGCATTTTTGATTCATGGAGGCATTTCATGCCGGTGTGGCATCTGCACATCAACGTGATTTGATTTCTATTTTCTGCTCCAATTTTCCATAGCGTGCAGCGCGTGTCCATCTTACTCTTTGTCTATAGGCGGCGTAGTAGGCCCGGAATCTGGCTATGGCTATCAGGTATCGGTAAAAGATCGCGTATGGAATGGTCAGCCAAATGAGGCGCATATCATCTCGGTCTAGGTAAATGGCTGCCCATGATGAGAAGAACTCATAGGCGAGTGAGAGAGCGATTACCCCTGCGAGGCCCATCCATAGTCCTCTTAGAGCCCAGTATAATCCAAGAGCAAGGGCGGTTACCTCCACAGTAGGCACGAAGAACATGCTCAGAACCACATATGGAAACATGACGGCGCTCATCGTGCCGTAGCGCCACCAATAGCTGCTATGCTTGCCGAGCGTCTGAAGTGTACCTCCGTACCAACGTATCCTCTGACGCATTAGATCCCCGTATGTTTCAGGCGCTTCTGTGTAGGAGATGCAGTTTGGTTCGTATCTTACCGTGTCCCTGGGCTTCAGCAGCTTCACTGTCAAATCCATGTCCTCTGTTGCGGTATCCATGTCATATGCGCCGACTGACGTGAGAGCGTTTTTCCGAAAGATACCCGCCGCTCCCGGGACGACATCGACACAATTGAGAAGATCGAAAGCCCTCTTTCGCAGGTTGATTCCTCTGAGATATTCAAGCGCCTGCAATTGTGTAAGCAGTGTTACCCTATTGCCGATCCTCACGTTTCCAGCCACGGCGACGACTGATGGGTCTTCAAAATGAGGTACCGCGTATGAGATTGCCTTTCTCTCAAGGTGAGAGTCGGCGTCGACGACGACGATCAAGTCCCCTCTGGCAGCCTTCAAAGCGGCGTTCATTGCGAATGTCTTCCCACCATGAGGTAGGTTGATCAGCGATAGCCTTCCTTTAAGGGCATAGGGCTTCACCATCTGCTCAGTTCTATCAGTGCTCCCATCGTTAACGACAATTATCTCTCTATTCGGGTACGATACCTCGAAGAGCGCCTGAAGGCTCTCCTCGATCACCTTCTCTTCGTTGTATGCGGGAACGATGATAGAAACCATGGGCTTCAACTGTGTACTGAATGCCGTTCGCCTACTCCTGCAAAGCCTCTGATGATAGAGGCCCAAGGGTATGTACGTGAGTTCGTTAAGAAAAGTCATGGCTGAGAAGGCTACGAACATGTACCAAAGTAGCGGTCTTAATCGTACGGGCTCTTGCGTTAGAGCCGTCTCAATAACTACTTCTGTGACTGGAATCTCAATATGTGGCTCTAAAAGCAGGTAGCATAGATAGAAGAAGAATCCGGTCAGCACGTAAGAGAGGGAGAGCAGGAGGTAGGCACCGTACCTTCCTTCGCCTCGTCGGGCAGCCATCATCCAATATCTCGACCGTTACCTAATCTCGTTCTGCTCGTGGGTCAACAGGTAACCGTGTACAATCCCCGTCTTGACATTGTTGGCGAGAATCCGCCTCTACAACTGTGGGTGCTATCATTTTTGACTTGCTGAGAGGTCCTCTTTTCTAGGAGGAGTTGACATGCGCGTAGCTGAATCGACTTAGAGTCTCTAGGATGCATTCAGTCCACACAAGCTCTCCCAAAGCTGTTGAAGCGAAGGCTCTCACACCCATAACAGCCGCCTAAGAAGCTCAAGTTGCGCAGCCTCACCACACCTTAATAGTTCTTGAACAGCTGTTAATAGCGCCTCAGGACGTAAATAGTTTAGTTACATTAAGTTGTGAACTCTCTTGCCCAAGTCGATCGCGGAACTATGTATGTCACGAGAGATTCGTCTTCTTCTGACTTGGGTCTTAGAGGGACATGAGGAGATTGGACCGATATGGGTCGGGGGGGGGGGAGGGGGAGCTTCGGTTTCCCTGACCTAACGAGGATCCTCGATGTTGCCGATGTAACGCCGCTACTTGAAGAGTTGGCGTCTGCAGGAATCTTCGACAGAGTCGCATTTGATATAGAGCTGACTTGCCCGAGGTGCAACTCTCCTCGAGAACTGCGAGCGAAATACCTCTGTCCTCTCTGCGGCAAGTACAACCTGAAGAAAGGCTCATTGATACAGCACTACCCTTGCGGATATACTGGGTTCCGCGAGGAGTTCGCGTCAGGTGAAGATCTGACCTGTCCAAAATGCAGAAAGGAGTTGAAACTTGTAGGCACAGACTACCGAGTCGTCGACAATATGTTCAATTGCCGCAGCTGCAAAGCAAACTTCACCGTCCCAAACATCATTCATAGGTGCTACCACTGCAACGAGAACTTTCGTCTCGAGGAGCTCAACCCCAAATCCATTTGGAGCTACCGCTTTCGAGAAGAGCTGCGAGGAGAGGTCGTAGCAAACTGCGTGGCGGACGCCGCCCTCGTTGATCTCTATAAGCGGGCAGGCTATGCAGCGGAACGACTCAAACCGTTGAAGGGAGTGTCGGGGCTATCACATGTCTTCGACATTGTCGCCACCAAGGACGACGAGAACACAGTGATTGCAGTAGCTTCCAATCTGGCTGGCGTGGATTCACAAAGCGTCATCTCCATCTTTGCCAAGAAAGTCGATGTACACCCCAAACACGCCATCTTGATCGCGATCCCAAGTCTGACAGCGGACGCTAGGAAACTTGCCGATGTCTACGGAATCGAGATAGCCGAAGGAAGAGACTTTCGGCATGTGCTTACACAATTCCAAAGCCGATTGCAAACGGAGATCTCGATCGTTCGAGAGAAGGAATCGGCATCATACAGCGGAAGAAGATGCAGCAGGCGCCGTTCTATGACGCGGAACAAAGCGCCTTCGGCGTTGATTCGTTATAGACAGATGGGCAGAGCCCTGACCATGAAGCTATCTTCCTCTTGCAGGAAGAGGGAGGAAAAATCAAAGACGTGAGAAGAAATCAGCACGAGTGCTCTCTACTGAAGCAATAGGTGAAAGCGATGCCAAGGGCATGAAAATTGCCATGTGCTTCGAGAGGAAGAAGAGAAGAATTGCTGACCCGTCTCCCTCAAGACGTGCAGTCGGATATGACATAGTGTCCAAGAGCGGAAAAGAAGTGAGATACATCGAGGTGAAGACACGCTTCGGCAGCTTTCCTGTTGCACTAACGCTGAACCAGCATGCCATCGCAGAAGAGAAGGGAAACGAGTACTATCTATATGTAGTCACGGGCGAGGGCAAGATATGCATCGTCCAAAATCCGGTCAGAAAATGCAAAGTGGTTCCCGTTCCGTCAGTTGATTACAGGATTGACAATTGGAAAGAGAAAGGCAAGCATGTAAATTTCCGCTAGATGAGGGTCTTAGACCCAGACAGATGCGAATCGCGCTCTGTCCATCCCCCTGAAGATGGCATGATCTCCAGAGTCCGCAAAATTCGCCTAGGTAGGTTCAAGATCCGGCGGCCGCACCAAACCTCTCGCGCTGGATGTAAGACCAACAGGATTGAACAGACTTTCATGATGCTGAATTCCTAATCTCCTACCGTAAACCAAAAGAGCTTGTTGATACAATATCAGGAAGGCGAGCCAGAATCACAGCCGAGAAGAGCCAGGGATGTTAACCCGAGGTCTAAACTACCCTGAGCTGAAGCTCAGGGGGTCAATGCTGGTTACGCTATGTATTCGGTGATGGGCTTCTGTTTTGATTGTAGGTAGACATCGTGGTCCACAGCCTTCCAGTGTTTCCTCTGGCTGTGCTCCAAGTAATACTTGATAGCTTCATTTGTGGTGGCGCCGACGGAACGGTAGAAGTAACCTGCTGTCCAGAAAGCGTCACCCCAAAGCTTCGCCTTGACCGTGCCCCAGCATCTTTCCCGGATCCGCCTTGAGCTCGCGCCCTTCAGGAGACGCGCAAGCTCCGAGACGGCCAGGTTCTTGCATGCGCCCACGAATATGTGGGCGTGGTCTGGACCGAACTCTACGGCGTGAACTGCGAAGCCATATCGGGCAGCCGTATCGCGGAAACCCTCCTCGCAGGTCTTTTTCACCTCGCCGTCGCGAAAGACGTCACGCCTGTACTTGGGCGTGAACTGCAGGTGGAAGTTCGCTTCGCCGAGGCTGTGCGCTGACCTGACCAATTCCATGCATAACACCTCCTCGCCGGCGAGGAGAGGCCGAGACACGCTCCGCTACGCGCTGGGAGCGGAGAAAGCCTCCCGCATAGCACATAGCGGAAGGAACAGAAAAGAGCATCCATCCTCAGGCTGAAGCCAGAGGGGTTCAATCAATAACTAAACCGCGCTTAACAAAACCATGTCAACAAAAAGATTACTGCAACAACCTAGCGCGCTGACTTGTTGTATAGTCAGATACTATTTGGCGCACGCTACTAAGCTCTCGTCAAATTCTCTAACTCGGTCTTTAGCCCTGCATGTTTTTCCGATATGATCTTGAATTTGGGGTCAAGCAATTCATCCGAATATTCAAACACCTTTCCTAGAAACAACTTTCCCAAATTAGTTTGGGCCCCCCATGGTGAACGTTCTTCCAGTATCTGTGTCAATTGATTTGCGGTATCAGAATCCATGTAGTGGTTGAATTGCACGATCTTCTGAAGGATTTGGTTTCTCTCCTCTATTCTCAGAATGTAATTATATCCGTTCTTTCTCTTCACGTCTCGAATATTATCGTATTCACATCTCTGCGCTAGTGTCTCATTTTTAGCTTTCCAGAGAATGTGGTGCAGTGGAGAGTAAAGATTTTCTAGCATCTTCTCTATTCTTTCCTTTCTTCGGTCCCGCTTCATTTCTTCGACAGACGACATTGCGTAGTATGCAAGAGCAATGGTTAGGAATGCTATGACCCAGTCTGGCAGTCTTGTCAGGTTGATTCCAGGCAACATGGACGTCGAAAAATCGAGAAGCGTAACCACGCCCAAAAGCAAAATCAGAGTCCGTTGCGCCTTCGAAGGCTTGCCTTAGCCTCCTGTACATAATCGTCTAGCTTGTAGTCTCCCCTATCTCTGTAGGGCAGTTCCAGTTTACGGTAGAGTTGCGCTGCGATCTGTCTCTCAATCACGGTCGCACCTATTCCAAAGATATGGTGGAGAGCCCTCGTGAAGTCTTCTAGTTTTTCCGGTATTTCTTCTTGTGAAACGAAGGTTCGGCGATACACGTGATAGTATATTGCGAGCTTCGCAGATTCCCCCAGAACGCCCAGGCCTTCGTCAATGGCCTCGCGGAGAACTTGCTTGAAACTTTCCTCCTCTGTTAGGATTTGCTCGCCCAATATCTACACCTCCTGCCGTATCTCTAGGACGGCTTTTTCTAAGTTACTGGTCACTTTCACAAGACGCACGTCTAGGGCGCCCTGTAGGCAACCTTCAGCTATTGCCAAGGGTAGTCCAGCTTGTGTGATGACCATGCTATTCTTGTCTGCGGTGAAACTTCCCCATCCGAGATGTTTCAGAAAATCTAGGAAGGTTGACCAGTTTTGGCGGCTGCTAAGATCGGCGTGCGCCGCTATTAGGAAATGCTTCTTGAAGGTCTGACCAATGTCAATACCGACCTGCTTGAGTTTCTGCTCGCTAATCTGGGAGGATGCACCTCTCACGCCTTCTTCTGTCATGAAGACCGATCTCTGTCCACCTATCCGCAACACAGGGGGATTCCAAAGGTGGATGTCGAAGACCCTGTAGAAGTATACACCCCTCGCTATCGCATCCCTCTTGTGACGTATGAGACCCCCAGTCTTGAGGGAATCCAAATGCTGCCATTCTTGTTCAGGGATGTAGGCGCTCGTGATCGGCATGGCTATCAGCTGATGTCGAACAATATTGTGCAATATAATGCTATCCCCGGCGTCCTATATCTCAGCAATGCTCTATCCAACATTCTTATATATACCTCATTAGATCCATGCGAAGGAACCGCACATTGGTAGTGAACCGAAAAAAATGACGCTAACATCTGTGGATATCCCGTCTAACCTCGTAGAGTTCATGGACAACATCATTCACAAGGGAATTAAGAAAACTAGGCGGGAGATTTTCATAGAGGCCTTGACGTACTACTCTATGCTAAGAATGCACGACTGGAATCCGCCTATCTACCAAGCATACGGACGCTCAAGGGTCGTTCTTTTGGAAGTGACGGCCCTAAATCAAATATTACAACTGATGGATAAGGAGCGCCAGGTCAACGTAGGTCGAATAATCGGTCGAGTTCTTAAAGATGTTCTACTAGTCGAGGGAGCTGGCGATTCTGCTAAGAGAGAGAACTGGAAGGCGGCATTGGACCTCATGGAGAAACACGGGTGGGGCAAATTCCAGCTCAAGGAAGAGGACATTTTTGTTACAGACGCCGGCCTGTCACCGCAGATCCTGAAGGCATGCCTAGAAGTCTTGACAGGTGCAACTGTTGAGTTATTGACGGAATCTGAGACCGTGGCGGTAGCCAGGATAGGCAAAAGTAAGGGCTAGACTTGGTGGCTTCCGCGAAGCCCTCCCCTCCGGAGCCGCGGGACGCCTCGGCGCGTCAGAGTATACCAAGCGAGCCCCTACCCAAAAGTCGGGCTTCACCTTTGGCGGCTGGCTCGCCTAACTGTGAGAAAAATAGCGCATTTTGGAGGTCTTTCTAGAAAGAAATCGTAAGACGGCTTCTAAGAAAATATTGATCGCTCAAACATCCTTTTCTTCTTCTAGTTCTAAAGAAGCTTAGCCGGCGACCGTGGTTGTGGGCTTGATGCAGGACGCAAAGCAAGATAGACTTCCGCCTAATCAGCGTTGGATAGGTCACATTCTGCGTTGGA
>Ga0315280_10009721_pt1 | contig 12235 bp, 15 predicted proteins | sample YL17G06_40_MG_FD_203697 | JGI IMG/M metagenome (GOLD analysis project Ga0315280, IMG submission 203697) | Sediment microbial communities from Yellowstone Lake, YNP, Wyoming, USA - YL17G06_40 | ecosystem: Environmental > Aquatic > Freshwater > Lake > Sediment | place: USA: Wyoming | collected... | reverse complement strand
CGCTTGCGTCTTAGACAGATCGGATAATACAGATGTGCATGGTGTGGCGTGGGTGAACTTTACGATTTCCCCGGTATGCCTGCCATGGCAGTTTGGAATATGGACAGCAATTTCGGTGGTTTCAGTTGCGGAGAAGATAGTCAACGATACTTTGACCTTTAGAGTAAGTGGTCCCGTGATTGATCTTTTTACTCAGAGAGGTGGATATGGGTCGAATAAGTCTAGTGATGCATTCGCTCCTCAGGAGGAAGTTATCTTGTACGCTCGTGTGAGCTACGATTGTAATCCTCTAGAAGGCAAGCTTGTGGCTTTTGAGGTACGGAATCCAGCTAATGAATGTGTCACTTATCGATCTGATACGACAAACGCTTCCGGCATCGCTGTAGCAAGATTTAGAGTACCATCAAATGCAACTTTCGGAATCTACACAGCTATCGCAACAGTTTCAGTCATTGAAAGAACGGTTAATGACACGCTCACTTTTAGGGTTGGATGGATTGTAGAAATTCTTAAAATTGAAACAGCTGATCAGTTCGGTGAACCTCAAGTTAGCTTTGCAAGAGGCCAACACATATACTTTAACATAACTGGACAGAATATTGCTTTCACTTCAAAAATGGCAACGTTTACTGTTGCTGCATGCGACGAGGGAGATGTTCCCATAGGTCGGGCCGTACTACACAATTGGCTGATACCTAAAGAAACATGTTTCACCTTTATAGTTGACATACTTATTCCAGAATGGACTTACACTGGGAAAGGCATCGCATACGTCAATGCCTACACCAACTTACCAGTGTTAGGCGGGGTATCTTACTGCCCAGAAGCTTCCACATCATTAATAATAACTCCTTAACATCTGTAAACTCTGCTTCTTAGAAACTTTAATTTAACCTCCCTTCCGAATTCTCTTCTTTTAAAAATGATTATAATTGACACGGTCACCACTAAAAACACTGCTATTAACGTTGGAACTAATAAAGGTGATCAACTCCCCTTTCTTGGAAGTTCGAACTCTATTGCCACTTTCTGTGCTGCGCCTGTATTTCCATACAAAAAGTACCGGTAACAATATGTTGAAACTGTCCAATTTCTGATAAAGGGCGCTTTGTCGTCTAATAAAATAACGCATTTGCGTTCGATGAGTGCTGTAGGCAAGGCAATTCCGCAGAAGCCTGCGGTACCATTTGGTCCAAAGACATCGAAACTTACCTTTCCTTGCGACTCGCTGAACTGAAAGTTTAGGATCGTAGAATTACTTATTGTAGGTAAAGAGTATTTCTGTAATTCATGGAGAATTGTGAAATTTGTAAAAACCCCCATTAAAGGATAATTATCTCCGGCGGTTGGATACAGATTGTCTATAATCAAATTGTCAAAAGTTCTACTATTATTAGACTGAGTTAATTGCAAACCGTAGGTAATGTTTCTTAATATATTGTTGTTGATTACAGCGAAATCGCGCCTAAAAATGAATATACCGCTTGGGTAGGGTGGTTCTTCACTTATTTCGTTTTGAATTGTGAACCCACTAATAACAACGTTTTGGAACTTCACGAACAATATGCTTCTAGTCAAATAAAGTCATTTTCCCTTGAAATATGTTGTCTGAAAAAGCTAAAATCGAAAAATGCTCTGACCCTATTCAGACGGGTTTACAACGGTTTTCGCCGAATTACTTAGTTGCAACACGGCGTTTTCCACGTGTCTCCAAAACTCTTTTTCCAGCTTCAACCAAGCCTCTTCCGATTTTAATCTTCTCGAAAGAAAATATCCGCCGAAAATCATTGATTCCAAGAACACAGAATGAGGAAAGTCGCCCTTTTTTTTGTCTGTAGCAGGTTTAAGCTCTACGGTAAAATCGTCTGGTTTTCCTTCAACAGTTACACTGACCTCACCACTAATCTTAAAATATGGTGAACCTCCTGCAATTATTTGGTAGCCAGTCGTTATTTCTCCTTTTACTGCCTCAAAATCTTTTGCTTTAAAGAAATCTCCTATGCGAGTGATAAGCAGTGCCAAATCGACGTTTTTTTCTTTCCAGTTTTTCTGCATTTTTAACCACTGCCAGAATATATAATTACCATTTTTAAAAAGTTATTTGTTTCCATTAATGGTGGTCTTCATTTAATCAAACGTTCAGAATTAGGAAAATTCTATTTTTTGGCTTCATCCTTTATATGAATAAAGTTTAGGAACAATAAAAACAAAATGACTTACTTCTTGAGAGCAACGTTTATTTTAGAGCCTTCAATCTGAGTTTTAGTGGGCAAGATAAGTTCTCAGCTTTGAGATGAAGTACATGGTGAAAGAAGTGAAGGCAAGGAGAAAGGCAAAAATAAAAGGAAAAAGAAAATGGAACAAAACCATAGGAATTCTTTTATTTACTGTAGTCATGGGTACTCTAATCACTTTGTCAGCATTGAACCAAATGAATTCGCTGCCTCCTCCAGTTATCAAAAAGCCCGCTAAGGATTATTTCAGCTTTTCAGACGTTCTTGCAATAGGGGAACCCGAAGATCCAGAAAATATAACCCTTAAAGTAAAGCAAGTAGGCTTCCATATTACACCAGTTGGAGGAAATGCTACGAACGTGCTCATATATCCTCTTCAGGGTGTAGTGGCCCGAGAAGATTCCCTCCATTTCGATGAAATGATTAACGGAACGTCCGTATCAATTGGTCCTATAGAGTACCCGTATGAAGTAGTAACTGAAAAGGAGGAGGGGAAGGGATGGCCCTTTCTTTTCCAGATAACATGCAATGAAGCTGGGGGAGAGGGATCTGAGGGAGAAGTTACAGTTTATGCTACTAGATTCCTCAATCTTGGCTCTTAGCTTGTGGTGAGAAAAATCTGCATTTCATTCCTAAATCTTCTGTCAAAGTTGAAACTAACTCTGCGAATGTATTGTCCAAGCAAAACTTGCGGAATTTTGCCACTCTGTAACTTCAGCGATCCCTCATTTCTGGAGTGTTTGATAGCAAGAAATTTTTATGTCAGATTGTTTCAACAAAGAGAGCGGATAAAATTCCGCATAAATGGTAGCGGGGGGTAGATTTGAACTACCGATCTCTGGGTCTCTTAGAGCAATTCGTTCTTATGAGCCCAGCGGGTTAATCCTGGCTACCCCACCCATATAGGAGTTTGTTTCTCTCGCTACGGTTTTTCCCCGCCACTTTGAATTGTGGAGAGAGTGCCTTAAATGTTTTTATGAAAGAAGTCACGCAAATAATTCTACAGTTATTCACGCTTGGCAATGGTAGGTGTGTACATGGATAAAACATTTTTCCGCTACTCGTTTAACCCCGAATTAGTGGAACCTATTTTTGTTGAGGGTCTTCCAGGATTTGGAAACGTAGGAAGGGTCGCGGCACGATATCTTGCCGAGTTCACTCATGCCAAACTCTTTGCAGAACTTTACTCGCCTTTTTTTCCAGATTTTGTAATTGTGAACAAGAATGGAATATGCAGGCCTCCGCGATATGAATTTTATACAGCATCCATAAAAGATAAGCATCTTATTATTTTGACTGGAGATTCTCAGCCATCTCTTGATGATGTGGTTGCCCACTATGAATTATGTGGTGAGGTTCTGGATTTTGCAGAAAAATATGGTTGCAAATTTATTGTGACAATAGGAGGCATCCCAGTTGCAAACCCGGAAAAAGAGGTCTATGTAGCAGCTACGTCTGAAAAACTCGCCACAGACTATATGGAAAAAGGTGCAGTAATTTATGGAAAAGGAAGAATCATGGGAGCAACAGGTCTTCTGCTTGGGCTAGCAAAAAACCGTGGTCTAGATGGTGTATGTCTGTTAGGTGCAACAACAGGTCTCCGAGTCGACAGAAACGCTGGACACAACGTCTTCAAATTTCTCATGAAAACCCTTGGAATAGAAGTAAAAACAGAGAAGTCAATGGAAAAATAATGAGAAAACATTAATAATACCATTGAGGTATCAAGTTGGCAATGTGATTCAGATGGCAAAGCAGAAAGAAAAGAGGGCATCGGCTAAGTTTATGGAAAAGGCTTGGGTTAGAGCGTTTCTAATTCTTCTTTCTGTCACTTTAATGTTCATGGGGCCCACATACTTTCTGTACATTCTTCAAAGATTTGATGTTCCATATCTTCTTCTTGTTCTCCTAAGCTTAGCCGCTTTTGCATTTGGTGCAATCCTGTTTGCAAGCGTTTTTTCGAAGGAAAAAAGAAAAGGCTCATCGTAAAAATTTTCTGGCTTTATGAAGTTGTACATATAGATATGCTTAAAAGCATATGAGCATACAAGTGCGTTGAAAGTGGTGCCACATGAATAAAGAGCATTCGATTAAAAGGACAACAATCATTTTAGACGAAGAAGAGCGCAAATATGTTGATTCTCTAATTCGTGAAGGTAGAGAGCCGGGAATTAAGCCGCTCATTTCAAAAATGCTTGATGTCTACCGTAGCATGATGATTTACGACTGGAAATATCCTGGCGAATACTATTGCGGCATAAGCCGAGTTGCCTTCATAAACGTTGAATTCATTGATATTCTTCTGCAGTTTATTCCAGAGGATAAGTGGAGAGAAGTTGGTCGAAGACTTGGAGAGGCAGCTAAAGTTTCTATGGAGGCTACACTTAATTTAGAAACCGTAAAGAGAGAGAAATGGCCTGATGTTTTCAAGCGTTTGCGTATTCAAGGTTTGAGTGACATCTATTTACGGGATAAATATCTCGTTCTTAAAGCACCGTTCATCAACAATTATGAAGTCTTTCGCGGTTTTTTGGAGAGTTTACTTGGTGTTGATTTGGAACCAAAGACCTTAATTCCTCCAATGGTCTTCGAAATCATTAAATAGAATTTTTGTCAGTTGTTTATTTGCCGCGCAGTTTTTTTTGCATAATTCGGATTTGAAATACAATCCTGGTAGTGAGCGATTGCTGAAAACGAATAATATAGCATATGTATTAAGACTTCATATGGATTAAATAGTATATGCTAAGAAACACTAAGATTCGGTGATATAAGATTGCAAAAAATATTGAAATCAAATAGGGGAATATCGCCGATTCTTGCAACACTGCTCTTAATCGTAATAGCTGTAGCAGCAATTGTCGTCACATACGCTTGGGTAATAACTTTCACAACTACCACGACGACACAAGCTGGAGCTAGAATAAAATTTGATACGGCTAGGATTGTCGCAAGTACCAAGAATGTGACTATTTATGTCAGAAATTGGGGCGATGGTAGCGTAGTTGTGGATAAAGTGTACATTGATGGACAAGACTTCACTTCATATACTGACGTGGGGTCAGGGAAAACAATCGCTAAAGATGGTGTATTGCTAATAAAGACAACTAACCTGAGCCATCCATTCAGCTTCGTTTTAGGTTCCACATATGTAGTCAAAGTGTCATGTCCAGCGACTTATTGGCAAGAATCAGTAACGGCTTCATAACATAGAATTCCCTTTAGCTCTATATTCGTTTCCGAAAATCTTTTCATTTCTTTAAATGCAACTATCATAGTATCATTTATGCTACTTCAAACTGTGGGAATGTGATGAATGAACTATTGGACGGTTCAAGAATTCTTGTATCTCTTATCTTTTTGGTTTATGCGGCTTGGGCTGATTTCAAGACGCGAGAAGTAAGCAATAAGGTTTGGGCAATATTTGCGCCATTAGCTTTTCTTCTGACTGCTTTGCAGTATATCTTGTTTCCCCAAGATTTGCTCTATTCTTATGTACTACCTTTTGTTGTTACTCTTGCCTTGTCTTTGGTTCTTTTTTATGCTGGAGGTTTTGGTGGAGCTGACGCTAAAGCATTGATTTGTCTATCTCTCGCTCTTCCCCTGTATCCCCATTATCTTTTGGAATCGCCAATAGGCTATCTTCCACTTATTTTCCCTCTCAGCGTATTCATTAACGCCGTTTTTCTAGCATCATTCAGCGTTATATTCATTCTACTACGCAACCTTTCATGGAAATATAGGAATAAGAGGAAGTTGTTTGAAGGATTCGAAAAAGAATCGTTAGGGCGTAAAATTCTGATTCTATTGAGTGGCTACAAGGTTAACATAGCAGATTTGGAGAAAAAGGACTATCTCATTCCGCTTGAGGATTTGGATGCGAGATTGGAAGAGAAGAGAAAGTTAATTGCGATTCCGAGAGATGAAGAGAGAGAAGAAATTGTTTTAAGACTTCTAGAAGCCAAAAGCAATGGGCAGATTCAAGGTGATGTATGGGCGACTCCTGGATTGCCTATTCTTGTTTTTATCACAGCTGGTCTAGTTATTGCACTGGTTTTTGGAGACATTCTATGGACTATTCTATACTCAATATTGTAAAACTGAAAAGCCTTATAAATGTGTAATACGTCTTGTATTACGGTGCCTTTAGATGAGTGTCATCACCATCAGAGTTACAAGGGAGATTAAAGAAAAGCTAGAGAAATATAATATCAGAGTAAGTGAAACTCTGAGGAAATTGCTTGAGAAATACCTTGTGGAGTTGGAGCTGAAGAATCTCGGAGAAAGATTAGAGGCTTTGAAAGAACGCTTAAACAACAAAATAGATCCAAAATTGGTAGCTAAACTTGTGCGAGAGGATAGGGAAATTCGGTGAAGTATCTGCTTGATGCGTCAGCATTGTTGCCGCTGGTAACTAAAAGTGGAAAGCAGTTGATAGTTGAGGCTTCTCGAGAAAATTTAGTTACAACAGATCTTGCAGTATACGAAGCTTGCAATAGCCTCTGGAAACTTGCAACATTGTTGAAATTATTATCTTTAGAAGATGCGGTAGATGTTGCTACTGTTCTTAAAGAATTGACAATGAGGAATGTGATTGAGTTAATCGATTATACTAAACTAGACTTTTCTTCGACGCTTGGGATGACGCATAAAGAAAATTTAACATTTTATGATGCTTCGTTCATTAAGGATGCAGAGAGTATAGGAGCCGTTCTAGTAACGGAAGACGAGAAGCTGAAGGAAGCAGCAAGGAAATCTGTAAAGACAATAACATATGAGGAACTTGAACGTGCATTAGCTAAAAAATATTAATACATCCCAAAAGCTGAGAAATTAGGGTCTCTATTCTGTGTGAGAGGAGACAAAATTATTTTTGTTTCTTCATCATTTTCTTCATCACCAAGGATGTGTTTTTCATGTTAGATGAAGACAATGAAAAAAGAAGTGTGATATTCTGGAGGAAAACTTATATTATGGTAAAATATACTTTTTTATGGTGAGAAATTTGGAAACTGGAGTCGAGGTTAAGAAGGTGGATTCTCAGGGGCGTCTTATTTTGCCTGCGGATTGGCGTGAATCCGAAGTTGGGGAGAGTCGGGAACTATACATTGTGAAGAGGAAAGGATACTTAAAGATAATTCCGAAACGTCGAGTTGATTTAACCGAAAACTTTGACAAGGTTGATTTAGGCGTAGAAGCTATTGGAAGCTGGAAAGAGTTCGAGAAGAAATTCTATGAGGCAGGCGCATGAGTTTCTTAGATGCAAATGTATTCATTTATGCTTACTACAAGCCGAAAAGGCAGCTTACCCAAAAAGAGAAACAGATGAAGGATCATGCCAAGAGAATAATCAGCGAGATATCTCAAGGAAAGGAAGAAGTGATAACGACTGTTGTGCATTTGTCCGAAGTAGTGAACATTCTTAAACATGGCATGCCATTAGAACAGCTAACCAACATTGTTCTTGGTTTATTTATGCTGGACAACGTGAAAATACGTGGAGTGAGCAGAGAAGCATACTTTGCGGCAACAGAGCTTGGAGATGATTTAAAGCTTGACCCAAATGATGCCTTAGCTATTGATATTATGCGGCTAGGCAACATAAAGGAAATCTACTCATTCGACGAGGACTTTGACAAGATAGAGGGAATATCAAGGCTGCCTAAACTGTAAGTAGAGTAAATATCTCCTCCTTCTCCTCCACTGAAAATGTCAGTCTAGATACCTTTCAGATTTTCTGGTTCAATTCTGGGAATTTCCAACTGATCAAAATGTTTGTCAAATGAAATTATGCCCTGAACGTCGAGTGTTAGCGCGGCTGAATATTGAATGGAGTCGTCAATATCTAAATTGTTCTTGAGACTTATGTCGACGGCTTTCACTTTGTCCAACAAGGTGGCTGTGTAAATGCTTAATCCTTTGTACGCTGATAGGCTGGATAGAAATGTCCTGAGTTCTTTTTTCTTTGCAAAGCCTGCCATAATGACCATTATAGAGTATATGGAAAATTCAGTAACAGTGCCTACCTCTTTTCCCATTTTCAAAAGGTTTAGAAAACGTTTGCAGGCCTCGCTTTTAGGTCTTGAGAGCATGACTTAGGAAGATGTTTGTGTCAATTAGGTTCTGTTAACTCTTCGGGACTTGAGTGAGTTTTGGGAGCTTTGTTAACCAGCGGGGCTTTTGCATAATGACAAAATAATGGGTTATTCATAAGTTTCTGTTGAATAACCTATAATCCTAAGGATCCTCGTTCTTAGATCGAGGATATTACCAAAAATGTTAAATATATCTTACGTCATATATTTCTAACGTTAGAAATATATTACAAGGGAGTGTCTCATGCGGAAAAACAATTTCGGATATGCGGGTTTACTCGGCCTGACCGGACTACTAGGCTTTGCCAATTTCTGGTTGTTCTTCAACTTCAGCTTCTTTGCGTTATTCGCCTTCCTAAAGGGAGACGAGAGAACCAATAGAAACGTTGGTCGCGCCACCATAAATGCGTTTGTCTTCGACACCATAGTAGCCACGTTATCCATAGCATATGTTGCGTCGTCAAAAACTTTCGATGCAATGCCACTGTTTGTAGCTTTGCTGTCTCAGGGGTTAACAATTTTTGGCCTTTCATACTGGTTCTACACGGAAAAAGGGGATTGAAAACCCTCATGAGGACGAGAATGAAAGAGTTCAGGGAGAAACTTGGCATTACACAAGAAATTCTCGCAAGAAAAGTAGACGTGACCAGACAGACCATACTCTTCCTAGAAAAAGGGAAATACAACCCCTCCCTAAGATTAGCATATAAGATTTCCCGTGCACTCAACACTAAGATCGAGGACATTTTTTCCTTCGAAGACGAATCCGTGGACTGACGAAACAGACTTGTGAATATTGAAAGAAAGATCCTTAATCAAAGAGTGTTATTGTCAGACATTTAGCGGAATCATCTACAGGTTTCTCTGCTTTGACGTTTTCTTGATTGAGAATAACCAATTTGCGCTTTCTGAATCAGAAACCTTAGCTTTCTAAGCAGGAGTCTTTCCGAGTTAAATTATTTTTTCATCATCCTGAGAATGTTGTTTTCCATGTTAGTTGATAACTGTTGATGAAGGCAATGAGTTGATGCACTAGTTTTGTTACTCTTCGAATTTCATGTGTGCTCCTTGTTGAGTATTGTTTATATAGTAAGGGAGTTATAGGCAAGATGACCGTATGTTAATTTTTTCTTTGTTTATTTAGATACTCCCTTTAACATACCATATCAAGAATTTAATCTACGGCAACTTCAGGAGGATATTCGGCAATTATCCAGAGACCTTTATTTCCTGAGCTTGGAAAATTATCTGTTCTAGCCATAATAAGTGGTAGTCTTGAGCAATTTAGGTGTCTGTATCATGGGTCAGGCGAAAGCGGTGTCATTGAGTTCAGGAAATGCCGACTAGAATTTCGTGAGGCCTCTGAGCATACAAGGCATCACATAATTGAGTTTTCGCAGAAAAAGAAATAAACTCTAACGTATGTGACTGCTAGATTTTCCGATGGGCTCACCAGGCTCAGCATATATGCTATCAATGCTCGCCCTAACTTGGGATACCTAAGTTGGGCAGATTTAGTATACATGCTATAGTTGCGTACCCTCATCCCACCCCTTTGGATGGGAAAAAAAGCTGATTTTATGCCAAGTGCACTAAGTTGGCTAAAAAAAGGGAAGGTTTGCAATATTGCCGCCACTATACTGTCTCACGGTTTCCCTGTTTCGGCGTGCTAATTAAAATATCAGCTCATGCTCTCTTAATCACATCCGCAATCATTGCCCAATCTTGTGAGCTACTCAATGAATAACCCACTGGCAAGTTGGATTGCGTTGTAGATACTATCTGGTATTCGTCTGAGGTTTCGCGGGAGGTGCCTGCAGTTTGAGTTTTTATTAGCGTAAAACCGCTCCCTGTTGTCAGTGTCGGAGTGTTTTGCACTCCTAGCGCGCCTATAATAAAGTCATTAGGGTTGGATGTGGAAATAGTAACACTTGGGGACGTAGAACTACCTGTAGCGGTGCGCGGAGTACCGTCGAAGGGCGAAGCTGTATCGGCTCCGCTGACGCCGAATGCTACCGCTGCTGCATTAGACGAACCAGTCAAAGTAATAGTGATTGTTATTGTCCCACTTGAAGGCCACACTGCATACCACGTTTCCAAGTGTCTAGACGATGAGAACGGAACACTTGCTCTTTGTGTCCAAGTTAAACTAGGACTTGAAGTAATGCCACTTACTGTGTAGCCTTGACTTTCGACCACTGAGATATATAGTAAATCGTTCGGTTTGCTTGTCGTTAAAGATATTGTCATTGAGCTTCCACTTGTACTTGTTGAGGCAGAACCGTCTAATGCTAGATTTGCCGTGACAAAGTTCGCTGTTATGATGCCGGTTCCGCTGATGGTGGCTGTTGTGGATGGAGACAATGGGTTGGTTATCGTTATCGACCCTGTAACGCTCCAAGACGAGAACATGTAACCAGAGTTGGCATTCGCCGATATAGAAAGCACTCCAGCGTCCTCCCAAACACTGGTGCCTGAAGGCGTCGTTGTTCCACTTCCAGGAGGGCTTACGGTAAAGGATACCTGATACTGAGTTTTGTAATTGGCTGTAACTGTTGCGCTTGAGTCTGGAATGTAGGTGTGGGTTTGGGCTCCTTCATCGCTCCATCCAGTCCAAACGTATTGCGTGCCCGCGGGTCCGGTAACTGGAGAAAGAGATTGAAGCGTATGATTTGAGCCTATAGTCCAATTGAAAGTAGTAGGTGTAGTTATGGGATTTCCGTCGACTTTGACATAGCCTGAGCCAGATGGACTCGAGGTTACGGTGATGAATGCATGGTTACCAGTGAATAGCGATATTTTAGGCGGACGTTCAACCATTACCCAAAGACTGATGTTTCCTGAAGTTGGATAAATTGTATCATATAGATTGCCACTGTCAAAGGCTACAACTGCTCCATGCCAAGTTACATCAAATGGATAAGTGAACGAGGCTGAATATCGCTTTACTGGGTCAAACTCTATTGTCCCTCTTTCCTGAGTCTGAATTTGAACCTCATACAATCTCTGTGATGAACCCGTGCTTTTACTACGAAGCTTAACATATCGACCTTGAGCAAAAAATGTTCCACTTTCCTGCCAATCACTACCATCATTCATCTCCTGTCCTGTCCACACTGGCGAACCAAAACTGGTCGGGTCATTGCTTACATAGACTTCAACACCACTGGATCCTCCCCATCTGTAGGAAGATGACGAGCTTTGATAAATTCTTATTTTCGTTATATTTATCGTATTCCCCATATCCAAGATAATCTGATGGTTATCAGCATTGTTATGCCACCAGTAAGAGGAAGACGATGTACTGCAATCTATAGCACGAGAGGCAACGTAAGGACTAGTTTCGCCGCATCTACTGTAAACAGAGAATGGATTTGCCCAGGTAGTTCTTTGTTCGCAAGTGATGCTGAGAGCACCAGTTTTACCGCCTGCGATGTTGTCAAAAGTGTAAAGCTTCATATTAGTGCTGTCAGTGAACATCATTCCGCACCCTTTGTTTCCACTTATGTACTCGCTCCAATGATGTTTCCAGCCAGTAGAAGGACTTGAAAAATTGTAAAATATTCTGTTTTGTCCAACAAATGTCTCTCCTATTACTGGTAAACCACTGCTGGTTCCGTTCTCTGTCAAGGATCGCAATGTTCCAGATGTCCGTCTACTTGAAAACTGAATAGCGCACAAGTCTGTTATACTTCTGCTAATTGGGGCTTGAGACGAATTCACGAAAATATATCTCAAAGCGTAAGTATAGTATGTTGCGTTTGCAGGAAGCGTCAAAACTATCTGAGCATAAACATTCGGACAGTTAGGAGCTCCATCGCCTTCCCATTCAACTTCGTGCTGCACAACGGCTCTTACGGAGCCATTAGAAACCGCATAATTTGGTTCAGCATACCCATATGCAGC
>Ga0315280_10009720_pt1 | contig 12235 bp, 9 predicted proteins | sample YL17G06_40_MG_FD_203697 | JGI IMG/M metagenome (GOLD analysis project Ga0315280, IMG submission 203697) | Sediment microbial communities from Yellowstone Lake, YNP, Wyoming, USA - YL17G06_40 | ecosystem: Environmental > Aquatic > Freshwater > Lake > Sediment | place: USA: Wyoming | collected... | reverse complement strand
GGCTCAGCGCCCGAGCGTCCTGTTCGAGCTGCTGGATGGTCTCCACCGCCACCGGCGCGCAGTGGACCCGCGGGTCGGCGGCCAGCCACCGGATGGCTGCGGCAGGCACGCCCGCAACCGCCGCCCTGCCTCCCCCAGCCATGGACTTCATGGGCGTGATGCCAAGACCCGCGGCATGGAGCTTGCCGACCGCTGCCACCACCTCCGGCGAAGCCAGGAAGTTGTAGCTCAGCATAACCACATCGATGGGAGAGCCGGGCGCGGCGAGCAGCCCGGCGTCGCTGGCCAGGCGGTGCGTGGTGATACCGGTGAAACGAACCTTGCCTGCCTGCCGGGCCGCCTGCAAGGCGTCCGCCGGCGCGCCTTTCAGGTGCTCAGGCTGGGGCGTGATCAAATACCAGATGTCGATGTGGCCCACCCCGGTGGCAGAAAGCAACTGATCGAGCGCCGGGATGGCGGCGGCGCCCGGCAGCGTCATCAGGCCGATGAAGATCCGGTCGCGGAAGGGGCGCAGGATGCGCAGGACATCCGCATCGGCAGCCGGGGTGCGGTCGCCAACGTGAAAGTAGTTGACACCCAGCTCGACCGCGCGCCGGTATAGAGCGGGGTCCTTGACCCCGGGAGCGCAGCCGAAGCCGAGCACGGAGACCGGGAGGCGCGTGCGGCCGAGGAGCCGGCGCGGCATGTCGGCAGCACCGCGCAGGAGAGCCGGGACACCAAGTCCGCCTGCCAGGAGGGTGCGGCGTTGCATGGGTAGTTCGACTGTAGCACAGCGCGGCACGCAGCAAAGAAGGAAAATCAGAAATTCAAAACTTGACCCTTATGTCACAGTTTCGGGTAAGTCAGACGGCTAGAGCAGCTTGGCCGCCAGGTCCAGAAAATCGCCGGCCACTACGTCGATCGACTCCCGCGGCGGGGATTCGGCCTTCCCCGCCGGTCCATACTCGAAAGGCCGTGATACGAAAGCCGTGCGCAGACCGCAGGCCTGCGCGGCCTTCAAATCTCCCGCATGCGCCGCCACCATCATCACTTCTGCGGGCGTGCACCCGAGCAGATCCGCGGCCCCGAGATACACCTCGCGGTCCGGCTTGTAGTGGCGGAACAACTCCGCCGACAGCACGGCATCCCAGGGCAGGCCCCCGAATCTCGCCAGGTCCACCAGCAGCGAGACGTTGCCATTGGACAGTGTGGCAAGGACGTACTTTTTCTCCAGGCGCATCAGCCCGTCGGCGGCGTCCGGCCAGGGGGTCAGGCGATGCCAGACGCGATTCCAGTGGTCTTTCTCCTGTTCGGTCAATCCGGTGATGTTGAACTCCTTCAGCACGCCGTCCAGGATCAGGCGGTGCAACGCGTCGATCTTCATCCAGGGCAGCGTGCCCTTGCGCACCTTGTCCATCGCGGGGCCGTAGCCCGCGCGCCAGCGCTGGGCGAACTTCGCCCAGTCCACCTGAAGCCCCTTGGGCTTGGCCCATTCCGCGCCTTCGCGAATGATGGAACTGCGCCAGTCCACCACCGTTCCGAACACGTCGAAGGTGAGCGCCTTCACACCGAGGGGTTTCGAAGGAGCTGCCATCAGGGCCATGTGGGCCGCCAGGAATTCGCGTCTGCGCATCGCATCCTGCTTTCTATCAGGTTCATCGTAGCCCAGCCGGGTTCAGGTTTGTGGACCGGGAATCCCCAACCGCCAGCCCCAGATCGGCTTGATGCTGCCCGGCCGCCGGCGGCGGGGCGCCGGTGTTTCCTACGCCAGGATGTCCTTGCAGTACTTGAGGCACTTCGCGACTTCAGTGGGCACGTCGGAGCCTTGGGGAACCGGGTATTCCAGCTCGATGTTGGCCGGGAACGGGTATTTCTGCTTTTTCAGCAGCAACAGGACGTCTTTGAGCGGAGTGTCGCCCTGGCCCCAGGGCGTGTTGGGACCGTGATCCTTCTTGCGGTCCTTCAGATGCAAGTTGGTGATGCGGGCGTGGTGCTCCTTGATGAACGCGACGGCATCGTAGTTGGATGCCGTGAAGTGGCCGACATCCAGATTGACGCCGTTGTACTTGGAGTAGGTGAATGCCGTGGCGTAGCTCTCGAGCGTGGCGAATTGATTGGGGTCGGAGGTCTGGTCATGGCCGTGGTAGCCGACCAGCATCTTGTGCTTGCCGGCCAGGGGAGCGATGCGCTTGGACATGCTCACGGTAGTGCTGGTGGTGATGCCCTTGACCCCGAGCGCTTTGGCCATCCGGAAAGCGAACTCGATCTCGTCATCCGTCATGCGGTCTTGCATGTTGTAGCAGAGCAGGCCGAGGTGGATGCCGGCGGCTTGGAATTTGCGGCGGACCTCCTTGAACTTGTCCATGGAGACCGACATGCGCCATTTGCGTAATTCCTCCTGCCTGGCGCGCATGGCGGCCTGCTGCTCCGGCGTCATCTGCGTGCGGGTGCCTGGCGGGCGGCCCTGTCCGGCCGCAGGGGCCTGTCCGCCGGGCGCAGCGGCCAGACCGCCCGGTCCGCCGGGGCGTGGCCTGCCAGCCGGAGAGCCTGGAGGACCGCCGAGGCTGGGAGCCCCGGCGGCGGCCTCGGCGGAATTCGACATCAATTCGCATTCGCCGAGGCCGATCTGAACCATGGTCTTGATGATGTCGTCCAGATTGTTCATACCACGGAAGCTGTAGGTGATCACGCCGATGCGGACGCCGCCGAATCTGGAGTTCACTGCGCCAAAGGCCCGCAGGGCGGGCACGGTGGCGAGCGCGATCTTTCCTGCGTCTCGTCTGGTGAAGAGCATGTAGGTCCTTTCTATGTGAACTTCCAGCCCTTGCGGAAGGTGGGCTTGATGTACTGATTGGCTTCCCGGTTGTTTGTGAACCGCATCCTGGCGCTGTCCCACTCCAGTTTGCCTTCGAAATGAAGCGCGATGACGCCCATGACAATCCACTCGGTGAACGGCCCGGCGACACTGAAATTCGAGCAGGCCGGTTCGCCGCCTTTGCAGGCGCGGAGCCAATCGCGATAGTGGCCGGGCGACCGGGTCAGCAATTCGGGCGGGAGCTTGTATTCCTTGTGACGGGCTTCCGGCAGCAGGCGCGCGTTGGCGCCGTAGGTGTCGGTAGTCAGGAAGCCCTTGTCGCCGACGAATACGACTCCCTCGCGAGCGCCGAAGCCGCCGCCGGGGCGAGCAGCTCCGCTCTGGCCGCCGGGGCCGCCCGGGCGCGGGGCCCCGGCAGGCGCTCCGGCGGCGGCGCCCGCGGGCGCGCCCGGCCTGGGGGACTGCCTGCCGAATGCTCCGGGGCCGCCAACCAGCGGCTCACTCTCCGGAATGCCCGGCGGCCGGTACGCCGGCCCGGTGGCAGCATCGTACCAGTAGATCTTCACCGGGGCCATGTTCTTGCGCGCCGGGAACTCGAAGACCGTGACCGACTTCTTGGGGAAGGCAAAGCTGCTCTTGCCCTCTTGCTTGATCACCTCGACGCTCTTGGGCGCGCCCAACAGCAGCGCCATATTCACCGCGCCCAGAATGTGGCAGGCCATGTCGCCCAGGGGACCGCAGCCGAAGTCGAAGAACCCGCGCCAGTTGAACGGGTGGTAGAAGCCGTTCCGGCCCAAGGCGACCGTGCCGGACACGGTCGTGGCGGATTCGCTCTTGTTGTAAGCCTGCCCGCCGGAAGTGTAGGGGCGGTCCTTGGCGATGCCCAGCCAAAGGTCCCAGTCCAGGTTGGGCGGGACCGGCTCCGGAGGTGGTATCTCGGTCATGCCCTGCGGCCATATGGGACGAGTGGTCCAGGCGTGTACTTCGGTCACGTTGCCGATTTCGCCCGACCAAATGATTTCGGCGGCCACGCGGGCCCCGTCGTTGGAGTAGCCCTGGTTGCCCATCTGGGTGGCGACTTTGTACTTGGCGGCCGCCTGGGTCAACTGGCGCGCTTCCCAAACCGTGCGGGTCAGCGGTTTCTCGACGTAGACGTGTTTGCCGCGCTCCATCGACCACATAGCGGCGGTGGCGTGCATGTGGTCGGGGATGGCGATAATCACTGCGTCGATGTTCCGGCCTTCTTTATCGAGCATCTTGCGAAAGTCGGTGTGCCTGGCGGCCTTCTCGAATTTCTTGAAGATCGGCCCAGGCCGTTGCGAATCCACATCCGCGAACGCCACCATGTTCTCGCTGGAGCAGCCGTTGATGTCCGAGGCGGCCTGACCGCCCGCTCCAATGGCGGCGATGTTGAGCTTCTCATTGGGTGACTTGTAACCGAGCGCCTTTAGGGATGGCGTGCTGCCGAATCCGCCGGCAGGAACCGCGCCCGCCAACAGAGTGCCATAGAAGAAGTGTCGTCTGGAGATCCCGTTGTCTGACATGAGTGCCTCGCTGTTGAGTTAAGGGCGATCTGGGGACCGCCCCTGGTTACATTGTAGAAGAGATCGCCCCACTGTGCGGCGCTTTCGGGAGGTAAGAGACCCGGTGGTGGTGACGGTGCAGAGGCCGCAGTAACACAGCGCGGCAAGCTGCAACCAGACAACGGAGCGAGCGGCGCCACGGCGGGCTTGGAGATTGCCGCGCAAATGCGCAGGATTCGGTCTCCCCAGCCGTGCATCGGCAGGCGTGCCGACGCGGCACCGAAGAGTGCGTGCGCCACAAGGATGACTGTTGCCTGTTTGGTTCCGGCTTGTCCGGGGCAGGCTGGAACCGCCTGGCAAGGTGGGACCAGGGTTGCCAAGGGATCTCCACCCGCCCCGCCATCGTTGGTGTAGAATTGCTCTTCCGTCGTATTTGCGAGGCAGACAGAATGAAACACGATAATCGGCGAACTTTCCTGCGAACGACTGCGGCTGCGGTGCTGGCGCGACCAGTCTTCCGGGTCCTTGGGGCGAATGACCGCATCAACCTGGCGGTCGTTGGAATCGGCGGCCGCGGCCGCGATCACATTAACGACTTTGCGAGACAAGCTCAGTGCCGCATCGCGGCGGTCTGCGACGTAGACCAGGCGGGCCGCGAGCGCGGCGTCGCGCAGGTTGAAAAGCTGCTGGGGTACAAGCCGAAGCAGTACGTCGACATGCGGCAACTATTCCAAGACAAAGAGATCGATGCGGTTTCCTTCGCGACGCCGAACCACTGGCATGCCCTCGGAACGATCTGGGCTTGCCAGGCCGGAAAAGACGTGTATGTGGAAAAGCCGCCGAGCCACAACATCTATGAAGGCCGCAAGATGATCGAGGCGGCGCGGAAGTACAACCGGATGGTGCAGGTCGGCTCGCAAAGCCGCAGCATGGGCTACATGCGCCGCGCGATGGAACTGCTCGGGCAAGGGGTGATTGGCAAGGTATACGAGGCCAAAGGGTTGTGCTTCAATCCCAGAAAATCGATCGGCCACACGCCCGACGAGCCGGTTCCCCCCGGCATCAATTGGGACCTCTTCCTGGGCCCCGCGCCGATGCGTCCGTTCAGCCAAAATCGTTTCCACTACAACTGGCACTGGTTCTGGGATACGGGGAACGGCGACATCGGCAACCAGGGTATCCACGAAATGGACAAGGCGCGGTGGGGACTAAACCGCGGCCTGCCGAAGCACGTCAGTTCGACGGGTGGGAAGTTCGTTTACGAAGACGACCAGGAAACGCCGAACACGCAGGTCGCCGCATTCGATTACGGCGATTGCCAGATTACCTTCGATGTCCGGGGCTTGATAACGCCCGGGGAAGGTGACGTCCGGCGGGGCAACCAGTGCGTCGGCAACATCTTTTTCGGCAGCGAGGGCTTCATGACGCTGGACGGCTCCGGGTTCCGCGTCTATAAGGGCGACAAACACGAGTTGGCGATGGAAGAGAAGCCCGGCCGGGGTGGGGAAAACGGTCCCCACATGGCGAATTTCCTGGCCGCCTGCCGCAGCCGCAACTACCAGGAGCTCACTGCGGACATCGAGATCGGGGTCACTTCCGTGGCCCTGGTGCATCTGGCGAACATCAGCTATCGGGTGGGCAGACGGCTGACGATCGATCAGGCGAACTGGCGTATCCTGAACGACCCCGAAGCGGAGCGGCTGCTCACGCGCAACTACCGGGCTCCATACGTTGTCCCAGAGAAGGTCTGACCTGTAAGAGAGCGCCACAGCCTGTCGTGACCGGCGCCTGGCGAATGCCATTCGTCGCCATGCGCAGGTTGGCGAAGAATGGCGTGGGTTTTCCCGAACTCCCAGGAACTGAACTCCGTATCATCAAAGGGCTGCTGCTTCGACCAGCAACCCTGAAAGCGAGGCTGTGTGATCCAGGACCTGCGTTCCACCGCCCGCATGTTTCGAAAGAACCCGGGGTTCACTTTTGTGGTCGTGTTCACGCTGGCCCTGGCCATCGGCGCCAATAGCGCCCTGTTCAGCGTGGTGAGCGGAGTGCTGTTGAAACCTCTCCCCTTTGCGGATCCGGAGAGGCTGGTGGGCGTCTGGCACACGGCGCCGGGACTCGGCTTCAAGGTGATGAATTCATCACCTGCAACCCACTTCACCTACAGGGAGGAAAGCCGCGCCTTTGAAGACCTCGGCCTGTGGCAAAACGCTTCGGTGACCGTGACGGGACTGGCGGAGCCCCAACAGGTGGACGCGCTGTTGGTGACGGACGGCATGTTCCCAGTTCTTCGAGCCAGGCCGGTGCTCGGTCGATCGTTCAGCAGAGCGGACGACACCCCTGGCAGTCCGGAGACAGTCATCCTGAGCTATGCCTACTGGCAGCGGAAGTTCGGCGGCGACCCGGGGGCCATCGGCCGGCGGATCATCGTGGACGGCCGAGCCCGGGATGTCATCGGCATCCTGCCCCAGAGCTTCCGTTTTCTGCATCTCGAGCCTGCTCTGTTCCTTCCCCTTCGCCTCAACCGCGCCCAGGTTTTCATCGGACAGTTCGGCTACCAGGGGGTTGCCAGACTCAAACCCGGGTTCACCCTCGAGCAGGCCAACGCCGACGTGGCCCGCATGCTTCCCCTGATGCTGGAGAAGTTCCCTCTCCCTCCCGGGCTGACGCCCGAAATGGTCCGGGAGGTAAAGCTTGGCCCGAACGTACGCCCGCTCAAGGAGGATGCCGTGGGGGACGTGGGTAAGGTCCTCTGGGTGCTGATGGGCACGGTGGGGATTGTGCTGCGGGTGCACGACAAAAAAGTTGCAGGGGGGCGTTAAGCGAGCCTCCTTCGGTCTGACCGGCGTTCCCAAGAGTCCTGGAACCGGCCGCTCAGGATGCAGCAGCGCAGTGCGATGATGGCGTTGGCCCCTGGGACAGTCCAGTGCATTCCACCTCGCTTCAGCCGTGCGCCGATCACGTTCTTGCAGCCGCCTTCCATTACCCCGGAAGACGTGCAGAGTCCTTCCGCCTCGAACTTCGGATAGCGCATACGCTCTCGATTGCGGTGCAGGTACTGGAAACAAGTTCTGGCCTCCGCACTGCGGTCCGCATGGCGACGTACGGCCCGCAACAGATCGGCAAAACGGCCGCTATCGAGTTCCTCGTACCGCCGCTGGGTCCAGCTCTTGGCCGACTCGGAATCGGCGCCATAGAGGACTTTGGCGAGGTTGCTCAGGCGTTCCTTGACGTGAAACCGGTCCGCGATCTGAGTGGTGCGGGGCAATAGTTCCTGGGTGATGTTCCAGATCCAAGGCGCCAGATCGGCCACCGCCGCGGTGCGCTGGGCTTGCGTGAACCGTCGGCGCGTGATTTCCCGCAGAACCCGTTCGGTGAACTCCGAGCAGTGTTCGTCGGTATCCCGGGTAGCAGCGCTCTCGAGCGCCGCCGAGTAGCTGGCAGAACCTTCATCCCGCACCGGCCGGCCTCGGGCATCACGCGACTCCGCACTCCAGATGGCGCACACTTTCACCTCGCGGGTTTTGGCCGAGCCATCTGGCTGCTTGCCGGCACGTCCCGCCAATTCGGAATGACGCATGGGGATGCCGGTGCCATCCATGCTCAGGTACAAGATGTGTGGCAGTGGCAGGTGGTCCATCGGCTCCAGGTCCTGCTTCTCGTCGGCAGCGACCTCCGCCCCGAGGGCTTCGGCACACCGTTGCACCCGTTTGGCGTTCACTTCCAGGCCGGCCAACTCCCTCAGCAGTTGGCTGCCTTCCTGGAAACTGACCATGGCTCCGACCAGAGCCATCATGCGCTGCACGGCGGGCGACAGAGAGGTGTGTTCCAGACCCCAGGCTTGGTCGCGCGGAAAAAAGCCACGGCCGCAGATCGGGCAGGAATAGTAGGCGCGCTCAAGCCGCAAGGCCCCGAGGACGCTTTGGAAGGTCTTGGTCCGTCGGCCGACATAGCGCGCTAAAGCGCCGCAGCCGCAGGCCAGCCTGGGACCGCCCGCGTCGGAGTGGTCCTGATTGAGTCGCTGCTCCACGGCCCGGGCCGCCAGCCCCAACACCCCTCGCCGGGCGGCTGTCTCCAGGGCTTCCAAGTCGATCTCGGCTGCGGCCTGACGACCAATCAGCTCTTCGATCTCCCGGCTGATTTCGGCTTGGAAGCTCGTTTGAAGCCCCTTTTTTTGGCCGCTTCCGCAGAAGCGGCTGAGCCAACCAACTCCTGGTCAGCCCATTGCTCGCACAGTTTCCAGTAGGCATCGACGTGGCGGCGGAACTCCTGGCCGGCCTGGATCTGCCGGCGGGCGATTTCCGCCTGTTGGGGAGTCAAGAACCGGGATTGGGTCTGGCCTTGGACCGCGCGCGTGAGGCTGAGGTAGGGGCCGTGGCGAGCCTTGGGATGGGTGGCGCAGGCGCAGCCGGGCTTGCCGCATTTCATGGAGCGCTGGGAGACCGAGCCGCGGCGCATGGATTTAGGGTGAGCCAGCCAATCGGCCAGCGATTCAGCAACGGGAGGGAAGACAGATTCGGCCATGCTCTAATCTTACGGCATACATAGCCGTGAGAAAACCCAAAAATAATGCCTCTTCCTGTTCATCTGCAACTTTGGAGTCGTGCACCCTTGTGCTGCTGATCGCATGCGCCAACGTGGCGAATCTGCTTCTGGTCCGGGCGGAGGGCCGGCAGCAGGAACTCGCCATCCGCGCTGCCCTGGGCGCGGACTGGGGCAGACTGGCCCGGGGGCTCTTGCTCGAAAGCATGACACTGGGGGTGGTTGGCGGGGCTATCGGTCTGGCGCTCGCGCACGCCGGGATCCGGCTGCTGGTGGCCCTGGGGCCGGCCAGAATTCCGCGCTTGCAGGAGATCTCGATAGACCCCGGGGTGTTGCTGTTCACGCTGGGGATCTCGCTGGCGGCGGGTCTTCTGTTCGGCCTGATTCCGGTTTTCAGGTATGCCAGGCCGCACCTGGTGTCGGCGCTGAAAGAGGGCGGCCGGGCGCTGAGCGAGGGCAAGGAACGGCACCGAGCGCGCAGCGTGCTGGTGGTGTCGCAGATTACTCTGGCCCTGGTGCTTCTGATCGGTTCAGGGCTCATGATGCGCACCTTCCAGGCGCTCAGGAAGGTGGATCCCGGGTTTGTGCGCCCGCAGGAGGTCTTGACCCTGCGCATTTCCATCCCCAGCGCGCAAATCGCCGACCCGGAGCAGGCCGTCCGGACCCACGAGCAGATCATGCGGCGAATCGGGCAGGTACCCGGGGTGGTTTCCGTCGGCCTCTCCTCGGGGATCACTATGGACGGATCCGGGAGCTGGGATCCCATCTTTGTCGAGGGCTTTCACACGCCCGAAGGCCAGTTGCCCTCCATGCGCCGCTTCAAGTGGATCTCGGAACGGTACTTCGAAACCATGGGGAATCCTCTCCTGGCGGGCCGCGACCTCACCTGGAGGGACATTTACAGCAAAGCCCATGTGGTCCTGGTGACGGAGAACTTCGCGCGAGAGTATTGGAAAGATCCCGCCGCGGCCCTGGGCAAGCGCGTCAAGACAAACCCCAAGGACCCGTGGCGCGAGATCGTTGGAGTGGTTGCCAACGTGCGCGATGACGGCGCAGATCAGAAAGCCCCGGTGTTGGTGTACTGGCCCATGATGATGAAGGATTTCTGGGGCAACAATCTCTTCGTCCGGCGGACCCAGGCCTACGCCATCCGCAGCAGCCGGACCGGCGCCCTCACTTTTTTGAAGGAGGTTCAGGCGGCGGTGTGGTCGGTCAACCCCAACCTGCCGGTGGCAAACGTGCGCACGCTGGAGGAGATCTATGGCCGGTCCATGGCGCGCACGTCCTTCACCCTGGTCATGCTCGGCATTGCGTCCGGAGTGGCCCTGATCCTGGGCGTGGTGGGGATCTACGGGGTGATCTCTTACTCGGTCTCACAGCGCACGCGGGAGATCGGAATTCGCATGGCCTTGGGCGCCGAGCAGGGAGAAATCAGCCGGCTGTTTCTGGGGCATGGACTGTTGCTGACCTGCCTTGGCGTGGCTCTGGGGCTGGGCGCAGCGGTCGCGCTGACCCGTGTCATGTCGGCGCTGCTGTTTGATGTCAGCCCGCTGGATCCTGTGACCTACGGCGCCGTCTCGATGGGGCTGATCGCGGCGGCCCTCCTGGCGAGCTACCTGCCGGCGCGCCGGGCAGCGGTAGTGGACCCTGTCGAGGCTTTGAGGTGGCAGTGATACGGGGCACCCCGGAGGGCGCTGGAAGCGCTTACGGCAGCTCTTTGATCCGGAGGTTTCGGAACTCGACGCGGGTGCCGTGGCCGAGGAAGCCGAGGTGGCCGGAGGGGCGCGCGAGGCCGGGGTGCTTCGCCAGGACGGCGGGCTCTTTGACGATGTCCAGGCTGGCGTCCAGGATGATGACGCCGTTCAGCTTCACGGTGATGTGACGGCCGTTGGCGGTGATCTCTTCTTCATTCCACTCGCCGGTCTTGCGGAGGAAACCGGTGCGGGCCGGGATGAGGTCGTAGAGGGAACCGTGAAGCTGCTCGGGGCGCAACCGTTGCTTGCCGTAGCGAGGCCCGTCCGCATCAATGATCTGAATCTCCATTCCTTCTTGAGAAGTGCGGCCGGTCAGCGGGGCGCGGATGCCGACGCCGTTGTTGCTGTCCGGTTGCATGCGGAACTCGAAGCGGAAGATGAAATTGGCGTACTCTTTCTCGGTGAACAGGTTGCCGCCGCCATCGGCCGGGCAGACCAGGTTCGGGCCCTCGATGATGTAGCCGCGCCCGGCGCCGCCCACCAGCGTCCAGCCGTTCAGAGTCTTGCCGTCAAAGATTGAGACGAAGCCGCTCTCATCCGCCGTGGTCCAGGCCGGTAGAGCGACCAGGAACGCCACCGCAGCCACGATGCAGTTATGCATGTTCACATGATACCCGGAGGGGATCGTGAAACGGGCTTCGGGGACGGTGGAAGCAGTGGGCGGCAATCTGCTACCATGCCTACCGCGTATGCACACATTACGGCTCCTTTTCCTGGTTGCGGCCGCGCTCCCGCTGTGGGGTCAGGCGCCTTCCTTCCATCACGACACCTTCCACGGCCGGCAGGCTTATGTGCTCGAGAACGGCGAGATCCGCGTCAGCGCCCTTCGCGGCGGCGGGCACCTGGCCGAGATCCGCTTCCTTTCAGGCGATCCGAAAAAGAGCATCAACCCCATGCGCGTGCCGCACTATCAGACCATCGAGCCCTATCAGTACGACCCCGCCCAGCACGATGCCCTGTATGGCAGCGACAGCCACCGCTGGCTGTCGAGCGGGTACATGGGGCACCTGCTGTGCTTCCCGGCCTTTGGTCCGCCTTCCTCAGACGAGGAGGTTCGCAATCAACTGGGCAACCACGGGGAAGCGCCCATCGTGGAGTGGAAAGAGCGGAAGGTCGAGGTGCGCCAAGACGGGGTCACGCTGTGGTATGGGGCAGACCTGCCGAAGACGCAATACCGCGTCGAGCGCGCCGTGACGCTGCGGGCCGGAGAGCCGGTCGTGCGGGTGGAGGAATGGGTCGAGAACCTGGCGCTCTACGACCGCCCGATCAACTGGGTCCAGCACGCCACTTTCGGCCCGCCCTTTGCCGTGCCGGGCCAGAACTTCCTGGACGTGCCGGCGACTAAGGGACAGGTGGGAGGCGGCCGGACGGGCAACTCGCTGGCGTCCGGCGCCGAGATCCAGTGGCCCGAGGGCGCCTCTCGGGAAGGCAAGCGGGTGGACCTGCGGGTGTTTCAGCCTGCGCCGCACTCGGGAACCTACTACGCGCTGCGGCTGGATCCTGCGCGGGCGGACAGTTACTTCACCATGTACAACCCGGATTTCCCGATTTTGATCGGCTACATTTTCCCCACGGCGGACAACCCGTGGATCGGCGACTGGCAGGAAAACCAGAGCGCAAAGCAG
>Ga0315280_10009719_pt1 | contig 12235 bp, 12 predicted proteins | sample YL17G06_40_MG_FD_203697 | JGI IMG/M metagenome (GOLD analysis project Ga0315280, IMG submission 203697) | Sediment microbial communities from Yellowstone Lake, YNP, Wyoming, USA - YL17G06_40 | ecosystem: Environmental > Aquatic > Freshwater > Lake > Sediment | place: USA: Wyoming | collected... | reverse complement strand
AAGATGAGAAAGCAGCAAAATTCATAATAGCCAAAAAAGTTCCGGCAGATTTCAGCGAAAGCGATTCTTTGGAAGAGCTTTGGCAAAAACACACGAGGCTTACGCGAGAATTTTACAAAATTGAAGCAGAAATTGATGCAAAGCAAAGCAATTTGAAGGAAATGCAAAAACCAGAAAAATCTTATCTCGATTTGAAAATTGAAATCGCAAACAGAATTCTTCAAAGTTGCCATTTCTGCACTCGCAGATGTGGGATTAACAGATTAGAAGGTAAGGTGGGCTATTGCAGATGCGATTCAGAAATAACGGTTTCAAGCATCTTTGAACATGTTGGTGAGGAACCTGAACTGGTGCCTTCTGGAACCGTTTTCACCATGGGCTGCACAATGCGTTGCCATCACTGCCAGAACTGGACGATTTCTCAATGGATGGAGAAGGGAGAAGTCTACAAGCCCGAAGAATTAGCAAAGGAAGTTGAGCACTTACGCATGAACGGCTGCAGAAATGCAAATCTCGTGGGCGGAGAACCAACACCATGGTTGCAACAATGGCTTAAAACCTTCAACCATGTAAACGTAAATATTCCAGTTGTTTGGAACTCAAACACTTACTACAGTCCAGAAACAGCCCAACTCTTAGCAGGATTCGCCGATGTTTACCTATTAGACTTTAAGTATGGACCAAATGAATGTGCAGAAAAAATTTCGGATGCACCAAACTACTGGAAAGTATGCACGTACAATCATTTGGAAGCCAAAAAATACGGCGAGCTTATAATACGCATACTAGTTTTGCCGAATCATCTAGAATGCTGCACGGAACCAACCATAAAATGGATAGCTGAAAATCTAGGCACAGAAACGAGGGTTAACGTCATGTTTCAATATAGACCGGAATGGCGAGCATATGAAATTCCAGAACTATGCAGAAGACTGACAAGGGATGATATGGAAAGGGCCGTTAGATTTGCTAGAGAATCGAATTTAGCAAACTTCATAACCTAAATGCACTCAGTTCACTGGTTTCGGGGGAAAATGAAAACAGCAAAAGAATATTAGATTGGCATTCTCCTTATGAAATATGAAGTTGGATACCAAAGGAAAGGAAGAGCCTTCGTTGGCGTTTGGCGGGCAAGCGGTTATAGAAGGCGTTATGATTCGTTCAAAAAAGCATATGGTGACTTGTGTTAGACAGCCTAATGATGATATAGTGACAAACGTAGAGGAAATAAAATCGGTATCTGAAAGGCATAAGGTCTTGAGACTACCTTTTCTGAGAGGTATTGTGGCCCTTTTCGAAACTCTGTATATAGGCGTTAAAGGGCTCTATTTTTCTGCAAATGCAAGTCTAGAGGAAGAGGAAAAGATTAAACCTAAAGAAATAGTGCTTGCAGTTACTTTAGCTTTGGCCTTAGCAATATTTTTGTTTAGTCTTTTGCCATTTTTCTTGACTGCTTTTTTAAATTTTGAGGGAGTAGTTTTTAATGTTGTTGAAGGTGTGATTCGCCTTGCAATTTTATTGGTGTATTTAGCATCTATGTCTTTGGTTGGAGAGTTCAAAAGAGTGTTCCAATATCATGGTGCAGAACACACGGCTATAAATGCATATGAAGCTGGAGCTGAGCTGAACGTTTCGAATGCCAAAGAATTTTCTCGATTTCATCCAAGATGTGGAACGTCTTTCATATTCATCGTTGCTTTAATTAGTATTCTGTTCTTTTCAATCATGCCAGATTCAGGGTTCTTTATGAGGCTAACCTATAGGGTTCTTCTTATTCCTGTGATTGCCGCCGTTTCCTATGAAGTTTTGAAGCTTAGCGATAGATACAAGAAGTCAAAAATTATGAAAGTCTTATTAGCACCTGGTTTGGGGCTTCAATACTTAACGACAAGAAAACCAGATGAAAAGATGATTGAAGTTGCCTTGGAAGCTGTAAAGAAAGTAAATAGTCTGGCGGAAAGATCTCGGTAATAGCACGAAGTTTTGTATTGAATTAAACATGAGAGGCAGGCAACGTACGTTGAAGTCCTTATTAGAAACTTTTGGCTTCTGTTGCAGTAAGGACGAGAGTGGGAATGAAGTTTACATACACTGGGATCAGAGTTAGGGATTTGAAACGTTCCATTGAATTCTACACGAGAACGATGGGTATGAAAGAAGTGCAAAGGGGAAAAATGCGAGCAGGCGGTATATTTGTGCAGTTAAGAAGCAAAGGTTCTGAGCAGACGTTGGAATTGAACTACTACCCGCTTGGGAAAAAGTTCTATGAGGAATATGCGGAAGGTTCAGAGTTGGATCACCTTGCGTTCTGGTGCAAGGATGTCCGAAGAAGTTACGAGAAAGTACTGCTGGCGGCGCGACTTCAGCTGTTCAGCCTTGGGATGAGAGTGGATATACTTTAGCGTTTGTCAGGGATCCAGATGGTGTTTGGATTGAACTGATCGGTAAGAAGGTCAAAAGAAATCGAATGAAATAAAAGCCGCTATAACAGAGAGCTACAGAATAGACTTCTAATCCTATTGGCGCGCTTAGAGTTTATTAATGAATAAGTTTAGGTGTGGAGAGATCGCCCGCAACTCCCCTTTTTTCTATTTTTTAGTTCCGCGAGGCATAATCTTGACAGTTCTACGGTTGCAATACAAGTCAAGCTAGGCCACCTCTTGAACCCCTTGGCGACGTACATCCTAACCCTTCCTAGAGATGTACTCCGCCATGGCCTCCTGAAGAATCAGCATCCGGATGCGCCGTACCTTCCCGGAGCGTCTGGACCAGCTGATGTAGCGCTCGTTGAAGTTGAAAACATACTAGACGTATTTTTGGCATTTGTAGCAATACCATCTCTGGTATTGCTGGATATAGCTTAGCGGACCCTTGCATGTTGGGCATGTCGGCTGAGTTGGCTGAGCGGCTTGTGCTGGAGTCGACGGCTCAGTTGCAGCTGGCTTCAGAATCACAAAGTCTCCTGTTCCTTGAATATTTTCCCAAGCGATGTCTCGAATCTCATCGTCCTTGTCTTCCACACTTAGTGAGATCCCGGCCTTTCCAACCGTGAAGCCCACATCCTTAACCGTTCCCACGAGGTTTCCATCCGCGTCAATAACTTTCATGCCTATGAGTTTGTCCTTGGTTACGCTCTTTTCTTTCTGCGGTTTAGCCAACAAAACACCTCAGAGATAGTATCTAACGGTATAGGATTTTATAAGCTTTGACCCAGCCATGCAGCATAATTAGTAAAAAAGAATTGTGCGGTTAATAGCGTGCGCAGTAAATTAGACACTAAAACCTCAACGTTGTGTCACACTCATATGTGACAGTACTGTGACAGATCTCAAATGTACACAGCCTCGTACACAGTTTTAATGGTGTCTTGATGGTGATTTCGAAATGTACACAGTTTCAAAAGTGTGACTCATGCCTCAATGGTAAAATGTACACAGTTTTTCCACTTCTTAGGGCTTGATGTTGCAACTATGGTCTCTCCTTTATTGACGTTGAAGTTGTAGACATATATGTATGAACTTCATATGCTTGCATATGCCTAAGCTATACCCTTCCTCATAATGATTGCGTAGTTGTAACTGAGAACTTGTCTGTGAGAATTCTACCTATGATGCTCGTAGTAATTTCGGTGATAATCATACTCAAGGGTTGACGCCAATTTCCTTTAGTCGCTTTGACAACCGCGCCCCTTGGAAACGATAAACCTATGTACTCAGGATGCTCAAATATATCCCGTTGCATAGTCAATCTAAGGGGCGATTTGAAGTGTCGAGAGCCAAACGTTACTCTCTACAACTATCCGAAGAAACCATGGTATTCTTCAAACAAATTCATAAAGAAAGGAAAGCAAAAAATACTGGGCAAAGCATCAAGGAAAGTATTCTCGCCCTTAGACAGCAACTCGAAGAAAGGTCCGAAACCCCCCTAGTACACCCCTTCACAGGGACGCCGCTAAGCAAGGACGAATCTGCCTATATTGACCGTATCAAAAAAGAGAGGGGATTTCAAACAGTGAAAGAAGCATTTGCCTATTTTGAGGGTCGACTTGAAGGGCGCATAGAAAAAAGGCTTGGCGCCAAGGCATTGGAAACTCTCGATGAAGCCTCACAAGAAGCACCCCCAACCGAAACCCCCCTAACTATCGATACCGAACTCATCGACCCCGCTCTCGCTGGAGGCAAGCAATGCCCTCACTATTCCTTTGATCACAAACGAAAATTAGTGGAGTGCATGAGGAAGTTCGCCGAAAAGAATGAGATTCTTCGAGTTACTCAAGAAGTATGCGACATGTGTTGGGAAAAGATAATGAGCAAGAAGTAAGCCCAAGAAAGTCCCTCTGAAAACTCGGAAGCATCATAAGGACATCTCTTATTGCTATTCCGTGATATTTTATGTCATAATGTATCATTTACAATTTTTATGCTTCGGAAGTTTTAAATCGAAAAGCCAAGCATAGAATACAATTCTAAACGAGAGTGATAACATGCCATATCTGCTGAAAATAAAAGGAAAAAGAATCTCTGTCCCTACACCTAAGAATCTCAAAGATGGCGAGGTTGTAGAAGTCACTATAAATCGCGTCTTTGTCGATGAAGCAGTGGAAAAGATGATAGTCTGGGCGACATGCGTTGGATTCAACTAGCCTTCTATTGTGACATACAATGCAGTTCTGAAACTTCCCCTCTTTTTTTGTGTTTACCATTTTATATAAGAATGCTACGTTACCATTAACCGTGATATGGTGCGTTGCACAAGTTTTAAAAGCAGTTTTTATTTAACATCTTATTAAAAAAGTGGACAAAAATATGCAAAGGCTTGAACAATCTCCAATAGAAGTCCAAACTATAAAATTACTGAAAACATCGGGAACGTCATGTTCCATTAATTACATCGCAAAACAACTTGGCGTGGCCTGGGTGACTGCCCGGGCGTTGCTTCTTACCTTGGTCATCGAAGGTAAGGTCCGATTACAGAAGACCACGCATGGTCCCATTTTTTGGATTGACAATGACCCACGGAGTGCGGCTGCTTAATGTCAACAGAAAGCATAAAGACGAAGACAAAAGATAATTTTGTGCGAGTTTCCCAAGAGGATAAGAAGGAACTAGGTCCGCGATCGAAAGATGGGCTACATAAATTAATTGTTAAATCCAAAGTCCAAGACGCCCAAATTAAGGGACTCGAAACAAAATACGCCCAATCAGAAGCAAAAGTAGCCCAATTATCACTACAAATTGAAAATTCCAAATTAGGCGTTCAGCCAAAGCCCGAAGATCTGACCTTTGACTGTAGTATCGTTCAAGAGTTCTGTAACTTTCCAGTTCCAGATCCTCGTTTAAAGGCGCCTCTAAACTATATATGCTCTAACAAAAACCCCCCACTAGATCCCCTTTCAGGCAGAATCTTAACTACCACATTTTGTAAGTTATGTGACGCAACGCGTGAAAGCTTTCTAAATGCTGCTTCTGACGCTTCCATGTATGAAAGGGCAGTCAAAAAAGAAGGTCGCAAAAACATTCCCTTAATCGTGGCATTGCATGGTCAACTGCAGACCATAACACAGGAAAGAGACGACTACCGGGAGTTCAAAGAGTCCCACAGGGAGAGGACGGCCGAAGCATTCGCGCAATATGATCAAAAGGTGCGGCTGCTTGAAAACAAAATGGAAGAGCAAGGTAGAGTTCACCGAACCAAAGAATATGAACAACGGGCACAAATCGAAAAACAAAAGGCACAAAACGAAAAGTTGGAGTCAGAAAATAACGACCTTAAAAACCAAATGAAAACGATGGAATCTCGGCTTTCAGAAATGAATAAAGAAATGAATAATCATGATGCAGAATTCGAGACCCTAAGACTGGAGAGCGCCAAACTCAAAGAGACAATTGGAATAAAAGAAGAAGTAGACTACACAAAAACGTGTCTCAAAGAAACACAAGAACAAATGACCCAAGCACAATTTCGCCTTTCTGAGATCACCGACCTTACGACGACAGTGCAAGCAATACAGAAACATCCCGACTGGGCCATGCGCTTTCAAACGATAGATGAAATCGATGAATTACGCAAGAAATTTGAAACCGCGGAAAATACGGTTACATCCTTGAAAATCCAACAAGAAAACAATAATCAAGCGATCAATACCCTAGAAGCAAGGAATGAAGCGCTTTCAACTGTCGAGAAAACTCTCGAATGCGACCTAACCTCTTTAAAAAGGGAGATGTTGCTTGCTAATGGGATCATCATAGACGTCAACAAATATTTTACGAACAAACAAAGTTGGGAAAGCCGTAAACATGTGGATATGCCCGACAATTATGATGAACTTGCAGAGGCGATCAGACTAAAGACTGAGATACGCCAAAAGGTCGCATCATTCATTCAACAAACACAAGGAAAGAAGCAACCATGAAAAAGAATACAACTTACCTGATCGCGTTAATTTTATGTGCTATCACCGGTCTTTCAATTCCAAGCCTTATTCTTTTTGGAGTTATAAACCCTGGTTTTGAAGGCGCGAAATGCTATGGATATGGTGCTAGCTTCAATTTCAACGAAGATTGGACTGGCACGTACGCTTTGCACAAATATCAGGATGCTGAGAATCTGCTCGTTTATCATAGTGGTGGAGAGGGCCTTGGTACAAGAATTGATAAAATATGGTGGGGTTCTTACGCAACCCCTAATGACATAGTACTTTGCAGGACTTCGACATTAAGGTATTTATCTGGCCAAGAATCTATTAAGGCATATCCCTACTTAGGCATTCATGTCGAGTCTAACATTCAACTGCAAGACATTAACCGTCAAGGCGATCCGTTAGGTTGGAACGACACGAACCCGATGGACGCTCAGAGAATAGAGTATTGGAGCAAAACGGCAGTTAAAGAAGAAACAACTGACAAAGTATTGTATCACTATACGCTAACAAAGGAAAGTTTCTTAATTGTTCCAGCCGAGTTTTGGGTTGGCTTTTACTTGGTTCCGTCTCAAACAAACGCCGGAACAGGGTCCGGGTGGTGTGAGGGTGAATGGAGCAATATTGTTGTGTGGTGCATGCTTGACTGGACAGTTTGGGATAACGCGTATAAAGACCCCTGGCTTGATGATCCTAAAATAAACGTTTTCACAAGCGAACATGAAGGGCAAGTTATAAGCGAGCAGAGAAATTGGGAGTATAGGGGTGGCTTTCCCGTCACGGGTTGGATTCAAGGGTGGGAAAAAGCTGGATGGACAAGTGCACCGGCATATCAAGAGAGTCCATTATGGTATGACACTAGGAGTTCAGAAAGCAACGTTTACACTATAGAAGAACTTGAGGATTTAAAAGACATTCTCATGGCTAAATGCAGTTTTACTCCAAGCCTAGTGGGTCAATTCATAAGCCTTTACAATGAGCCTTCTGCATCCTTCGACTATGAACCTCAACTTTATGAAGGCTCAACATTTCCAACAGACACAGTTACAGATTATGTGAAAACGCCAGACAGCAGAATGAAGAAAACCATGTATTTTCCAATTAACATCTTGAACTTTGGAACGTACGCTGACCCAACAAGGTATACTGGTCCATGGCCTACGGAGTGGCGCATTTTCTATCCAAGCTGCTACTTCCGCATGCGCGTTCTATACGGTGTCTATGGCAGCTTCACTTATTTGTGGACTGAAGAATTAGCTAAAGACCCCACCGTAAAGTATCCAGCCGAGCCAGAACGACATGGAACCTCCATTATCCACGTTGAAGGCTTTGACTTGGGAACATGGTTGCAAGGAATAATCACCAACCCATTCACTTACTTGTGGACTTTCTTAATCGGCGGATTTGCAATCTTAGTCACGTTGATTGTGCTGGCCATTTTTGCGCCTGGCTTCTTAAACGTGTTAGGCGGGCTTGTTGGAAGAAAGAAGGGAAGCGCCAGAGGATAGCTTAGTTAATAATTTCTCTTCACAAAAAAGTAAGTGAGGACCCATGTCACGACTTGCCTTCACCTTCTTTTCTATAGCATTAATACTCTTAACTTTCTGTACGTTTTTTTGCATAGCCTTATTTTCGTCTTCAAATTCACAAAATGGCACTCAAGAAACTCAAGTACTACAGATTTTCTTGGATCAAAATCTTTCGATCCCCTATAGGGGGCAGTCCCCGATTCAGTGGGACATCCTTCGCCCTGGACTCGTTAATTTCACAATTTGGCTGAAAAACAATGGCTCTATTCCTCTCGAATACCTTTCGCTGATTCCTCCTCTTTTTCCAGCGAATATTACGTTGTCGTGGGATTGCGAGAATTGCACCTTGGCACCTTATGAAACAAAACAAGCGACCCTTACATTAAGTACCCCTCCGTCTTCTGACCTAGAAAACATATTTCTCTATCTGGGACGGTTTTACATTGCCTATTTTAAAAAGAGTGATCTGAATTGAGTAAAAAGTTTGAAATCTTGCGAGCAATGGTCTTCGTTTTATTGCTAACTATGGTCCTCGCCTTCGTTCCCGTCTCTCATGGTGACGTGCAGACATCTCTAATTGTCTCTGTTGGAACCTTCCTTTTAAGTGTGATAATCGCGGGTGTTCTCATGTTCATTTTTCGGCGAGGCTAACCATATGAGTCTACAAATAGACACATATACAGCATTGGTCATAATAAGTGCATTTTCTGGATTTGGCGCTGCGATGGGAACAGAATTTGCAAGATTCCTAATTTCTCTTCTAAAGGATCGAATTCAAAAAGCCAAAAACAACCATACTCCAAAATGACTGTAGGCAAAAGGGTTCACCTTCTTGCCCCGGACTAACAAAATTGGTAACTTCATCATATACAGTGGCTGTTTTTCGTCTTTTAGTGGCTGCCTGGACCAGCTGGCCAGATCTCCGAAACGGCACTTTAACGTCCCCTCTCCTGGCGCCTGGCAGCCAGATCAGGCCCGCTGCGCGGCGGCTTAACGTCCCCTTTGGCGCCATTGGGGGAATCATTGAAGACCCGGGACCTTCGTTTGAGTGAGTAATATTTAATATATTTGAAAGCATAACTACTGCATATGCAAAATTCTTATCGACATCTTGTTGTTGACCTTCGCGTAGAAAGAACCACGTCTCAGTCACGCATTCTAGTAAAAGGCAAAGTGGTGCCGAACAAAATACCTGAGAACCCTGATGTCTGTCCTCTCGATTGCAAGAAAAAACGTGACCTTCGATTAAAACGTGACCTTCGTTTCATTGAACCTCAGAGAACGCTCTTAACAAGACATCAAAATATAGGGCTATTCTATTGTGATGGATGTCCTCATTTACTTTTCAAAAGCCTAATCGTTCCAACTCCTTTTAGGGCGCAAAAACTGAACATGCACTTAAATGAAGAAAGCGCATCTGGTCAGTCTCATATCCCTATCGAAATATCCTCTACCGAGAAAATCACCCCATTAATTATTACGAGTATGGAAGTTGACAACGAAAAAACAGGGGTCTTAGAACACGGAGGATTCAACCCGACTGCAATGAATGGAGACTTCAAGCTGCTAACTGAAAGAATGAATAAAACCCTTCATACTCGCGGTTTTGCTTTAATTTGTTTAAGATGCAACGAGCCAATCGAAGTGGGTACTCTTTATCATAGAAGTGGGCTGAGTCGAAAAACAAAAAAGTTCTATCATAAGGAATGTTGGGAAGCCCTACTCAATTAACGCCTAATCTGCTGCCTAGCCTTTGATCTGTCACATTCATTAAGCGGTTCTGATAACTCTTCGGGATTTTCATTTTGTTTTTCTCTTTGATTACTTTCGGGTTCTATTAGTAGTTGAGGAACGGGTTCTAGTAGTAGTATGTTATCGTTACGGTTTCAGTTGCTCCGCTGACTAGGTTGTGATTGCCTACTCTGATTTCTATGTTTGAAGACGGCAAGAGTGGAAAGACTGCTGTTCCGCTTGATCCAACACCTATTTCGCCATCATAATTGACTCCGTGTGAAGAGTAGATTACTCGAACACGAGTATCGCTAGCTGATGATGTTTGAACCAAAACTGAAACGTATCCCGCATAACTTGCTGAAAATGTCCAAGATGTGTAGGAGTTTGCTGGTTGACTTACGGTTTGGTCATCAACCCAAGTCGTAGATTTGGCTAGGTTGGCAATATCGTTAAGATTGTTCACTTGACTTTGTAGACTTGCAATCTGAGCATTTAATGAAGAGATTTGAGAGTTCAGATCGGATATTTGGCTTTGCAGATTTGTTATTTGTGTATTCAGCGTGTCGATTAGCGTCAGATTCCCATTTAGCCATGTTTGCGTCTGGATCACTAATGTTTCATTTCCATCTAACCATGCTTGTGTCTGATTGAGCAACGTCTTGTTTCCATCTAACCATGTTTGAAGTTGATTCTTTTGATTTGTAAGCGTCTGCATTTGAGAATCCCTAGTTGTTATCGTGTTGTCTTTTCCGCTTATTATTGACGTGTAATCAGCAACTGTTCCTACCAAAGCTACTGCAAGAATGATGCATATTATTCCTAACGCAATGGCTACGGTTTTACTTACAACTTTCTTTTCACTCATTTTTCAATCCCCAGTTGTCTCTAGTTGTTGTATACGTATAAATTTTGTTCCTCTATTATCCTCTGATTAATTTCAGGATACGCTTATACAATTCGCTTGATTATTCGCAAAAACCTTATAATTGTTGAACCCTTAAGATAGAAAAATGGGAGTGAGGGATGCGAAAAGGTCTTCTCTTTTGCATACCCGCATTGAGCGGACTTTTTCAGTTCCTCGCTCCCTTCTCATATATGCATGGCGAATTTTCGTCGGTCTTTTTCGATTTGTTTTGTTAGTTTTGGGGCGTAGTGTTCCATTAGAATTTTCATGTCGGACCATCCTACGCAAAAACATGTTTTGACTCCTTTACCCGTCCCGATTAAGCACAGAGGGTTCATTTCTAAGATTTCAAGGGCATGTTTGACAAAGCTTTTGCGAAAGACTTTTTCAAGCAACACCTTTCCTTCAATGCCCGCACTCTTGCCCGCTTGTTCAATTACATCGTTGACTTGTTGCGCGGTCATGGGGTTGCCGTGTCCATTGACAAACAAGAATCCTTCTTTGGGATTCCCCCGTAACTTGAGATATTCGCGTATGAATTGAACCGTGTCATCGGATAAGCCCGTAACGTTCCATGTGATGTCGCCTTTGTCAACCATTCTTAAGCTATGGTTGTGCAGGTCCATGTTCTCAATTCTTATGCCCAATAAACCCTTTCCTCTCTTTGCATTGCCCGTTCTACATGCGATGTTGAAAGGCAATGCGATAACGCATTTGTTTCGTGCCTTGGTTACTTCGTCTTCATAAGGGACATTTTCTATCATGCTTACAACTTGGGCAATGTCCAAATAGTATTCTTCTCTGCCCGCGAGAGATCGCTTTGCTTTGTGGGTCTTTCGGGTCGGCAATAATCCAAGGTCTATGAAGGGAAACTCTTGAGGGCACTTTTTGGCAAGTTGTCTAAGCGGTACTATGACGTTGTGTTGTTGGTAGGGTTGGAAGGTTTGTACGAATTCGAGTATATCATCGCTTGTCCATAGCTTCGGGCGGCCTCTTTCTGGATGGTACTTTTTTTGATAGTTGTGGAATCTTTGAATGAAACCAAAGTAACCGCGTATGGCGTCTTCGTTTGAAAATCCTTTTTGTCTTCCTATCCACTTTTGAATTTCTGAATAGTCTTCTAGGTTCTTTTCAATCTCAAAGCTATCGGGAATTGGAAAGCGCTTTAGAAATCTTATGATGGTCCTTCTTGAAACACTTAACGCCTCTGCAACCAAACCCTTGTTGTCATATCGTTCGGCTAAAGTCCAAACTCTTTCTTTGTCTTTCTCAATTAACTTCGACCGTCTGCCCCCATTAGACTCTGTTATCAAACTTCGCAGCCATGCCATGCGCTCATCTGTATTCCATATGTTCCACTCTTTCGGTCTTCTCATTTTGCATACCCATTATAGTGCATTTGTCACGCACACATTTATCATTTACTAACCAAAAAAAAGATAAAAGAAGCCCAAAATAAGTTTCTTTAGGCGTATATACGAGTTTTTACGCCCTTTCTTTTTACAGAGTTGTGTCACATTTTGTTAGCGTGCGCTCGTCAATCCTGATAGAAAATGATAATAATACCTTGCGAAGAAATACCATCTGGGATGTAAAATGGCAACGGGAAGCAGCTCAGAAGTCGATATGAGTCATTGGCTCTATCGCTTT
>Ga0315280_10009718_pt1 | contig 12236 bp, 18 predicted proteins | sample YL17G06_40_MG_FD_203697 | JGI IMG/M metagenome (GOLD analysis project Ga0315280, IMG submission 203697) | Sediment microbial communities from Yellowstone Lake, YNP, Wyoming, USA - YL17G06_40 | ecosystem: Environmental > Aquatic > Freshwater > Lake > Sediment | place: USA: Wyoming | collected... | reverse complement strand
GGTTCAATATATTGAACACTACATTTATAATTATTATTCCCTTTTATCTACAAATCTCCTAGTATACTCTTGGATAGATGTCCTTCCTGCAAGGACTTGAGAAGTTATAAGTGTATCCATAAGCTCAGAATCCAAAGGATTTAGAATAACACTATCAAGTCCACGAGCTACAGCCATACTCAAGAAGGCTCTATTTAGTAAACTCCTCTTAGGAAGTCCAAAAGATATATTACTTAAGCCGATTATAGTCAGATATCCATTATTACTGAAATATTCTATTGATTTAAGGGTTTCTTTAATGCTTTCAGGATAGATACTTACTGGAAATACTAGTGGGTCAAATATAATGCCAACCCTTTCTAATGGTCCTATGATAGATAAAAGTTTTTCCCCATTCTTTAGCCTTTCCTCTGCTGTAGAAGGATAACTAGTTGTTCCTAGCGTAAGTCCTACCGCCAGTGCCCCATATTTCTTCACAAGAAGTATAATCTTTTCTCTATCTGGAGCCAAAGAGACAGAATTCACTAGAGCTCTTCCAGGATAAAGTTTCAAAGCCATCTCTAAAACTTCTGGGTCTTGTATATCAAAGACTAGTGGTACATCCCCGAACTGCTGGAAACCAAGTATAAGTTGTCCTAAGAGAGACCTCTCATCGATCCCAGGCAAGGATAATTGAACATCTACTCCATGAGCCCCTGCTCTTATCTGTTCTCTACCTAAATCTATCAGCCTTTCAAGATCCTCATTTTCTACAAGAGCCTTTCCATCTTCTGTATAAGAGTTTATCTTCTCTCCTATAACTATTATAGGCAAAGTCTTATCTATTTGGATAAATTTGGTCTTAGATGTAAAGGCAGTCAATTCCTTCTTTGTAGGAATCTTAGAGACACTATTTAAGGCATTTTTTATGGCCCTTGTATGTTCTGGAGTAGAGCCACAGCAGGAACCTACAATGCTTGCTCCAAGTTGAGCGTATTTAACAGCAAACTCAGCCATCTCTTCTGGACTCTCTGGATATACAATCCTCCCATCCTGAATGATAGGCATTCCAGCATTAGGTTGGATACTTATAAATGGAACACCAGAAAGAATCATTCTTTCTAGGACCCTATACAATCCTTCTGCCCCCATACTGCAGTTTGCTCCAACAACATCTGCTCCAAGGCTCCATAGGACCAGTGCTGTCACCTCTGGAGGTGTTCCTGTAATAGTACGTAAATTCTGTTCAAAACTCATCTGACAGATGATAGGTAATTTTGCATTTTCTTTACAAGCAAGCAAGGCTATTCTAGCCTCTTGAAGGTCAGTCATCGTCTCTATAATAATAGCATCAGCCCCACCTTCTTCTAATGCTAGAGCCTGTTCTTCAAAAGCCTTATAAGCGGATTCAAATGTCAAATCTCCTAGAGGGTAAAGCAATTTTCCTGTAGGTCCAATAGAACCAATTATATATGTTCTATCTTTAGAGGCTTCTCTTGCAATCCTAACCCCAGCTATATTGATTTCTCTCACCGTATCTTCCAAATGATAAGAAGCCAATCTAATTCTATTTGCACCAAAAGTATTTGTTTCTATGCAGTCAGCCCCTGCATCTATGTATGACCTATGAATCTCTTCAACTACTTCTGGTTTTGATAAGTTCCATTCATCTGGGCATCTACCAGAAGAAAGACCATACTTCATTAGCATCGTGCCCATAGCCCCATCAAATATAAGTATTCTTTCTCTTAAAGCTTCAAGAAATGAGTAGTTCATCTGGTAGTTTCACCCTCCTTGCTCTTGACCAAAGTCTTTCAAGATTATAGAACTTTCTTTCCTCTGGACCCATTATATGGATAACAAATATATCGTAGTCCAGAATTGTCCAGCCACCCTCATACTCTCCCTCCCTATGAAGGGGGATGATTCCCTCCTCAGACATAGCCCTATCTATATTTTCTACAATAGCCTCAGTCTGATGAGGAGTCTGAGAAGTAATAATCAAAAAATAGTCTGTTATAGTGTTTAACTCCTGAAGGTCTAGGACAACAATATTCTCCCCCTTTTTATCCACTGCCGCATTTATGGCGGTATAAATCAACTCAAGAGTAGACTTCATTAAAAATTTTCTCCCCTCCTTTTAATCTTATTATAGAATTCCACGCCTCAATAGTCTTTGGGTGGATAATCCCATTATTTCTCATTATATATCCTATTGTCAAATTAAAAGCGAAGATAATAGCATCATCTATATCCTTTTTTAGAATTTCTCTTAAATGAGTTACCCCAGGAAAATTCCGATAATACTCAACATAATCAGCCATAAATATAATTTTATCTAACAAACTCATATCCTTATCTCCAGTAGTATGAAGACCTATAGCCCTTAGTATTTCCCCATCTTTTATTCCAAAATACTCACGAGCGAATATAGCGCCTACTGGAGCATGAAGAATCTGAGGAGAAGATAAATCATAACTTGAAAGAGGGACATTGTATTTTCTAGCTAGATTTATCAGTTCTTCATCAGAGAATCCTTTAGCACAATCATGGAGTAGACCCGCAATAGATACCTTCTCTAAATCAACTCCATACCTTTTTGCAAGGACTATAGATTCCTTCTCTACTTCCAGTGAATGGATAAAACGCTCTCTTGAGAGATGTTCTTCTAAAAAAGAGATATAGAATGCTCTATCTTTTATATAATCCATACTTCCTTATATAAGCCTCTACAGGCTCAGGAACCATATATCTTATAGGTTTACCTAAGGCTACTCTTTCCCTTATCATCGTAGAAGAGACTGCATAACCAGGGATTTCAAGTAGTGAAACATTCTCTAAGATCTCTCCATCCAATATCTTTAGATTATCAGGGTTATACCCAGGACGTGTAACAGCTATAAAATGTACAAGCTTTACAAGCTCATATGGATTACACCATGTAAGGATCTCTAGTATCGCATCAAGCCCGGTTATAAAAAATAATTCCGAATTTGGATGCATTTCTCTAAAATCCTCGACAGTATCTATAGTATAAGAAGGTCCAGGACGGTCTATCTCTATACGGGATATATTAAAATAAGGATTGGTGGCTATCGCTAAAGCTGTCATTATATATCTATCTTCAGCAGGGACAACAGAACGAGGTCGCCTATGTGGAGGTTGTCCAGAAGGGATAAATATAACCTGGTCTAGATTGAATTGAAATCTCGCTTCTTCTGCGGCTACCAAGTGTCCATAGTGTATCGGGTTGAACGTTCCCCCCATCAAGCCTATTCTATCAGAGTTCACAGTACATTCTCCCTTCTACTATAGTGAATGGAATATCCTCTATAAAAACCTTCGTTCCATCTGTAGCCCCATGCCTCTTTAATGCTTCTAAAAGTCCATATCTCTTAAAGAGAGGATTTAGTAAGAGATGATAGTCCCCCTGAGTAAAATCTATCCTTCCTATATCTTTAGAGAGTTCTCTACTCTTTACATAGAACTTTCCGTTTATCTTTTCTATTACTACTGGTTCCATCTCCACTATATATTCTGAGGTCTCAATAGATGAAGCTTTAGGAATTATCTTATTAAATGAGTCTATAATCTCATCCTTAAGAGAATTTAATCTATCCATATTAGATAGGTCTCTAGTAGGAAACGAAATTATGTGCTTGTTTAAGAAGGTTTTATTATATAGTTCTAATTCGTCTTTTATAATTTTTATCTCTTCTTCTTTATCAAAAAGAATCAGTATTATACTAGCCCTTTCTCCATGACGCAAAAATTCATTTCCAAGCCCTACTCCTTTATAGGAATCTTTTACAATGGCAGGCAAATCTATAAATCTTATAAAGTTTATACCAGTATCAAGGACACCAAAGTTAGGTTCAGTGGTAGTAAAAGAATATTCAGCAATCTTTGGATGAGCATTTGTCAGGAGAGAGAGCAGAGTAGATTTTCCTCTGTTTGGAAGACCTAATATGGCAACATCCACCAAAAACTTAAGAATTAGATGAAACCTTACCTCTTCTCCTGGTTCTCCCCTCTCTGCTACTTCCGGAGCTCTGTATCTGTTAGATAAAAAGTTACTATTACCTCTTCCTCCTCTTCCACCTCTAGCAACTAGAATCTTATCTGACTTAGATAAAATCTCACCTAAAAATCTACCAGTATCAGAATATATACAAGTCCCTAATGGGACACCAATAAAGAGGTCCTTCCCATTCTTACCCGTCTTTTTATTTCCCTGTCCTTGAGTTCCAGATTCTGCTTCTAATTTTCTCTTAGAAATATAAAGGTGGAGAGAATCCATATTCTCATCAGCAACTATATAGGCATCTCCGCCCTTCCCTCCGTCTCCACCGTCAGGTCCACCTTTTGGCAGGAACTTTTCTCTATGAAAACTTAATGAACCAGGACCTCCATTTCCTCCCTTTACAGTAATATTTACTTCATCTACAAGCATACTATTGTGATACAGGGAGTACAGTCACTACCTTTTTATCTCTTTTCGTCCTGAAAGAGACTACACCATCGGTTAAGGCAAAAAGGGTAAAATCCTTCCCCATTCCAACATTCTGTCCTGGATAGATTCTAGTCCCCCTCTGCCTTACTATAATATTCCCTGCTACCACATATTGTCCATCAGACCTCTTTACCCCTAAATATTTAGGATTACTATCCCTTCCGTTTGTTGTACTTCCAGCTCCCTTTTTATGAGCCATAAGTCACCTCTTCTATCTGTACTTTAGTAAAGTATTGTCTATGTCCTCTTCTTTTCCTGTAATGTTTCTTGGGACGATATTTAAATACAATAATCTTTTTACCTCTAAACTGTTCTAAAACAGTACCACATACCTTTATGTTATCTAAGTAAGGAGAACCTATGATAGATTCACCCTCATTACCCTTTACCATAATCACCTTATCAAATACAACTTCTTCCCCCTCATTAATATCTAACTTCTCTACAGTTAGTATGTCTCCAGGGCTTACTTTATACTGTTTTCCACCTGTTTCTATAATAGCATACACAGTTACGTCTACCTCCTAAGAGTTAATTAACTAGTAAAATTTACCATATAGAAAGGCTAAAGTCAAGATTAAGAATTAACCCTGCTTCCTAACAATTCAAACCTGCAACATACCCAGTAGAAAATGCTATCTGAAGATTAAACCCTCCAGTATATCCATCTACATCTATAACCTCACCTGCAAAGAATAATCCCTTTATAATCTTAGATTCTATAGTGGAAGGATTAATCTCTTCAACCCTTATCCCACCAGAAGTAACAATAGCCTCTCTAATAGGTCTAAAACGCTTAATGGTTAAAGAGAGATTTTTGATGAGTTTTACTAGGGCTATTCTTTCCTCTTTTGTGATTTGATTGACAACTTTTTTGAGAGAAATACCAGTCAGTTCAATAATTACTGGGATTAACTTCTTAGGGAGTAAGTCATCCAAAGAGTTAGAAAAGATTCTCCTTGAGTATTTTGAAAAATCTCTCTGAACTCTTCTATCCAATTCTTCTTCGGAAAGGGCAGGCTTTAGGTCTATAAGAAAGTTATACTTGTCTCTATCGATATCTCTTATATGAGAACTAGCAGATAAGACTATAGGGCCAGAGATTCCAAAGTGGGTAAATAACATCTCTCCAAAATCACTATATATCTTCTTATCCCCTTTAAAGACTGAGATAGCAACATTTCTAAGGGATAAACCTTGAAGTCTTTTGACCCATTCATCCTCTATCTCAAGAGGCACCAATGAAGGTTTTAGAGGGGTTATAGTATGCCCAAGCTCTTTAGCAAGCCTATATCCGTCCCCAGTAGAACCAGTCTCAGGATAGGACATCCCTCCAGTTGCAATAACTACACTTTCACATAAAGAGACCCTTCCATCTTTAAGCAAGACCCCAACTACTCTATTATCTTCGGTAATTATCTTTCTAGCTTCTCCTTTTACTATCTCTACATTATTCTTCTCTAAGTATCTCTTTAGTGCATCTACAACATCAGAAGCCTTATCAGATACTGGGAAAACCCTGCCACCTCTTTCAACCTTAGTTTTGACACCTAATTCATCAAAGAACTTTATAAGGTCTCTGTTTGAGAAATTACTAAACGCACTATATAGAAATTTACCATTGACAGGGATACTCTCAATAAGGCCTCGAATATCTGTATCATTTGTTATATTACCTCTTCCCTTCCCTGTTAGAAGAAGCTTCTTACCAAGAATTTTATTCTTCTCAATTAAAAAGACTTCAAGTCCTCTAGCTCCAGCTGTCCCTGCTGCTATCATTCCGGCAGGACCACCACCGATGACAATTACTCTTTTTTTCTTAGACTCTTCCATATAGATATTATATAATAAGTAATGGATTTATGAAGGATAGGTGAACTCTTTTATAAAGATAAAACTAATGGTAGAATACTTTTCATGGACAGGTATATATATCATTCTAATTCTAGCTTAGATACAGAAAGTTTTGGGGAAAGTTTAAGCAAAAACTTTAAAGGGGGAGAAGTAATTCTTCTAGAAGGAGAACTCGGGGCAGGTAAGACTGTACTTGTAAAGGGTATAGCAAAAGGACTAGGGATAAGAGGAGATATAAACAGTCCTACATTTGTAATTATAAAATCTTATGATATGGGAAGATTAAGGTTCAACCATATAGATTTATATAGGATAACGAACTTAGAAGGCATTGGAATTGAAGAATATCTAGATGACTATGAGGCAATTACAGTAGTAGAATGGGGAGAAAAGATAAAAGATTCTATAGAAGAATATCTCTTTATTAAATTTGAAATCTTAGACGATAACTCAAGAAAGATTATTTTTACTCCAATGGGAGATAGATACAAAAAACTCGTAGGTGGAATTAGAAATGTCTATACTAGCGATTGATACTAGCACGGGTTATCTTTCTATAGCTATCATAGAAGACAATAACATTCTCTATGAGGAAAATATATACTCTCTAAGATATCATTCCATCCTCTTACCTAAAGAGATAGAAAAGGCATTAGAGATAACAAAGAAAAGAATTGAAAAGATATATATTGCTATAGGACCAGGTTCTTTCACTGGTCTAAGAGTTGGTCTGTCAGTAGTAAAAGGAATAGCCCTTGGAGGAGACCTATCAGTAGTTGGAGTCCCTACCTTCAATGCCCTTGCATATAATCTTCTTCCAGAAGGAAACTTGTTTATTATTATGAGGTATAGATTGAAGATGGCTTATTATGGAATATATAAAGCATTTAATAGAAAATGGAACTGTGGAAAATTAGGGGTTACAGAGCTTTCTAAGCTTCCAGAGCTAGTAAAAGGTGAAAAGATTGCAATAGTAAAAGAAAATTATAAAGAACTATTAGAGATATTTCCAGAAGCAATAGCTATTGTCCCTAGGGCATCTTTACTTATAAAAGGGGGAGAAGGGATAGAGCCAGGTGACATAGATACTTTGATACCAATATACATAGAACCAGCCGAAGCGGAGAAGCTAAAGAGATGATTGAGATAAAAAAGATGTTACCTAAGCATTTGAAAGAAGTCCTAAGAATAGAGAACCTTTCATTCCCTATGCCGTGGAGTGAACAGTCATTCTATTATGAAGCTGTAAATAACCCATACGGCTACTATGTAGTAGCAATAGACCAAGATAAAGTAGTAGGGTATGGTGGAATGTGGATGTTAATAGATGAATGTCATATTACAACCATAGCTGTGGACCCTAAAAGAAGAAGAGAAGGAATAGGGCGGAAGATACTTGAACATCTCATAGAAAAGGCAAAAGAAAACGATGTGGATTGGATTTCATTGGAAGTAAGAGCTACAAATATAGTAGCTCAGCATTTATATAATGCGTTAGGTTTTGAAATAGTTGGCATTAGAAAAGGTTATTATCTCCCGAACAATGAGGATGCCATTATTATGAGATTAATACTAAAAGGAGAAAGAGGAAATGTGTATTCTGGGTATAGACACATCTTGTGATGATACCTCAGTAGCAATAGTAAAAAATGGATTTCAGGTTTTATCTAATCTTGTAAGCTCCCAGTATGATATCCATCAAAAGTTTGGAGGGGTAGTGCCTGAACTTGCATCAAGAAGACACATAGAGAATATAATTCCGATGATAAGGTTGGCTTTAAAAGAATCAGGCATAGAGAAAGAGGAGATAGATGTAATAGGAGTAACGTATGGACCTGGACTTATTGGCTCTCTTCTAGTAGGACTTATGGCGGCAAAAGGACTAGCATTCTCCTTAAAAAAACCTCTTATTGGGATAAATCATATGGAGGGACATATATTTGGTGCAATCTTTGAACATAGAAACCTCTATCCTCCATTTATAGCATTGGTCGTCTCTGGAGGTCATACTGATTTAGTGCTAGTAGAAAAATACTTCTCTTACAAAATTATAGGTTCAACAAGAGATGATGCCGCTGGAGAGGCATTTGATAAGGTAGCAAGGCTTCTTGATATAGGTTATCCTGGTGGACCTGCAGTAGAAAGGGTAGCAAAATTGGGTCATATTGATTACAATCTACCAAGGGCTATTCCAGAAGGGTATGATTTCAGTTTTAGTGGACTTAAAACAGCAGTCTCTAAATTATTAAAAGAAGATATAGATATTCCATCTATGGCATACAGTTTTCAAGAAGCGGTTGTAGATGTCTTAGTGGAAAAGACGATAAAGGCTTGCAATATGTTTAAGATAAAAAAGTTAGCAGTATCTGGTGGGGTGGCAGCGAATAAGAGGTTGAGAGAAAAATTTACAGAGGAGACTCAAAAGAATAATATCAAAGCCTATTTCCCTTCTATTTCTATGTGTACAGATAATGCAACTATGATCTGTTGTGCAACATATTTTAGATACTTAGCTGGATATAAAACGGACTTGGCTTTAAATGCAGAAAGCTACTGCAGTTATCCAAATGGATAGTTTATGGAACAAGTTGATAGAAAAAGTTAGGTCTTATAATCTAGGGGAGCTTGAAGAAGAGGCTCTTTTAAACATAGAACAAGCTAGAGAGTATAGCTTTTGTTTAGATAATAGTTCAACCCTGACCAGTCCTTTATATCTATTCTACTATATGGTTAGCTTAGTAAGGGTTATCTTTGTATGTAAAAAGAGGTTACAATTTAAAGAGGTCTTACACGGGCTTACCACTAGGGGAGAAAGGCTTCAAGTTAGAGTCAAAGCTCACGGAACATTTCCTACACTCCATAGCATTATTTCTGGAGAAAAAATAAAACCAGGGACAAAATTCGGGATAGAAGAGCTATTAAGTATAATACCGTGGGTCTTGGAGACTGAAAATTCATCCTTTCCGCCTATCTCAGCTAGCTATCTATTGGGCTTTCTACTAAGTATGTTATCGAGATATGAACCGATGATATGGAATACAGTTCGACTAGATTACAATATCACCTTATTTCTAAAAGAGACTCCAAAACATTTTCTAGAAGAGCTTATAAAAGTCTTATAGGGTAGGGAGCAAAAATTACATCCCTACCCTGAGGATTAATTAGTGAAGTGGGACTTCAGCAACAAAGTCTACATTTTGCGTCATCCAAAGTCAAAAATAATATTGTAGAGGCAACCCTTGGGGTTGCCCAAAATAATAATAGGGCAGGGCCAAGCCCTGCCCTTACAGGGTATGAGGAAATTGTTAGATATCGGATAGGATGATTAAAATGATTACAGACCAGTTACAACACCACAAAGTAGATTTTTTAACCTTAGTAGGTTATAATATTTAAGACGAATGGAGAAAGAAGATTTTTAACCTTACCTAATTTAAAAGATTGATAGAGAGGTAAAATATGCGAGAGATAGCAATTGATATAATCAAGGAGGAGTTGGAAAAGAGAGGTATTGAGGTTAAAAAGGTAATCCTTTTTGGCTCAAGGGCAAGAGGTAATGCAAAACCAGATAGTGATTGGGATTTTCTTATTGTGGTAGACAAAGATATGACACCTCGTGAAAAAAGGGAGATAGCAAGTAATATAAGATTAAGACTTGTTTATTCAGAAATCTTAGCAGATATTCTTATTATTTCTGAAGGACAATTCAACAAGAGGTTAAATGATATAGGTTATATTACATATTATGCAGTAAAAGAAGGCATAGAGTTATGAATGAAAGAAGTGTTAGGGAATGGATCGTTAAAGCAGAAAGTGATTTAAAAACAGGTAGGGACGAGTTTGCCACTGAAAATCCTGCTACTGACACTATCTGCTTTCGTATGCAGCAATGCGTAGAGAAATATCTTAAGGCATATCTTATATTTAATGGAAAAGAGATAAAAAGAACGCACATTAAAGTTAAGGTTTTTGTTTTAAGAAAACTAAAAGAAAAAGACTTTAAACTATGACTATACTTTTAATTAATACTTGTAAAAAAGAGTCCGATAGTATAAAATAGAAGTAGAAAAAATAGAAGGGAGGAATGTATATGTGGAAGAAGATTGCTTTACTCGTAGTCGTGGCGGTATTTATAATAGGTGCATCTGGAGGGTGTCTTAGTGGAGAGAAGCCTAATTTATCAGGAAACTGGGAAGGACAATTGCAGAGTGTTACACTTCCTACTTCTGCTAATATCTCTATCACTGGGTTAACTCAGGACTCAAACGGTAAATTTACTGGTGGAACTGTAGAGGTAAAGTATAATCCAGATACTCAAGAAGAAGTTAGTTTATCTGCCTCAATAGTTCCAAATGATAGTAAGACAGATGAATGGCTGGCGACTATAATAGCTCACGGGACAGTTTCTCAAGATACAACAGTAACTTATGGGGGTAAAAGATTTAACATCCCAGCTGATACAGAATACGAATTTGAATTTCTCTTACCTCATGCATATGGATGTCGTGGAGGGAGTTTAAACGAATTATCCGGTGGTTATATACTTAGGCTCCAGGATCAAACATTAGATACTGGTACTGTAACTATAACTCGTCAATAAGGAATGATAACTCTCTATAGCCATAGGGCATTATCCTATGGCTATTTTTATAAGAAATGAGAGAAAAGTTATTTATAGGCGAGAAGATTAAAGTTGAGTATGACTCTCAAAGCTCAACTATAAAGAGCTTTATATGGAATAATACAGAGTATAAAATCATAGAAATCTTGTCAACTTGGCAAGATTGGAAGTTCTCAGACGCACTTTCTGGAAAACATACTTGGATTCAAAGACACCATAGAAACTACTTTAAAGTAAAGACAGATACAGAAGAAGTATTCGAAATATATCTTGATAGAAAAGGAAACAGAAGAGACTGGATACTACTAGCAAAAATCAAGTAAAAGAATTTCTCTTATTCCATCCTCAAGAGAGTTAGAGTCTTTCTGGCTCTCTTATTTTTTCTCTCTTATCTCTTTAAAGATCTCTTGAAGAAGCTTTTTATCTATTGGAGAAAGTTCTGCTTTAGCAATCAAATCTGGTCTTCTCTCTAATGTTTTTCTTAAGGCTTCTTTCCTTCTGAAGAGCTCTATCTCTTTATGATTACCACTTAGTAAAACTTCAGGGGCTTTATATCCCATAAACTCGGCAGGTCTAGTGTATTGAGGGTAATCAAATATACCCTTAGAGAAAGATTCGTCTTCTACTACTTCTTTATCTATTACCTCTGGGAACATCCTGGATATAGCATCTATTATCACTAGGGCTGGGATCTCCCCACCAGTTAATATATAGTCTCCTACAGAAATCTCCATATCGGCAAGATAAAGAGCTACTCGTTCATCTATCCCTTCATAATGACCACAGATAAGTATTAGAGCATTCTCTTTACTCAAACTCTCCACAAGAGACTGAGTAAGAGGAATCCCTTGTGGAGAGAGTAATACTATCTTACTATTACCTCTAAGCCCTTTTATATACTCAACTGTTCTAAAAATAGGCTCAGGCTTGAGAATCATACCCCTACCACCTCCATAGGGGTAATCATCTACTTTTCTGTATTTATCAGTGGTAAACTCTCTCGGGTTAAAAAGATTTATCTCTATATAACCAAGCTGTTGCGCCCTTTTTATGATACTAAAATTGAGAGGACCTATAAACGCCTCTGGGAAAAGAGTCAAAACATCTATATATAAAGGCATTACATAGATTCAACCATTATCTGAACTTTAAATTTACCTACCTTACGGCCCAGAGTGCTCGCTATAGCTCTTACTGCATTTATTGTACGCCCTCCTTGACCTAATACCTTCCCCATTTCATTGTCAGGAACTTTAATAACAAGCTTAA
>Ga0315280_10009717_pt1 | contig 12238 bp, 4 predicted proteins | sample YL17G06_40_MG_FD_203697 | JGI IMG/M metagenome (GOLD analysis project Ga0315280, IMG submission 203697) | Sediment microbial communities from Yellowstone Lake, YNP, Wyoming, USA - YL17G06_40 | ecosystem: Environmental > Aquatic > Freshwater > Lake > Sediment | place: USA: Wyoming | collected... | reverse complement strand
GGTAACCATGGACTTCAACGTTTCTACTATTGCCGTTTTCGTTATAATGAATATGCTCTACAACTACGGGTTTTTTGGTTTCCTTTATTGTTTTAAGCGGACAAATGTCATCTATCCCACTACAGGGTTTGCTTCTTTTATGGGTGATGGCATAACAGGTTGGTTTTTTCGATAAGTCGCCTGCATGCGTAGCTGAATTCGCCATTATAATCGTATAATCATTGGCATCTACAACATAGAATGGAAGAGTAATGGATTCTAGTATATTGTTGAGGAATTCATTTTGTTTCCGGATTCTTTCCTCGGCCTCTTTACGTATTGAAATGTCTCTGATAATTGCCGTGGCAATATAGGTTTCATCGGTTTTTCTCGTTGATATCGATAGTTCGATAGGAACTTCAGAGCCATCCTTCTTTATGCCGCTTACCTCCACTACTTTACCTATTAACGGCCCTTTACCGTTTATTAAATATTTAGTAAATCCTTTCCCTTTTTCTTTCTTGTACCTATCCGAAACAATTTTCATTAATGATTGTCCCAGCATCTCCTGTGCTTTATAGCCGAATATTCTTTCGGCACCACGGTTCCATATGATAATCCTCATCTGGGAGTCAGTAGATACAATACCGTCAAAGGAAGTGCTGATAAGCTCTCGGTACTTTTCTTCGCTCCGCTTCAGTGCTTCTTCAGCCAGTTTGCGCTGCGTTATAGCCGTCCCAAGTACCACCCAGCCATAGCGTTCTCCATTATCTTCAATGGCTTGCACACGTACGTCGACCCATATTTCGCCTTGCCTGGTCCGGTGCAGTTGTTCTTCCTGATAGTAGCCCTTAGCTTCAAGCATCTGAAATCGCCTGTCATTTTCACCAGGACGGGTCTCCACTATCTCGATTACATCCAGTAATTTTTTACCTATAACTGCAGATGCTTTTATTCCGTAAATCTGTTCGCTTATCTGGTTCCAGTGAGTGATGACATATTTTATATCTGTGGCGATAACGCTTTCATGGATGGACTTGAACGCTGCATCTGAGAAACGGAGTGTCTCCTCCGTCTTTTTCCGGTCCGTAATATCTGATACCAGTGTCACCCATCCATGGCGCTTCCCGTTTTCTTCAATCGCCTGGGCATGCACATCAACCCAGACATCGCCGCGGGGTGTTCGGTAAATCTGTTCCTCTTTGTTGAATCCCTGGGATAATAGCAAATTTATGCGTTCTTCGTTTTGTTTCGGGTATTCTTCGACCATAGTGATAACATCGGCGGCAGATTTACCAATAGCCTCAAATGCCTTGATACCAAACATCTTTTCACACATCTCGTTCCAGCGGGTTATTATGAAATCATTGTCCATGGCGAAAACACCTTCGTGGATGGACTTGAGGGCGGTGTCTGAGAAGCGTAACGCTTCCTCTACCTTCTTACGTTCCGTGATATCGGTCGTTACGGAGAGCATACATGTGTTGTTGCTGATTTGGATGATTTCGGCAGAAAAAAGCCAGGTACGTATCTGGCCTGATTTCATACGGAAATGAAATTCTTTATTACCGACTATCCCCTTTTCTTTTAATGTCTTTAACATCTCAGCGCGTTCTTCCGGGATAGCCCATGTGCCCACCTCGGAGGATTTTCTGCCGATAACTTCTTCGCGGGCATAGCCGGTCAGACGCATGAAAGTGTCATTAGCCTCAAAAATAGTGCCGTCCTCTATGCTGGAGATAACGATTACCTCCGGGCTGTGCTGGAAAGCTTTGGAAAACTTCTCTTCCGACTCTCGTAAGGCATCCTCATCCCGCTTACGTTCCGTGATATTACGCATGGAAGCCAGGTAGGCGGGTTTGCTTTCCCAGTCGATTTCGACCGTGTTTATCTCGGCGATGATTTTTTCCTCATTGCGTAGCATAATTTCAATCTCGGATGTCTTGCCTGCATCCAGCGGAAAGTCAAACGGTTTGTTCAGCAGTTCTCTTTTCTTATGCCCCAGTATGAATTCAGCCGCCGGATTCGCAAAAAGAATTTTCCTATCGCCACTGACGACAATGATAGCATCGGTGTTTTTCTCCAGTATCTTGTGAAGATTAGCCTGGACTTTAGATATTTCTTGCGTATATTGCTCCAGTTCCATCTGCAGCCGTGCCCGTTCGATGGCGTAGAAAAGGGAACGTTCTATCTGGGCACCCTCCAGTTGCCCTTTTACTATATAGTCCTGGGCCCCGGACTGTACTGCTTTGATGGCTATGGCTTCATCATCGAAACCGCTCAGCACCACCAGCGGAATATGCGGTACTGACAGCAGAATTTTGGTAACCGTATCGAGCCCGTGGCTATCAGGCAGGCCCAGGTCGGAAAGAATCAGGTCGGTTTTGTTCCGGGTAAGGTGTTCCAGTCCATCATTTAGCCTTGTCACCGATGTTATGGAGAGCTTGGCGTTAGCCGACCTGGCCAGTTTTCTCCGTATCAATTCGACATCGTCAGGATTATCTTCGATGAGTAGGACTTTAACTTTCTTGACTTCCATATTTACATTACCTTATTTTCAACATCGTATTGGTGTAGCCTGTAATGTCTATTAAATATCAGGCGGTGATTCATTTATCAGGAGCCAGTAAAGCCCGATTTGTCGCACTGCCTCTACGAACCGGTTGAAGTCCACCGGCTTGCGAACGTAGCTGTTAGCCCCTGTCTTATAGCTGCTGATAAGGTCATGCTCCTCTTTTGACGAGGTAAGGATGACCACCGGTGTAAGTTTGGTATGTTCATCGGCACGCAGACGTTCCAGCACCTCCAGACCGTCCACTTTAGGTAATTTCAAATCGAGGAGAATAAGTCTTGGCGTGTCTTTAATATTTCGGTCGGCGTAGGCACCTCGACAAAAGAGATAGTCCAGAGCTTCAACACCGTCGCGGGCTATCACCACATTATTGGCGATGTTGTTTTTGCGGAATGCCCGCATAGTTAGTTCCACATCGTCGGGATTGTCTTCTACGAGCAATATCGTTTCATCTCTGTCAATCATTTCCGTACTCCTTCATTCGAGGGTAAAATAGAAGGTGGCGCCTTTGCCTACTGCTCCTTCAGCCCGGATGTTGCCGCTATGTCGGTTGATAATTCGTTGCACTGTAGCCAGACCTATGCCGGTTCCGGGGAATTCGGTGGTATCATGAAGGCGCTGGAAAGCCCCAAAAAGTTTATTCGTATAAGTCATATCGAAGCCGGCGCCATTATCCTTCACAAAAAAAGTATTTTTATCGCCGTTATGTGAAATGCCGAACTCAATTTCGGCCCGCGGAATTTTACTGGTAAATTTCCAGGCATTACCGAGCAGGTTTTCCAGCAACGCTCTCAGCATCTGGGGGTCTCCATTGGCGGTCAGGCCGCTGCCGATGATGAATTTGGCACGACGCTCCGGCTGTGTTTCCTGGAGTCTGGTGGCAATTTCCTCTGCCAGTGCGCTCAGGTCAACCTTTTCTTGATGCATTTCGCTTCTGGTCAGGCGGGATAGCTTCACCAGACCGTCAATGAGTTCGCCCATCTTTTGACTGGCGTTGCGCAGGCGGTTCAGATATTCCTGACCGTGCTCATCAAGTCTATCCCTGTAATCTTCCAGCAGCGCCTGGCTGAACCCATCGATACTCCTGAGCGGTGACCGCAGGTCGTGCGAGACGGAATAGCTGAAGCTCTCCAGTTCTTTATTTGTAGCCGCCAGCCGGGCACTGGACTGCTCCAGGTTGGCCATAGCCTGTTTCAGTTTATCTTCCGTCTGCTTCAACCTGGTAATATCTATGGATTCGGTCAGCATGCACGGCTCGCTGCCGATATTGATTAACTCTATCGAAACAAGTGCCGGATATATTTCGCCCGATTTCCTGCGTAATAACACCTCTTCACTACGAACCCGGCCATTTTTCTCAAGCATCTCCAATATTTTTTCGTGTTGAGCGGCATCTACCCAGCTATTCAATTCGGCCACTTTGTGGCCGATTATTTCTTCACGACTATAACCCGTGGAAAGGGTATAATTTTCATTGACTTCGATAATCTTACGGTCTTTCAGTGATATGATAATCATTCTATTAGGGCTGGCATGGAATGCCTTGGAGAACTTTTCTTCTGACTCCCGAAGTGCCTTTTCCATCTGCTTGCGCTCGGTAATATCAATAGCTATGGCAATCATGCATGCTTCGCCGCTGATGGTGATGATATCTGCCGAACATAGCCAGTTACGTATCTCACCAGATTTCATACGGAAGCTAAATTCTTCATTGCTCATTTTGCCCTGTTCTTGCAGAATCTGGGTCATCTTATACTGGTCTTCCTTGTTTATCCAGAGATTAAACTCTTCGCCGGTGTGGCCAATTAATTCTTCACGAGTATAGCCGGTAATACGGACGAAACTATCATTAGCTTCAACATATGTCCCTTCCTCAATCTTCGTGATGATAATCATCTCAGGGCTGGAACGAAAAGCTACCGAGAATTTTTCCTCCGATTCTCGCAGTGCTTTCTCCATCTTTTTTCGCTCATTTAGTTCGGTCTCTAGTACGGCTTTCTCTCTGGATTCGTTTTCGGCCTTCCTTCGTTCCGTATCGTCATGTAAGAGAACTATAAGGCCGCTAAAGCGTTGTCCAGTAACAATTGGAGACACATATAAATTGTAGAAGCGTTCCATCTGGTCTTGTTCCAGAGATATTGTCAATTCGGTTACGGTCATGTCAGTCTTCGGCTCAAGCGAATATTCGCGCCCGGGTATTACCTGATTGAGTGTTTTTCCAATCATTTCTGATTTATTTAGCTTGAGTATTCGTTGGGCGGCAGGATTAGTTTCTACAATAAAGTTTTGTTTATCGATAATAATTACACCATCGGCCATACTCCTGAATATTGCCTCGTAAGCTATCGGCATTATATGTAGAAGTTGTGTGCGGGAGAGACCCCACAAAATCGCTGCACCTGTTACCACAAAAGCCATTGGTGTGGGGTCAATTGAAAAAGAGGGACCGATTCCAGTTATGAACAATAAGTTGGCCACCCATGGTGTAAACGAAGCCAGCAATAATATTCCCGTCTGTTTTCGGAAAATACCGGAGGTTCTGAAGAACAGACCGAAGAGATTAATTGTGCCAGCAAGAAGCAGTACGTAGGAATAGATAGCATGGACCCAGAACCAGGCATTGTAGGTAACAGTTTTAACCGGTGGATAGAAGCTCGTATCTACAACTATACTCTTCCACATCAAGTGATGTATGTCGTTGGTCCAGACCATAATCAGGGTAACGGCGGGTAAGATAAATAGCAGCACTATACCAGGCCGCGTCAACCATTTTCCCCTGTCTGAATACTGTAATGTAAATACCAACCAGATTACCGGTAGGGTGGTAATTCCCAGGTAACACATTTTCATCCAGAAGATGCTGAGAAAGAGATTGCTACTTGTGTTTTCGATGATTGCGGAAAGTAACCACCAGGCTATAGCTGCCATTAACCATAAGAAAGTTGTTACTACTGGTCTGGGACGATAGCGCCAGGCCCGGAGCAGTACAGCCAGCGCTATAAATAATGAAAGAGCCAGTAAAAAGATAGTAAATAGGTCAGCAATCTTCATAAATTAAATCTGAATCCTCCACTAAGTTCTCAACAACACCATCCTGTTTGGCACCCGTTATCACCATACATGTGACGTCAATAGCCATCGGCTGGAGAATGTCAGGGCCTTCGCTCCCGATATCAACCGGTCCGGGTATTGCCGTATATAACTGCCTTCCTTCATTAGCCGGTTTACGTTGTGAGAGTTGGCAAGAAAACACGCACCTCTTGACGATTCGTGCTATTTGGCATATATCATGTTCTGGAAGTACGCTAATAGCCGGTGGTCACCTGGGTCACCAGTCCGGTTGTACTGCAGGAATAGGTACCCTTAGTCGTCGCTGCCCTCAGGTAATTGGGATACAACCCGTTTCCGGTAGGGAATGAGGACATATTAGCGGTGGCTGCTGTAGCCGCAACCGCGGTCAGGCTGTTTTTAGCCATCAGAGTATCCAGAGCCGTCTGTACGGTAACCAGTTCGGCCTTAGCAGCTTCAGTCTGTCCTGAACCGGCCAGACCGGTAACATTAGGTAGGACAACTGCGGCCAGTACGCCCAGTATGGCGACGACGATAAGCAGTTCTACCAGGGTAAAGCCTTTGCTATCACGGTTGATTGTTCTAAGAAACCTGCGCATAATAGCACCTCCTGAAATATTATGGCGTTGATATTTTTTCACTGCTCACCTCCTGAGAAAGCTCAAAACTGAGTGATGTATCAGGTGAATTACATCATAAGCCATCACCTCTCTCCCTTTTGTCTCAGTAAGCATTATTAGAGTATATTGTTGAGGTATTATCGTTGGTTTTCAGGTGGTTTATACCCTACAGGCATGCTGTTCTTCGTTATAAATTCGGAAAAATCGTTTCTATCTATCCGGTAGTGCCCGCCGGGGAGTCTGAACGCACGTAACTGCTTGGTGCTTATCCACCGTAATACGGTCGTATTGCTTACACCACAGCGCTTGGCGATAAAACCGACAGATATATATTCAGGAGCCCACTGCTCATTTGCTTTCTGCAAGCTAACCTCCTATTCTCCGGCATTACGTTACCCGCGGTTTTGCCAGGAAACCGGAACTGTTAGCATATTTGGTGCTAGCAGTGTTTGATATGTTTGAAGTATATGAAAATAAAGTCACGACTATATCACAGAGCAGGAATGAGAGTTCACAGAAATGTCACAAGAGGACTCTTTATATACGTGTTTATTACCGGAACAGGCAAAAACAACACGGGAATATTGTGAGTATCATGGGGGATTCAGAGTGGCTGATGAACCTATCCCTGATAAACCGGCTTCCCCTCCCCCCTCTTCGGAGAAAAGGGGAAGCCGGTCTGCAGATAAGGAGGCGGTTTAAGCGGTTTTTCTACCGGTACGCGTTCGCCAGTAGACCAAGCCGACGATGATAATACCGGCAATGACGATACTGAAGAAGATGAGCCAATCTTTATTCTTCGATGGCAAAGCCTGTTTAACTTCCGGCACTGCCGGCGCTTCGGGTGCTGTCGGCGTTATCTTAGCCGGTTTCTCTGATACCTCGGAAGGTGTCGGCTGTACTTCCGCAGGTACGGTTGTCACCTCGGGTTGGGCGGTCTCTATCTCGGTTGTCGTTACCTCGGAAGGTGCCGCGGCCTCTTCTTTTTCGGCAGTCACTCCCTTTATAGTAAGAGTGCCGGTCAGGCCGTTGACATTTATGGTGTAGGTGCCGACCTTGTCCAGGGTCAGGGTAAAGCTTACATCTTGACTGGCACGACCGGCCAGGTCGATTTCCTGGGTGGCGGTCTCGCTCCCGTCCACTTTGAGAGTCACTTCCTGACTACCTGCGATGTCGCCGGTATTGGTAACGGTTACGCTGATAATAACATCTTTATCAGGATTAGTCACCGAAGGCGCTATTGTAAGAGCCTTGATTTCAAAGCTGGCGGCAGCCGCACGGGCTATGATGGTGAAGTCAGTGAAATGGCTTACCGGTACCGTAATTGTATTACTCGACGGGTCGACGGTACTACCCTCGAGCGCAGTCCAGATTCCATTCTGCCAGGTGTAGATGACCAGGCTCTCCTCGGCGAATCCGGCCGGTATCTGCGAATCTTTATATTCAAATATCAGGTTTACCGGTGGGTCAAAGGTCGCACCGTTGGGACCGATGTCGTAAACCGTGCCAATGATTCTGGTATCGGCGGGTGCCGCGGCAGGTGCCGGGGTCTCTTTGATGGACATGGAGTACAGGCGCTGCCCATTCTTGTTCTTGCCGATGGTGCCCCTGGGTATGTTGACCTTGACCTTCCCGTCTACGGATTCTACAGTAGCGTCTACCACGAATTTGCCGGTACTCGTCGTATATTCGGCCAGGCTGGTGACGCCGCTGGCGCCGCCACCGCCACCGCCCCCACTGACGGGATATTCGGTGACCACTGCGGATGGTGGTGGTGCTGGCGTGGCTATTAATGTCCATGAGCTGAAGTGGCTGGGTGATGCGTAGGCAATCTTGTTAACGGTGTCTATGGTTGTGGTCACTATCGTCCAGTTGCCGGTGTCGGGATTGAGGTAGGCCACTTTAAGGTTTTCTTCCCCAAAACCGGCGGCGGCAAGGTCGGCCGGGTCAAAGGGGAAGCCGATATCCCACTGCACATCATCAACCGGGGCGCTGGAATCGACGTTGGTTATTCTGCCCAGCATATCCGTAGCGCCATCCGGCAGGTTGGCAAGAGTTTCGGGTGTGACATTCATTGAGGCCGGGGTGATGACGTTGGCCTCAGCACCATCATTAATGATGCTGTTGATGGTGATTTTATCTCCCCACGGAGCCGTCATATCAATCGGTGTGGTGGAGGTGACGGTGGTCGGGTCAAGGCGCGGTGAAGCGTAAGTTGTCACCGTTGTTCCTGAAGGCGTGCAGATAAACATGACCTCGGTGCTGTGCGATAGCGCGCCGCTGGTTCCGGTGACTCTGAATGTCCAGGTGCCGGGTTGGGCACTGGCACTCGCGGTAAAGGTTATGGTTTGCTTACCCAGACCGGTAGTAGCCGAGGGCGTTACGCTATTGGCTGTGTAGCTGATACTGGCCGGCCAGGTAGCGTTCGCGCTGCTCATGGCCACAGCCAGGTTCACGGTATCAGTAAAACCATTGAGAGCGGTTATCGAAACCGTGGTATCGCCGCTGGAATTGGCGCTGACGGGTATGGTGTTCGGGGCCAGGCTGATAGCGAAGTCGGACGTGTTGGTTGGCGGCACCACGTTAAGCGTTATGGTCCTTGTCTGGCTGATAGACCCGCTGATACCCGTGATTACCAGCGGATATTTGCCTTCTGTAGCCCCCGTTGGAACGTTGATGGTCAGCGTGGCAGTAGTCGGAGTCGCGATACTCGGTGTTATCGTCGCCGACGGCGTGAAGCTGGCAGTTGCGCCGCTTATGGCGCTGAGACCGGAGACGCTGAGAGCGACGGCGGACTGGAAGCTGCCCAGCGGCTCAATCTGGGCGGTGACGGTGCCGGAACTCCCTCTGGGGATATCAACCTTCATTGGGGTGGCGTAGAGTACGAAGTTATTGACCGCCGAGGGTTTCAGGCTGAAGGGCCGGTCTATAGATATACCGCTGGTACTTCCGGTGGCTTTCACCGGGTAGATGCCGGCACTCATCGACGGCGCAGTGATGACGGCTGTGAAGGAGCCGTCCTGTGCCACAGTGATGGTAGCCGGCACGGTGGCGATATTATTATTGGCAAAGGTTATGGCTAAGGTCTCGCCGGCGGTGTATCCTGAGCCGGAGAGCCTGATATCGGTATCGGCCGGGCCGCTCGAAGGCGAGATAACCATGTTAGCGCCCGTTGAGACCACCATCAAGCCCAGCGGCACAGCCCGGGCGATAGTGCTGGTCCTGGCTTCCAGCGGAATATCATAAGGGCCTATTGGTGTGGCTGTATCCGTTACTATTAAAACAGTAATGGTCAGCGCTTCACCGGGTATGGGTGCCAGTGGTGTCGGGGCGGTGATTTCCCTGATTCCTCCCGGCATACCGGTGAATCTGCCGATGGTGTTACCGAGAGTATCCTGGAAGGTGGCGGTGACGCCTGGCGCCAGATGTCCTACGCTGAATCTTACGGCTTCTTTAAATCCATTCTTCGAGCTCAGGGTCAGGGTGGTATTGCCGGTAAAACCTTGAGTTACCTTAAGGAACTGTGGAGATAAGTTGAGGAAGAAGTCCGCATTCTCCGCCGGGACTATGCTGAAAGTGTTCTTAGCCGCCATGACGCCATCGGCGGCCTTAATGATATAGGTTCCCGGCGGTACCTGAGCGGCCGGTGGGACGGTAATTTCCGTAGCCCATGTACCATCGCTCTGTACCCGTATCGTGCCGGGGGTGATGTTGATTGGCGTCGCCGCGCCTGGTGGGGCTGCGGTCAGTGTAATGGTATTACCGCTGGTGAAACCGGCGCCGGAGATACCGATGTGCTCTCCGGGCCTGGCACGTGGCGGGTTGATGGTAATCGTACCGTGGCCCTCCCCCGCGCCGATATTGGGCATAACGCCGAAGCCGAGCGGCACTACTGCCGCTTCAGTGCCGGTAATACCGCGGATACTAACCGGGCATGGCCCCGGAGGTGTACTCGCGCTGACACTTAACGTTATTATGGCACTGCCGGAGCTGCCGGGTGATACTGTCACAATATTGCTCGGGGAGAAGGCGGCGGTGATTCCCGGTGCCAGACCGTCAACATATAGTGTTATATTAGCCGTTGTCGTGCCTACGGACATTGTATTAACGGTGATTGTCACGTTGCCGCCCTGTACTATGGGTGGCAGGTATGGCGGTGATAGCTGGAGGATAAACTTAGCGTCAGCACCCCTGATGCTAAACGGTCGGGAGTCGTAGATATAGCCACCACTGCCGTCAGCTACGGCTACTCTGACATCGTAGGTTCCGGGGTCAAGTCCGGTGGGCATCTGGAAGACGCCGTTGAAGTTGCCGTTAGCATCAGTAACGAGGTTGGCGGGGATGGACACATTCTCCGAGCCGAATTTGAGGCTGCTGACGCTCCTGTTGGCCGGGAATCCGGTCCCGGAGAAGGTTATCTTATATTGCTTATCGGTGTAGCCGGCCGGGGCGTAATCGGGACTTAGCGTGAACTTGGGCATCTGGAAGTTGGCCGGCGGCATAACGCCGAAGCCAAAGGGCATCACCCTGGTTTCGGCGCCGTTAACACCGCGTATCGTCAGCGGGTACTGTCCGGGCGGGGTCGAAGCCCGGGTAGTAATCGTCAACCTGGTGGTGCCCGAGCCTCCAGGAGAGACGGTCAAGGTAGTGTTATCGAACGTAGCGGTAACTCCCGGCGGCAGGCCGTCAACGTATAATTGTACGGCTACAGCCTGGCTGGTGGATTCGATATAGATAGTCGTGTTGCCCGAACTGCCCTGGGGCACGCCCGCTATAAAGCCCGGGACGACATTAAGCTTGAAGGTTACGCCGGAGTCTTGGACGAAGAACGGCTTGGCGATGAATACCCTCGGCATTCCTGCCTTCTGGGCTTCTACCTCAATCATGTACTGGCCCACGCCGAAGTCACCGGGGACGTTAAAGACAAGATTGGCGTTACCATTACTATCGATTGTGGTGTTGTCAGGTTTGGGGAGTGCCCTGCCGGCGAAGCGTAGGGAGGTGATGTTAGCCCCGGCCGGGAAGTCGGTAGCGGATATCGTTACCTTGGTTTTCACCGGTCCGGAAGACGGGTTGATGGTTATCTCCGGGAACCAGATACCCTTCTCCTCCATCCAGCTTGTGTCTTTGAACATCGTCGCTGGCTGAACGTCGAATTCGATATGGGCGAAGAAAATCTTCTCGGTGTTGCTAATAATGGCGGTGCCCTTGATTTCAGCGCCATAGTGACCTGGTGGGATGGTGGTTGGCGTCAGGGTGAGGGTGACGCTACCGGAGCCGCCGGGCGAGACGTTGCAGCTGGGGCTGGAGAATACGGTAGTAATACCCGGTGGAATTTTATCCACGGACAGGTTAATGGTAAAACCAGCGCCCAGAGAGTTGACCGTTATGGTGGTATTGCTGCCGCTGGGTGGTATGGGTGGCAGCCAGCCTGGTTCGGCTCTGATGGTAAAAGCGATATCTCCCGCTGTCACCTGGAAAGGTTTCATGATGGAGACCGGTGGTTCGTTGGGTTCGTTAAGTTTTTGCGCTTCTACTTGGACATCGTACCAGCCGGAGGTGATATTAGCGCTCCATATAGACTTGGGTACGTTAAAGACGAGGGTGAAAGTGCCCGTAATATTATCGGCGGTGGTATTGGCGGGCACGGGCAGTTCCATACCGGCGAAACGGAGGTGGGTAACGTTGGCGCTAGCAGGGAAGTCGGTGGCGGTAATAGTTACCTTATTGCCTGCCTGCCCCATGTTGGGGTTCAATATTATCTCAGGGAAGTATAACAGGTACTTGTCGCTAGCCGTTATGTTCATTGAACTCATCATGTTGTCCTTATTCCAGTTCATGAACTGCTGTGGCGGCTGTATATCAAACTCTATATGTGTGTAGAACGTGGCACTACCCGTAGTGCCCTTTATTTCCGCCCCATAGTGACCTGGCGGGATGGTGGTCGGCGTCAGGGTGAGAGTGGTGCTGCCGGAGCCGCCGGGCGAGACGTTACAGC
>Ga0315280_10009716_pt1 | contig 12238 bp, 8 predicted proteins | sample YL17G06_40_MG_FD_203697 | JGI IMG/M metagenome (GOLD analysis project Ga0315280, IMG submission 203697) | Sediment microbial communities from Yellowstone Lake, YNP, Wyoming, USA - YL17G06_40 | ecosystem: Environmental > Aquatic > Freshwater > Lake > Sediment | place: USA: Wyoming | collected... | reverse complement strand
AGCGGGTCTATAACTACCGGCACGATAAAAACCATTAGGGTTATGAAGACCGTAAACGCTGCGCAGGCGATGATGTGCCAGATACGCGGAAACTTCTTGATTGCGGAAAAGAGACCAACCACCAGAATAGACGACAGGATAAATCCAATCACCAGAGATTTAGCGTAATCGGCAAACCATCTGGAGAGCGATAGAGTCGCGAAACCATAGTTCTTTTCCCGAATGTAGGAACTATAAAACGACAGGGGCAGAAGTAGCGCGCTCAGGATAAGATAGAAAATCAGAAAATAGAGCAAGATTGAAAGGGTAAAAGAATTTTTGGAAATTCGCGCCACCCGTGCTTCAAGTTTCCGCGAGAGATTGGTGAAGACAAAAACAATTATAACTAATAGAGAGACAGCGCAGTTCGCTGCATAGATGATATGCCCTTCCCGTTGATATGAGCGTCCGCGGTTAATCTGCTCCTGAGTGAAATACTTTTCAGGGTTAACCTCGCTGGCGCAGGCGGAACCTGTTTTCTGCGTTATGCCGGCAGAGTTGAAAAAGGGTAACGACAGGAAGATTAGCGGACCAAGTAAGACAAACACGGCTATACTACCGCTCACGGAGGCTCTTGGCTTCCTTTTCTATCCTGGGCGTAAATTCACCGCACTCCTTGATGATTGCCTGGAAGTCTGAGTTTATCTTATCAAGTTTCTCTTTCCCAGGCTCCGGTGTTTGCGCCCTCTCCTGGACGAGTTCTAAGGCATCGTCCAACTTTTTCAGAACTGTCTGCATAGATTTGTAAGAGTATTTGCGCATTCCGGGGTGACCTTCCGTGACAGCCCTGGGTCCTTGTTCAAACTTCTCTTTGAGAGCATTGACTTTTCCCTGGAACTTTGCCGCATTAGAGGGTGTCTCTTTTCCAGCGTAAGAGTCGCAGAATTCTGCCAAATCCGTGCTAAACTCAAGCGCTTTCTCTTGGTACTCTTGAATGCGCCGCTCTTGCTCTGCTACAGGTTTGTATGAGGCGAAATACCATACAAGAAGCGCAATGAGCGCGATACCGACGATTACTCCCGCAATTATCAACTGTTTCATCTTTTTGTCAGCAGGAGATTCAAACTCTTCTTCCTCCTCTTCCGCGCCTCTTGCCCTAACTCTAACGCCTCTCCTTGTGCGCAATCCTGCGGCAGGTTTTGTCTGGTGTGTCTCCACCTTTATGGGGACAGACCCGGGCTTCGCAACAAGCCTTGCAGGCGGCTTCTTCAGCGTGCTCTCTGCGGTCGGCTGCGCAAAGGCAATAGCAACTGGAACATCTTCAGGCTCTGCCTCCAGGATTATAGGAACGTGAACCTGTTTGCCGCAGAAAGGGCACTTGCCAACTTTACCTGCCATCTCTTCGCCGACCTTGAGAGGTTGCCCGCACTCACATTTGAACTTTATGTCCATAATTTCTCCTTTCGGTGTATCATTGTGAGCGCTCAGTTTTCCGCGCAAAAAACTATTATATTGTGCCATTTGCTCGTCTGTCAACCGCTATTTTGCCCGAATTACTCCTGCGCCTTATCCTGCCCCTCTCAAAAATCGTGCCACAAAAGCCTTTCGCTCACATTGGCGGCTGCGCTATTTCTTTGAGCGCCTGAACCTGCTATAATGTGCATATACGCGGTCATAGCAAGAGAGAATTATGCTGCGGATAACAGGCGGAGAGTTCAGAGGTCAAAAACTGTTCGCGCCGAATACGTCGGCCGGAGGGTCAGTGCGACCCGCACTTGATATGGTGCGCGTGGCTCTATTCAATATACTTGCGGACCGAGTTGGAGGCGCCAAGATTCTTGACCTCTTTGCCGGCACAGGCGCGTTTGGAATAGAATCTCTCAGTCGTCAAGCCCGGTTCGCCTTGTTTGTTGACAAATATAAGAGTAACTGTGATATAATTGAACACAATCTGCGAAAACTCAGGGTTTTGCCGACTGGCGCAGAAGAACCGCGCGCCGCCGTTATGAGAGCAGACGCTTTTGACATTCTGACTATGAAGAATCTTCCGGGCGCCTCATTTGACATCATATTTATTGACCCGCCTTACGCCTTCTGTGAAGATGCGAAGACACGACAGATACTGAAAAGATTTTTGCGAGAGATTATTGACTCAGAGATTGCAGCGCAGAACGCTACTCTGATGTTTCGCGAAAGGAAGGGCGGAACTCTCGCAGAAGAGGCGCTCGGCGAGAAAGTTGAACTCGCTCGCACTTACGGCACAACAAAGGTAAGCCTGAGCAGAAAAACTTAGCGGTGCGCACGCACAGCGGCAACAGGCAAGCCCCGCCTCAAGCGGATGTCTGAAAACAGGTAATTTCCGTTCTGCGGCGGATGAGTTTGACAAGAACTGTTCTGTGCGTATAATTCTTACCCGGAAACACTCACAGTCAGAGGTAAATTGTAATGAGTAAGGAACTTGATGCGATATTCAGGCCGCGGTCTATCGCTGTTGTTGGCGCCAGCAAAAAGAAGGGGAAGATAGGACGTGAGATAATTCACAACCTCATTGAAGGCGAGTTTGAGGGCAAAGTCTTCCCGATAAATCCGAAGGCGGATGTGATTCACAGTATAAAGTGTTACAAGAGCCTGCTTGACGCGCCTGACGAGATTGACCTGGCAGTTATTGTCGTCCCGAAAGAGTCGGTTATGGATGTTATGAAGGAGTGCAAAGAGAAAGGAGTAAAAGGCGTAGTTCTGATAACTGCCGGCTATAAAGAGACAGGAGAGGAAGGGGCGAAGCGCGAAGAGGAACTGAAAAGATTTGTCCGCTCTGCCGGGATTCTGCTTGTCGGACCAAATTGTATGGGCGTGCTGAACACAGACCCTGATGTAAAGATGAACACAACTTTTGCGAGTGCGAAGGCGCTGCCGGGCAAGACTCTCTTTATTTCTCAGAGCGGGGCGCTCGGTCAGGCAATCATTGACTATTCAAGAGAGGTGAATATCGGGCTTTCCAAGTTTGCGAGTCTGGGTAACCGCGCAGATGTGAGTGTAAACGATGTGCTCAATTACTGCGCTGACGACCCGAATGTGGAACTTATTCTTCTTTATCTTGAGAGTTTCGGAAACCCTCGCAACTTCATAAAGATAGCGCGCGAACTCTCACGCAGGAAGCCGATAATCGCTGTAAAGTCGGGCAGAACCGCTGCTGGCGCGAGGGCAGCGGTGAGTCACACAGGAAGTCTTGCCGGACTGGATGTGGCGGTTGATGCGCTTTTTGAGCAGTGCGGGGTCTTGCGCGCTTCAACAATAGAGGAACTTTTTGATCTGGCGAAAGGGTTTGCTGAGCAGCCGCTGCCAAAAGGAAACCGCGTCGCAATTCTGACAAATGCGGGCGGACCCGCGATACTGGCGACCGATGCGCTTGCTGCGCGCGGTATGCAGATTGCGCCATTCTCCGCGCAGACCAGAGACCAACTCAGGGAAATTCTTTCGCCCGAGGCGTCTGCGACAAATCCTGTTGATATGACTGGCAGTTCCACAGCGCTTCAGTACAAGCAGTGTATGGATGTAATCCTCTCGGACGAAAATGTAGATTCTCTTCTTGTGATATTTGTTCCGCCGATATTCCTGCACACGCGCGAGGTCGCAGCCGCGATTGCGGAAGGAAAAAGGCAGAACCCCGGCAAACCGATTCTCGCCTGCTTTATGACAGGCGAGCAGGATGAAGAAGGCGGAATAGATTTGTTGAATGAGAGCAAGATTCCGAACTACGTCTATCCGGAGTCAGCCGCGATAGCGCTTTCCGGGCTTGAGAAGTATTGCCAGTGGTGCAGAAGACCTGCCGGAACTATACCGCATTTTGAGGTGAACAGAGACGCGGTCTCGGAGATATTCGCCAGATGCGCAAAAGAGGGGCGCAAATTTCTAACAATACTTGAAGCGCAGGAGGTCTTCCAGGCATACGGCATAAAGGTCGTCCCCTCAAAGAGAGTAGAAACGCGAGAGGACGCGCTCTCGTTTGCAGACGTTCACGATTTCCCTCTCGTTCTCAAAATAGTTTCCTCCACAATCTCCCACAAGTCTGACAGAGGAGGGGTGATTCTGGATATCCGCGAAGAGTCTGGACTTCTCCAGGCTCTGAAACTGCTGAAGTCCAGGTTCAGACCTGCCGAGATTGACACTCTCCTTGTGCAAAAGATGATAAAAGGCGGAAAAGAGACAATAATCGGAATGACGCAGGATCCTACCTTCGGACCTCTTATGATGTTCGGTCTGGGTGGAATATACGTTGAGGTTCTAAAAGATGTCAGTTTCAGAATTCATCCTGTAACTGATGTGGACGCAGATGAGATGATTCGCTCCATCCGCGGCTATCCGCTTCTGACAGGCATTCGCGGCGAAGAACCGGTGAACATAAACGAGTTGAAAGACGCTATTCTGCGAATCTCTCAACTGGTTGGAGATTTTCACCAGATTGGGTCTCTTGAGGTGAATCCCTTTATTGTAAGCCCGCCTGCCGGTCCCTGCTCCTGCGCAGTGGACACGAGAATAATCCTCACATAGCGGGGAAAGGTGAGTCTCACCTGCCTGAGCCGGGCGAACGCAAAGAGAAGATTATGTCACTTATCGTCACGTCTGCTGGGTCAGATTGCCGCTTTATGACCTCGTTTATCTGACGGCAAAACTCGCCAAGCGGGAAAGAGCGTATCTTCCAATCTATGCTTATCACATAGAACGCGGTGTGGTCGCGAAGGTTCACTTTACCGCCCGTCTCTATCCTGTAAACTTTGAAGTCCATTCCCTGAAGTTCCGCCTTCTCCTAATCAGGCGCGGTTATCGCCTCTCTGTCAGGCTACCGCGAAACATTGCGAAAGCACCCTATACAATTTTTCGGCAAAATAGAACAGAATCCTGAATGTGAATCAGAAAGTTTCAGGCTACGTTTGCGCCTTGGCCGAGTTCTTTGTCAGCCACTCCTCAAGCGACATAATAACTTCGCGTGGCTTGGAACTGTTATCAGGTCCGACAATCCCATCCTCCTCCATAAAATCCATATACCTTGCTGCGCGACCGTAGCCAATCCCAAGTTTGCGCTGAAGCATAGAGACTGAGCCTCTCTGCTCTGACAGAACAAGTTTTACCGCGTCATAGTATTTCTCATCGCGCTGGGGCGAATCAGGGTCAGGAGCAGGTACTGCCTCGGAAGGCGCTGGCTCTGCCTGCCAGGTCGCCAGTTCTTCGTTGAATTCCGGCTTCTCCCTCTCTTGCAGGTAAGAGATTGTGCGCTCTATCTCCGCAGGCATCACAAACGCTCCTTGCGCGCGCCTGAGCGCGGGAGAGTCCGGACTCTGATAAAGCATATCTCCGCTTCCTAAAAGCAACTCAGCACCGTTCTGGTCAAGAATTGTCCGGGAATCAACCATACTGGTCACGCGGAACGCTATGCGCGAAGGCATATTCGCCTTTATATGTCCGCTTATCACATCTACGCAGGGTCTCTGCGTGGCGACCACAAGGTGGATACCGACTGCGCGCGATTTCTGCGCAAGGCGAACAATTGACAACTCTACCTCTTTTCGCGCAACAAGCAGAAGGTCGCTCAACTCATCTATGACAATTATGATATGTGGAAGAGAGTCCGGGATTTTCGCGCTGTTTTCTTCTTCCATACTGGCGAGTTTTTCTTGAATCTTGCCCTTTCCGAGCGAGTTGAAATCCTGGATATTGCGCGCATTCGTAGCAGAGAGAATCTCGTATCGCTCGTCCATCTTGCGCGTCGCCCAGTTCAAGACATCCGCTGCTTTGCGCATATCCCTGACAACAGGATGATAGAGGTGAGGAATTTCCTCAAATGTGCTGAACTCAACCCTCTTGGGGTCAATCAGAATCAGTTTCACCTCCTGCGGTGACCTCGTGAACAGGATGCTCATTATTATGGAGTTCAGACAGACACTCTTTCCCGAGCCTGTCGCTCCAGCCACAAGAAGATGCGGCATCTTGGTCAGGTCGGAAATGATAAGGTCGCCAGAAGTGTCTCTCCCGAGAAATAGCGGAATAGTGTACTTTTTCCTGGTAAATTCAGGCGATTCAAGAAAACCTCTCAGACAAACATTTGACTTGTTCCTGTTGGGAACCTCTACGCCTATAGTGTTCTTGCCCGGTATCGGCGCCACAATCCTAATGTTCTGAACCCCGAGAGCGACTGAAATGTCTTTTTCCCGCGAACAGATGCTGCTCACAGTCACTCCCGGCGCAAGCGAAAGTTCATACTGGGTCAGTGTAGGTCCGCGCTGAGTCCCGACCACTTTCGCCGCTATGTCAAAGTTCCCAAGCGTCTTCTCAAGCAAAAGTGATGTCTCTTGCAACTCATCCTCATCCACTGAAGGCGATTTCTCAACAGGATTGAGTAGAGAAAGTGGTGGAAGTGCGTAACTTTTCTTCTTGACCGCCCTCTCCTTCTCTTTCTGTTCCTTCTGGTCTGCCTGAAGCGCCTCATCTGGTATGACTGTCTTTGACTCTACACTCTCCTCTTCAGGTCGCGGTTCTACTTCGTCAGAGCGGATTAGCGCAGACCGTTTCTCTCTCGCCGCTCTCAGCCTGATGCTTCCTGCCCGTCCCCTCGCCCAGACCCACAAATCTTTCAAGAAATCAAAGAAGAGCAGATTGGTGGAGAAGACGAAAGATATTACGAGAAGACTGAATACCGCAAAATACGCTCCGATTCCTCCAAGATTGGTGGAGAGAAAATCGGCAAAAAAGGTTCCGTAGTAGCCGCCGACAAGCCGCGTCGGAAACAGCCACTGCGGAACAAGAAGGTTCTCTACAGTCGCAACAGACAGTATCAGAAGCGCGGCTGCAATCGCCTTGAAGTAGCCATCACTGACAGGTCTTCTCGTAAACAGAGACCCGCCCCAGAGCATACAGACAGCGGCGGCAATATACGAAGCAAATATCCCGATGTATCGGAAAAGGTAAAACGATAGATGCGCTCCGACTCGCCCGCACCAGTTATCTATTCCGCCACCAGCCCTGACCGCAAGCGGCTGCGGCGGGTCCGCAGGACTGAAAGAGGCAAAACTCACCAAAAGAAAGACGCCGAATAGAAGCAGAACGAGACCTGTTATTTCACGCACAACCTCTTTCGTATTCATAGTCCGCCTCTTACGGCTTTCACCAAATAGAGATTCCCCCATCACACTATATCGGCATCCTGCCTTTTACTGGTTCACGAATATCTTCCCTGTTCACAGAGATTGTGCGACAACTCTGCGCCGATTTTTGTTGCAATAACTGCCTTCCAGGGTGTAAAATGAGTTTTTTCCGTCTGAGACCTTTTCGTAGGAGGAGGGCGTCTGTGGCAAGAATGGCAAAAGGCGTGGAAGAACTGAAGCAGATAGCGGTGCAACTTCGCATTGACGTAATAAGTATGCTTGTGGAAGCAGGCTCCGGGCACTCCGGCGGAAGTCTCAGTTCAGCAGATGTTATGGCTGTCCTCTTCTTCAACGAGATGAACTATGACCCGAAAAACCCGCAGTGGGAAGAAAGAGACAGATTTATCCTTTCTAAGGGGCACGTCTGCCCCATCTTTTACGCCGCTCTTGCCAGAGCAGGCTACTACTCGCCTGAAGAGATGCTTACTCTGCGTAAACTCCATACGCGTCTGCAAGGGCATCCGGGAAAGAACAAAGGGCTGCCGGGAATAGAGGTCTCAACCGGTTCGCTTGGTCAGGGACTCTCGGTTGGCGTAGGGCTCGCGCTCGGCGCAAAAACTGATAAGAAGAACTGGCGCGTCTATGTCCTGAACGGGGACGGTGAACTTGATGAGGGCTCTATTTGGGAAGCCGTTATGGCGGCTGGACACTATCATCTTGACAACCTTGTCTCCGTAGTTGACAACAACGACCTGCAGATAGATGGCCGGGTTTCTGATGTAATGAACATCTACCCGATAGACAAGAAATTTGAAGCGTTCAACTGGTTCGCGATTCACGCAAACGGGCACGATGTTGCGGATTTGCTGAAGGCGCTGGCAAAGGCGCGAGAGAATAAGGGTAAGCCAACCGTGATAATAGCGCACACGACAAAGGGCAAAGGCGTCTCGTTTATGGAAAATCAGGCAGGCTGGCACGGCAAAGCGCCTAATGTGAAAGAGGCAAAGCAGGCGTTAGAGGAACTGCGCAGAGAACAGGAAAGAACCGGTATCTGGAGCGGCGCGAAAGTTCAGTTGCAACCTGCAAAACTGAGGCAGTAGATTTTTAGCCGGCGGGCTTGCCCGCCGTATGCTGGAGACCCGCCGAGTAAACTCGGCGGCTAAACTTCCACAGGAGGAGATAATGCAGACAGCAGAGATAAAACTAAGGGGGCGGGAACTTCCGCTCAAGGCGACGCGGTTCGGCTACGGAGAAGGTTTGGTTGAACTGGGCAAGCGGCACGATAATGTTGTTGTTCTCGGCGGAGACCTGACAAGTTCAACTTCGGCTTCGCTATTCAAAGATGTTTTCCCAGACAGATTTTTCAGCATCGGGATAGCGGAGCAGAATATGACCGGGATAGCAGGCGGTCTCTCACTTGCGGGCAAGATACCGTTTATCTCAACATACTGTGTCTTTTCCGCCGGTCGCGCGTGGGACCAGTTGCGAACCACTGTCGCCTACAGCGAGTTGAACGTGAAAGTTGGAGGCGCTCACGGCGGCGTCTCTGTCGGTCCAGACGGCGCGACTCATCAGGGACTTGAAGACATTTCAACCACAAGATGCCTGCCAAACCTCACAGTCACAGTTCCCTGCGACGCGATAGAGACGAAAAAATGCACAATAGCAATAGGCGAAAAGATTGGTCCCTGCTACATCAGGTTTGGGCGAGAACCTGTGCCGGTCATTACCACTGAAGATACTCCGTTTGTTCTCGGCGAAGCGACGCAGTTCAGAAGCGGCAAAGACTGCACAATAATAGCCTGCGGATATATGGTATATCGTTCCCTTCTGGCGGCGGAAGAACTTGAAAGCGAGAACATCAGCGTGCGTGTGATAAATCTCCACACAATAAAACCGATAGATAAAGAGGCTATAACGAAGGCGTGCAGAGAGACTGGCTGCGTAGTAACCGCGGAAGAGCATCAGGTTATGGGCGGGATGGGAAGCGCTGTTGCCGAAGTGATTGTTCAGAACTCCCCTGTGCCTGTAGAGATGATTGGAATCTTAGACAGATTCGGCGAAAGCGGAGAACCGGAAGAACTTATGGATGACTTCAACCTGAGCGTGAACGATTTAAAAATGGCTGTGAAACGCGCAATCGCACGAAAGAAAAAACTGAACGTGTAAGAAAAGGAGATACGGAGATTCTGGAGATTGGGGAGATAGAGATATGAAACTTGCTGAAAGGATGAGCCGACTCGGAACTGAGACCGCATTTGATGTGTTAGCCAAGGCGAAAGCGCTTGAAGCAGGCGGACGCAATATCATTCACCTTGAAATCGGCGAGCCTGACTTTGATACACCAAAATACATAAAAGACGCTGCTAAAAAAGCGCTTGATGAAGGCTGGACACATTACGTCCCCTCGCAGGGCATTCCTGACTTGCGCGACGTCATAGCAAACTATATCGCGACTACCCGCAAAATACAGGTGACACGCGATAACGTCGCAGTCACCTCAGGCGCAAAACCCATAATGTGGTACACCTTACTTATGTTCTGCGAAAAAGGCGATGAGGTGATTTATCCAAATCCGGGATTCCCCATCTACGAATCTGTAATCAACTTTTCTGGGGCGAAGCCTGTTCCCATCCCGCTGCTTGAAAAGCGTAACTTCAGGTTTGACCTTGACCAGTTCAAAAGTCTGGTGAACGACAAAACCAAGATGGTCATAATCAATTCGCCTAATAACCCGACAGGAAGCGTCTTAGAACACGAGGACTTAGTCGGCATCGCTGAACTGGCTCAAAAGTATAACTTCGTCGTCCTCTCCGATGAGGTCTATGACAGAATGCTCTACGATAAAAAATTTGAGTCCATCGCATCGCTGCCGGGAATGCAGGAACGGACAATAATTCTGAACGGCTTCAGCAAAACATACGCGATGACAGGCTGGAGAATCGGATACGGAGTGATGAAACCTGAATGGGCGCTTCTTGTGGCAAAATTGATGACCAACTCCGATTCCTGCACTTGCGCATTTATCCAGCGCGCAGGAATCACCGCTCTCACCAGCGACCAGTCTGAAGCGGAAAAGATGATGAAAGAGTTCAGACAGAGACGCGACCTCTTCATAAACGGTCTCAACAAAATCCCGGGGATGTCCTGCGTTATGCCTGAAGGCGCCTTCTACGCATTCCCCAATGTCCAGAAGGTGAGAAAATTTTCGTCCTGCAAGGAACTCGCAGACTATTTTCTGAACAAAGCGGGGGTCGCGTGTCTATCAGGCACCTGTTTCGGCGAATACGGGAAAGGCTACATAAGATTCTCTTACGCGCAATCGCGCCAGCGCCTTCAGGAAGCGCTCTCCCGCATTGAATCCGCACTAAAGGAATTGTAGTTGAATTTCGCGAGCACATTCATTATTGACAGAACATAGTTCTGCGCGTATAAGTATAAATGGTAAAAGGCGCCAGGAACTCGCTTATACCTGATGCCTGACACCTGAAATTCAGGGCGATTAGCTCAGTGGTTCAGAGCGCCTGCCTTACAAGCAGGAGGTCATTGGTTCGAGACCAATATCGCCCATATCTTTGGAAAGTATGAAGTGTGAAGTATAAAGTATGAAGTAAAGAACAAGAAGTTTGAGTCGTCTTGATTTTGCACTTTTGCCTTCATACTTCAGCCTTTATACTTCATACTTTATAGTTGGGGCCGTAGCTCAATTGGTTAGAGTGCCAGATTGTCGATCTGGATGTTGCGGGTTCGAATCCCGTCGGCCTCGCTTCTTTCCTTTTCCCGCCGCACTTTTTCCAATTTCCAAATCATCGCGCGGTTGACAATTCCCTTCCGGAGATTATACTTTACACAGTTGTTGAATCAGACAGGAGTTCAATATATGACCGATAACATCCTTTACTACGGCGACAATCTGGATGTTCTGCGCCGATACATAAAAGACGAGACAGTTGACCTCATCTACCTTGACCCGCCATTCAAAAGTGACCAAGACTACAATGTGCTTTTCGCCGAGCAAAACGGCAGCCGCTCCGCAGCGCAGATAAAGGCGTTTGAAGACACCTGGCAGTGGGATTTGGCTGCCGCTAAAGCCTATGTGGAAGTCGTGGAATCTGGTGGCAGAGTCTCGCAGGTAATGCAGGCGTTTCGGACTTTCCTGGGCACCAGTGATATGTTAGCCTACCTTACAATGATGGCGCCGCGTCTGGTGGAACTCCGCCGCGTGCTCAAATCGACAGGGTCAATATATCTCCACTGCGACACGACAGCAGGTGCTCACCTGAGGCTCCTTATGGACGCGGTGTTCGGGCCGCAAAATTTCCGCAGTGAGATAGTCTGGAAGCGCAGCAGCGCTCACAGTGACACCAAACAGGGAAGGAAGCAGCACGGCCGCGTCCACGATGTGCTCCTATTTTATACCAAAGGTGAGGATTGGAAATGGAACCCGATTTATCTTTCTTATAATCAGAAGTACCTTGACGCCTTTTACAAGTATGTAGAACCTCAGACTGGACGCAGATACCGTTTAGACAATCTGACAGGGCCAGGCGGGGCAAGTAAGGGCAATCCTCAATATGAGGTAATGGGCGTTACACGATACTGGCGCTACTCAAAAGAGAAAATGGAAGAACTCATTAGACAAGGCCGTGTTGTTCAGACTAAACCAGGCGGGGTTCCTGCATACAAGAGGTATCTTGACGAAATGCCCGGGCTTGCGTTACAGGATATATGGGATGACATAAAGCCCATTGGGGCTCAAGCCGCTGAGCGGCTCGGCTATCCGACGCAAAAGCCTGAAGCACTTCTTGAGCGCATAATCAAAGCAAGCAGCAATGAAGGCGAAATGGTTCTTGACCCGTTCTGCGGCTGTGGCACCGCTGTCGCTGTTGCGCAGCGGCTCAATCGCCGATGGATTGGGATAGACATTACTCACCTTGCCGTAACACTCATAAAACACCGGTTACGAGATGCCTTCGGCGACCAGATAGCCTATAAGGTTGTCGGCGAACCGGTCTCTTTGCCTGATGCGGAAACCTTGGCAAAGCAAGACCCGTTCCAGTTCCAGTGGTGGGCATTAGGACTTGTCGGCGCTCGTCCAGTTGAACAGAAGAAGGGCGCTGATA
>Ga0315280_10009714_pt1 | contig 12240 bp, 27 predicted proteins | sample YL17G06_40_MG_FD_203697 | JGI IMG/M metagenome (GOLD analysis project Ga0315280, IMG submission 203697) | Sediment microbial communities from Yellowstone Lake, YNP, Wyoming, USA - YL17G06_40 | ecosystem: Environmental > Aquatic > Freshwater > Lake > Sediment | place: USA: Wyoming | collected... | reverse complement strand
AAGGGAAATCCAGAGTCTTCGCATAGGTCTTTTGGCAGGTATAGAAGATATTTACCGTCTTTTCTTCGGAATAGTCTTCCTTTCTTTTCCTTTACCAAGGGTTTCACCCTTCGGTTAAATCTGCTTATGCGCAGATTGTCATGGACGCTTCTTCTTCTTGCTTAGGGCATATACACTGACAGCGACTCCACCACCAATTATGAGTAAGATCCAATATGGAAAACCAGCAGTTACGATGGCTGTGAATTCAGCGGTCAATGTTTTTCCATCCATTTCTTGTGTTATGGTGAGCGCTAGGGGATTGTCGGTGTAGCTGGCCCCGTTGAATTTCCAATCTGTGAAGCTGGAGTTATTGTTCGGGGTGGCTGAGAACTGTATGGAATCGCCGACGTTGAAGATGTGTGTTCCGACGGCGGGGGTGGTAGTGCCGTTTCCTGTTACGGCTATCTGTATGGTGATTTGCGCTGGTGAAATATTTGTGAATAATACTGTTAGCGTCAGACCATCCATGCTTGCGACAGCCGTTATGCTCATGGGGTTCGTCGTGCCTATGTTTGCGCCAGCCAGCTCCCAGTGGTCAACTTGGTAATTTGAATCTGGTGTGGCTGTGAACTGGTAGTCTTGACCTATTGAGAGCATGATGGTTCCTGAGGGGTCGACAGATCCGTTTGCTCCCGCAGTCACGGTCAGGTTAATGGTTGTCAATATGAATACGGCAACTAGAGTTAATCCGTCCATGCTCGCCATGATTTGGAGATTTAGAGGATTTGTTGTGTATATTGTTCCGTTCAACGTCCATTGGCTAAAAGCACTATTGGCACCTTCGGTTGCTGTAAACTGCACTGTGTCTCCGACGTTGAAGGTGTGAGGGCCGTTTGGTAGGTTGACTGTGCCATTCCCGCTTGTGCCGATGTTCAATGTGATCTGCAACGGTGAAATTGTTGCAATCACCGTTATGAGCTGACTTCGAGCCCATTCAAAAGTATCGTCTCCTGCAAACTCCGTTTGACATTGAAATGTGCCAGCAGCGGTAATATTCACATCAAAGACATAGTTACCTTCTGATCCTGTTATTTGAGTGTCAACCAATGTTGCGTTCACATATAAGTTGATGGACTTGCCCTGTAGCCCAAACCCAGAACTGTCAACTAAGTTACCAGTGACAGTGGCTACGAAGGGTACGATTCCAGACGTAGGGCTAACGTTAATCGAAATTGACGTTGCAATTTTAGGCGGTTCAAGTGTAAGATAAACAACTAAACCGTTCGGTCCGCCACTCTGCGTAGTTATATTGATGTTTGTAGAGTAGGGATTATCTATTGTAGGTGGTTTCCAGTTCTCAGCAGGATAAGCTTTCCAGTGGGCAAAGGAATACCCAGCAGGAATAGCCACCAAACTAAGCGTATGGGCACCAACCATCACACTAGGCCACAATACACGTCCGCCAATTGCATCTTTAGGTACGCCGTCTAAACTTGCAGTTCCCCAAACACCGCTCATGTACTGATTCGTACTTCTATCAAACGCATAAACAGCAATAGCCTCTGTGACACCCTCTTCTTGCATGTCGAGGTTTTCAATGCTTAGGTCTCCGTAAATGTCATGTCCGCTATTCCACGTGTTGCAAACAAAAATGTACCGTTTACTCGTATCCTCATGTAGTGTAAGGTTTAACGTAAACAAAAGGTTTGTTCTTGCTTGATCACCATAAACCTTACAGGTAAAGGCTAATCCCGACTTTGAAATAGTGCAATAGTATGGTGTGCCCACTGAAATTCCGTAACCATTGTAATATTGACGTTCTGTTTTATAGAAATCATCCCAATAAAATTCTTCTAAACCCATCCAAATTGTTCCATGTCCATCGTTATAAAAGTTCAAGTCAATGAAGCTTTTGTTAGCATGATATAATCCTAAAGCATCATCTACATCGTTACTAAGCATCCAAAACTGACCCTGACTCCAGTAAGCAGCACTGTTAAGTTTCACGTCAATCTTATGCGTAAAATCCGTGAAGTGCCCAACACCCATATCTCTACGGAAATAAGCATCTTCGCTTCTGAAGCTTAGAAAGTCAACGTGGTTTGTTCCTACTATGCGAATGTGATTGTTAAGGTCTGTTTCAACCCAATATTCTTGACTAAAGTCTTCAACAGCCATTTATGCTCACTCCCATTATTAGTAGAGATTCAAACTATAAAAAATATTCGACGATTTTTATTTTTCAAGCTGTTCAGGCGTAAAATCCATGCAATACAATTTTCCATTCGGCAACTTATCCACGACAACTATGAGCTTAGGTTGAGGCATGATTGATTCGCCTTTCGCTTAACGATGTTTAACAGCAAATAAAAAGATTGTTAGATAAGTGTTTTTTGCTTTGGATCAGTAATCTTATGATGCCTCTTCCATGCCTCTAAATCAACTCGGTAGTTATTCCTCCAGTCAGGAAAGCGCAAAATGAAACTCTTTTGTCGTACATAACAATATTCTCCATCCCAAAATAGTTTATATTGCTCCACAAGTTTAGCTAGAATCGGGCAGTTCTCGACATGTGTATAATGAACATCTATAGCCCAGCGAAAATTCATCCATTGACAATCATCTCTCAAAACGCACACCCTATTCACATAAACTAAGTTAACCGCATAAAACCTATTAAACGCAGAAAAATAAAAGGCTAGTGCTTTTTTTGTTGCGATCTTCCAAAGACTTGGATAGCTAGTTTGTTATGTCCGCTCGTTTCATAAGGTGGATTAAAAGCAGATAATCCGCATTGTCTAAAAATGTCAGCTGCAATTCTTCGCACCCAAACGCCACGTTTTCCAATGTAATATGCGAAAATACCCTCAATAACCGCCTCTTTGCCTCTCTTTAAAGTCAGCTGCTTCCCAACTTCTGGTAGAAATATTTGAACATCCTCTATCCTTGCTATGTCAATATCCCCAGAAGGATTATGCATCTTTGCAGGTCGCCATATCGGAGGATCATGATACCCACATTTTGGACATACCCTCATAGAAACACCCTATTTGCGTTTAATATGCCATAACCGCACTACTGTATTGGACATTTGAGCTTTTCTTTCACTCGGAGAAACTCATCCATGAACTCTAGATCTCTACGAAATCTATCATAATCGGATTTGAAGTAACGATTAAGAACATCAAACAGCATTTTTATTTCTATCGAATCGAAACATTCGCATATGAACTTTTTAGCTTCAGTGGTGGACATATTCCATTGCCTCTCGCGCCATCTTTAACTGTTCCTCAAGAGGTTTTTTCATGTACTCAGCATACAACACTTTGAGTCTTTTGAGAGATTCCTCTTCTTTTCGTTTCATTTCTGGCAAGATATCTTTGAACCGCAAAATCAACTCAGAGTCGGACACATGTTCACCCATCAAATGATATGTTAAACCTCCTAATAGATTTTCGCTTATGCTACATTATGAGAAAAAAAGGTTATGGTTTTCGGCGCCAATAACAGATGTGACCATTGAACCGAGTTCGCACTTGCTTGTTTTCTAGGAGGTTCTTTTTCTTTCCTTCTATTAGGAATCTGCGGAGTTCATTAGTGCCTAGTTTAGCCGTTTTTACGAGTTCTTGGAATGTTGTCCATGTGGTTGGCATGGTTTCAACGAGTTTTTCGGCTTTTTCTCTGTTGCTTTTGTTTCCTGCCCCATTAGGTTGTGGCATCATTTTCACCCTTTCAGAAAAAAGGAGGGCTATTGAGTCTTGCGTTTCCACTTCATTTGACCACCTACGGTCTCGACTAGGTTTTTTTGGGCGAGGTTGCGTAGGCTACGGTGTACTGAAACGTATTCCTTTGTCTTGTATTTGATGGGTTTGTTAAAGTATGTTGTTGCGATTTCTCGTGCTGTGCTTTCAGGATAGGCCAAGAGTATTTCTAGGATTCTTTTTTGCATGGAGCTTAAGCGTTTTGGCTTTTCCTTTGGTTTTGGCTGTTCTATGACTTCTGGCATGATTTTTCACCCTTAAAAAAGTGGGGATTATTTAGCTACGGGTTTGACTCGCCTTATTACTATTGTTTCAATCGGGCTTGGCCATTCTCGAAAGCTAATAATGTTGTCGTTGACTATTTGTTTTGCCTCTTCCCTATTTGGTGCTGATACCTTAACATCTAAAGTAACTATGTACGCCCAAAATTGCCTCTTTTTATCCATACAATTCACCCTTGCTGATAATTACCGTTATGCGCTTAACTAAGCTTAAGCGAACCATCGTCTTCAAGCTTTCTCAAGTGAATGCCAGCCTGATTGAACATCTTCATTGATTCGGCATTGCTTTTCTCGTCACCGTAAGGATCTAGATAAACGACTTGTTCGATTCCTGCTTGAATAAGAAGTTTAGCACAGATTATGCAAGGAAAAGTCGTAGCGTAGAGAGTTGTATTCTTTGTTGAAGCACCATACATAGCACAAACCATCAAGACGTTTTGTTCAGCATGAACAGCTCGGCATATTTCATGTCGCTCTCCAGAAGGGATTTTAAGCTGTTCTCGAAGACATCCTCCAAGTTCTTCACAATGGGGTAATCCCGCTGGTGCTCCATTGTACCCTAGAGCTATTATTCTATGTTCTCTTGTAACTAAAACAGCGCCAGTCATTCTCCTCAGACATGTGGATCTCTCACCAGCGTCAAAGGCTATTTTCATCAGATAATTGTCCCATGAAGGTCTTTTCTTCAATTTTTCACCCTTTTCGCATAACCATAGTTAACAGCAACTTTCTTATAAGAGTAACACTTTTTGGCAGTTAGGGTGGGGCATTTTCACTCAAATACCTATGTGAATATTATATGTCAGAAACCAACATACCCTTTTCAGACATCACGATACCTCTACGTCTATAATTGATTCCTTTGTGTAAATCTCGAAACATCCAAGTTTTTTAGGACTCTTTTACACCCTTTCTGATAAGTCTCATTAAGAGAAAAAGGGAGATTATCGTATTGGTATCTTCAGAACTTTTGGAATCCAGAATTTAAGATCCGCACCACGATGATGTTCTGCGTCATCCAACCATTTATCGGCTTTTTCTTGACTATCAAAGATTATGGCGATTGAGCAAAGGTTGGGCATTACACAAACTTGGTTCTGATAATAGACACAAACCCATACTTCCATTTTCTTCACCCTTGCACATAAGCAGGATTAACTGCTAGGAGTTTTTCTTTTACGCCACAAAACCGAAATTACTAGACCCACAATGATTCCTGCCAAGAACCCACCAGCCCATAATGGTAGAATCCCACCGAAAAAGTAGGCATTCCAGAATGGCATCCCAAATTTGCTAGGCCATACGAAATACCACATCGTTGGGTTATCATGACCAAATGTCATCCAATCAAGCGTATTGAAACCAAGAGCTATCATCAAACCTGAAAACACGGCAGCTACCACAATGATTATAACCCTCGTTTTTCTCATTTCTCAGTCCTTCACTTTGTAGATTTCTCCACACTTGTCACAGACAACATATTCTTGATGGTCGTCTCGAACCAGAATCTTGTCAAAAAGGTTGAATGGAGTACCGCATTTAAGGCAATCGTCAGCTTCGTCTGTGTCTAACTTGACGCTTTTGAGTTCCAACTCCTTAAGTTTAACCATTAAAACCCAAGCAAAACTATTAAAGTGGTTCTGCTTATAAGAATTTGGGGATGAGCGTGTCTGAGAAACAAAAGTTTTGCAAGCTTCTTGAAGAAGCATTAAAGGATGAAGAGGAAGCACCTAAGAAATATCAGGAGCTCGCAAGGTTAGCTGGAGAAGCCTTACGTGATGATGTGAGTCTTCAACATCTAGCTTTCGTAATATCCAAAGTAATAGCTGATCAAGAAGGAACGCATGAAAGACTCTTATCCGCTATAAGAGCGACTTCAGGTTGTCCGATTAAAGAATGAGTCTAATGTTAGATGAGGATGAAAGCTTCAGTCTTACGGCGTATGTTGAGTCGACTGGATATCAGCGTGTCGCTTTGCAAGGATATTTAGTTGAGAGGCGTAGTGATGGAACGTACATTGCTCCGCTCATTCCCCAACTGTTTTATGGAGCCGATGGTACGCAACTTCAGATGTGGAGGCAGAATTTGACATCTACTGGGAGTCAAGTGATTCTTTCTAGGAGTGGGGGATATCCAAAAGTTCCTAAAGAAGAGCTGTACTGGAGGAAAGTTGAGGAACCAGAGAAACCTGAGGAAAAAGTGGAAGCTGTTAAAGTTGTTCAGTTGCAAGTGCCAAGCTGGGTGTTACCAGTGGCCCTAATTGGTGGAATATTGCTAGTTGGATTGGTCATTTATAAGAGTTAACCCTTCGCTTAACTTACCTTAACAGAAAAAATTAGGTTATGTTAGAACCTCTTTGACATTGGTGATTTTGATTTCTAGTTGACCGCTTCCTTGATGATAAATAAGAGCCGTTATGTCTGCTTCAAGCCTTGGAACATTACCTTTAGGATAGCCAATGACAAACCAAGCTCTGTGAACCTTGAGCAATGTCGTGAGTTCTTGAGGAGTGTGTCCCCTGACTTGTAACACGTATTTTAGCCCTTCTTTCGTTAATCTATTAGTGAGAAGTTTTCTGAGCCAATAAGGAGAAGCATTTCTCCATTCACTCGTCTTCCTGCCTGTCTTGATCTCTTCATAGAGGTCAAGCTTAGTGCCATCAATGTGCCAATGCTTTTTCAGGTTGAAGATCGTGATGTCTTCCATTTATTCACCCTTCATGCGGTTAACGTAATTTAAAAGAAAAATGGAGAATTATGCCTTTTGCTTCTCACGTTCGATTTCTCTTTCTCTAAGAATGGTTAAGATGCGAGCCTTTTCTGTCTTGAGTTTACCGATGAACATTGTGTCTTCCTCTGGTTTCCCTGCTGCATTTCTGCCTTTTGCACGCATTAAGCTGTTGCCGATATCTCTCAGCCTATCCTTGAGTTGATCATCGCTATTCTGTCTGATGGTCGCTATGCGCTTCATTACTCAAGAACCTCGACAGTCACCTTAATCTTCTTAGGCTGAACCTTGAAAGCAGACTGTTTCACATAGAGAATTTCTATGTTTGTTCCACCGACTTCTTGGAATCTGAAGGTACGCTTCGTGCTTCTGAGAAAGTCAAAGGTAGATTCAAATTTATCTGGCATCATTTCACCCTTACGCATAATGTTTCTTAACCGCATCCTTGCATATAAATGGCATTAAGAGAAAAGGGGAGTTTATGTGCTTTTCTTTGGTATTGGAATGAAATAGCCACGTTGAGGCGTTGCCAACCATTTATCTTCAACCAGCTCACGAACGCGCCTCGTTATACTTTCCTCTTTGGCTACATTTGGGTATTTTGCTTGGAAACCTTTTATGATCTCATGATAGGATACTGGGCGCTTCCAGACCTTGACTAGATATGTGACTACGCCTAGAACTTGATGAGAGAGCTGATCGAATTTTTCGATGTTGTCTCGGTAGCTTCTTTCGGCTTCTACTGTTTGACCCGTTAATGCTGCCTTGAGAGTTGTGTTTTCATTTTCGAGGTTGGCCACTTTGGCTTCTAGGAACCGAATCCTCTCGGCTTGCATTTTCTCAGTTTCCGTTCGATGATACATTACTACGAGTACACCCTATTCGCATAAGGCAATATAACAGAAAGAAAAAAGGGGTTAATGCGATGCCTGTGCTTCTTGTTCTGCCTTAGCAGCAATCTCTAATGCTCTAATTATCTCAGTTAGCTCTTCAATGGATATATCAAGCAATTCTTCGCCAGTTTCATCGTCAACGAAACGTGCCCATAAGAACGGCTCTTCGTCTTTGTTTGGAGAATCTACCAACAGAGGAACGATGTGTATATTAGCTTGCTTACCCGCGACATATCCGTCGAAATCAATCTGAGTTTTTAGCTTCAAAAGCTATCACCCTTGCGTTTAATCCAACTTAACAGAAAAAAGGGTTAGGATGATTGAAGTTTTTCCCATTGCTTTCGTGTGATCTTTGGTCCCATAAAACTCCATCGACCATCAATGCCTCTAATGATAAGGATGCCAGTCATAAAAAACCAGTATTCGACTGTTTTGGGAGAATCACCATAGACTCCTTTCCATATGATGTGTTGAACGTTAAATGGAGCTATCTTTTTCTCGATGTATTTTTGCATTAATTTATCTTGTTCTAGTGATTCACCCAAATGGATTCGGGCAGTCTTGTAGACCTTACTTGATGCTTCCATGGCACTTCTCAGCATTGTTACAGCATCAGTATCTTTAATGGTGTTCTGGGGCATACATTGACATAATTCTGTTAGATTCATCAATTCACCCTTTTCGCATAATATGGCTTAACAGCATAAAAAAAGTTAGGGAGTTTTTCGCTTCCGTCTTCGCTTGAGAGTTATCTCCATCACGTAATTCTTCAATCGATAGCCATTAGGTCCATAGTGAGTTCCTATTTTCGTTCCGTCTGTGAAGACTAACCAGATCTCCGACAGGTCTTTATCAGGAACTTTTTGAGTCGATACTTTTATCATTGGTATTCACCCTTAGCGGTTATATCTTGTTAACAGCAAAAAGAGGGGATAGTCAGCCTCCGTTGGAATCTGCAAAACAGTTACCGATTTCGTTGATTAATTGTTGTGTTTCTTTTTTAGGTTTGAATTTTGAGCACTCCCATGGATGCACAGAATTGTCTGCAACAGACTTGTTAAATTCTTGGCATATTAGTGTCTGTTCATAACAGCTTTGACAATCTCTACATGTTATTGGCCATTTCAATTTTTTCACCCCTTTTCATGCGCTTAACTTGTTTTAAGAGTAGAAAAAGATTAGGTTTTTGGTAGTTTCGCTATTGTTTTCTTGTAGGTTTCGTATCGGGCTTTCTCGATAGGATTAAAGCTCCATGTCTGGATGCAACCTTCACATTCAGGGGGTTCGTCTGCTCTGTCTCTGAAACACAAGCAGTCTCTAAAAAGGCAGTAGGGCATGTGATTTCACCCTTTCGGATAATTCCAATTAAAAGAAAAGGGATTAGGGAGATGGTTTCGCTTCCTTCTTTGCTTTTTCTCTTTCGTTTAACTTGTGAATATTCCAAATGGCAATTATCATGCAAGTAGCCGCCCAAGCACCAAACAGAAAACTCTCTAAATCCATCATGGTTGAGCTTCCTTATAGATACACTCCCAACAATCTTCGCAACCACAGGGTGTTTTATCTTCCAGAGGTTTTTTGCATTTTGTCATGGTTGAGCTTCCTTCTCATAGGATTCTTTAACCTTTTTTTGATAATGGAATGTGCATAATGATTCTGTTTTGCTGAACCATACAGCCTTTTCTTTGCAACCTTTTACGTCACATTTCTTCATGGTTTCGCTATCACCCTTTTGCTGTTAACCTACCTTATGCGTATAAGCATCATTAGACGAAATAGAAAAAGGTTTGGGGATTATTCGCGGAACAAGGTTAGATACAGCATTAGAACCGATGTGATGAGTTCGCCAAAGGCCATACTGACTTGGAATAGTTCTTTGTTGGGAAATGGAACATTCCAAATAGCTATGCCCGACCATGATGCAACGCCACCGTATATTCCTATTATGGCAAGAACTAGGAGCAATAGAGGACCTAACATAGTCTTGGAAAATATGTGAACTAGAACTGAGGCAATGGTGGCAACACCGAGAATCATATAGAAGACTGTGCCTAGAAATGAATCTCCACTAATTTGCGGTGCAAATATAGCTGTTGCAATATAGGCTCCTCCCCACATCAGTATCCAAGAAACACACAGTTTGCTGAGAGTATTCATGGTATTCAAGGTTTCACCCTTCAGTTAATACACTTTAAACGAAAAAAAGGGAGTTAGAGGCTTTGTAGTAGTTTTTGGAGGGTTGCGTATTTTTCTGCGTCAGACTTCAATTTGCCGATCTGAAGATTCAGAACTTTCTTGGTTTCTTCTTTGTCATTGACCCAGAACCCACCTTTTGAATGTTGAACAAAGCTACATCCACTACTGAAAACAAAAATGTTGAGCCAGCCTTCACCACTGCTTGGGTCAGCACAACAGGGTAATATGCTGACAATAGTCTCGCCTGCAAGGCATTCCATATCTTCTTCTGAATTCGCCGAAGTTATAGCATGTTTATTTTTTAGGTATTCCTCTATCATTTTCGCACCCTTGCGGTTAAACATAATTAAGAGAAAAAGTTAGGGAAAATCTTTTTGTTTCAGTTTCCATATGACACGCTCTCCATTACGTCTCAGCATAAGCGGATGACTCCGAGCTACTATGCCTTCCATTGGATATTGTGGGTTTCCTCCTTCTGCTTTGGCTACTATTGATGTAGGCTTCGATTTCAGAAATGCTACCGCCTCTTCTAAAGTCATGATTCCCACTTCGGGTACAGTTGAAATCCCCAGCTTGTCTGCAATATCTAAAATGTCGAGAGGTTCAAGCCACCAATCGCCAACGCGTACATCAATCAGTCTAAAAGAAACATCTTTGGGTCGATAGTTTCCGCCTTTCTGTATTCTTGCCCCGTATCCTTCACCATAAAGCTCTATTACAACATTCTTTTGAGCATCAGGAAAAGCCTGTTCTATCTTTTCAGATGTGAATGTTTCTTGCATGTATTTCAGCAGAAATGTTGGAACTTGTGCGTTCCTTGTTCGCCCTAAAATTTCTACAGCCTCATGCCCTTTCTCATGAAGAACACGCATGTTAGTTCCGTCTATTTTCTCAGTAACCCACCAGTTTTTAACATTGGAAAACTCTGGGAGCCTTACTTGATCTTCTTTAACCTTGAATGTTTTCTCGTCTCGATCATACAATGTTTCAATCTTTGGATAGTCCATTAGAAACACCCTTGCAGTTATAACATATTAAAAGAAAAGGGATTAAGATTTGCCATAGTATGCATCATGCCATTGTATGCTTCTTTCTTTTGCTTTCTTCCGTTTTCCGAATCGAATAGCTTTGACAAGTTTGATTTTATCTTTGGTCTCTCGGTATTTTACAGCAAAGAAGCCCACTTTGTCCCTGCATGATATGCGCCATGGTGTATATCCAAATCTGTAGCGAGTACCTTTCCATTTTCTTGGAATTCGCCAATAGACATAAGGATTCCTATGACTTGAACCGACAAGTTGCCTGTAAAGCTGATTGAGAAAGTCGATGCCTTTCTGCATCTCGGACATTTTATCACCCTTGCGTTTAAGTCGCCTTATACGAATAAAAAAAAGGTTAGGGGATGAAGCTGACGGTTATAGCGAGTATTAGAGCAAATTGAATAGCGATGTAGCCATGTTTTTCGTCAGTGGACCAGTCTTCATAATCTCCTAATGTACCTACCGCACTTGCAACAATAAAGCTAAAAACTAGCCCATCTTGCATCATTGCGTGCAAATTGAAAGTTATGTTATCTCTTTCAGCCCTTATTTGACCTTCGATTTGGGGTAAGAGGTAATCGAATTGATGGGTCGAATTGCATTTCATCAAGAGTTTTAGTCCTTCAAGATTTTGCTGTGACACGCCAGTTTGATATGCTTCTAATGCTTTAGCCGTGTCAGCTAGTTTAAGTTCTAACGTAGTGTCATCTTTCGCTGTTCGTAAGATATCTATGGTGCTTCCCAAGGGTATAGTTTGCGGATATGTGTTAATGCAATAGTAAACTATGCCACTTGTAGCAATTAGAATGGCTATCACTAATAGGATTAAGGAGTACATTCTTGAGTCTTTCATAGTTTCACCCTTTCGTATAAATGGGATTAAGAGAATATAAAGTGGGTACTAGATGAGGGATGGTTAGGCTAGTCTAGCGTGTGTTTTTACACGGCAGAATAGGTTTTCACTCACCTAGCACCCTTACCCCCAAGGGGGATGGAGAGGCATCGCTATAAAGCGAAGGAGCTCCTGATAAACACCCTAATATAAAGAAAAAAAGGTTATTGAAGTTTGACTTTGGCATGTGTTTTGATTATTTCCTTCCTTAACGCTGAACGAAAGTCTGAGAGGGATGCATCTTTCAGTTCTCCCTCGAATAGAGAGTATTCTTGTGTTTTGCCGTTGGACATTTGGGCTTCCATGTAGACTAAAACCTTCATGTTAAGCACCCTTTCGCGTAAGCAGAGTTAACAGAAAAAGGATTGGAGCTATGAGTTGGGGTTGTAGAGTTTCTTTCGACTTGTCTTGATGTTTGTAATTATCCATGAATCGCCTTTCCTATGCCTTGCCGTGAACATCAATAAT
>Ga0315280_10009713_pt1 | contig 12240 bp, 9 predicted proteins | sample YL17G06_40_MG_FD_203697 | JGI IMG/M metagenome (GOLD analysis project Ga0315280, IMG submission 203697) | Sediment microbial communities from Yellowstone Lake, YNP, Wyoming, USA - YL17G06_40 | ecosystem: Environmental > Aquatic > Freshwater > Lake > Sediment | place: USA: Wyoming | collected... | reverse complement strand
GGCTACCGCTTCGACGCCGAGACGGGCCTGTACGCGACCGACGGCCGGATCTACCATCCGACCCTGGGCCGCTGGCTCCAGCGCGACCCGGCGGGATATCTGGACGGGGCGAACCTGTACGGCTACGTCTCCGATAACCAGGTTGCCGTCACCGACCCCACCGGCCTGTCTGGCGAGACCGCGCCGCAGGATCTGGGTTTGTGGCGCGGGGGAGGCTCCATTGAGTTGCTCCCGTACCTGTATGGCAGTTCGGCGGGCTGGAGCGACCTGGTGGAGCCATGCGGCGGGCCAGCACCCCAGACGTACCGGCTTTGTGAAGGCCGGGTAGGGATCGGGACTACGGCTCCGCCTCCTGTTCAAGTTCCTGGAGGTGGTTCCGGTAACGGCTGGAAATGGAATCCCGATCCCAACAATCCTAGGGGTGGTTCCTGGGGACCCAAGACGCCAATTCCGGGAAGGAGCCAGCCCAATGCCAGTTGGGATCCTGACGGCGCCAAACCTCACTGGGATGTCGATGATGGCTTGGGTAATCGTGGGCGTTACGGTCCTAATGGCGAACCAATGACGCCCGAGGAAGTTCACGGTCGTTCGCCGGAAGCGAACCTGCCGCCAGCTGAAGATGTGGCCAAGGCAAGTACGGTTGTTGGCGTGCTCATCATCATGTATTGGGTTCTATCTGAGTTATCGCGTGTATTAATCCCACTGCGCAACCTCATCCCTGTCCCATGAGGAGACCATAATGCGTATACTATCCCAACAAGCGTGTAAGGAGTGGCTCAGGGTCTGTCTGGGAAAAGATTCTGCGCTAGAGAATTTGCGGGAAGACTATGTTTTTCGCGTTGAGTATCAGTTGCCGATCGACACAGGAAAGAAGACGGCCATCGCCCGTGTTTTGGCTCAATGGCTTGGGGATGTCCAGAAGCCGGGGTTGTTCTTGATCACGGGCTGGGGCATTTTTCAATCCGGTGAGAATATGTCGCTCTTTGACGGATACCGCAAGTCTTTGGGGGAGAGCCGACCCCTCCATGCCGCGCCAGGCCATGTTTTCGCTGATTCGGACTTGCGGGAGATGGAATGCCTTCTCGATCTCGCGCTTTATTTCTTCTGGGATGCCAGCCTACTTGATGAAGCAGGGACGTTCGTGGTCACAATAAGCCATGACGAATTCATTGCCATCAACACAAAGAATGAGGATGTCTTGCGGCAGTTCCAGAGCAGGTGTGCTGGTCCAGGGGGATTGGGTTCGCCATCTGTTGGGTGCGGCGCGAGGACGTAAGAACAGGGATTCGGCTGATTTCGGACAGGGCGTACAATGGCCCCGAACAGTCAGAACGGCACATGACGACAAACCTAGAACAACTCAGATAGCGGCCCCAAATCCCGGTTGCGCCAGAGGTGGCAGAGGACGGGGAGCATGCGTCACACCGAGTCTCTTTTGAGCCAATCGCAGCCCAGGTCTTCTTGGGGAAACCTCTTGGCTCGGCGAATGCCCTTCGATGTGAGAATCCCCGGATTCCTGTTGATTACTCTAGGGGTTTACTCAGCCTTCATCGAGGTTCTCTTGATTGCCGGAATCGCGCGTCCGGCGGAGACGCTTGACTGGCTGCCGAGGCTGCTGGTTCGTGCGGGCCTCCAGGGGAGGCCCTGGATTAGCGCATATTGTTGGGAGACGGCCGCCGAGTCTGTTGTTACGGGGATAGGAATTCTTCGAGGTCGCCCATGGGGGTGGTGGCTATTATTCATATTCACGATAACAGGATTGGTTTTGCATGCCGGAGACCTAAATGACCGTGCACGAGTAGTAGCCATGACCAAGAACAGCACTTGGCCGGCCCGCCACGGTCTCAGGATGTCAGGGCGTTTTCGCCCCGTACTGGCGGCCCTATCAAGAGGGCCACGTTTTCGGCAGAATACAACATACTGTAATTACACGACTTACAGTGGCGTGCATTCACGCACGGTCATTTAGGTGCCTACAAGGGCCGTGCCATCACAGACCTTGCCTTGGACGCCTGTCTTTTCATCTGGCTTTTCTTCCGCATCAGGCTCTATAGACCTTGGCATCAAAGACGGTGACGGAAACACGGACGGGTGAAGTGGCCCACCGAGAATAGGTTTGTCTTGTGCTAGGGCGAGGGGCTTACCGGAGACGCACTCTTCGACGCGCCACAGTTGGCGAGACACGGGGGTTCGACTGGTTGGGAATGCAGTTTGACGCTCTTTGAGATCAATCATTCGTCATGAGCGCAGACCTCGACCGCGGCACTGGGCTGGAGCCTGTAGCAGCGCTTTCCGGCCACGCGCCACAGCGTGACGACCGGCAGGTGCTTGCGTCCGCTCTGGAAGGTAACCGCGAGTTCCAGCCGGCCGGCGGGCCTGCCCTTGATGAGTGTCTGCGGCTTGGCGCACGGCGATCCGCGCGGCCAGCGCGAGGAGCATGAAGAGGCCCAGCGCTTCGGTCGCGACCAGGAGCCGCCCGTCGAGGGCTGCGTCCGCTTTCCAGCGGCGGCGCACCCGCGACAAGCGACGCCGCAGCGCCTCGTTGTCCGTTGCCATGGCTCCGCTCCTTTCATCACGCTTACTTCACTACGTGTCACGGCCGGTCATGCCCGCCCGATTCGCGCGGCGAGCCACATCTCGGCCGCCAGCGCGGCCAGCACCGCCGCCAGCACGTACCACCAGACCTTCTGGCGGTTTTCGATCTGCTCGCGGACGGTCGACTTGGCCGCGACCGATCCCCCGCCGGACGCCTGGGGGGCTTCCACGGCCGGGCCTTTCTGGACCGTCGCCAGGAGCAGTCTCGTGTCGAGCGGCCGGAAGTCCGGCTCCTTTGGGTCCAGGTTGACCGCGAAGTGTGCGGCACCATTATTATACACCAGTTCGTAGATGCCGGGTTTTTGGGGCGCAAAGGTGACGGCGCCGCCCTCGCCGGCCTGCTGCACCTTCAACTCGATGGGTTTCTCCCATTCGGCTTCACCGGCCTTCGGCGGGGCGGCAGCCTTGGCATCTCCAGGCGCGGCGGACTCGTCGGCCTGGCGGCGGAGCCGGACCTCGCCCGCGTCTTTCGGCACGGCGTAGGTGATCTCTTCGGAGACCACGAAGTTGCGGACGCTGCCCGTCTGCCGCGCGCAAAGCCGCTTGGCCAGTTGGTGCACGAAGGGCACGAAGACGCTCTTGAGGCACAGGTTGTTCCACTCCAGCTCCATCGAAGAGACCAGCAGGATAGACTTGCCCTTCGGACGAGGCCGGCCTTGCTCCTCATCGCCCTCCTTCGGCTTCGGCGCCCCTTGGGATTCCTGTCCGAAAACGCGTTCCAGGATCGCCGGGTGCGCATCCTTGCTCGAGAACCGTGCCGGCACCTGGGCCCGCAGCGAATCGGTGACGAGGAAATATTGCGAGAACTCGGCCAGAGAGAAGTCTCCGCTGTGGGGCTGGGCGAACTCCGCAAAGATCTCGTGCATGAGGTCGATCTGGTTGATGACGACGGGCGGGTCGCCGGCCTCCATCGCGAGGCGCGCCAGGCGGCATGGGGCCAGGCCGCCGAACGTCTGGTTGAACTCCTCGGGGTTGACCTTCGATCCGCAGATGAAGCCGATGCCGCCGCCTGCCGCCACGAACCGGCCCAGCAGCGAGGCGAACTCTGCGTCCCGGGCCTCCGGCACTTGGGCGGCGGCCCGCGTCACGGCCGCAGGCACCTTCGATACGTTGACCAGCAGAACCACGTCGACGCCGTCGAGGTCCGCCGGCTTCATCTCCTCCGGCCCGACCTGGCGGACTTCGAACGGGCTGACCGCATCGCCGGCTTCCGGGACCAGGGCGGCCGTCAGGAACAGTACGTTCAGGAAGTCCATCAGTAGCGCCGGCTCCTCTGGAACAGGTACTCCGACAGGGCCAGTTCAAGCGGCATGGAGGTATCGAAGAGTTTGTAGTCGACCTTCAGGTCGGCGCAGCCCCGGCGATACGCTCCGAGAAAATCCTCGAGTTCGGCCAGGTAACGCTTCCGCAAGGCGTCGGGGGCGGTCAGGATCCGCTCGCCGGTCTCGGGGTCGATGAACTCGGTCACGCGGTCGAAGGGGAACTCCAGTTCCGCCTTGTCCATCAGGTGGAACACGATGACGTCGTTGCCGAGGAACCGGAAGTGCTGGAGGCCGCTGAGGACGTCGGACGGGTCGTCGTAGAGGTCCGAGATGAGGACGATCAGGCCGCGCTTCTTGATCCCTTCGGCCAGGTCGTGCAGGGGCTTGCCGGCGGCGGTCGGGCCGGCGGCCTTCAGGTTCTAGAGTTCCGCCAGCATCAGGTGCAGGTGAGGCGTGCGGCTGCGCGGCGGCAGGAGCGTGCGGATCTCCGTGTCGAACAGCACCAGGCCCGTCGCGTCGCGCTGCATCATCATGAAGTACGCCAGCGACGCCGCAAGGTAAGAGCCGTACTCCAGTTTCGTCACTCGGCCCGAGCCGTAGCCCATCGACGCGCTCTTATCCAGGACGATGTGGCAGGAAAGGTTGGTCTCTTCCTCGAACTGCTTGATGTAGTAGCGGTCGGTCTTGCCGTAGACCTTCCAGTCGAGGTACCGGATTTCGTCGCCGGGGGCGTACTGGCGGTACTCGGCAAACTCGACCGAGAAGCCGCGGTAGGGGCTCCGGTGCAGGCCCAGGATGAACCCCTCGACCACGGTCTTTGCCAGCAACTGCATGTTGCTGATCCGCGACAGCGTGTCGAAGTCGAGGTACTTGAACGTGGCTTGCTGTGTTTCGGCCATCCTCTGCGCCTTACCGGTTGTCGGCTACAGGCCGGAGGTCGGCTTGGGCACGGTCTCCAGCAGCCGCCGGACGATCGTTTCGGACTTGATCTTGGCCGCCTCGGCCTTGAAGTTGGTGATGATGCGGTGCCTGAGCACGGGCATGGCTACGGCCTCGATGTCGCCGATCGAGACGCCGAATCGCCCGCTCAGCACGGCCCGCGCCTTGCCCGCGAGGACCAGGTAGTGCGAGGCCCGCAGGCTGGCGCCCCACGCCACGTAGTCCTTGACGAAGTCGGGGGCGCCGCCGCGGCCGGGGCGGCTCAGGTTCACCAGGCGCACCGCGTACTCGGCCACGGGGTCGGCCACCGGGATCTCCCGCACGACCCGCTGATAGGCCAGGAGTTTGTCGGCGTGCATGACGCACTGGAGTTTCTCGCGGCGCCTGCTCGTGGTCTGGCTGACGATCTGGATCTCCTCGCCGCGCTTCGGATACCCGATGATGATGCTGAACATGAACCGGTCCTGCTGGATCGTCGGCAGCGGGTACGTGCCTTCCTGCTCAAAGGGGATTTGCGTGGCCAGGACGAAACTGGGCTGTTCCAGCGGGTAGGTGGTCCCGCCGACGATACTTGATGCTAATCTCCCACGAGCGGAATTCAAGCCTCAAGCAGCCCCGTGGTAATAAACACCTACCGCTCGCGGGAGACGCCGGGCAAAAAGACCAGGACGGCACGGCGCCACGGGTAGCAGGCGCAGGAAGGCGGCCGGTATAATGTGCCGCGGTGGCCGTTTCAGTTCTTGCCGACGAAAGGGACCCGCATGAGATTCCTCGCCTGCCTCTTGCCCGCCTTGCTTGCCCTGGCCGGCCGGCCCGCGGCCGCCGCAGAGACGATCTGGATTGAGGCCGAGCGTCTCGACGGCGTCCGGGGCTACTGCTGGCCCATGGGGCGGCCCGACATGAAGAAGACCGAGGGTTGCTGGGGCCTCTCCGGGCCGGGTTGGGCGGCCGAGTGGAACCAGGGCGGCGAGAGCGGATTCCTCTCCATTGCTGCCGGGGCCGACGACGACAAGGCCGCCGCCCGCCTGCTGCATGGGCGGCGCGGTCCAGTGCGAAGTGCCCGCCGGCGGCGTGCGGATCATTGAACTCAAGTGAGGACCGGCACGTCGCGCCGCAAAGCAGTTGGCCCATTGCCTACCTGGAAGGGCACGGGCAGATTGTCCTCAAGCGCCATCGGCGTGCGCGGCGGGTGGTAAGCAAAGGGTGACGTGCCCACGCAGCCTGTGCGCGGGATGCATGCCCACGCAGCGGATGCCGTGGGCATGCCACGCTCAATTGACGATTGGCTGAGGCCTACGGCGTCCTGGTTTCCTTCGCGGGTCCGAGCAGGTCTCGCATGTCCTTGTTTTCGAGGTTCTTCTCGCATTCGACGGCCGAGAGGAATGCCTTGACGGCGTCGGCGGCCTGCTCGGGCGCCGGCTTCCTGCTGAAGAACGAGGCCGACAGCCAGGGGGTGACGGACTTCCACATCGGCGTGGGCGTTCAGGAGGAGGCCCGGACCGGCGGCGCGGCCGGGACGGGCATCACCCTGCCCGAGGCCGAGAAGCACAAGGCCCGGCGCGTCCGGGGGCAGGACTTGCCCTTCGGCGGCCCGAAGACGTAGGCCGCCGCTCATCTCACGCGCTCTCCGCTCGCCGTATCACAGGGGACGCTTCGAGGCGCCGGGGCTCGACCCATGCCGGGGAGGACTGCCACGCGTCGGCCAGGAATTGCGCCACGTCGTGCAGGGAGGAGTATCGGATGTACGGCAACGATTCCCGCGAAAGGCAGTCCGCCAGCGTCTGCTTGGCGAAGACGAAGTCGGCTTTCCTGGCGGCGCACAGGTCGCTTCGCCCGTCGCCGACGTAGATTGACCGGCGGCCGCTCCGGCCCAGCGCCTCCATCGACCTGCACTTGCAGTGGGCGGCGCCGAAAGAGCAGCGGGGGTTCTCGTGCGGGCACAGGAGTTGGAGGCCGCCGCTGCGGAAGACCGCCGTGTTCGACCGTATCGGCACGTGGCCAAGACCGAGACGGTCGAGGATTCGCCGGATGAAGAAATCGACGGAATCGCTCAGGACCGTCACCGGCACCCGCCGCGATTCCAGCAGCCCGATCAGCGAACCGACGCCGGGATCGAAGGTCATGCCGTCCAGGAGCGCCTCCACCTGCTCGGGGGTGACCCGCAGCAGGTCGAACTGGTCGGCCAGGCACTGTCGCGACCCGATCTCGCCGTTCTGCCAGCGGCGTTCGACGTCGCGCCAGGATTCGTCGACCGAGTAGCGCAGGATCAACTGGTCAAGGACGTCCTCTCGGGTGACCGTGCCGTCGAAGTCCAGCCAGACCTGGCATTGCAACTCCGGGGGCGGGCGCGTCGTCGGCCGTCTTGTTTCGGAATGCATGCTTTCGGCCCACCTGCGTCCGGGTTCTGTCGCCCCGGAGTCCTGCCCGTAAGAAGCAGCAACCCCTGCCCACAGGCCGACCGCTCGGCCGGCGGTCAGCCCAACTGCATACGAATCCTGAAAACTACCAGAATGGCCGCCATGTGTCCAGGGCCAATCAAAGGCTGACCAAGGAGCAAATTTCGGTAGCGTTGGCGGACTTCAGGTGTTAAAGGTATTGCCTGGCTGGCCGCAGCGCGCGGGCCAGTGCGGAATCGGGAGCGGGGCCACAGGAGGAACGTCCATGGTGAAGATCGAGAGGCTGCTGACACGGCGGATGCTCTTGAAAGGGATGCTGGCCGCCGGCGCGGCGCCGTACGTGATTACGTCCTCGGCGCTCGGCGCGGGCGACCGGCCGGCGCCCAGCAACCGCATCGTCATGGGCTTCGTCGGCGTCGGCGGCCAGGGTTCCGGCGACATGGGCGGCTTCATGAGCCACCAGGAAGTCCAGGCGGTCGCCGTCTGCGACGTGGACTATCGCCACCGCACGGCCGCCAAGCAGCGGGCCGAGCAGCACCATGCCCAGGAAAAGGCGAGCGGCACATTCAAGGGCTGCGACGACTACGCCGACTTCCGCGAACTCTGCGGCCGGCCCGACATCGATGCCGTCTTCTGCGCAACGCCCGACCACTGGCACGCCATCGTGACCTGCGAGGCGCTGAGGAACGGCAAGGACGTCTACTGCGAGAAGCCCGAATCGCTGACGATCCGCGAGGGGCGGATCATGGTCGAGACCGCCCGCCGGTACGGCCGCGTCTTCTCGGGCGGCAGCCAGCGCGTCTGGGAAGATTACAACTGGTACCACAAGATGATGTGGTCCGGCACGGCCGGCGAACTCCAGGAGATATGGGTCAACATCGGCGGCCCGTCGGACGAGATGGTCCGCCCGGCCCAGCCCGTGCCCGAGTGGATGGACTGGGACATGTGGCTCGGCCCGGCCCCCTGGCGGCCGTACAACAAGGATTACCATCCGTTCAACTGGCGCGGCTGCCGCGACTTCTCGGGCGGCGGCATGACCGACTGGGGCGCCCATCACATCGGCGGGGCACTGTTCGCCAGCCAGTTATACAACAAGGACTTGCCGGTGGAGGTCATCCCGCCGGGGAAAGGCAATCCGGGCCTGACCTACAAGTACGCCAGCGGCGTCCAGATGCACCTCGGCGGCGCCTGGGACGGGCCACTGGGGTTCAAAGGCACCCTCGGCGAGGTGCCGGCCCGCGGCAAGCCCAGGGCGGCGCCGCCCCCGATCAACATTCCGAACTACAGGGGTCGCGGCGGAATCTTCGGCGACTTCCTCTACTGCGTCAAGACGCGCGAGCGGCCGTTCCGCGACATCGAGATCGCACACCGCACGGTCGCTACCTGCCACCTCGCAAACATCGTCTTCTGGCTCAACCGCGCCATCAAGTTCGACCCGGTGAAGGAAGAGATCGTCGGCGACCCGGAAGCGAACCGCTGGATCAATCGTCCGAAGCGCGCCCCCTGGCGGCTGTGACCCCCGGAGACGGATGGACGGGCAACTCTGCGCGTGGCGGCCTTTCCGGGCCGCCACGCGGCGTCTTGGCGATAGGCGGCCCTCGGGTTCTTACACAGGGCGGCCCCGCTCGCCCGGAAACCTCCGGAGCCGCAGGGAGTTCCCGAGCACCGTCAGGCTCGAGGCGACCGTCGCCACGGCGGCCAGGAGTGGGGGCAGCCACCCGGCCGCCGCGCGGCCAGTAACCCGTGACTGACCGTGCGTCCTCCGAGTCGGCGCAGGCGTGGGAAATCGGCTTGTTTGCCGCGCGCCTTTGGTTAATATATGCGCTCCGGTGGCGCACCGGCTTCGTTGAGGCGAATGTTGAACCAACCGCCATTGATTCCTGACTTGCACACGCTGGCCAAGGGCGATGCGCCGCGCGCCCATCCCCGCCTGATCCTGCCCAACCTCTTGACGAAAGCGGCTATCGATCACCGCCTGCCCGCCAAAGAAGAGAGGCCCGTTCACGCGATTGTCGTGAAGTGGGTCGACATGGAAAACGCGGGCCGCCTCGACCCAATCAAAGAGACCGGGCTTCGCCGCGAGTTCTTGACCGAAATCTTCGTCAACGTCCTTGGCTACCGGCAGATGTCCGAGGGTCTGCCTCAGTGGGACTTTGTGGACCCGTTCAGCGTTCCAGGGGGCGAGGCCGATGCCGCCATCGGCCGCTTCTGGCCGGGGGGCAACGATCCGCCGCGGGCCTTGATCGAACTGAAAGGCCCGCTGGTCAACGTCGACCGCGACCGCTTCAACGGGCGCACCCCAGTCCGCCAGTGCTTCGATTATCTGGTCGAAGTGCCGAAGTGCCCCTGGGGCATCGTGTGCAACTACGTCAGTTTCCGTCTTTACCATCGCAACAGGACCACGGGGTACTTTGAGGATTTCAGGCTTCAGGACCTTCGCAACATCGAAGAGTTCCGCAAGTGGCGGCTCGTGTTCGGACGCGACGGCCTCCTGCCCATCACGAGCGCCCAACGCCCGCTGATGGATCGCCTTCTGGCGGAATCCGAGAACCGCCAGCGCGAGGTCGGCGACAGTTTGTATACCTACTACGACGAACAGCGCCGCGAACTCATCCGGCATCTCATGCGGCCGCCTCACAAGAAGCCCCTGGAAGCCGCGATCCGCATCGCGCAGAAACTGATTGACCGGATCGTCTTCGTGGCCTTTTGCGAGGATAGGCTGCTCGTGCCGGAGAAGGCCCTCGAACGGGCCTGGAGCCAGATTCCCGCTTTCCGCCGGGCCACGAATCCGCGTTGGGAGAACTTCCTCGGCCTGTTCCGCACCATGGACGAGGGCGACCCCGACAAGGGCTACCCCCGCTTCGACGGGGGGCTCTTTGCCAAGGACCCGGAGATTGACGGCCTGGACATCGAAGACAAACGCACGGACTTCTTCAAGGGCATCGGCGAATACGACTTCCGCGATGAGGTCAACGTGGATGTCCTGGGCCACCTTTTCGAGAAGTCCATCAACGACTTGGAGCGCCTGAAGACGGTCGGGTTCTTTGGTGAGAAAGCGCCGGCGGCAGGCGCAGCGCCGAAGATGGAGAAGTCCGCCGAACGCAAACGCGGCGGCATCTACTACACGCCCCCCGAGTTCACCGACCTGATCGTCAGGCGGACCGTGACCGAGACGATTGAAGCCCGCCTCGATGCCGTCGCCCAGCGCCACGGGGTCAATCGCCGGGACGCCGATCGCGCGGCCAAACCCGACCCGCGTCTCGCCGCCTTCTGGAAAGACTGCTTCGAGGCCGTGCGCGAGGTAAAGGTGTGCGACCCGGCCTGCGGCAGCGGCGCCTTCCTGATTCGCGCGTTCAGGACGTTTGAGGAGTATTACAGGGAACTGCTTGGGCACCGCCTCTTCCACGAGAAGCGCGAGGCCGACCCCCTGGAGGACGCGATTCCAGACATCATCCTTCGCGACAACCTCTTCGGCGTGGACCTGTCGCGCGAGGCGGTCGAGATCACACAACTGGCCCTGTGGATCCGCTCCGCGCGGCCGGGCAAGACCCTGGCTGACCTTTCGCAGAATATCGTGTGGGGCAACAGCCTGGTGAGCGACCCGGCGGTCGATCCGCAGGCGCTGGATTGGCGCGGGCGGTTCGCGGACGTCTTCTCGCGCCAGCAGGGCGGTTTCGACTGCGTCATCGGCAACCCGCCGTGGGAACGCATGAAACTCCAGGAGCGGGAGTTCTTCGACGTTTCCGCCCCTGCGATAGCCGCCGCCGTCAGCGCCGCCACCCGCAGAAAACTCATCGCCGGGCTTGAGAAGGCCAACCCGGACCTGTACGCGCGTTACGTGCTGGCACAGGAGAAGGCAGAAAAGGCCCTTGACCACGTGCGCACGTCGGGCCGCTTCCCCCTGTCCGCCGTTGGCGACATCAACACCTACGCCGTGTTCGCGGAACTGGCGCGGAGCCTGGCGGCCCCCGGCGGCCGGGTCGGGCTGCTCGTTCCATCGGGCATCGCCACAGACAACTCCACGAAGGATTTCTTCGGCGAACTCGTGGACGCGAAGGCGCTGATCGCGATCTACGATTTTGAGAACAGGGAGAAGATATTCCCGGATGTGGATGGACGGTTTAAGTTCTCGGTGCTCCTCTTCGGCGGCGCGGCCGTCAAGGCCGAGTCCACGGACTTCGTCTTCTTCGCCCACCAGGTTGAGGACTTGGCGGACAAGGATCGGCATATCAAACTCGCGCCCAAGGACCTGAGACTGCTGAACCCCAACACCCGCACCTGCCCCATCTTCCGGTCCCCGCGCGACGCCGAGTTGACCAAGACCATCTATCGCCGCATCCCCATCCTTGTGGACCACCGCCGGAAGAAGGGGGGCAACCCGTGGGGAATCAAGTTCCTCACCATGTTCCACCAGACAAACGACGCCGACTTGTTCCGCACGGCCGAGGAACTTGCCAAGGAGGGCTTCAAGCGCGACGGGGCGGTGTGGAAGAAGGGCAAGCAACGGTTCCTCCCCCTGTATGAAGCCAAGATGGTGCAGGCCTACGATCACAGGGCCGCCGGCGTGGTTGTCGATGCCGCCAACTGGATGCGCCAGGGCCAGACTCTGGGAACCACCAACGTTGAGCACCAGAATCCGGAATTCGCGGCCATTTCGCGTTGGTGGGTTGCCGAGTCCGAAGTAAAGGATGCCGTGGGCAAGATGCGCCCCGCCGGATTCATCGGTTTCAAGGATATCACCAGTTCCACCAACCAAAGGACAATGATAGCCGCAGCCATTCCTTGGGCGGCGGTTACAAACCATTTTCCGCTCATTCTTACGGAAGTTGGGCCGCAGAAGGAAATGTGCCTGCTCGCTCAGTTGAACAGTTTTGCATTTGACTATGTTGCGCGTCAGAAGATCGGCGCCGTAACCCTCAACTTCTTCATCGTCGAGCAGTTGCCGACGCTTCCGCCCGATGCCTATGCCGCGCGATGTCCGTGGGACAAGAGGCAGACCCTGGAGAAGTGGGTCTCCGAGCGGGTCCTGAAACTCACCTGCACGGCCA
>Ga0315280_10009712_pt1 | contig 12241 bp, 7 predicted proteins | sample YL17G06_40_MG_FD_203697 | JGI IMG/M metagenome (GOLD analysis project Ga0315280, IMG submission 203697) | Sediment microbial communities from Yellowstone Lake, YNP, Wyoming, USA - YL17G06_40 | ecosystem: Environmental > Aquatic > Freshwater > Lake > Sediment | place: USA: Wyoming | collected... | reverse complement strand
CGGACGGAGTAATGCCAAAGCCAGAAACCTTCGATTTCCTCCTCGGCCCCGGCGCTCGGGGGTGGCGCCGGGCCGAGGTAATGGTATACTGAACAGCCAGGGCTGTTGCGGCATGACGGTGCCCGGCGGGTAGTGCGCAGCCGGGCCGGAAATCCGAAATTCGAAGCACGAATTTCGAAACAAATTCAAAATCCAAAATTCGAGATTCAAGACCTGTCCGGAGAAACCGGGAGCTTTGTCAGGCGGCCGTCTCAAGCCATGCGTTTTGAGCAGTGGGTCATTCGGATTTTGAATTTGTTTCGGATTTCGGATTTCGAATTTCGGATTTGGGATTGGCGAAAGTAATCGGCTGGGTGGAGTGCCCCAAGTGCGTATCCTGCGAATCAAACAAGCCGAGGCGGCCTTGGCGGGCGGACGGCTGGACGAAGCCTGCGAGCTTCTGGCCGACGCGGATCTGCGAAGCCATCGCCAGGCCCAGCAGTTGCTGGACGGCCTGATCGGCAGGCTCGTGGCCCGCGGGCAAGAGCACCTGGCCGCCGGGCGGATGCCGCAGGCGCTGGCGGACTGCCAGAAGGCGGGCGATCTGGGCGGCAACATTTCGGCGCCCGCGGAGTTGCGAGCCAGAATCGCCGAGGCGCTTGCCGGCGAGCACAATGCCCGGCGGGCGCACGGCGACGCCCTGGTTTCAGCCAGGCGGCATGCCGACGCGGGCCGGCTCAGCCTGGCCGGGCAACTGCTTGACGACGCCAGCCCGCCGCACGGCGGCGACGCCAGCACCCGCATCGGCGAACTGCGCCGCGAGGTGGATGCCCGCCGGCAGGCCGCCGACGCCGCCGGGCGGCGCTGCCGGGCCGCGATGGACCGCGGCGACCTGGCCGCAGCCGTGGATGAACTCCTGGCCGCAAGGGCACAGAGGGCGACCAACGACGAACTGGCCGAGCTGTCGGCCAGGGTCGTCGAAGGCTGCGTCGAGCAGGCCCGCCGGGAACTCAACCGCGGGCGGATAGACCTGGCCGAGACGCTGCTTGCCCGCGCCGAGTTGCCGGCGGGGGCCCGGCCGGCCGTGGCAGAGCTCCAGCGGGCTCTCGTCGAATGCCGTCAGGCCGCCGCCGCCGCCCGGGCCGGGCACATGAGGCAGGCCGGCGAGATGCTCCGGCGGGCACGGGCCATCCTGCCGGACGCGGCCTGGCTGGCCGAGGCCGTCGAGGCCGTCGATCACGCCGCCCATGCCCGAGAGACTCTGTGGTCCGGGCCGCTGGGAATGCTTGGCGGCTCGGCGGCTGGGGCGGAACTCGACCGCGGACGCCGGGTGATCCCCAATGCCGCCGCGGAGACTGCGCCGATTCCGGCGCCCGTCGCGGGCGGCGCAAACGGGCGGCCCGGCCGCGGCGCCAAAGAGCACGAGGCCGCGACGCCGGCCAGCGTTTTCCAGGAAAGGTCGAACATGCCCGGGCGATTCGTCATACAACTTGACGGCGCCGGCAGCAGCCTGGTCCTTGGCGGCGGGCGGGTGACGGTGGGGCCGATCAGTTCCATGCACCGGCCGGACCTCGGCCTGCTGGCCGACGCCAATCTGCCGATCGTCAGCGTGGAACGGACGGACGAGGGCGATTACTTTCTGGCCTGCCAGCGGCCCGTCGAGGTGAACGACAGGCCGGTCACGGGCAAGCTGCTGGCCGACGGCGACAAGATCGCCCTTTCGCCGCGGTGCAGGCTGCGGTTTCGGCTGCCGACTCCGGCCAGCACGACGGCTGTGCTTGAGCTCTCGACGGCCCGGATGCCACAGGCGGACATCCGCCGAGTGATACTGATGGACCGCGAACTGGTCATCGGACCCGGAGCGGCGGCGCACGTGCGGGCCGACCAGTTGCCCGGCCGGGCCGTGCTGCAACTCGGCGACGGCAAACTGCTGTGCCGGACCGAGTGCGAGGTTACGCGGGAATCCCGCCCGCTGGATGCGGCAGAGGGAATACCCTTCGACTGCCCGGTGCGGATCGGGCCGCTCGGAATGGTTGTGAATCGGGCGTGAAAGCCGGACTATGCAGGCATACCAATACCAGCATGGCGACAGGCCCCTTGAGGGCTACACGATCCAGCACGCGATTGGGCGCGGCGGGTTCGGCGAGGTCTACTACGCCCTGAGCGACAGCGGGCGGCAGGTGGCTCTCAAGGCCGTGCAAGGCTACGAGCAGATCGAGCTTCGCGGCGTCAGCCAGTGCATGAACCTCAAGAACCCGCACCTGGTGACGATCTTCGACGTCCGCTACAACGATCAGGGCAGGCCATTCGTCATCATGGAATACGTCGCGGGTCCGTCGCTGGCGGACCTTCTGGGCGAGTCGCCCAAGGGCCTGGGCGAGCAGAAGGCGGCGTATTTCCTTCGCGAGATCGCCAAGGGCCTGACGTTCCTGCACGAGTGCGGGATCGTCCATCGCGACCTCAAGCCTGGCAACATCTTCTACGAGGCCGGTTACGTCAAGATCGGCGATTACGGCCTGAGCAAGGCCATGACGCCTAGCTGCCACAGCGGGCAGACCATGACGGTCGGCACGGTTCATTACATGGCCCCGGAGATAGGGGCGGGCTCGTACGACAAGAGCATCGACATATACGCCCTTGGCGTGCTGCTCTACGAGATGCTCCGCGGCGGCCCGCCGTTCAGCGGATCGAGCGTCGGCGAGATCCTGATGAAGCACCTCTCGGCCAAGCCGGACCTGACGGGCATCGACGAGCCATTCGCCTCGACTATCCGCCGGGCGCTGGAGAAAGACCCCGCCAAGCGGTTCCAGAGCGTTCAGGAGATGGTCGAGGCGGTCTTCGGCTCGGATGATGTTCGCAACAGCGTGTCGCTCTTCGCGCCCAACAGCTTGACGATGGTCGCCGGCAAGGCCGCCGCCGGCGTCGCGGGCGCCGTCGCGGCAGGTGCGCCGCGGACGACTTCACCCAAGCCCCCGCCACTGCCGATTCCGCCGCCCGTTCTTCTGCCCACGGCGCCGGCCTCGGAGCGCCGCAAGCCTCCGACTCCGCCGGCGGTTGTGGAGGCGGGTCGAGGCCCGGCGTGGCGTGCCGGCGGCTGGCTGGAGGGCGCACAGCGCGAGCCGTCGCCCAGCCTTACCGAGGCCACGGGCGTGGCGGTCGGCAGGGCGGTCGCGTGGACGGATACGCAGATGAACGGCGGCTGGGCCGATGGGCACCAGACGGACGAGGCGGCCCTGCGCCCCGGACAGCGACGGCTGCTGGCGGCGATCACCGTGCTGGTGATGGGCGTCGGCGCGGGGATTCTCTCCGGCGGATGGGCGGACGTGGAGGAGACCTTCGGTCGCGCAGCCCTGGCCGTGGTGATGGTCATGGGCGGCGCGATGGGAGCCAGACTTGCCAGAAAGTTCCTCGATCTGAGGACCGGCCCGACGCTTCCCTGGCGGCTGGGATTCGGCGGCATGGCGAGCATATTCGCCATGGTGCCCGGCGTGATATTGATGCAGTTTTTGGACGGGGCGTTACTCATGCACCGTCAGGCCGCTCACATTGCCCGGGACACGTATCCGACCTTCGGGGCGATCTGCATTGTCATGTTCCTTCTGAACTGGCGGAAGATGGTCGCTCGCGACCGCGCCAGGCGGGTTTCCGTCAACTGGGCTTTTGCAGCCGGCGGCATGGGCGCGGGTTTCGCGGCCGCGATGGACGGCTCGATGGCCTTGGCCGCCGGAGTGGCGGCGGGGATCTCGCTTGCCTCGCAGATAGTCTGCTCGCTGGCGATTGACGACGGCCCCGAGGCCCTCGCCGGCTCGGCTGCGCCCGCCCCGGCCGACGCCGTGGCGCACCGGCGCACCGCGACCGTCGCCATCTCGCCGCACAAACGGCTCTACGCGGGCCTGATGTGCCTGCTGGGCGGGTTGGTGGGGCTAAACGGCCTCCAGCGGTTCTACGTTGGCAAGATCGGCACGGGCTTGCTCTGGCTGCTGACGTTCGGGGTTTTCGGCATCGGTCAGCTTAGCGACTTCATCCTCATCCTGGTCGGCCAGTTCACCGACAAGCAGGGCAGGCCGTTGCTTATGTGGACGAGCCGGCGCGAGCTTCGGGCGGTGGGCGTCTCGCCTGCTGCCGGCGCGGCCGGCGCGCCCGGCGTCGGGGCCCGGGCGGAGGTCAAGGCGGACCGAATCGGCGGCGGCACGTGGGCCGGGCCGCTGCTGAGCGTTGTCGGCGGGGCGTTCCTTTTCGCCGGCGTGCTGCTGGGCCTGGCCGTCGCGGCCAACGCGCCGGCCATGATCGACGCGTTGATACTCGACAGCAACCTGAGGGCTGATATGCTGCGGGAACTTGGCCCCGATTGGCAGGCCACGCTGGACACCATCATTATCGCCGCGATGGGGGTAGTGATGGTCCTGGCCGCCATGATGCTGATCGTCGCGCGGCGCCGCTCGGGCGGCTCGGCCATGTTCCGCGCCGTCGTCGGAGTCTTCGGCTTGGCCATGACCGTGGCATCCCTGCGAGGCGCCGCGGCCCTTGTGCAGTGGCAAAGCGTGGGCAGGCAGATGGACTACGGGCATATTCTCCGGGCCGTCGGGGTCTTCTTCAACCAGATCCAGGAAGCGCCGGCCATCTTCGCGGCCGTGCTCCTCCTGGCGTCAATGATCGTGCTCTGCTGGCCCGCCGAAAGGCGAAGAACCGTCCTGGGCGAAGGCCGGCCGTAACGGAATGTGTGTGTACCGCGAACGGGAATTGATCGCCCCGGCGAGGGCGGGCGCAGTGTGATGTGAGAGAATGCAGAGGAACTGATCCTTCGGCTCATCCGATGAAGGAAGAAGCCGAGGACGAGAACGAGAACGAGGACGAGGACGATGGCTGTCGCCTGGGTCTTGCCCCCGCCACCGGCTACCGTCTTCTTAGGGCAGAGGACCGCTGGAACCTGACGGAATGTTGGTGAGGTGCCGTGGAATGGCAACGGAGTTCTGCCAGCCCCGTTCACGGGGCTTTGCCCGCCGCAGGCGGGATTAGACCAGGCCTTTTAGGCCTGGGGCGATTGTGTTGCACTGTTGTTTTCGTTTAGCACGCCTTGGCGTGCTTGCGGCGAGGGCTTTAGCCTGAAGGCTCGCAAGTGCGGGTAAGCCCGCTGAAGCGGGCTGGAAAGAAGAACACGAGGAAGGATTGGCGTATCGCTGGCCACCCAGGCCTGAAAGGCCTGGTCTATACCCCCGCTATCGCGGGGGCGAAGCCCCGTGAACGGGGCTGATAATGCCGCCAGGCAGATCGCGCTGCGCGGATAGTCGGCGAAGCCCCGTAAACGGGGCTGCAATGAAGACTGCTGGAACCGTCCTCGGCGAGGGCCGCGGGCAGGGAGTTTGAGAGATGCAACAGATGAATGCGGGCATTGATATTATATCGATATTGGCCTTGCTTGCCGGCCTGGTTGTCTTGGCCCTGCTGATCGCCGGCGTGGTGGTTCTTTTCATCAAGCTCCGCGCCAAGGCGTGGTGGGTCGTCGGGCCGGTGCTGGGGCTGGGGCTGTTGCTCCTGCCGGCGGGGTTGTTAGTGACTAACCGTTCGTCGTCCGAACAGGCCCATTTGGATGAGGCCAGGAGCCGGTCGTTCACAATCGTTCGCGGTGAGGGGGGCTCCGCGATCATCCGAGGCGGCGTGCATGTAGTGGGTGACTCATCAGACTCCGCCTCGGGCCAGCGCATCTCCGAGACGTTCCTGGCCGACGTGTATCCATCGGCCTTGCAGGCGGCCGAGGCCCTGGCGACCCACGTGGCCAAGTCTTTCTACAGCTCGCCAGACGAGTTGACCGGCAGGACGGGCAAGCCATCGCGGACTAGATACACGCCGACCGCGGAAGCGGGTCCCGCCGAGCCGAACTCGCCTTGCGTGTCGGCTGAGGCGGCGGACCTTCCGGACGTCAAGGTTTTCGGCACGGTCACACCGACGATCCTCGTGGCCGTCGCCGATGCCCTCGTCAGAGGCGGCGTTATGGCGCGCGGCGTGGAGATCATGAGGTGGTCGCCCGCCCCGGCCTCACGGCCCGCCCCGTCGAGTAAGGAAGTCATCTGTGCCGTGCGCGTCGACGGCGACGAGTCCGGCACCGTGCAGATCGTGCTTGAGTCCCCAGACAAGCAGGTCACTCGCGCGGCCAGGTTCGTTTCCAAGCCGTGGGCGGCGAACTTCGCCCAGTACGTCGCCGGTGCGCGCGGTCCTGTGGTGCGCGCCATGTCGGCCCCGGCTGCGAGCTTCGAGGATGCCCAGGAAGAGGCCTTCGATGATGCAGCAACCAAGCTTGCGCCGTATGTCAATTCCGCAATGAAGTCCACAGCGCCCGCTGGAGGGATGGCGCGCGTGGCGGACTCCCAAGTCGTGCATGGGGCCATCCTCGCTGAGCTTCGCAAGGGCACGCTTATACTAGACCGCTTCGGCCAGCAGTTCGACAGGCCGTATGGCAAACTCTGGCGAGAGCAGATGCTCGTCTACGCCTCGCCGAAGGCGATTGGACCCCTTGCGGCCGGCATTGCAAAGAATGCCGCCGCCGCCCGCAACGCCGATCGCCAAACGTTGTGGACCCTGGCGGTCTCGCTCGGCGGCTTGGCGGTGCTGATTTTCGCGGTTTACCTGGTGCTCAACGCCGCCACAAAGGGATACTATACATGGGTGCTCCGCCTGCTGGCCCTCTGTGCGGTGGTCGCCGGCGTGGCGCTTGCGCTTGTGGCGTAGCACGGGTGCGGCCGACATGATAGGCACTGTTTGGATGCCAATAGAGTGTTTCATGCCAGGATTGCCGAACGGAATCAGCCCCGTTTACGGGGCTTTGCCCGCCGAAGCCTTGGCGAAGGCGGGTCTAGACCTGGGGCCACGAGGCGCTTGTCTCTTGTTCAGCACGCTTCAGCGGGCTTTTCAGCGGGCTTTAGCCTGAAGGCCTCACGAATATGGATAAGCGCGCTGAAGCGTGCTGAAGAGAAACGGGAATGATTCGCCGGGCCTAAAGGCCCGGCCTAATCCCGCCGCTGATGCGGCGGGCAAAGCCCGCCAAGGCGGGCTAATAAGAGGCCGCCAAGCACGTACGGTCAAGCGGGTTGACCGCGGCCCTCCGGCACGCGGCCTTTAACGAAACGATGGAAGAACAACTAAGCCAGGCCGAACGATTCCTCCTGGAAGGAATCCGTCGCGGCGACTCCGAGGCGTGGTCCCAACTCGTGGACCGCTACCGGGGTCGCCTGTTCGCATTTGCGCACAGCAGGCTGCGAAGCTCCGCGGACACCGAGGACGTCCTCCAGGACGCGTTCATGACATTCCTTAAAAGCCTGGCCCAGTTCCGCGGCGAGGCCGGGCTGGAGACGTACCTCTTCACCATCCTGAGGCGGCGGATGGTGGACTTCTTCCGCGGCAAGAAGCGCCACGTCTGCCTCCTGCACGACGTCGTCCGCCCGGACAATGAAAGCGACGCCGGCGAGGCCATGTCGCAGGTGCCCTCGCAGGACCCGTCGGCAAGCTGGTACGTCCGCCACGACGAGCGCGAGGACATCCGCCGCCACGCCCTGGCCGAGGCCATCCGCGACCTCATCAACGGCTACAAGAAGTCGCTGAACTTCCGCGACCTCAAGATCGTCGAGATGCTCTTCTACTGCCAGATTCCCAACAAGGAGGTTGGGCGAATCGCCGGGCTCGACGAGAAACAGGTCGCCCTAATCAAGCACCGCTGCCTGCGGAAAGTCCGCGAGCAGGTGGACCGCGACCTGGCCGGCCGGGGCATGAGCCCGGAGGAGCCCGACGCCGACGATTCCGACGACGCCCGCGGCGAGGCAATGCTCACGCGAATATGGGAAACCCTCCGGCTTAGCTGCCCAAAGCGGAGCACGATCGGCGCATATCACCTCGGCACGTTAGATGCCGACTGGCGGGACTACGTGGCTTTTCACCTCGAGAAGCTGGGCTGCGAGTTCTGCCGGGCCAACCTGGCCGACATAAAGTCCGCCGACCAGGCCCGCTCCGACGCCCACCTGCGCGAAAAGATCCTCGAATCCACCGTGGGCTTTCTGCGGCAATCCTACCGGCGATGAAAAAGAAGCGGATTACCACAGAGGCACAGAGACGCAGAGGTTTAGAAGAAGAAACGAGCAACCGCAGTCAAACATGAGCCTTCGGTGCACCCGAAGATATGAAAAGACAGCATCGTCTCCCAGAGATTGCTATCCCTGGGCTTCTGGTACGTTCCCTACTACCTACTACCTTCTTTTCAGAGCAGAGATTTGGAAGAAGCTATTGCCTCTATGCAGTTTCTCTTTCTTAATCTCTGCGTCTCTGTGTCTCCGCGGTGAATTCGCTTCTTCTTCTCGAATCGCGACAAATCCCTTGCCCGAATCGGCCCCGTGGGCTAAACTCCACAACTCGGCAGGTAATTCCTGCGCACCAGGCTGGGTGGTCCAGCCGCCCTTCGCCGGGGCAAGTATCGGCGGCCGCGGCGCCTGCCTCACCGGGAGGCGGGGTTTCGACGCGGAATCAGCAAGGCATTGGAGCATACTGGACAACACATGGTTGATCGAAATCTGATGCAGTCGCTGAACGTCAGCGACCTGGAAGTGGAGGCCGAACTGGCCAAGGCGATGGGGGAGGGCTTCAGCAGCGGGGCACTGGGCGAGATGATGCAGGACAAGGCCCAGCCCATGGTCGGCACGATCCTTGTCGGGCACGTGGTGAGCGTGATCGGCAACGACGTGATCGTCGAGGTCGGCCTCAAGAGCGAAGGCGTTGTGGACATCGCCGAGTTCAACTCGCCCCAGTCGGTCGTGCCGGGCATGGAAGTGGAAGTCTACCTGGATTCGATGGAGTCCGACACGGGCCTGGTGGAGCTTTCGAAGCGCAAGGCCGACCGCATCCGCGGCTGGGAGCGCATCGTCGCCAACAACAAGGAGGGCGACACGGTCAAGGGCATGGTCACGCGGAAGATCAAGGGCGGGCTGCTGGTGGACATCGGCGTGCCGGCGTTCCTGCCAGCCAGCCAGGTGGACATCCGCCGGCCGGGCGACATCGCCGAGTACCTCGGCAAGGAGATCGAGGCGAAGATCCTCAAGATCGACGACGACCGCCGGAACATCGTGGTTTCCCGGCGCAAGCTCATCGAGGAGCAGCGCAACGCCGCGAAGGACAAGCTCATGTCGGACATCGAGGTCGGCCAGTTCCGCAAGGGCATGGTCAAGAACATCGCCGATTTCGGCGCGTTCGTGGACCTCGGCGGGATCGACGGCCTGCTGCACATAACGGACATGAGTTGGGGGCGGATCGGTCACCCGTCGGAACTGGTGAAGATCGACGAGGAGATCGAGGTCGTCGTGCTGAACATCGACCGCGACAAGGAGAAGATCGCCCTGGGCCTCAAGCAGAAGACCGCCAGCCCGTGGGAAGAGGTGGAGAAGAAGTACCCCGTAAGCACCCGGGTCAAGGGCACGGTGGTCAACATCATGTCCTACGGCGCGTTCGTCAAGCTCGAGGAAGGCCTCGAGGGCCTGGTTCACATTTCAGAGATGAGCTGGACGCGCCGCATCAGCCATCCAAGCGAGATGGTCAGCGTGGGCTCGGAGGTCGAGGTCATCGTGCTGGAGATCGACAAGGACAAGCAGGAGATCTCCCTCGGCATGAAACAGGCCGAGATGAACCCATGGACGGTCGTCAAGGAGAAGTACCCGCCCGGGACCGTCATCACCGGCACGGTGCGGAACATGACCAATTTCGGCGCGTTCGTCGAGATCGAGGAAGGCATCGACGGCCTGCTGCACGTCTCGGACCTGTCCTGGACCCGCAAGATCGGCCATCCGTCGGAAGTCCTCAAGAAGAGCCAGGAACTCCAGTGCGTGGTCCTGGCCGTCGACGAGGAGAAGATGCGCGTGGCGCTGGGCCTCAAGCAGCTCACCGAGGACCCGTGGCTGCGGATGATCCCCGAGCATTACGTGCCCGGCCAGATCGTCAAGGGCAAGGCCACCAAGATCACCAACTTCGGGGTGTTCGTCGAACTGGAGGACGAACTGGAAGGCCTGCTGCACGTCTCGGAACTGGCCGACCACAAGGTCGAAAACCCGCGCGACGTGGTCAAGGTCGGCGACGAGATCGAGGTCAAGATCCTCCGCGTCGACACCGAGGACCGCAAGATCGGCCTGAGCCTGAAGCGCGCCCAGTGGGCGGCAGAGGAAGGCGGCGAAGGCGCCACCGAGGTCACACCGCGCCGCGGCGGCCTGGAAGGCCAGTCAGGACCGCTCATCGGGACCGACTTCATCGACACCGTCCGACGGGACGACCAGTAGGATTGGTAACCGGTGCCCGGTAGCCAGTAACCGGGAAGAACAAAAGGCGGAACCCGCCTGCCGGCAAGCAGGCCCGGAACTGGGAACCTGGAACCCGGAACCCGGCTTGCCACGGCGTACCCGAAGGCGAAGCCGGGAGGCATGCTCGCTTCAGGGGCAGGAATGAAAGATACAAGGCCCCGTCACCGTCAAAGGCGGCGGGGCCTTTTGCATGTCATAAACGCGCACGTCAAAGGCGAATCGACGGGGCTAAAGCTCCCGTTGCTTGCTTAAGTGCCCCCCGAAACATTCCGAATTCAACTTGTGGACCAACCGCGCCCGGCAGGCGTACGCCGGATGCATTGACGCGGACAACGCGGACAGGAGAGAAGCTGGAGGCACGATGAGCACCGCCGCCAACACCAAGACAACGCTCGGCTGGTATCTCGACCAGATCAAGGCCACTCCGCTTCTGTCGGCCGAGGAGGAAAAACAACTCGCCCGGCGGATTCGCGAGCACTCCGACGTGATGGCCCGCGAACAGATGGTTCACGCCAATCTGCGCCTCGTGGTCAAAATCGCCAAGGAGTACTCCAACCCCGGCATGACGCTCGGCGACCTCGTGGCCGAGGGAAACCTTGGGCTGCTTCGGGCCGTCGAGGAGTTCGACCCCGACGCGGGCGTGCGGTTCAGCACCTACGCGGCGTGGTGGATCAAGCAGGCCATCAAGCGGGCCATGATAAACGCGGGCCAGCCTATTCACATCCCGGCCTACCTCGTCAAGCTCATCGGCAAGTGGCGAAAGGTCTCGCGGGAACTCGAGGCCTGCCTGGGCCGCCCGGCGACCGCGCAGGAAATGGCCAAGTCCCTGAGAATCTCCCCCAAGAAGGCCGAGATAATCCGCCAGGGCCTCCTGGCCGTCAACTCCCCCAGCCAGATGGGCACCGACGAGACCCACGCCCTGGCTGAGATCCTGGCCGACAAGACCGGCGAGGCGCCCGACCAGCACCTCATGGACGCCGCCATCCGCCCGATGGTGGCCAAGCTGCTGGACAAACTCGAGCCGCGGGAGCGGCGGATCCTCGAACTCCGCTACGCCCTGGACGGCTACGATGGGCCGCAGCGGACCTTCAAGGAGATCGGCAAGATCATCGGTCTGACCCGCGAACGAGTCCGCCAACTCGAAAAGAAGGCCCTGTCCGAACTCAACGCGATCGTCGAGGAGATGTTCTGACGGCGGCGGGGATCAGTAGCCGGTAGCCGGTAGCCGGTAGCCGGTAGCCGGTAGCCGGGAAAAGGCAAAGGCGGAACCAGGAACCCGGAACCCCGAACCCGGAATTCGGGCATGACCTCTATCCCCGAGGACTGCTCACTTCAGCGAGCAGGGCAAAGCGGTTCACCGCAAAACGCCAACATCCGGGATTCCACTTCGCTTGCGCTTGCGGTATCCTGTCTCCGCGCGAACGCTGTCGAATTCCTTGTGACAGGAGACTTGTACCGGCTACCGGCTACCGGGTACCGGCTACCGGCTACCGGCTACCGGCTACCGGCTACCGGCTACCGGCTACCGGCTACCGGCTACTGGCTACTGGCTACTGGCTACCGGCTACCCGCTACTGGCTACCGGCTACCGGCTACTGGCTACTGGCTACCGGCTACTGGCTACCGGCTACTGGCTAACGGGTACCGGCTACCGGCTACCGGCTACCGGCTACCGGCTACTGGCTACCGGCTACTGGCTACCGGCTACTGGCTATCGGCTAGTGGGTACCGGCTACCGGCTACTGGCTACCGGCTACTGGCTACCGGCTACTGGCTACCGGCTACCGGCTACCGGCTACCGGCTACCGGCTACTGGCTACCGGCTACTGGCTACCGGCTAGTGGGTACCGGCTACCGGCTACTGGCTACCGGCTACCGGCTACCGGCTACTGGCTACCGGCTACTGGCTACCGGCTACTGGCTATCGGCTAGTGGGTACC
>Ga0315280_10009711_pt1 | contig 12241 bp, 5 predicted proteins | sample YL17G06_40_MG_FD_203697 | JGI IMG/M metagenome (GOLD analysis project Ga0315280, IMG submission 203697) | Sediment microbial communities from Yellowstone Lake, YNP, Wyoming, USA - YL17G06_40 | ecosystem: Environmental > Aquatic > Freshwater > Lake > Sediment | place: USA: Wyoming | collected... | reverse complement strand
AGCCGCCCCTGCCGCCGCCACCGGCCGGGCGGGGCTGGGCTTCGTTGACCTTGAGGTTCCGGCCCTTAATGTCCTTGCCGTTGAGCCCGCTGATAGCCTTGACCGCCTCGTCCTTGTTCGGCATCTCGACGAAGCCGAAGCCGCGCGGCTGGCCGGTCATCTTGTCCGTGATGATGGCGACTTTCTCGACCGCTCCGAAGGCCTGGAAGGCCGTCCGGAGGTCGTCCTCGGTCACCGCGAAGGAAAGGTTGCCTACGTAGATGTTCATACTCGTCTCCTTTGACGATGGGTCCGTCCCGGGGATTCCCGGAGCGTCCCGAACACAGTAATCGATCGCAATAAAGGAGAGGAGTATTTCGGCTGCCAGGGCCTCTGCCCTCTGTACCTTTATCCGACCCGCGCCCCCGTTACGGGGAATTTCCGTAAAATAGGATAGCACATAACGCTCCGTTCGCAAAATAAAAAAATGGTCCCGGGCGAACGCGCGAATGCCGGAAGGGAGGAACGAAGACCCCCCATAAGAAATTGGCAATCAATCGCCAAAAGCGGCTTTCAAGCGGGCAGCGGTACGGTCGAGGGCGTCTTTATAAGACTGCGGATTGTAGTTGCTGCCACCCACAATAAAATCGTGCCCGGTGTGGGGATAGGTGATGAGTTCGAAAGGCACTTTGGCCGCGCCCGCGGCGGCGGCGATGGCGCGCGCCGTCGAGATCAGGCAGCAGTCGCGATAGGTGTCCGACTCTCCGGCAAACATCAACACCGGGACCCTGATGCGCCTGGCGAATCCGGGAAACCTCGAAAAGAAACCCGTGGCCGGATACCAGACGATGTCAACCGCGACTTCATTGGCCATCAGGGAGCCATAAGCAAGGACGATTCCGCCGCCGAGAGAGAGACCGATCAGCGCGACTTTTCCGGGAACGGCGTGAGGCATTTGCTTCGCCTGCTCAATGGCGGACCTAATCCCTGAGAAGCCTTTTCCTTCCATCTTATTGCCGTCGAAGAGCGCGACGTCGTAGCCGAGTGCGGCAATGGCCTGGGCAAATTCCTTGTCATGTTTGGGGCCGGCGGTTCCCGAAACGAGGACGACGACGTGTCCGTTGCCCTGCGGCGGCGGAAACTCCTGTTGCGCCAGGCCGCTTGGGACAAAGGCGGCAGCTGCCAGCAGAAGAGCGATAAGAGAACGACGGAAGGAAGGAATGACCATGGAACTCCTCTCCTCAATCAACGTCAAAAAAAGAGTATATCCCGGCCCCTGACAGGGGTCAAGAAATCGAAAACACCCGGATTTCTTCTCGAAGCGCTTCTCGTATTCGACCAGGAACCGGTCGAAGTAATAGAACAGCACCCGGCACGGGATAAAAAAAACCCGGCAACGACCTACTCTCCCACCAAGCTGCCCTGGCAGTACCATCGGCACGGGCGGGCTTAACTTCCGTGTTCGGAATGGGAACGGGTGTTTCCCCGCCGTTATGGTCACCGGGATTTTTTATCGCGATGAATAAGAGCGCTGTTGCTGAGGAGAGCTATAGGATGGCCCCGAAATTTCGAACAAACCTTGACACGCCCTCAAATTTCGCCACAAAACTGCCTTTTTCGCTGGCATAGTTTTCCGGGATGAGGTCCCTCCGCCCAAAGCCCACTGCCCGGCGAGATTGCGGAATTGCCTGGTAAGTCCCTACTTCTTGCCTTCAATCTCTTGGATAAGGCTTTTGACTTCGGTTTGTTCGGGGTTCAGCTTCAAGGACGCCTTCAGGGCGGCCAGCGCCCGAGCCTTGTCCCCGGTCTTGTAATAGCAGGTCCCAAGAGCGGCTAGCAGGGGCGCGTCACTGTTGTAGATTACGTTGCCCATCCGTAGGCTTTCGATGGCTTCATTGTAGTGTCCCAGACCCATGAGAGCGCGGCCCTTGAGAAAATAGAACTGAAACTTGAGCTTGGCTTCGTCCTGAATTGCTTCAATAAGAGCCAGGGCCTCGTCATAGCGTTGATTTTTAATAAGGAACAGGCCGAACTCCGGAATCTTGTTTTTGTAAGACGGGTTCAGTTCCATCGCTTTCTTGTAGGACACTTCGGCCTTGGCCGCTTGGCCTGTCTGATCATACTGATAGGCCAACACATAGTAGAATATGAAGGTGTTGCTCAGAGACACGGCTTTGGCTGCGACCACGGGATGAGGTAGGCCTTTGACAGGCGAAATGATGAACTGACCCTTTTTTTCGTCGAGAACGCCGCCGTACCCGTCCCGCAGAGTGAGCGTCATTTCATAGTAATCCGGGGGAAGCTCCGCGGTTCCAAAGGTCTGGGCGATGATGGCCCCCGGCCCGTTGGGCTGGCTGGACAGAGGGATGGTGAACGTTCTCTGCACGGCGGGAGTTGAACGCGTTCCCTTGATGGCGACGCCAATGGCCCCGCCTTTCCACAAATCTTGGTTGAGGCCCGTGACGCTGAAGAGAAACGAAACCTCGTCACCGGCGACAAACGTCTTCTTGGGATCCACGTTGAGCTTCTTGCTCCCCGTCCAAAAGGGGAGATGGGCCCCTGGCTGGGCCTCGACCAGCTTGTAACCAAATACCGGGGCCGAGAGCACCGGCGCTCCGGTGACCGAGGGAACGTCGATTTCACGTTCGAGAGTGCTGAACTCTTTCCCGACGGTGTTTCTGAGGAGGACCGTCAGCTTGTATTTTCCCGCGATGACCGGAAACGAATCGGCAATGCAGATACCCATTTTTTCCGTCTCGGCCAGCTTTTCGGCCGGGAATGTCATCGGATAGTCTTTGCTGTACTGGAGGATAATTTTCTCTCCGGCCCGGAGGCTGACGTCGACCTGGAGATCTGTGGAATATTCATCTTTGGGCTCGAAATAATCTACGGAGAGCCGTTCAGGAGACATAGCGAAATCGCAGAACGTCAGACCCGTCGCAGGGTCATGGAGGATGGCCACATCGCCGTCGGAGTTCATATAGTTTGTCAGGTATTCGGTGCTGACGATGCCCCGAAAGTTCAAGAAATGCGTCGCGTAGGAGTCATTGATGCCAGTCTTCGGTGAGTTCATAATGGCGGCCAATTGAAGAGGCGAGTCCATGCTTGGCTGGAAGTTATAGGGAATATCACCCGGGATTATGGACAGAGAAGCCGCCGCGATATCGGGGTCAAGATCATGGATTTTTTCATACATGGAAAAGTAGTCTGTGGCTGAGAATTGGTACGAATTCACGAGAAGCCGCAACGGTCCATCCGCGAGGGGGTCATAAAGCTTCATTTCACCGCCGCCATGCAATTGATAAAACATCAGCTCGAAGTGCGTCGGCAGACCTTTTGACACGTCTCCGTAGTAGGACCATATTTCCACAGGAACAAGCTCATTGCTTCCCTCATGATAGCCCTTGCTAATGGGGGGGCCGAGGATGATGTAGATGCGTCCCCGGTCGGTCATCCAGCCTTCCCTCCCCGAGCCATACTTAAATCTATTGTTGGCCTCCTGAAAACGTTTGAGATGTTCTTCCTTAAATTCGTTTTGAGGAGTGCCCGGAGTCGGGTCGCGCAATTTCCAGAAGGCGTCGATGAAAAGGTCGCGGTCCTTATCATTCGTCAAGTGCAAAAAAACGTCGCTTTCCCGGTCGGTGATAATATACGAGACGATCTTCCACCATTCCTGATACTGGGGTGCGAGGTCCGTGATCTTGACTTTGGCCTGACCCTGAAGCCAGCAAGGGTTTAGGCCTATGAGAACTAGGAGAATTCCCGATATGGCCGCAATCAGACGATTGCGAACCGGATGGTCGTGGCAGCTGAAGGTCGCTTGCATGGACATTTTCCTCTCAAGACATAGTATAGTCAAGGCATGGCAGGAATGCAAAAAGTTCCCTCTCCCAGCATTGTCTATTATACCTAGACTTACAAGAAGGTTGCAGAAAACCGATTTAGTCCAGAATATTGGATTATCTCCAATTATTTGGATTTTTCTTGGGATATCAAAATAATAACCTATTGATTATGAATAAATTAATCCGTTAAATGAATGGCATGTATATTGCACTCTTAAAAATAGCACAAATATAAAGGGAGGTGCATAGGCAGTACACCAAACTAAAAAATGTGGAAGGGAGGAGCAACGGTGCTCCAGAAGAGGTGGGGATTTTTTATGAATCCTATGAGGAGGGATAATGAAGAGATTTCTGGCGTTGCTTTTTTGTGTCGTCATTCCTTTCTCTTTGATGGCACAGGAAAGATCGGGAAGCATTTACGGAACGGTCCGTGATCCTGAAGGCAGCCCCCTCCCCGGCGTCGCCATCACTCTGACGGGTGCAACGATTGCCCCGATCGTGCAGACGTCGAGCGCTGAGGGGAAGTACCGGTTCCTGTCTCTTTACCCGGCCAACGACTATGTGCTCAAGTTCGAGCTGCAGGGGTTCAAGACGAAGACCATGTCGGGCGTCATCGTCAATGTCGCAAAGAACTCCAACATCGAGGCCACGATGGAGCTGGGCGCCCTGCAGGAGCAGGTCACCGTCATCGCCACGACCCCTGTTGTGGACACCAAGAAAACGCAGATCACCCACACGATCGGGCTTGAGATGCTCCAAAACCTGCCTTCGGCTCGTGACCCCTGGGTCGTCATTAACCTAACCCCCTCTGTTCAGACGGACCGTGAAAACGTCGGCGGCGTTGAGGGAGGACAACAACCCTACTACAATGCCAGGGGAACTTCGCTGACGGAATGGGTGCAAGACGGACTCCAGACCACGGACCTCTGGTCCAACAGCTCGACTTACTATTACGACTTCGACACCTTCGAGGAGCTGAACGTCGCGACCGGAGTCATGGACGTCGAACACCGTGATCCGGGAATCAATATCAACGTCGTCACCCGCCGTGGCGGAAACAAGATGAGCCTGGGTGGCCGGTTCTACTACACGAACAGCCACCTTCAGGCCGTTGTGCCGCAGGCCCTTCTCACCCAGTACAATCTCCCTGGGTACAATCGATCGCAGGATCTCAAGGACTTCGGCTTCAACGCTGGCGGTCCCGCATGGAAGGACCACGCCTGGTGGTGGATCGCCTACGGCGTCCAACAGATCGACGTCATCAACCTGGTCAACACCCACGACAAAACCTACCTCACGAACTACTCCGCCAAGATCAACCTCCAGATCATCCCCTCGAACCGGTTTGAATGGTTCTATATGGCGGATGCCAAGCAGAAGTTCGGCCGGAGTTCCTCATACAGCTATCGGCCGGGCTACAACCAGGACAGCAAGTACAAATGGGGCATTCCGACCTGGAAGTTCCAGGACGAGCAGAGCATCGGCTCCAACCTCTTCGTCACGGCGCGGGCGGGCAAGACATGGGGTGGCTTCGGCTTGATTCCCGCCTCGGACTTGGACCAAAGCCAAGTCGTGAGGTATGACCAGACGGCGGGCACCTACACGGATGTCGGCTACTTCTATAACGATCGTCCCCACGCCTTCTACAATGCCCAGCTCCAGTACTTCAAAGACAACGTCTTCGGGACAACGCACGAAATCAAGCTAGGCTTCGAGATCAACAACAACCAGGTTGTGTACGTCAGCGGCAACCCGGGCAACATCTCCGTCAACGATAATTTTAACGACCTTAGATTGGATTATAACGGCAGCGGAGAGCTACAAGTTCCTCCCTCGAATATGCATCTGCTCAACGTCAACAGGGTCGCATTCCCGAACCCAGGATACGGGGTGAAACGCTGGGCGGCCTACTTCAGCGACAACATTGGTCTTGGCCACCACCTTAGTCTAACCCTGGGTTTGCGGGTCGACCATGCCTTTGATTATTACGATCAAGAGGTGGCGCGGTCTGTGTTCAAGGCGGGCGATGACATCGCGGATTCGCACTTTGCGAACTATGCCGCCGTTGACGCAAGCATTATGGACTCGACCGTAATTGACGCCCTCCGCACCCTGTTGCCCGACGCGACTCAGCCCTATGTTAAACAGCCGAAGGCCTACCCCTACTTCTCCCCCCGGCTGGGGCTGATCTATGACATTTTCGGCGATGGCAAAACGGTCGCAAAGCTGAATTTTGCGATCTACCCCGGAGACTACCAGACCTTTGCTGGTTATTACACACCGTATGGCCTGGGCGGCTGGACGAATTACTGGTGGTATGACCAGGATAACAACGGGAGAGCGAGCCTGGGCGAGCTCTACTGGTTGGACTATACCTTAGACAACAAGCCGATTTTGCAGGTCTTCAATCCCGACGGGACCGTCCGGCTGACCCAGTCGCAAATCAACTACGCCGCAGGCAACAACTGGGATGGCTTCACTTGGGGAGGCGGGTCGACCTTGTCCCCCTCAACCGCCATTTTCGACATCACCAAGTATAAGGTGCCCCTGACGCAGGAGATCAATATCTCTCTTGAAAGAGAGATCATGAAGGACTTCGGCGTCAGCGTGAACTTCAACTGGAGGAAGTTCTACCGTCAGGCCTGGGACTTGACTGAGTGGCCTGCGGGCTACCAAACACCACCGACAGGCTTTGATCCGGACACAGGTGACCCCATCTACGGGACGGTTCCTGCCGACGTCATTGACAACCCCGGCAACTACGAACAGAAGGGCACCATTCCTGCACAGCTGACTTTCGGCCCTGGCGACACCATGAGTGCCGGCGCGGCGGCGAATAGACCCTGGTATGGAGCGAAACCCTACCTTAACGATGATGGGACGTGGAACGGCAACTACACGTTCTATTCGCCCTATTACACGCACGTGAACAGGCCGAATTATCACTATAATTACTGGGGCCTCGATTTCGTCGTTAAGAAGCGGTTGTCCAACAAGTGGATGCTTGACGCCTCGTTCACCTACCAGAATCAGTCGCAGCACTTCGGCTCTGGCTCCTATTTAGAGCCAACGACCATTTGGGCCTATCAGGACCAGCTCTGGTGGTTCCGCTACGGCGGCGGCAGCGGCAAGCAAGATGCGAACTTCTTCAGCCATTACCTCGTCAAGCTCACGGCCATGTACCAGCTCCCCTTTGATATCAATATCTCCGGCACGCTCACCGGCACTCAGGGGCCTATCATCAATGAGACCTTCACCATTCAAGATCCCTCGCTCCCGCCCACAGGCGGAACGGGCTACGGCGGTATCCCGATCGCCAAGTACAACGACCTGTCCCGCTTGAAGTCTGTCTGGGATGTCAACCTGAAACTCGAGAAGATGTTCCGGATCACGGATTCGGGCCGGATGTATTTCTGTCTCGACTGCTTCAACCTCTTCAACAATCACACCCTGATGCGGAAATACGACTACGACTACGGTAACTTCTACCAGACTGGCAGCACGGCCTGGGCTGCTGGGGGTGGCACATGGGCGAACGGACTGTATAACGAAATCATGAACCCGCGGCTCGTCCGGTTTGGCGTGAGGTTCCAGTTCTAGTTCCTGTTCCTACGCTTTAGCTGACACACAAAGCCCCTTCCGCCGCCAGGGCGGAAGGGGCTTTCTTTTTCTGTCTTGCTATATAATAAGGGCATGAAGGCTATTGCCAAGGAAACGGCACCCGAGCCGGGATCGGCCATCGGACACGCCCAATGAAGCAACCGTCAAAATGGCTTCTCGCCGTTGCAGCAGCCGCTGCCATGGTCCCCTCATATCTTCGCGGGGCGGACATCAATCTTCTTCTCGTAACCATCGACACCCTCCGCCCCGACCGGGTGAGCGCCTACAGTCCAAAGTACCTGAAGACGCCTCGGATCGACGGCCTGGCTGCCTCAGGCGTCCTCTTCGAACGCGCCTTCGCTCATACGCCCATCACGCTCTCCTCCCATACGAATATCTTTTTGGGTTTGCTGCCGCCGACGCACGGCGTGAGTGAAAACAGCAAATCGATAGTCCCTGCGAATTTCCCGACGTTGGCCAGCCTCCTCAAGGCCAACGGCTACAGCACGGCCGCCTTCGTCGGGTCGTTCGCCCTGGATTCGAGGTTCGGCCTGACAAGGGGGTTCGACGTCTATGACGACCACTATCCCCGGAAGGTCATCCCAGGGGCGCTCGGTCCGGAACGGCGGGCCGAGGCGGTCGTTGCCGCCGCCCTGGACTGGCTGGGGCGGCAGTCGGGAAAGTGGTTCTGCTGGGTTCATTTTTGGGATCCCCATGCCCCTTACAGCCCGCCCGAGCCCTACGCCAGCCGTTTCAAGGAAGATTTATACTCAGGCGAGGTGGCCTACGTCGATGCGGAGCTCGGCAAGCTCCTCGATGCCGTAGAAAAGCGTGGCCAGCGCGAACGGACGCTCATCGTCCTGACGGCCGACCATGGCGAAGCCCTGGGAGACCACGGTGAGGCCCAGCATGGTTACTTTGCCTACAACGCGACACTCTGGGTCCCCTTGATCATCTCGGGTCCGAATATCAAAGCGGCCCGGGTGAAAGAGTACGTCAGTCATGTGGATCTCTTTCCCACAGTCTGCGATGTTTTGGCTCTTCCGAAACCCCGCGACCTGGCCGGGACGTCGCTAGCGTCTTTTTTGAAAGGCAAGACGAGGACCTCCCCGCCAATCTATTTTGAGAGCTTGTATAGTTTCCTCAATTGCGGCTGGGCGCCTATCCGCGGCGTCATCCGCGACCGACAAAAATACATCGACTCGCCCATTCCCGAGTTCTATGACCTAGAGAGGGATTTCGATGAAACCACAAATATCGTAAGCCGGACCGATATCCGAGCCTACAAAAAGAACCTGGACGAGATCTTGGTCCGCGCTGAATCCTTGAGTTCGGTCCGCGCCGCTCAGGCCGTCAGCCGGGAGACGCAGGAAAAGCTGAGGAGCCTGGGGTATGTTGCCGCACCAGTGGCTCAGGTCAAAAAAAGCTATGGCCCAGAAGACGACCTGAAAACGATCCTGCCCCTCGAGCAAAAAGCGGACGAGGCCAGCCGGCTTGCCCAGGCGGGACGGTTCGGCGAGAGCACCCGGCTTCTCGAAGATATCATCAAGGTCAGGAAAGACTATATCAAAGCTTACGAAAGACTCTATTTTATATATCTCTCTCAGGGACTCGTGGATGACGGACTTGCAGCCCGCGAGAGGGGCTACAAGGCCAATTCCGATAATTACTTGGCGGTCATCGAATATGGCATCGCCCTTGTCCAGCAGGGACGATCGGTTCAGGGAATTGAGGTCCTGACTCACGCCTTGAGCCTCTATAATAAGGACCCCGAGGTTTGGGATTCGCTTGGCGTCGCCTATATGAAAACCGGAAACTACGAAAAAGCGAAGGCGCATTTTGAACGGGCTCTCGCCTTGGACTCGGCCGACCCCACCTATAACGATCATCTCGGTTCCTTCTACCTTTCGACGGCGCTGAGGCTGAAGAGCGCGAAAGAGATCGAACAAGCCATTCTCTATTTTGATAAAGCTATCGTCTGCGACCCCACCTTCGCCTCGGCCTACAACGGCCGGGCGGGGGCCAAGAAAATCTTGGGCCGGATCGACGAGGCCATTAGCGACTGGGAGAAGGCCGTCGCCCTCGAGCCCGGATACGACCTGGCCGTCTACAACCTGGCCGTGGCCTATCTCGAGAAAGGCGACAAGGCCCGGGCCCTCGAGTTCTGTCAAAAGTACCTCCTCATAAAAGGACGTCGAATCTCTGACAAAGAACGCCAGGACGTCCAGACACTCATCGAGCAATGTCGGGCGAAATGATCGAGTCCAAAGAGGGCGAAACAAAAATTTTTCTCCTGATAACGATCCCAGCGTCACAAGCGGCCAAAACAAGCAGGTTGTGAGCCCAGTGTTTTTCTCTTGTAACACGTTGGCGGAACCAAGACATGATATTCACAGCCGTCCCCGTGGGCAGCGAACCACTCCCGGTCGTTGTTGCAGGCTTGTCGCTGAAGACCTCACCGAGCGTAGCGAGAATCTCGAGCGCGAAAAACCAAACGCATATTTCAACAAGATACGGGAAGGCCTTATCGTATGTTTCATAGATGCCGAAGAGAACGGATCTGACTATTGAACGTGGAAGGACATTTTGCGCCATGAAAAGCGGTCGGACTCTGTGCGTGGCCTTTTTGCCGGCCATCCTCGCTATCTCGGTAACGAGCTGTGCGGCGCCTTCCGGAGGGACGAATGTCCTCCTCATCACGATCGATACCCTGCGCTACGACCGTCTCTCGGTCCTTTGCGACCGCTACGTCAAAACGCCTCACATCGACGACCTAGCCCGTCGCTCCGTGGTTTTTACCCACGCCTACGCCCATAATCCACTGACCCGTCCTTCCCACACGAATATTCTGACCGGCACGACGCCTCTCTACCACGGTGTGACCGACAACGCCGGCTTCAAGCTCGAGAGCCGTTATTTGACCATAGCCGAATACCTCAGGGCCAGGAAATTCCATACCGCCGCTTTTATCGGGGCTTTCATCCTCGACAGGAGGTTCGGACTGAACAAGGGGTTCGATGTGTACAATGACGACAACGGGGAGCAGGACATCGGCCGCTTCGGGTTCGTTGAGAGACCGGCGGATCGCGTCGTCGAGCCTGCCATGGCCTGGATCGCCGGCCAAAAAGGCAAATGGTTTTGCTGGATCCATCTCTTCGACCCGCACGACCCCTACACACCACCGGAGCCATTCAAGACCGAGTACAAAAACGACCCCTATTCCGGCGAGGTCGCTTTCGTCGATGCCCAACTCGGGCGCCTGATCGACGCCCTCGATTCGGCCGGGACCCTCAGAAAAACCATCGTGATCCTAACGTCGGACCACGGCGAGGCCTTCGGCGAGAAGGGGGAAATCCAGCACGGCTTTTTTGCCTACAACAACACAATCCATGTGCCTCTGATCCTTTATTATCCCGGGGCCACAGCCCGTGCCGTCCGGGAAAACGCCAGTCATATCGATATCTTCCCGACCGTCTGTGACCTGCTCGACCTGCCGATCCCTGCCCATCTCCAGGGGGAGTCGCTGCTGCCCATTATCCGAGGCCATGAGCGGCAGAAGAAAGGGATTTACTTTGAGTCCATGAATCCGCATCTCAGCCTTGATGCGGCGCCGCTCTCGGGATTCATCCAGGGAAACATGAAGTTCATCGACCTTCCGGCTAAGGAAGTCTACGACCTCGAGGCAGATGCCGGGGAGGAACACAACCTGGCGTCCACGGCCGATGTGTCCCGCCTGGCCAAGAATCTTGAGGACTTGAGAAAAAGCTTGAAGGGAGAAGGCACGACTCAGGACCTCGAAGGCCACAGTCCTGAGATCCTTCCCCTGCTGCGGAGTCTAGGATACATTTCGGGGGAGGCGACGAAAAAAACGAGCTACGGTGTTGAGGACGACCCCAAGACGCTTATCGCCCTCATCGTCCAGTTGCGTTCGGCAATTAAGGACTTCGGCTCCGGCCAAACGGCCGCGGCGCTCGGAAAATTCAAAGCCGTCATCCGCGCCAGACCGACGTTCATTAGTGCCTATTCCGACCTCGCCAACGCCTACTACAACCTCGGCAAGCTGGAACAGGCAGTTTCCACGTTGAAAGAAGGGCTGGCCCGGAACCCCGATAGCCTCCACTTGACGGCCCGGCTGGGCATCATGCTGGCCCTGGCGAAAAATTACCGCGAAGCCATCGCGCCTCTCGAGTATGCGACGAAAAAAGATAGGTTTGATCCGGACAACTTCATCTACCTCGGGATGGCTTACCTGGGAACCGGCAATCTGGACCTCGCCCGGGAAACACTCGAAACCGCGCTGCGTCTCGACCCGAATCACGCAGGTGTCTTCAACAACCTCGGCTATCTGAACTTGGCGTTCTACGTGAAGACGACGGACGAAAAATACCTTGACCTAGCCGTGCAGAATTTCGACAAGGCCCTGGCCAAGAGCCCCGAACTCCCGTCCGCCAAGAGGGGAAAGGAAGCCGCTCTCCGTTACAAAAATCGGTTTGTCTCCAACCCAGGACTTACGCCAAAAAATCGGAATCGAAGAGGAGAGGCTGGGCAGGGCGCGGGTTCTGCGGCTCTCGGAATCTCTTGAGTCCCTGCGTTTGGCTGTCGAGGAACTGTCTCATCCCGTCGCCCAGATCATAAACCCGAAAGTCGGGCCGCGTCAACTGTAGCTGTTTTCCCGCGGGGGCAGCTGAAGAGCTAGTGTACAGTGAAGTTCGCAATTTGGCATAGGAGGTAGGCCATCGTAAACTCTCTTCGATCGCCAAACCGATTGAGAGGAGACGTTTTACTACGATGGCCCAACAGCATTATAGGACACCCTT